>Ga0209233_1000281_pt1 | contig 70619 bp, 61 predicted proteins | sample AraplaCL_Cvi_mCL_FD_184269 | JGI IMG/M metagenome (GOLD analysis project Ga0209233, IMG submission 184269) | Arabidopsis root microbial communities from the University of North Carolina, USA - plate scrape CL_Cvi_mCL (SPAdes) (version 2) | ecosystem: Host-associated > Plants > Roots > Endosphere...
TTCTATAAACGCCTCGTCGCCAACGGCAAAAAACCCATCGTCGCGCTCGTCGCCGTAATGCGAAAGCTCATCGTCATCGCCAACGCCAGACTACGCGATAAACTCGCCACCATCTGAGTTGATGACGGTCAGTGGGTGAGGCGCCGCTCTACCCCGTCCCACACCCATCCTCATGCGCCATCCAGTGGACGAAGCGGTGGAGCGGATACATCGCATCATGGGGGTTGCCGATCGTGCTCGGGCCCGCTTCGCCGAGATGAACGATGCGTTGCGCGCCGCCGCTTGCCAGCCGGTCGCGATAGTCGGTCATGCGGTCGAACGGGTAAAAGCCTACCGTCTGGGTCGCGACATTGACGTGCTTCACCGCATCGTCGAGCGAGTCGACGCGGACCAGATTGGCGGTCTTGTTGATCGGGTGGAAATCGACCGGCTCGTCGGAGCGGATCACCAGGCCCTTGCCGTCGGGCCTGCCCCAGACGCGGTAATCGTCGTCCATCATCATCAGCGCCTCGACCTGCTCGCGCAGATCCATGTCGAGCGGGCGGACATCGCCCGAGGCGGCGGCGCGCGCCGCGATGCAGGCATGGAGCTTGGCGCCGAAGCGGTCGGCATTTTCCTGGTCGGCTTCGATATAGAGGAAGCGGCTGGCGACGCAGGCTTCCTGATTGAGTGTCATCACGTCCGCCGACGCAAGGTCGGCAACCGTGTCCAGTATCTCCTCCGAGGCGAAGGCTTCCCGGCCGACCATCGAGATCGACGTCTTGGGATCGAAGGAGACGAGCTGGAAGCCGGGGCCGAGATATTTGACGACATTGCTGATCGCATCGCCGCCGCCCCAGGCGACGATCTTGTCGAAATATTGCGGACGGTACAGCACCTGCTCAGTCGCCTCGTCGCCGCCGCGCCAATAGACTGCTGACATCGACTGCACGATCGGGTGGTTGGGGTCGATATCCGCCATGGTGCGCAGGATCGCGACCATGGTGAAGGGGTCGCTCGACGACATCTTGAACAGGTTGATCGCCTTGACCATCGCCCCCTGCGCGATCGACTTGACCGCGACGCCCGGAGAATTGCCCGGCAGCACATGGATCAGCCGCGGCGCGAAGGCGCGCACGAAGCTCTTGCGGCCGGTGAAATCCTGCTTGGGCACCCAGCCATCGAGCGCCTTCGGATCGGGGAAATTCTGCTCGACCTCAGCCATCAGCTTGCGCTTGTCGAGATAGGTCGCGGCGTAGCGCGCCTGGTTCTCCACCACCGCGCGCGGCAGGATATGGGTGGAGCACATCCGGTCGATGCATTCCTGCATGAAGCCGTTGTTCGAATCCTGGATGCGCTGGCCGGTCTCGACCAGGAAATCGATGATCTCAGCCAGGGGCACATTGAGCAGAGGCGGCACTTCGGTGCGCGGGAAGACAGCCTGGTTGAGGTCGATCTTCGGCGTGGTGAAGGTCACGCCCAGGTCGCGCGAGCGGTGGATGACATCATCGCCCTCCACCAGCACGCCGCGCAGGAAGAAAGGGGCGGATACCGTTTCGACATCCAGCTCGGTCATCGCGTTCATGCCACACCTCTCACATAGACATCCACGGTCCCGGCGCAGCCGATCTTGTCGTCGCCTTCCAGGTCCGCATAACGGACGATCGTGTCGCGGATGGTCGGGCCCTTGTTGCCGCAGGCGCAGGGGCTGAAATCGATCGACACCTTGTCGCCGGAAATGACGCCGCCCCAGCGGCCGTCGATCGACAGGTCGAAAAAGGCGGCGCGGCCTTCATATTCGCTGCCGGTGATGGGCAGCAGCGTATCGCCCTCCTTGTTGAGGATCAGCGGCACCACCCATGGCGGCAGGTGGTAGCGCCCGCCCGCCCGGCAGCGCGGCATGCCTGAGTGCAGCTCCTGCATGCTGTAATTCTGATAGTTGCGCTCGGGCGCGATGTTGAAGGTCTCGTAGACGAATTCGCGATAATCGTCGGGCAGTTTTGCGCGCTTCAGGCCGCCGCCGACATAGATCGAGTTCTCCGGGTGGAAGTCCTTCGCGCTGTACCCCATGTCGCGCACCGCCCTGGCGACGCTGTAGAGGCCGAGCCACAGGCCGGTCACATGGAGCTTGCTCGCCCGCGCCTCGACCACTGCCTGGGCGGCGATGCCGACTGCGTCATCGACGGCCTTTTGGCGGGCGGCGGAGGTCTCCTCGAACTTCTGGATATCGCCCGGTTTGGCCGTGCCCTCGGCGATCGCCTTGCGCAGCACGACCATGGCGGTGAGGCTGCCGACCGTCATCGGCGGGACGGGATAGGCAAAGCGTTCGACCTTGGGGTCCTGCAGCGCGGCGACATAGGCCTCGCCGGTGGCGAGGTTGCGCGGCACATGGGCGACCGCGGCCAGGCCGAAGATGCGCCTGTCCTGCGCGGGCGTGATGCCCGACCCCCAGGCATAGGCGGCGACTGCCTCCTTCTTGCACCATTCCATATCCTGGCGGGAAGCGACGAGCATGGCCGACTTGCCGGTCGTGCCGCTCGAGCAGGAGACATAATGGCCGCTCGCCTGGAGCTTATCGACCCAGTCGTCCATGTCGGCGATCCGCGCCGGGTCCTGCGGCGGTACCCGGTGGCTGGAGACCGTGTCGAGCCATTTGCCGAGCCGGTCCCAGCGCTGGTCGGTCAGGAAGCTTTCGGGATAGCTCTTGTAGGCGGTGTGCGGGAACAGAAGCTGCACCGCATCCTCATGGCTGCATATCTCGGTCAAGCCGGCTTCGCGCGCGCGGTGGCCGAGCAGCTTGATCGAGTCCTTCCGCTCCTGGAAGCGCTCGTTCATCGCCTCGACCTGGGCGGTGCGGATATCCGCGAAGGGGATGTCGTAGCGATCCTCCGCGTCCCTCAGCCCGGTCAATCGCTCCGCTGCCTCGCCCACAGGATCTTCTCCTTTCCCGTTTTCTTCCGGCGGGCTACCATAATGGTACCCGCACGTTTCATTATGATCGTTTTTCGCTGGAGGACAAGGCAATTCGACATCAGGCCAAAGGGGAGGTCACGCGCCCGCGCGCCGGGCGGCCGACGCGCGACCAGCAGGAGCAGCGCCATGAGGAGCTGCTGAACGTCGCGCTCGACATCTTTCTGGAGCGTGGCTTCGAGCAGACCACGATGGAGGGGATCGCGACCTGTGTCGGCATGTCGAAGCGCACGGTCTATGCCCGCTACGAAGACAAGGCGGCTTTGTTCAAGGCCGCGGTGATGCGCGCGATCGAGCAATATACGGTGCCGCGCGCGGCGATCGAGGCAGTCGCCACCGACGATCTGGAGGAGGCGCTGATGGCGGTCGCGCGGCAGCGTATCGCCAATCTGGCGACGCCGGTCGCGACGCGGCTGCAGCGCATCCTGAGCGCCCAGTCCTATCGCTTCCCCGAGCTCTTCCATGCGGCGTTCGAGCAGGGCGCGGGGCCCGCGATCGACTTTCTCGCCGATCTGTTCGAGCGTCACAGCGCCGAGATCGATGTGGCCGAACCGCAGCGCGCCGCCGCCGCCTTTCTGGGGCTGGTGGTGGGCGGGCCGGCGCGGCTGATCGTCTCGGGCAACATGCCGGATGAAGGCGAGATCGAAACGCGGATTCGCTTTGCCACTGGCCTGTTCCTCAACGGCGTGCGCCGCCGCTGAACCGGGTGGATGGGGGCGTTCCGGGCGGCGGAATTTCCCTGTTCCGGCGCAGGAACAGGGAAAATAACAGGGAATTTTTTCTTTTTTTTGCCTTCAGCGGCCTCCAGGAAAGTGTTTATCCTTCAATATCATGTGCTTGCCTGATCCTCTGTTATTCAGGAACAGGGAAATCGACAGGCGTTAACAGGGTGCTGCCTGGCTGCAGGGCCGTCGGCCGGATCATCTCGACACTGGGAAAGAGCAGGCCGGAACCCGTCGGGATCCAGGCCGGCGCCACCTTGCCGATTTTCATCAAGGTTTGAATCGAGCCCGGCGTCGTTGCCGGATCGGCTGCAAAAAAATCGATTCATTGCCGGAACGATGAAACCCGAACGCATCATGATCGTTGTCGGGCCGAGCTTTTCCCTGAGCTCCAGGAGGACGAGATGAAGAAACTATCCCTGTTGTTCGCGCTCGCGCTCGCGACGCCTGCCTTCGCCCAGGACACGACTGCGGCGAGCACGACCACGACCACCTATCCGCCTTGCTCTGCGACGGTGACCGATCAGTGCACCGAGACGCCCTGGACGCATGGCCATCATGGCGGCCATCACGGGCATCACAAGCACAAGAAATAACGCGTACACGCCAGGCGTATTCGCCTGACGAGCGCAAGAACGACGTCCGACCCGCCCGCCCTCGATCCTTTTCGAGGACGGGTTGTGGTCGTTCAGGCGGACAGCATTCCCGCCAGCCGGCCGCGGATGATCGCTTCCGCATCGCGCACGATGCGCTCGATCAGCTCGGCGCAGGTCGGCACGTCGTGGATCAGGCCCTGGACCTGGCCGGCCCAGATCAATCCCGCATCGACATCGCCGGTTTCGAGCGCGACGCGGCCCTTCGCCCCGGAGACGAGCGGCCGGACCTCCTCGAATGCGGCGCCGGGCCTGCCGCCGATTTCCACCACCTGATCCGACACTGAGTTCTTCGCGACGCGGCCGGTGTTGCGGAACGCGCGGAAGATCAGGTTCGTCGCGCGCTCGTCATTGGCGACGAGCAACTGCTTGATATTGTCGTGGATCGGCGCCTCGACCGTGGCGCAGAAGCGCGTGCCCATATTGATCCCCTCGGCGCCCAGCGCCAAGGCCGCGGCAAGGCCGCGCCCGTCGCCAAAGCCGCCGCTGGCGATCATCGGGATTTTGATCTGGTCAGCCGCCGCGGGGATCAGGATCAGTCCGGGGATATCGTCCTCGCCGGGATGTCCCGCGCATTCGAAGCCGTCGATCGAGATTGCGTCGACACCCATCCGCTCGGCCGAGAGCGCGTGGCGGACGGCAGTGCATTTGTGCACGACCTTGATGCCGTGCGCCTTGAATTCGTCGACATGCTCCTGCGGCTTGTAGCCGGCGGTCTCGACGATCCTGATGCCGGATTCGATGATGGCCTTGCGATATTCGGCATAGGGCGGGGGCGAGACCGAGGGCAGGATGGTGAGGTTCACGCCGAACGGCTTGTCGGTCATCGCCCGGCAGCGATCGATCTCGCGGCGGAGTTCGTCGGGCGTGGGCAGCGTGAGCGCGGTCAGGATGCCGAGCCCGCCTGCATTGGAGACGGCTGCGGCCAGCTCGGCGCGGCCGACCCACATCATGCCGCCCTGCACGATGGGATGCTCGATGCCTGCCAGTTCCGTGAAGCGCGTGCGGAACCCCATTTTTCTTGCCTCTCCGATGCTCGACACCGCAAGTGATATGCTTGCTGGTCGTATTTATACTGACGAGTAGATTTCGCGGACCACCGAAGGCTTGTCAATGTCCGGCACGAAACGATCGCCTGGGTGAGATGCCTCCGCTAAAATGTGCATCTATTATAATGTAATTCACCGATAGGTCATGAGCTGAACCATTGACGGCCGAATAATGTGCATATTATAGCGAGTTCCGAGACCGGCGCAGGTCATTGATGCGCTGGCCGAGGAGAGGAACCGAGATGGCCTTTGCGCTCCCCGACCGGGACGTCCTGCCCAAGCATCCCCTGATCATCGGCGCGTCCGGCCGCCAGGGAAGTGGCGCAACGTCAGCGCATATCTATCCGGCGAATGGCGCGGTGACGGCTGAGCTGCGCCTGGCGAATGCCGATGATGTCGATGCGGCCGTGCGCGCCGCCCGGGACGCCTTTCCCGCATGGCGGGCGCTGACCGGGGACAAGCGTCGCGACCTGATGTTCAGGCTCGCCGCGCTGCTGGAGCAGGATGTCCAGACCTTGGCCCTGCTCGGTGTCATCGAGAAGGGCGAGCCGGCAATGGTGTCGCCCTATATCCCTTATGTGGCTGCCCAGAAATTCCGCTATTTCGGCGGCTGGGCCGACAAGATCCAGGGCCAGACGATCAGCACCTGGGGCGGCCCGGCGCATGATTATGTCTCCTATGAGCCCTATGGCGTGGTCGGCGCGATCATCCCGTGGAACGGGCCCTTGTTCGCTGCGGCGATGGTGCTGGCGCCGGCGCTTGCCGCTGGGAATTGCGTGGTGCTCAAGGCGCCCGACCTTGCGCCCTATTCAGTCATCCGCCTCGGTGAATTGTTCCTCGAAGCCGGTTTTCCGCCGGGCGTGGTCAATGTCGTGACCGGCGGGGCCGAAGCGGGCGAGGCGATGGTCGCCCACCCAGGCGTGGACAAGATCCAGTTCGTCGGCAGCGGCGCCACCGCGAAAAAGGTGCTGCGCAGCGCAGCCGAGACGCTGAAGCCGTGCGGGCTCGAACTCGGCGGCAAATCAGCGGTGATCGTCTTTGCCGATGCCGACCTGATGGATGCGGCCAGGCGCGGCCTGTCGGGCGCGATCAGCGCCAACGGCCAGGGCTGCGTCAACGGCACGCGCCTGCTCGTCGAGCGGCCGATCTACGACCAGTATCTGCAAATGCTCCAGGCGATGGCGGGCCATATCAAGGTCGGCGATCCGCAGGAGAAGGATACCGTGCTCGGCCCGGTCATCTCGGAGGCTTCGGCGCAGCGCATTCTCGGGATCGTTACGGCGGCCGGCGCGGGCGGGGCACGGGTGGTGGCCGGCGGCGAACGCCTCGGCGGCGACCATGCGGCCGGCTATTATCTCCCGGTCACGATCGTCGCCGATGTCGCCAATGACAGCGCGATCGCGCAGCAGGAGGTATTCGGCCCGGTCGTCACCGTCACTCCGTTCGACGGCGAGGACGAGGCGATCGCGCTCGCCAACGCCACGGATTACGGGCTTGGCGGGTATATCCACACCCAGACTCTCCGCCGCGCGCACCATGTCGCGGCTGCGCTCGATGCAGGCATGATCCAGGTCAATGGATCGGGCGAGGGGATGACGCCCTGTGTGCCGTTCGGCGGGGTGAAGCAGAGCGGTTACGGCCGGCTCGGCGGCGAGGCGGGGCTCAAGGAATTCCTGAGGATCAAGAATATATGGGTGAACCTGGCCAAGCCGGCAGCGGCGCAATGAGCCTGCTCGATCCAGCCGAGCGTACGCTGCGCGGCGCGAAAGCACAGGCCGATCTGCTTGCGGCGCCGGCGGCGGAGCCCGCGACGCTCTTCGAAGCCTCGTTGCGCGATTATATCTTCGCCGAAATCTGGACCCGACCCGGGCTCGACCTGCGCTCGCGCTATCTGATCGCGATGGCCAGTGCGGCCAATGCCGGCGACCGGGCCGCGACCGAGAATTATGTCCGCAGTGCCCTGGCAAAGGGGGAGTTGACACTGGCGGAGCTGCGCGAGGCGGCGCTCCACAGTGCTGTCTATTCGGGCTGGAGCACAGGCGGCATTCTCGATGCGGCGATCACCAAAGCTGCCGATGCGCTGGGCTTGCCGGCGGCCGACTATCCGGCGATCCGCGCCGAGCCCTGGGATCCGGCCGTCCGCCATGAGCAGGGGCGCGACAGCTTCCAGCATAACATGCTGTTCGGCGGGCCGCCGCCGCAGACTGCCTATTTCGAAGCCGGCATCCTCAACTTCGTGTTCGGCGAGATGTGGTGCCGCCCCGGCCTCGACCAGCGCGCGCGGCGCTGGCTGACCCTGGTGGGCGTGGGCAATTCCGGCGCGACGACGCCGATCCGCAGCCATGTCTGGTCGGCGATGGCGAGCGGCAATGCCACGCGCGACGAGATGTTCGAATTCGTCCTGCAATACGCGATCCATGCCGGCTGGCCGAAGGGCTCGGTGATGCAGGGCGCGGTGATCGAGCAGGCCGGCAAGGTCGAGAAAGGGCTTTCCTATGACGGGTGAGAGCGCCGCGGCCAGGGTGGGCGACATGACCGGCAAGGCAGCGCTCGTGACCGGCGCGGCATCGGGGCTGGGGCGCGAGACGGCGATCGCGCTGGCGAAGGCCGGCGCGGATATCTGCCTTGTCGATATCAATGCGGCTGGCCTCGATGAGACGGCCGGACAGGTTCGCGGGCTTGGCCGTACCGCACTCGTCCACGCGACGAACCTCGGCGATCCCGAGAATTGCGCAAGGGCTGTGGCGGCGGCGATTGCGGCGTTCGGCCGGCTCGATGCGCTGTGCAATGTCGCCGGGCTGATCATCTTCGCGAACTCGGCCGAGATGCCGGTCGCGGATTGGGAGAAGACGCTGGCGGTCAATCTCGGCGCGCCCTTCCATCTCTCCAAGGCCGCGATCCCGCATCTCCTCGAAGCAGATGGCGCGATCGTGAATGTCGCGTCGTCGGCGGCGTTCATCGGTGAAGCCTATGCCGCTGCCTATTGCGCCAGCAAGGCGGGGCTGATCGGCATGACCAAATCCATGGCGATGGAATTTATGCGCAAGCCGATCCGCATCAACGCAGTCGCGCCGGGCGGCATGGCGACCAATATCGCCGCTGATCTGCGCCTGCCGGACGGCGCCGAGATGGACCTGATCAAGCGCTTCTCGGGCATGCGCGGGCTGGTCGAGGTCGCTGATGTCGCCGCGATGATCGCGCACCTCGCCTCCGATGCCGGGCGCGCCTTTCACGGCGCCTGTGTGACGATGGACCGCGGCATCACCGCCGGCTGAATTCGAAAGCGAGGATCGCGTGGAGGACAGAACCGTCAGGACTGGCTTTATCGGTCTCGGCAGCCAGGGCGGGCCGATGGCGCGGCGCATGGTGGAGGCGGGCTATCCGCTGACCTTGTGGGCACGCCGGCCCGAGGCGCTCGAATCCTTTCGTGATACGACGGCCCAAGTCGCTGCGTCGATCGCCGAGCTGGGTGAGGCCAGCAATCATGTCGGCATCTGCGTCGTCGATGATGCGGGTGTGCGGCAGGTCTGCGCCGAGCTGATCCCGGCGATGCGTGCCGGCAGCCGGATCGTGATTCATTCGACCGTGCATCCCGCTACCTGCACCGAACTCGCCGCTGAGGCGGAAGCGCATGGCATCGCGCTGATCGACGCGCCGGTGAGCGGTGGCGGGCCGGGGGCGGCGGCCGGCACGCTGACGGTCATGGTCGGCGGGGAGGGCGATGCCATCGCGGCAGCCCGGCCGGTGTTCGAGAGCTTTGCCGGCACGATCGTGCATCTCGGCGGTGTCGGCGCGGGGCAGCTCGCCAAGCTGGTCAACAATGCGCTGATGGCGGCGCATGTCGCGCTCGGATATCAGGCCGTGAGCGCCGCCACGACACTCGGGATCGATCGCCAGGCCTTTATCGACCTGATCAAGCTGAGCAGCGGGCGGAGCTTCGGTTTCGAGGTCGCCGCGCGGCTGCCCGAACCTTCCGCCTTTGCCCATGGTGCGAAACTGCTCGCCAAGGACGTCCGGCTGCTCGGCGAAGTGCTCGGCGACCATCCGGCTTTCCACGCCTTCGATCAGGCCGCCACACCGTTTCTCGACCAGGCCCAGACATGAACCGGAGACTCAGCCAATGACCTTCTCGATCGATCAGTTCCGCCTCGACCGCAAGGTGGCGATCGTCACCGGCGCGGGCGGGCGCGGCAACAGCATCGGGCGCGCCTATGCGCTCGGGCTGGCCGGGGCCGGCGCGACGGTCGTGGTCGCCGATCTCAACGGCCCGGGCGCCGAGGCGGTCGCGCAGGAGATCGTCGCCGGCGGCGGCAAGGCGATCGCAGTGCAGGTCGATATCACTGACCCCGTCTCGGTCGAGGCAATGGCGGCTGTGGTCGCGGACCGGCTTGGCGGCACCGATATCCTGGTCAACAACGCAGCGCTGATGGCTGAGCTGACCTCAATGCCCGCGCTCGATACGCCGATCGCGGAGTGGAACAAGATTCTCGACGTGAACCTCACCGGCGCGCTCAACTGCGCCAAGGCGATCGTCCCGCAGATGCGCGCGCGGGGCGGCGGCAGGATCGTCAACCAGGTTTCGGGCGGTGCCTTTCCGGCGATCTCGGTCTATGGCGTCAGCAAGCTGGCGCTGGTCGGCCTCACCACCACATTGGCGCGCCAGCTCGGCCGGGAGAAGATCAACGTTAACGCGATCGCGCCGGGCAATACCACCAGCGATGCGGGGCGCCAGCTCGTGCCCGACGATTCGCCCTTCATCAAATTCCTCGAGATGACTGCTGCCATGCGCGCGCGCGGCGAGCCCGATGAGCTGGTCGGGGCGCTGCTGTTGCTTTGCTCGCCGGCGGGCGACTGGATCACCGGGCAGGTGCTGCATGTCGATGGTGGCTGGGTGCTGCGGCCCTGATCATGCTAGCGACGCCGGATTGATACGGGCGGGATGACAGCGTGAAGAAGGACGACGAGACTCCGTCGCGCGGACAGCGGCTGGTGAGTGCGACGGCGGAGCGGATGCGCGACCTGATTCTCGCGCGGGCGCCGGGCGAACAGATCGGCGCGCTGCCCGAGCTGGCGAAACTGCTTGATGTCGGGACCGCCACCATCCAGCAGGTCGCCCGCGTGCTCGAGCATGAGGGCTTGCTCGAGGTGCGGCGCGGGCCGGGCGGGGGCTATTTCGGCGCGCGGCCGGATGCGGCGGCGCTGGAGCGCTCGGTCGCTGCCTATCTCCGTGTTCGCGGTTCGAACGAGTATGAAGCGCTCGAAATGATGACTCTGGTGGACTGCGAGCTGATGCCGGCTGCGGCGGCCTCGGGCGAGGAGGGGCACCGTGACGAACTCCGGGCTCTGGAGGCGCGCATCGACAGCTGTGTCGAGACCGAGCAGCGGCTGGCGTTCGAGGACGAGATGCACGGCGTGCTGTTCAACATGGTCGACCAGCCGCTGATGGAGCTGCTGGCGCGGGTCAGCATGCGCTATTATCGCAGCCAGCCGATCGAGCCGATCTTCGAGGGTGCCGAAGGGCTGCAGGCGTGGCGGAAATGGCGCCGCGACATCATCGGCGCGATCCTGAAGCGCGATCCCGATCTCGCACGGTTCGAGGCCAGCCGCCATCGGCGCGACCTGCTTGCGAGGCTCGGGCGGCGCGACCCGGACCCTAGAAGACCCGGGCGCTGAGCCCGACATCGAGCGACCGACCCGGCGCGGGCCAGCCGACTGCGTCCTGATAATGGCTGTCGCCGATATTGCGCAGCGCGAGCGTCAGGCCGATCCGCTTCGACAGCCGGTAGCGAAGCCCGAGATCGGTTTCGATATGCCCCTCGGTGCGGACAAGGCCGGTCGGGACCGAGCTGTCGAGGAAGCTGCTGTTGAAGCGCAGTGCGGCATTGAGTTCGAGCGGAGGCGTGACGGTCCACACTGCGTGTGCCGAACCCTGCCATTCGGGCCGGCCGCGCAGCGGCGTGGCGCTGTCGAGCACGACATGGCCGAGCGCACCGCTCAGTACGACCATAGGCGCGACGCGCACCGACGCTTCGCCCTCGATGCCGCGAGCCACGACGCGCGCCCGATTCACGGTGGTGAACAGCACCGGATCGAAATCGATCAGATCGCGGAAACGGTTCTCGTACCAGGACAGGCGCAGCCTGGTATCGCCCGCCCAGGACCATTCCAGCCCGGCTTCGACATTCCGGCTGGTCTCGGGGCGCAGATTGGGGTTACCGACCAGGGGATGGCCGAGCGCGTAGAAGCTCGGCAGCTTGAAGCCGTCGCTGACGCGCGCGTAGAGCGACGGCCCTTGCGCCAGCGGCTGCCAGGCGATGCCGGCCCGGCCGGTCCATCTATGCGGGCCGTCGGCGACCTGGTCGTAATGGCCGGCGAGATTGAGCGTCAGGCCGGTTGCGGGGCGCAGCGTCGCCTCGACGAAACCGCTCCAGATCGTCCGGTCCAGCGCGAAGGAGACCGGCAGGAGAAAGCCGAAATCGATCGTGCCATCGCTCTTGCCCGTCTCGCGCCGCACGCCGCCGCCAGCCGCGCCGGTAAAGATGCCGCTTTCGATTCGGACATCGGCGATTGCCTCGAAGCGGGTGAACAGGGTCCGCGCGGTCAGCGCCGGCACTGCGTCGAGCACGCCCGATGCGATGGCGGGCGTCGCGGTGTCGTCGCGCTGCTCGGTATAGCTGAGGCTCAGGTTCGGTCGCACCGTCCCGCTCGACCGGACGGCGGACAGGCCGACCACCCTGAGGTCGCCGCTGCCCTGTTCGAGATCGCGGTTGACCGCGAACAGCGGCCCCCCGCTGTCCTCGGGGAAGCTGGTATGCCTTGTGTGGGCGTAGAGGCCGATCGCACGCACATCGAAACTGCCGATGCTTTGCTGCACCCGCGCCAGCCCCTGGGCGCGGCGGAGTTGCGAGCCCGCCTGCTTGTCCCCGCTGTCGAACCAGGAGCCGGACAGGAGCGCGCCGCCGCCCTGCCAGCCGGCTGATCCGCCGAGGCCGGCCTCCACCGCTTCATCGGTGCCGGCTTCGACTCGTCCGTAGAGCTCCGTCTCGCCCGGTTTCGGCTCGCGCAACTCGATGCCGATCACGCCGGACAGCGCGTCCGATCCATGGACCGCCGAGCCGGCATCGCGGCTGACGGTCACGCGTTCGACCAGGGCCGGATCGATTCCGGAAAAATCGAACGCGCCGCCCTTGCTGTTGGTCGGGTCGTTGAGGCGGATCCCGTCGACCAGCACCAAGGTGAAATTGGGCTCGCCGCCGCGGATCGAGACGAAGCTGCCGCCGCCGGGGCCTCCGGTCGAGACGGCGCGGATGCCCGCCACATCGTTCAGTGATTCGAGCAGCGAGCGCGGCTGTTGCCGGTCGATATCGTCAGCGGTGATGCTGGTTGTGGCAGGCGCTGCCGCGCCGCCCGTGCGGGTCGCGGTGACGATGATGCCATCGTTCGACGCCGGCGCTTCCTGCGCCGCACTTTCCGGCGCCGCCAAAAGGCCGGCCGTCAACAGGGTCAGCCCCAGGGCCGCGCGGTGTTCGCCAGTCCTGAAAATCACCTCAGCGGCGCCGCGTCGATACCGAGTGTGTGCATGCGCGGATGATGCACGAATTATTGGCGCGGAGAAGATGACATCTTCCGCAATTGCAACCGTATCGAGGCGAACTCCGATTGAGCCGGCCTCGCGCAAGATTAGAATGGAGGTACGCAGAAGAATTTCGGGTGAGTCGCGAGTGGAACCTATTGGGTCCAGTCTTCATCCTGACCGGTCCGCGGAGAACACCATCTTGGGAGACGGCGCATGAGCGACGATATAACCATATCGGCGCCATCGCCGGTAAGTCTGATCTCGGAATGGTTCCTCAAGCCCGGCAGCGAAGCCGAGGGACTGGCGGCGCTGAGCCAGCTTGCCCTGGATGTCCGCGCGAACGAACCCGACACGCTGACCTATCTCGTCCATTTTCCGTTCCAGGGCGATGCGCGGCTCCAGGCGCTGCCGCCGGTCGATCCGAGCTCCATCCTGTTCTTCGAGACCTATCGGGATGCGGATGCCTTTCTGGCGCATGTCAATGGTCCGGTCTTCAAGGGCTTTGTCGCCACGCACGGCGATCTGTTCATCGCCTCCAACGGCAGCCCCTACACCACCGTCGAATTCCTCTGGCGGCATGCGGGCTTCATCCGCGGGCAGGACGAATCCGCCGGCTGACGGACTCGGAATTTCTACCTCAGGGAGCGTTCACCATGAGCTATCTCAACGCTTTAAGGCTCCATTTCGCCGGCCAGTTCCAGTCCAATGTCTCGACCGTCAACAATGATCCGGGGCATTTCGACAATGCGAGCTTCAAGGCGCGCTATCAGCACATGGAGGGCAATCACATGATTCCCCCCAATGGCTGGTTCAATCCGCAGGGCGATGCTGCCTTCCGGCTGCTCGGCTGCACGGTCAACTCGGCCTGGATGCCGTCGGGGCAGGTGACCGGTTCCGATCCGGTGCTCGGCTATATCGTCGCCGATTCCGATGGCAGCGTGCCGGCGAAGCTGGTCGATCTCGACCCGGAGCAGCAGCTTGTTTCCCAGATCTGGGGGTTGAAGGTCAGGATCGCTGATGCTGACGGCAATACGCTGATGCAGGGCGATTTCGAGCCCGCCGCCTTCATGGACATCTGGGATCGCGCGACCGGATCGGGCAGCGGCGATATCGGCGCGGGCGCTGCCTATCAGTCGGTGTTGTGCAATCTGCAATGGGGCGATGTCTCGGCCTCGCCCTTCCTCACCGCGCTGCAACAGGCGGCGGAAACGGGTGTGCTGTCGATCAAGTTCAATGTCGACGGGCTGAACATGGATTTCACCTCGCCCAATTTCATGTGCGGCCGGATCGCGGGGACGATCGGCCCCGCGACGATCAGCGAGCCGCGGCACCTGGTGATCGGGCGGCAGTTCATGGCGAGCGCTGCACAGGGCGGGAATTTCTTCACGCCCGTCGGCGGCATCAACTTCTGCGCGGCGGTGGTCGATAGTGAGGCCGGCTGCATCTATCTCGATCTCGGCAATGCGCTGTCGACCACGGCACCGGGGGCCGGGCTCAACAATCTCGGCGACCTGACGCTCAGCGTGTCGGGCGACGCGACTCCGCTCGGTACCATCCCAGCCACCGGCACGGGCGGCTATGCCGGCGATGGCTGGTATGAGCAGACTGCGGGCGTGGTCGCCTTGCCGCTTACAGTCGCACAGCTTCAGGCCGTCGCCGCCGCGCCGCTGGTCCTCGCCGGCAATAGCGGCATCACGATCAGCGAATGGAGCAACGGCGCCTTTGTCCGGGCGGACGCGTTCGTGCATCGCCTGAGCCCCGGCGACAGCATCGAGATCCCGGTCTATGCGATGCAATGGGGCCAGCCGCTGGCCGGCGCGAGCCTCAGCTTCGTGCTGGATTCGAACCAGCTCCAGACCAATACCGACAGCTTCCCCTATGTCTCTGCATCGCCGCCAGTGGCGACGCCGCCGACTGCGCTGACTTTCGACGCCACCGCTGCGCCCACCGACGACTGCGGCATGGCGCTGCTGGCGCTCTCGACCAGCGACCCGGGCACGCCCCGCTGGTTCAACAACGGCACCGATTACGGCATCGATGGCCAGGTCTATGGCATCAGGCCGAGCTTTACCGATGCCGCGATGAATGCCGGTCCGGTCAACCAGTGGAACTTCATCAGCTTCCTGCTGTGGAGCGGCTATACGCCGGCGAACCCGGTGACCTGGACTGATGTCCAGCCGATCTTCCAGCAATATGCCAATCTTTATCCGGTGATGATCCGCTTCCTCAACATGGCGGACTATGAATCGGTGAAGGCGCATGCCGGGCTGTTGTCGCTGGCCTTCGGGCTGGATGTGGCAGATCCCAATTCAATGCCGGTCACGCGCGATCTGTCACCGGCGAAGCGGGCCGCGATCCTCGCCTGGTTGCAGAACCCGCTGCCCGGTGCGGTCGCGCCCCCGGCCAGGGTCGCCATGGCCGAGGCTCCCGAGTCTCTCGCGACGATCGCGCCGGCCGGCGCCGCCGCGCCGCCGCGGGGCGGCAAGGCTGCGGCGGCTGCCCGCCGGCTCATCCTGCAGGCACGGTAAGGAGACACCGCCATGATCCGCCTTCAACGTTCGATGATCGAGGGCCTGACGGGCCCGGCTCCCAGCGTGCAGGCCGTATGCGATGCGCTGCAGAACGCGATCGAGCTCGAGCACGCGACCATCCCGGTCTATCTCTATGCGCTCTATTCGCTGGACGAGACGAAGAACGCCGAGATCGCCGACATCATCTCCTCGGTGGCGGTCGAGGAAATGCTGCATATGACGCTCTCGTCCAATGTGCTGAACGCGCTGGGCGGCTCGCCCGTGATCGACCAGCCCGATTTCATCCCGACCTATCCCGGCCCGCTGCCCGGCGGCGTGCAGAGCGATCTTACGGTCAACCTCGCGCCCTTCTCGATGACTCAGCTGCAGACCTTCCTGCAGATCGAGGAGCCCGAGGATCCGCTGAACTTCAAGGCGCTGGCGGTGACCGACACGATCACCATCGGCGAATTCTACGACGCCATTTCCAGGGCGATCGGCTTGCTCGGCGATGGTGCTTTCGTCGATCCGCCGCGCAACCAGGTCGGGCCTGATCTGATGTGGAATTCGATCGTCGTGACCGACGTCGCGACCGCGCAGCAGGCGATCACGACGATCGTCGACCAGGGGGAGGGAACCAAGACTTCGCCCGATGCCGGTGTGGGCGGCGGCTATGCGCATTATTACCGCTATATGCAGATCCAGAAGGGCCATCTGCTCGTGCCGGTGCAGGGCGGCACCACGCCCGAGGAGCAATATGCCTATACCGGCGCGCCCGTGCCGTTCGACGCGAGCGGAGTCTATGCCGTGCCGACCAACCCGGGCAACCCGCCGGGCTATGCGGCCGGATCGGCCCAGGCCTTCGCCAACGACAATTTCAACTATACCTATACCAGCCTGCTCAAAGCGCTCCACGCGCTGTTCAACGGCGATGTGAGCCAGGACCAGTTCAACCGGGCGATCGGGCTGATGATGTCGCTGAAGGGCCAGGCCAAGGCGATGATGTCGGGCATCCCGAACCCGGCGGTGCTGGCCGGGCCGAGCTTCCAGTATCAGCCAATCAACCCGCTGATCGGCTAGGGGGCAGCTTTACTGCAGGTTCACAAAGGCGCCGCCATCGACCAGCAGCGCGGCACCGGTGACATAGGCAGCGAGATCGGAGGCGAGGAAGACGATCGGGCCGGCGAGATCCTCGGGCTGGCCGAGCCTGCCGAGCGGCACGCGGCCCTCCATATATTTGCGCTTTTCGGGGTCGGCGAGATCCGCCTTGTTGATGTCAGTCAGGATCGTGCCGGGCAGCACCGAGTTGCAGCGGATGCCATATTTGCCCAGCGCGATCGCGGTCGATTGCATCAGCGAGTGCAGCCCGGCCTTGGTCGGCGTGTAATGCGTCTGATATTCGCCGCCGACGAGCGCCGAGATCGAAGAGACGGCGATGATCGCGCCGCCATGGCCTTGCGCGACCATCTGGTTCGCCGCTGCCTGCACCATGAAATAGGCGCCGTGGAGATTGACCTGCATCGTGCGCTCGAACGTCTCGACCGGCATGTCGAGAAAGGCGTGGAACGGGCAGATACCGGCATTGTTGACGAAGACGTCGACCTTGCCGAATGCCTCGACGGCGGCAGCGATGAAGGCCTTTGCGGTTGCGGGATCGGCGACGTCGCCCTCGACATGGATAGCGCGCTGGCCGAGCGCCGCGATCTCGGCGACGCAGCTTTCCGCGCCCGGCACGTCGCGCCAGAAATTGATCGCGACATCGGCCCCGTGGCGCGCCGCGCCGATTGCGGCGGCGCGGCCGATTCCGGCGGACGCGCCCGTCACCAATACGGTCTTGCCTACCAGCAATTTCATGCGGCTCTCCTGGTTCCTGACGGCGCTCATTCTATAATATGGAACTGACGTTCAATATATGGCGGATTAGCCCGAGCCGCCCTGCACTTCAATCTCCTGCGCCCTTTTCGCGGACAGAAAGGCCGGCCGTGCGCTGAGCCGATCCCAATAGGCCGCGACGGATGGGCTGAATTTTTCATCAAGCCCCAGCTGAATGGCGAGCAACAGGGCGTAGCCGACGGAGATATCCGCGCCGGTGAAGCGGTCGGCGCAAAGCCATTCATGCTCCTGCAGCGCCCGGTCGACGTGGCGCAGCCGCGACAGGAACCAGCGCGCATAATCATCGGCGACGATCTCGGCCCGGCCCGGTTCAAGCGTGCGGTAACGCAGCACCAGTGTCTGCGGGAAGGTCAGCGTCGCCTCGCCGAAATGCAGCCAGTTCAGCCAGGCGCCATAGGCCGGATCGTCGCTGGATACCGCCAGCCGCGCCGCGTCGTAGCGGGTGGCGAGATACTGCACGATCGCGGACGATTCCGTCATCCAGGTCGTCCCGTCGCGGAGCAGCGGGATCGTGCCGAGCGGATTGAGCTCGAGATAGTCCGGCACTTCCACCCGCGGCGGAAAGGGCAGGAGGTGGAGCTGATAGGGCAGCCCAAGCTCCTCGAGCGCCCAAAGCGCGCGGAACGAGCGCGCGTCGTGGCAATGCCATAGCTCAATCATGATGCTTCCTTCGTGCTGGCGCCGCGTGTCCGGCCGGTCAACGGATCACCTTCATCAGTCGCAACCACAATTGCTCATCGAAATCCTTGTCGCGTGCCGTCGCGCCGGTCCGCACTACGACCAGCTTGCGGCCGGGCACGACATAGAGCCGCCGGTCGAATGCGCCGAGCGCCGCCACCAGGTCGGCGGGCGCCGCGGCGATCAGCGGGCCGTCCTTGCGGCCGGCCAGAGCGCGCATGGTGTAGGCGCTGCCGTTCAGCCACCACAGGCGGCCATAAGCCGGGTTGGTGGCCGAGCGTGCGAACATCGCCTTGAAGCTGCTCTCGGAGACGATGCGCTTGCCGGTGTCCGCCACGCCGCCCTTCAGGATCATCAGCCCGAAGCGCGCGATGTCGCGCGGCGACGTCACCAGGCCGGTATCATTGCCGATACTCGCGAGCGCCGCGGGACGCTTGCGCCACGCGGTGTCCTTCATGCCAAGCGGCACGGTCAGCCAGTCGCGCGTGATCGCCTCGAGCGGCTGGTTGGCCGCTGCCGTCACGATGCGTTTCGTGACTGCGTAGACCGGCGTGTTGTAGAAGAAGAGCGTCCCCGCCGGCGCCTCATAGCCAAACTTCTCGTTCAGGCCCGAGCTCATCGTGAGCACGTCGATGACGCGGATCTTCGCTTCCTGCTCGGGGGAGGCTTTGGACCAGCCCTTGCCGATATAGTCGGAGACCGGTTTCTCGACCCGGATCAGACCTTTGTCGATCGCGACCGCGACGAGGACTGAGACGAAGCTCTTCTGCTGGGACGCGACATCTTCGAGCAGTGCGCCGTCGCCGGTACGTTCATAGACGAAATCGGCGAATGTGCGGTCGTCGGTTGGTGCGGGCCATGCCCTTTCGACCAGCACGTGGCCGTCCTGGATGACGAGGAAGCCGGTGGTGTTCTGTCCGCGCAGATAGTCGAGCAGGCGCGTCATGTCCGCCGATGGTGCTTGCTCCGCCGGTGCGGCGGCGACCGGCGCGCCGTGGCCGATCGCCATGCCGCACAGAGCGACCGCCAGCATGACTTTCAGATAGGATCGAACTGCCACTTTCACCTCCGATTGCGCTTGCCGATCATCGCGATAGCGCGGTTGCGCACTATCACAGGAGCCGGCCGATCTGCCTTATCTGTTTGCGATCTGCGTGATATCCGCGATCGGCACCCGGTGTCGGGAAAGCGCCGGGAAACGAGGAGGCCATCATGCACGAAACCAGCAGGCGAGGCTTCCTGGCGGCGAGTGCCGCGCTCCCGATGACCGCCATGGCGGCTCAGACGCAGGTGCCGGTCGAGCGGCGCGACAGGGTGGCCGCAGATCTCGAGAAATATATCGGCTTCGGCAGCAAGCAGGCCGGCGGCGTGGGCGACAATGCTTGTGGCGCATGGCTCGCAGCGGAGCTGGAAAGCACCGGCTTCAAGGTCGAGCGGCAGAGCGTGTCGGTGCCGTTCTTCGAACCGCGGCGCGCCGAGCTTGTCTGCGGCGACGCCACGGCGGCGGTGTGGCCCCAGCCGATCGTCGTACCGACCGGCGGCGACGGCGTGACCGGCCCGCTCGTTCGCGTCGATGCCGGGGGCCGTGCGGGGGCTCCGCTTGCCGGGGCCATCGTGCTGCTCGATCTCCCTTATGGGCGATGGTCGACATCGCTGGCGAAACCGATCCGCGAGCCGATCACCGCTGTCTTTGCGGCAGGTGCGGTAGCGGTGGTCGTCATCACCAATGGTCCGACCGGCAAGATCATCGCGCTCAACGCCGACGGGCGGAAGCCGATGTTTCCCGGCCCGGTTGCCCTGCTCGCGCCGGACCAGGCCCGGCCGTTCCTCGATGCCGCGATGCGCAAGGTGCCTGCCACTTTGTATCTCACTGGCAGTGGCGGTCGCCGTTCTGCCTTCAACCTCGTTGGCCGGATCGATCGCGGGCGCAAGCGCTGGCTGGCGGTATCGACGCCGCGCTCCGGCTGGTATGGCTGCGCGGGCGAGCGCGGGCCCGGCATCGCTGCCTGGCTGTGGCTCGCGCGCTGGGCAAGCAGTGCCGTGCGGGACCATGATCTCGCCTTCATCTGCAACAGCGGCCATGAATATGAGAATCTCGGCGCGGCGGAGGCGCTCAAGGTGATTGCCCCGACGCCGGCCGAAACCGCCTTCTGGCTGCACCTCGGCGCCAATGTCGCTGCGCGCGACTGGCATGACATGGGCGCCACGGTGGCGCCACTACCCAGTGTCGATCCGCAGCGTTTCCTCTCGGTCAGTCCGGCGCTGCTGCCCGTGGCGCGGCAGGTTTTCGCCCGCCATGCCGGGCTTGAAGTGCCTTATTCCTCCGAAACCCTGTCAGCCGGGGAGCTCAACGAGATCATCGCAGCGGGCTACAAGAATGTTGCCGGCGTTTTCGGCGTCCACCGCTTCCATCACGTCGCGCAGGACGATCAGCGCTGCGTGTCCCCGGCCAGCGTCGCCGCGACCACCGCCGCCTTTCAACAGCTGGTCGAGCGCGTCCTGTAATCCCGCGACCTAATTGCCGAAGTCGAACGGCGTGTCGGTGGTCGCCCGCGCGCCGCCGAGCGGCAGCGAGAGCGCAAGGCTCGCGACCCGCCTTGTATTGCGGCGCGTACTGGTTTCCACGATGGTGGCGCTGTCGATGACAGCGCGCTCACGCTGCGAGTTGAAGACATCGGAGAGGGACAGCACGGCGGTCAGGCCGCTGCGGAAGCGGTGCCGGAAGCCGATATTGGCGGTCGCCGAGGGAAGCCGATAGCCCTGCGGCGTCAGGCGCCTGCCGTTGAAAATCACCCCGACCTGGACGAAATCGGCGCGCGAGAGCGTGAAATCGAGCCCCGCCTTCGCCGTCGCACTGACGATGCTCCGCGTGCCGGCAAAACCGAGATTGGCGGCGTCGATCGCATTCCGGCTGACGGTTCCGTTCAGCCGGTAGCTGACAAGGCGCGACATCTTGCCGCTGCCGGAGAAATCGATCCCGAACGCAGTGCTCCGCCCGAGATTCTCCTTGGTGGTGAGCAGGACAGTCGGCGAAATGAAGCGGCTCACATCGGTGAAGCCGTTGCGGTTCAGGCGCAGGAACAGCGTCGCTTCGAGCGCGGTGCCATGGGCCTCATATTGATAGCCGGCCTCGAAGGCGCGGGTCTCCTGTGGTTTCAACGCCGGGTTGCCGGCACGCAGATTGAGCGGATCGGAAAAGACCGGGGAAGGGTTGAGATCCTCAGGATCGGGCCGGACGACGCGATTGCTGTAGCTGAACTTGAGGCTCCGGCCCTCAGCCACCTCATATTGCAGGTGCAGCGTCGGATAGGCGCGGAAATAATGCTGCCGGCCGCGCAGCGCCAGATCGACCTGGTTGGTGCTGATCTCGGTCTGCTCGAGCCGCAGCCCGAAGATCGCCGTCACGCTTTTGGTCAGGGCGCGGTCATAGGTCGCGTAAAAGGCATGGACTGTCTGGCCGTAGAGGAAGTGGTTGGTGTGCGCCGGATCGATCGTCGCGGCACCCGTGGCGGGATCGATCAGGTCGCCGCGATTCAGGAAATCATTGTCGTCGCGCTGCAGGTCATAGCCCGCCAGCAGCTTGCCGCCCCATAAAGGCTGGGCATATTCGGCTATGGCTTCGCGCTGGAGCGTGTCGAGGCGCGGACTCTGCTGGTCGATCGTCACCAGCCCGGCCGGAATTGAATAGCTGTCGGTGAAGCGGCGAACCTCATTCTCGATCGTCTCGCCGCGCCGGAAGTCGAGCGTGAAGACCTGGCCTTTCTGCGCGAAATTATGGCGATATTTCAACGAGGCCTCGTCAGTGACCTCATTCTCGTGGCCGATCTCGGTGCGATCGAAATCGCTCGTCACGGCGCCCATGGGATCGAGCGTCCGATCATGCTGCCTGAGCTGGGGCGTGCCGGTGCGATGATTATAGCTGCCGCTCGCGCTCAGCCGGTCGCTGCCGGTCAGGTCATAGTCGATGCCGCCGGTCAGGATGCGCGACAGTTTCTCGCCATGGAACAGGCTGTCCTGCGCACTGCCGGTCGCCAGCCCTGTGATCGGGTCGATCTCGCTGCGCCGGTCAGTGAACGGCCGCCAGCGATTGTCGCGGTGCAGGGTCGCGCTGGCCGTCACGGTCAGCGGGCCCGACCGATAAGTGACGTTGCCGGCGATGTTGAAGCGGCCGTCAGTGCCCACGCTGGCGCCGGTCGAGCCGGACAGACCCGGCTTCCTGTCCTTCCGCGTCACGATATTGATGATGCCCGCCGCGCCGTCCGCCTTGAACCGCGCCGAAGGGTTGGTGATCACCTCGACATGATCGATCATGCTCGCGGGAAACTGTTCTAGCGCGTCGGCGCGATTGGCGCGGGTCATCGTCGTCGAGGGCTTGCCGTCGATCAGGATCTGGACATTGGTGTCGCCGCGCAGGCTGATCGCGCCCTGGGCATCGACATCGACCGCGGGGAGGTTGCGCAGGACGTCGCTGGCCGAACCCGAGGCTGATTGGAGATCGTTCGAAACCCGATAGGTCTTGCGATCGATCGAACTCTGCGCCGCCTGTGCCTGGCCGGTCACGACGATGTCCTGGCCATGTTCTGCCCCGGGCGGGTTGGATGGGGCTGGAGTGCTGCTCGCCTGCCCGGAAGCCGCTGCCGGCAGCGATGCGCACGCGACTATCGAAAAGGCGATTGAGCCGACACCACGGAAGGCGGCGCGATCAGGGCGACCGCGCGGCGGCTGAACATGGACTTGCAAGGTGATCCCCCGGATTGGCGCAGCGTGCATGCCAGCCATTGCGCACTCCGGGGGCTTGGGCACGTTTCAACTTCCCAATCTGCGCGCCGGCACCCCGTGTGCCGGCGGGCAGTCGGGGATCAGAACTTGACCCGCGCGTCGACCAGGAAAGAACGCGGCGGCAGATAGCTGAACTGATCGAGCTGGCCGTAGCCGCTCTGGTAGCTCGTGCCGTTGATCGTGGTGGTGGGCGCCCCCGACGAACTGTTCGCGATCGCGGTGACTGCCCGGCTGTTGAAGACGTTCGAGACAGTCACGCCGAGGCGGAAACGCTCGCCGACCTCCTGGCTGATCGCGAACTCGCCGGTGCTGTAGGGCTTGATCCGGTACAGCCGGTAACCCGGGCTGCCGCTATATTCGCTCGCATATTGCAGGCCGGTATATTTCTGGTTGAACGACAGGCGGAAGCCGCGCGAACGGTAGATGAAGCCGCCCGCCGCCGTCGTGAACGGCGCCTTGGCGACCTGTGCGCCGGTCATCTCGTTGGTCGCCTTGTTGTACGATCCGTTGGCGAACAGGGTCAGGCCAGTGACCGGCATATAGCTGACCTCGCCCTCGACGCCCTTGTAATGGACCTGGCCGATATTGATCAGCAGGCTCGTGTCGCAGCCCACCGTCGTGCAGGAGCCGATCTTGTTGTCGACATTGATGATATAGCCGTCGACATCGAGCGAGACGCGCTGGCCGTGCCAGACGGTGCCGATCTGGTAGTTGGTCGAGGTCTGCGGCTTGAGCGCGTCGAGTGCGGTCGAGAGCGCGCCTGAGGCCGAGTAGAAGCTCGAGACGTCGGGCACATACATGCCCTGCGCATATTGGCCGTAAAAGGACCAGCTCGGCATCGCCTGCCAGTTGACCGTGGCGAAGGGCAGGACCTTGGTCCAGGTCGCGCTGGTGTCGAGCGGCGCGCGCGACTTCTGGTTCAGGACAGCGTCCACACCGCGGTTGAAGTTGACATATTTCACGCCTGGTGTGACCGACAGCCCCTCGAAAGGACGGAATTCGAACTCGCCGAACAGCTGATACTGGTGCCAGTTCGAATGCTGACCATATTGCATATAGGCGAGCGAGGTCGCCGGCAGCGCGCTCTGGCCGGCCAGGCCGCTGCCGCTGTTGAATTTTTCATTGTAGCTCGGCTGGCCGGTGGTGTCGTCGAGATCGAAGATATGCCGATCGGTGACGGCATATTCATACCAGCCGCCGAGCCTGATCTTGCCCATCGAGAAGGTGTAATCGACCTGGCCGATATAGCCGAACACCCGGTATTTGTTCAGCTTGTTATAGCCGAGCACATCAGTGGCGGGGCCCTTGATGGCGGCGTAGGGCAAAGCCGGCGTGCCGGCGCCACTGAAGCCGGTGACCACGCCGCCCGACGGGAAGCTGAACATCGGCACGCCGTTCGTCACGGTGACGCTGGTCGAGCCGTTCCCCGAATAGGTGTTGTTGGTATAGCCGTACATATAGGCGCGGTTGTCCATCGAGAAGCCGCTGCCCAGGTCGCTCTGCAACCGGATGTACGAAAAGTCAGTGGTCTTGTCGGTGCGGTTGTACTTGTAGTAGCTCGCCAGCGTCGGGTCGGCGGTAAGTCCATAGTCTCTGCCATAGATGCCGACGTCGGACGTGGCTGCGCAGTTGCTGCCCGTAAGCTGGGTCAGCGGGTTGCCCGATGCGTCGACCGCCGTCTTGCTTGCGCCGCCGGCGGTGGTCGCGCTGCCGCAGGTCGCACCCTTGGCGACGTCCGACTGGTAGTAGAAATTGCGGTTCCAGGTGCTCATTACCGTCAGCGTGTTCGATGCGCCGATCGGGATCACTGCCTTGCCGTAGAGATTCTTCGAATTGACCGGTGAGTTGGTCAGAGCGCCGTCCGAGCGCAGGAACTGGCCGGTCAGCACGATGCGCGTGCCGCCCAGGCTCTCGATCCGGCCGCTCTGGAATTCGGCGCGGCCGATAAAGCTGTTGAAGCTGCCGAGGATGCCCTCGACCTGGCCGCCCATCTCGTCCTTCACGCCGCGCGAATAGAGGTTGAGATTGCCGCCATAGGTCGCCTGGCCGAGCTGGCTGGCATTGCCGGGGCCGCGATCGACGACGATCGTCTCGATCGTGTTCGAGGGGAAGAAGGCGGTCGAATGGTGAGTCGGGTTGTTCGTGTCGGCGAACGGGATCGAGTCATAGGTGACGTTATATTCGCCGTCCTGGAACCCGCGGATCGTCGCCTTGGTCTCGCCGAACCCCTGGCCGTTGCCGGTGCCGGAGATCGACACGCCGGGCGTCAGCGCGATCAGCTCGTTGAAATCGGCACCGGCATTGGCGTTGTCGATGAAGTCGCGGCTCACTGCGGCCTGGGGCTGGGTGGTGGTCAGCGAGGCGGTGATCGGCGCGCTCTCGGCGGTGCGCGAACCGGTCACGATGATGTCGGACGTGGTCAGCGACTGCTTGTCGTTCGCCTGGCCGGCGCTGTTGGCGCTGGTCTGGGTCTGATCGGTGGTGGTGGCGGGTGTCGGCTTGTCATTGGATTGTACCGGCGTGTCCTCGGCGGATGCCGGCATCGCGGCGGTGAACATGGTCAGGCTGGTCGCGACGAGCAGCGCCGTGCGCAGGTTGGTGATCATGATGATGGTCCCCTTGAACTATGTATCGATGTCAGTGAGTTGCCGGCACCGCGAGCTCGGCGCGGGCAGCCTCGTACAGGCCGGAAAGGCGCGGATCGGCGAACAAGGTCGCAGCGCTCAGCGTGCCGATGACATGGCTGCCCTCGGTGTCGGAGGCGAAATGCTCGCCGCAGATTTCGCGGCTGATGGCATAATCCCTGGCGCGTGCCAGGATCGCCGGTGCCTGCTCGGGCAGCAACTGCGCCAGGGTCCAGCCGACTGAGTAGCCGAGCCCCGAATGCCCGCTCGGATAGCCGCGCGTCGGCTGCTTGCCGGTCGCGCCTTCGCAGGAATGGATCGTCGGGTCGACGCCCCAGGGCCGGGTGCGGTTGAAGACGAGCTTGCTCGCATTGACCGCCAGATCGGTTTCCGACTGGACCAGCTTCAGCAGCGCCCAGGTGTTCGGCAATGCCTTGAGGTCGCGCCCGGTCGCCGCGTCGAACACCGAGGGGTCTTCCAGTTCACTGTCGCTCGTCGCCTGCGCCTTGCGCGCCGGATCGGCGCCTTCGATCAGGGCATGGATGCGTGCGAGTTCTACGGCTTCGGCCGGCGAGCCCTTGGCCGCGGGGGCGGGGAGCAGGCGCGTCGGTTCGAATGCCGCAGCACTCAGATATTGCAGGCTTTTCGCGCCTTTCTCCACCGGCGCCAGCACGAGCACGGTATAGCTGCCCGCCACCGGCTGGCCGCGCTTGGCGCCCGGCGCCTTGGGGGCGAGGGTCGCGGCGGGGAGATAGATGCGCCCGTCACGCGGATCGATCGCCCCGGTCTTGGCACCGCGCTGAGTCGGGATCACCCCCACGACGGCGATCCGATCCTGATCGGCGATCGAGACTGCGACCAGCGTGCCGGTGCCGCCGCACGGGATGAAGGCGATGTTGCGTTCGGCGTCCACCAGCACCGCATCGGGATCGGCCCCGATCGTGAGGGTCTGGAGCGTCTTGCCGGTCGCGGTATCGATCACCAGCGCAACCCGGTTTGCGCAGGCGGTGATCAGGCGCGTTCCGTTGGCGACAAGCGCCAGGCCAGTCGGGCCGTCACAGCCGGGCAGCGCGATCTCGCCCGTCTTCCGGCGGGTTTTCAGGTCGATCCGGGCGATTATGTTGCCGTCCTCGATATTGACGAAGCCGCCGCCCTTTCCGTCGGCCACGCCATATTCGAGCGCGCCGCCGATCGCGATCTTGCCCGCCAGCGTGCGCGTCTTCGGATCGATCAGCGCGACATTGCCGTCGCCCGCGTTCATCACCACGACCAGGCCAGTGACGGGGTCGAGAAAAGCGGCATCGGGCTTGGTGCCGGTCGCGATTTCAGCGAGGACCTTGCCATCCGCGCTCGCGACGAAGCGGGCGAGGCCGGTTTCGCCGTCCGTCTCGAACAGGGTGGCACCGCCATCGAGAACGAGCACCTGATGGGCCTTGTGCGCGGGCGCCAGCGCGTCGGTCACTTTCCGGGTCGCGAGATCGATGCGCTCGATGGCGTCCGTCCGGGCGATGAAAAGATGCTGGCCGGCAGGGTCGATCGCGGCGAAATCCCAGCCGCCGTCGCGTCCGGAAATCCGTTCGACGATGCGATAATTGGCCTGGGGCGCCGGCGCGGCGGCATGCGCGCCCGACATCGAACATGCGACCGCGAATGCGGCCGCCAGCCAGGCGATTTTCATGCTTTGGACCCCTTTGTGCCGGCGTCTGAAGCGCCTGACCGGGGGCGTTATGGAGCGTCCGTTACAGCATGATTGCGAACGCGCGACAGATCCAAGATTGGGAAAATGTAAGGTTGGGCTGCGATCCACGCGGTTTGGCGGCGCGAAGACGGGCACGCCGAACCGGAGCCTGAGAGTTCAAGGGAGTGGTGCCGGTTGCAGGAATCGAACCCGCGACCTTCGGTTTACAAAACCGCTGCTCTACCAGCTGAGCTAAACCGGCATTGATCGAAACCCGCGGAAATCGGCAGGTCAGGCGCTCTTGGTCTGTTCGCATTCACGGGTCAAGATCGATTCACCCCGCCGGATCCCCAGCCGGCATGTCCCGACTGGAGCTCGCGGCCACGCCGACCGTCACCGCGACGTCCATCGTCACATTGCCGACCGTCCGGAACAGATCGGGGATCGTCTCGACCGCGATCAGCAGGCCCAGGGCCTCGATCGGCACGCCCATGGCGATGGCGACCGGGGCGACCGACGCGATATAGCTGATCGTGCCGGGCAGGCTGACCGAGCCCATGGTGGTGATCGCCGCGGTGCAGACTCCGGCGGCCAGCGCGCCGGGGCCGATCGGAATGCCGAGCCAGTGCGCGATATACAGGGCAACCGCCAGGTTCATCGCCGGGCTGGTCGCGCGGAACACGGCGACGGCCATCGGCAATACGATGCCGGCCGTGGCGGGCGAGGCGCCCAGCGCCTCCGAAGCCTCGAGCATCGCCGGCAGCGAGGCGAGCGACGACTGGGTGCTGATCGCAACCGCCTGGGCCGGCGCCACGGTGCGCGCGAAGCGCAGCAGCGATACCCGGCCGAAGATCATCGCCACCGGATAGCCCGCGAGCAGGACGAGGAAACCGATCGCCGAAACCGTGACGATATAATGCAGCAGCGCGCCGAAGGCCGCCACGCCGGTGCGGGCGCCGACGCCGTACGCCAGTGCGCCGACGCCGATCGGCGCCAGCTTCAATACCCAGCCGATCACGATCAGCATCGCGTCGGTCATTGCCTTGAACCAGGAAGTCAGCGTCTCGCGCGGCGCGGGTTCGAGCCGGGTGATGGCGAAGGCCAGGGCCAAAGCGAAGACCGTCAGCGGGAGGAAGGAATCGTTCGCCGCCGCGGACACGATGTTGGACGGGACGATGGTATCGAAAAAGGCCCAGATCGTCGGCACCGTCCCGACCGGCTGCGCACCGGTCAGCCCGTGCCGCAGCGCTTCGGACCAGGCGGCGGGCAGGGGCCAGAGATCGAGCAGCAGCGGCGTCAGCAGCGCCGACATCAAGGTCGTAGACCAGAGGATGACGACGAAGGTGATCATCGCGCGCAGCGCCACGCGCCCGGCGCGGGCGGCGTCCGCCGCAGCGCCCACGCCGGTGACGAGCAGCCCGACGATCAGCGGCACGATCACCATCTGCAATCCGTGCAGCCAGGCAGAACCGATCGGTTGAGTCACCACCGTCACCTTGATCGCGGCAGTGGGACTGATCGCGGCCATGCCAAGGCCGAGCAGCAGCCCCGCGACCAGCGCCAGCAGAATCTTCGTTGCTTGCGACATTCTTTCCCCCGTGATCTCTGCCCCTAACGGAGGGCCATCCACCGCGGATGGCAAGGGATTTCTGCACGCCCCTTGCGGCTACCCGATGCGAATCCTAGGCTGGTACGATGCTGTTTCTCGCTGCTGTCATCGCTGCATCTGCCCCAGTCGCGACGGTCCGGGTGGCGTTCGATCGCAACGGTGAGACCGCGGCCGTTGCCTCGGGATGGGCGGATATCGCAGCCCGGCGCGCAGTCGTCGTGAGTGATCCGGCCCGGGTGGCGTCGATCTCCAAGCTGGTCACCGCGATCGCGGTGATGCGGCTGGTCGAACAGCACAAGCTCGATCTCGACGCCGATGTTTCCACGCAGCTCGGCTGGTCCTTGCGCAACCCGGCCTTTCCGGATCAGCCGATCACGCTGCGGCTGCTGCTGTCGCACCAGTCGAGCCTCACGGACGGCGTGGATTATGTCCTGCCGCTCGACGCTGATATGCGGTCAGTGCTGGCCGATCCGAAAGTGTGGGACGCGGACCACGCGCCGGGGCGCTATTTCCGCTACACCAACCTCAACTTCCCGGTGATCGCGGCGATCATGGAGCGGGCGACCGGCGAGCGCTTCGATCTGCTGATGCAGCGCCTCGTGCTGAAGCCGCTCAAACTTGATGCCTGCTATAATTGGGCGGCATGCCCGGACGCGACGGCCGCGCGCGCGGTCGTACTCTACCGGGGCGGCGTGCCGGTGCGCGACGACAACAAGGGCAGCAAACCCGTTTGCCCGGTCACGCCTGCGCGCGACGGCAGCTGTGACCTGACGCGGTGGCGCCCCGGCAGCAACGGCGCGATTTTCGCGCCGCAAGGCGGCCTCAGGATCTCGGCGCAGGGGCTGGCGAAGGTCGGACGGCTGCTGCTCGGCAAGGGCAGGGTGGATGGCGTGAGGCTGCTCACGCCGCAATCCGTCGCGCTGCTCGAGACACCGCTTTGGACCTATAACGGCCTCACCGGCGCCGCATCGAACGGCGACACCAGCGACGGCTTCACCTGCAGCTATGGCCTGGCCGTCACCTTTCTCGCCACCCCGGTCGCGGGCTGCCGCGACGATCCGTTCGGCGATGGCCGCCGCCGCCTTGGCCATGCCGGCGATGCCTATGGCCTGAAAGCAGGGCTGTGGATCGATCCGGCGCGCGGCACCGGCGTCGCCTATTTCGCGACTGACGTGCCCGCCGATATCCGCGCCCCCGATTCCACCTATTCGCCGGCCGAGGTCGCGCTGGCCAGGGGGCTGCCATGAACCTGCGCCATATCGAGATCTTTCACTCGGTCTATGTCAACGGCTCGGTCTCCGGCGCGGCGCGGGCGCTCAACATCTCGCAGCCGTCCGTCTCGAAGACGCTCCGCCATGCTGAATCGCTGCTCGGCTTCCCCCTGTTCCAGCGCACCGCCGGCCGCCTCGTCCCGACCGAGGACGCCCATATCCTGTTCGCCGAGGCGCGCGAAATCCAGGACCGCGTCTATGCGCTGCGCGAAGCCGGCCGGAACCTGCGGCGCGGCACGGAGGGCAATCTCCGCCTGTCGGCCTTGCCCTCGCTCGCGCTCGACGCCCTGCCGACCGCGGTGGCGCGCTTCCTGCGCACCCACCAGAATGTGAAATTCGATCTGCAGACGGTCCATCACGACGATCTGCTCCGCAAGCTCTATGAGCGCGAGACGGACGTCGCGATCGCCTATGAGGTGCCGCCCGCCGCGCCGCTCGGCAAGCGCTGGCTGGGCGAAGGCGAGCTCGTGGTGCTGTTCCGCGACCAGGACCTGCCCGATGCGCCGCCGCGCCTCGAGCTTGAATGCCTGCGCGGCCAGCGCTTCATCAGCGTGGCGGCGAGCGGGCCAATCGGCCAGATCTTCACCCAGGAGCTGCAACGGCTCGATCTCGAGCTTGACGAAGTCGTCTCCGCGCGCACCTTCCACATCGCCGCGGCACTGGTGCGGCAGGGCGTGGGGATGACCGTGGTCGACAGCTTCACTGCCCAGGCGTCGCTCGGCCCCGGCCTCTCGATGCGGCCGCTCAAGCCGCAGCTGACCTTCGATGTCCATGCCATGTTCCTGCTCAACCGCCCGCCGACTGCGCTGATGACTGAGTTCCTGAAGACGCTGACCAGGGTGATCGACACGCCATAGCGGCAGGTTATGGCCGGTCATGTACCTATTATGCGCGGGCCCGCCCGCGTTGCGGGTAGATCGGCGGAGATGATCCCCGCACCCTTTCTCCTCTATCTCGGCCACACGACCGATCCCGTCGGCATCAAGACCTCGCGCGGCCTCGCGACCTTTCGCCCGGAAGATTGTGTCGGCGAGTTCCGCCACGACGATTGCCCGCTCACCCTCGGCCTGCCGCGGCTAACCATCGCCGAGGGCGCAGCGGCGGGCGCGAAGACCCTGGTGCTCGGCATCGCCAATTCGGGCGGCATCATGGGCGCGGGCCTGATCGACGATGCTGCGGCAGCGCTCGAGGCGGGGATGTGCGTTGCCTCCGGCCTGCACCAGCGCCTGCGCGACGTGCCGCGCCTCGCCGGACTTGCCGAGGCGCGCGGGCTGCAGCTGTTCGACGTGCGCGATCCGCCGGCCGATCTCGTCGTCGGCAATGGCTATGCCCGGGCCGGCCACCGCCTGCTGACGGTCGGCACCGATTGCTCGGTCGGCAAGATGTACGCGACGCTTGCGCTGACGAAAGCGCTCGAGGCGCGCGGCATCACCGCCGATTTCCGCGCCACCGGCCAGACCGGCATCCTGATCGCCGGCAGCGGCGTGCCGGTCGACGCAGTCGTCGCCGATTTCATCTCGGGTGCAATCGAGCAGCTTGCGCCGGCCCGGCACGATGGCGGCTGGGATATGATCGAGGGGCAGGGCTCGCTCTTCCACCCAAGCTTCGCCGGGGTATCGACCGGCCTGCTGCACGGCGCCCAGCCCGAGGCGATTGTCCTGTGCCATGATCCGGCACGCGAGCATATGCGCGGCATCCCCGGGCGCGCCTTGCCCGGGCTCGAGGAGTGCCTCATCGCCAACCTCCAGGTCGCACGGCTGACCAGCCCGTTCGTCCGTGCCGTCGGCGTCTGCCTCAACACCTCGAGCCTCGAGCGCAAGGCGGCCTATCGGCTGTGCGCCGAGACCGAGGATCTGCTCGGTCTGCCCTGCGCCGATCCCTTCTCCATGAACACCGATGGCATCATCGATGAGCTGCTATGTCTCGTACCGTCCAGGTCCGGCACGATAGCCTCCCGCTGAACCGCCCGTTCCGGATCGCACGCGGGGTCAAGACCGTGGCGGACGTGATCGAGGTGACGATCAGCGAGGGCGGCGCCGTCGGACGGGGCGAGGGCGTGCCCTATGCCCGCTACGGCGAGACGATCGAGAGCGCGATCGCCGCGGTCGGCCAGGTTCGTGCCGCGCTCGAGAGCGGCGCGGATCGCGCGGCGCTGCTGGCGTTGCTCCCGCCCGGCGCCGCGCGCAACGCGATCGACTGCGCGCTCTGGGATCTGGAATCGCGCCTGAGCGGGCAGAGCGTCGCTGAAATGATCGGCGCGCCCGCCCCGACGCGCATGGTGAGCGCTTTGACGGTCACGATCGATACGCCTGCCGCGATGGCGAAGGCGGCGGCAGCACTGGCCGGTGCGCCGCTGCTCAAGATCAAGGTGGATGCCGATGACCCCGCCGCCCGGATCCGCGCGGTACGCGCTGCGGCGCCGGATGCTGCCCTGATCGTCGATCCCAATGAAAGCTGGGATCGCGCCCTGGTCGAAGCGTTGCAGGATCTGCTCGTCGAGATGCGGGTCGATCTGCTTGAGCAGCCCGTACCGGCGGATGCCGATACCTGGCTCCAGGGGTTCGTGCCGAAAGTACCGATCTGCGCGGATGAATCCGTCCACGTCGCCGCTGATCTGGAAATGATCGCGCGGCGCTATCAGGTCGTGAATGTGAAGCTCGACAAGGCGGGCGGGCTCACCGCAGCGCTCGAACTGGCGCATGGCGCCCGCGCGCGGGGTCTCGGTCTGATGACCGGCTGCATGGTCAGTTCCTCGCTGTCGATCGCGCCGGCGCTGCACATCGCCCGCATCTCCGATTTCGTCGACCTTGACGGTCCGGTCTGGCTCGCGGAGGATCGCCCCGGCGGGGTGCGCGACGAGGCGGGGATGCTTGTCCCGCCGGCACCCGGCTTCTGGGGAACGGCATGACACTCACCCTGCGGGCGCTGGCAGTAGCGGCCATCGCAAGCCTTGCGCTGGGCGCGGCCCCGGCTCCGAAACCGAAATCGGTCGACCTGCTGATCCGCGGCGGCACGATCTATACCGGATCGGACGCGCCCTTTGTTGGCGATGTCGCGGTCACGGGCGACCGGATCGTCGCGGTGGGCGCGAAAATCGCCGTGCGGGCCAAGCGGGTGATCGATGCCCGGGACATGATCGTCGCACCGGGCTTCATCGATCCCCACACTCATATGGGCGACGATCTGGCCTCAGCCGACCCGCAGAAGCGGCTGATCCCGATGTTCCTGATGCAGGGCGTCACCACCGCCTTTATTGGCAATGACGGTGGCGGCGCGATCGAGGTCGGCGCAGTGCTGGGCAGCGCAAGGACGAAGCCGGTCGGCATCAATTTCGCGACCTATACCGGTTTCGGCACGATCCGCTCGGCGGTGATCGGCGAGGCGCGGCGCGATCCGACTCCGGCCGAGCTCGCCACCATGAAGGGCCTTGTCGCCAAGGCGATGTGCCAAGGCGCGCTCGGCCTTTCGACCGGCCTGTTCTACGCGCCGCAAAGCTTCTCGAAGACCGGGGAGGTTATCGCCCTGTCGCGCGAGGCAGCGAAGCGCGGCGGCTATTATGACAGCCATATCCGCGATGAATCGAGCTATACCGTCGGCCTGCTCGCCGCGATCGACGAGGCGATCCGCATCGCTCGCGAGGCGCAGATCCCGGTCCATATCTCGCACATCAAGGCGCTGGGCGTCGACGTCCAGGGCAAGGCCCCCGAGGTGATCGCCCGTATCGAGGCGGCGCGCCGCGCCGGCCTCATCGTAAACGCCAGCCAATATCCCTGGTCGGCCAGCGGCACGAGCCTGGTCGCCTCGCTGATCCCGCTCTGGGCGCAGGACGGCGGCCGCGCCGCGCTGCTCGCGCGCTTCGACGATCCGGCGCTCGCCCAAAGGCTGCGCGCCGACATCACCGAGAATATGCGCAAGCGCGGCGGCGCCGAAAAGCTGCTGATCGTCGAGGGCAGATACCGCAACCGCACCCTGGCCGATGTCGCGACCGAGCTGAAACTCGATCCGGCCGCGGCGGCGATCACGGTGATCCGCCTCGCTGATCCGGGCGTCGTGTCGTTCAACCAGAGCGAGGCGGACATCGCCGCCTTCATGCGCCAGCCCTGGGTGATGACCGATTCCGATGCCTCGCCCGGCCATCCGCGCGTCTACGGCACCTTTGCCCGCAAATATGCCAAATATGTCGTGGCAGATTACGTCCTGACCCTGCGCCAGTTCATCGAACGCAGCTCGTCGCTGACCGCCGACACCTTCCACCTCACCGGCCGCGGCCATCTCCGCCCCGGCGCCTTTGCCGATGTGGTGGTGTTCGATCCGAAAACCTATGCGGCGCGCGCGACCTATGAGCAGCCGACCCTGCTGGCGGCGGGCGTCCGGACCGTCCTCGTCAACGGCGTGCCGGCGGTCGACCATGGCGCGCTGACGGGCAGGGCGGCCGGCCGCGCGCTGCCTCACACACCGACCAGGGGAAGCTGTCCGTGATTGCCCAATCGATCGTTGAACCCGAACTCGCCGACCCGCTCACGGCCTATGCCCGTGACGGCTATGCCATCGTCCGCGGTTTCTTCTCAACCGACGAGGTGCGCGCGATCGGTGCGGCGATGGACGCGGTTTACGCCGAGGGCGTGGCCCATGGTCGCAGCTTCCGCCACGGCAATCTCTTCTACAAGGTCGCAGCCGGCGCAGACGGCACGCCCGCCGTGCAGATGGTGCAATGGCCGTCCTACCACAATGCGGTGCTGAACGCGGTCCGCCTCGATCCGCGCTTCGTACGCCTGTTGTCGCCGCTGCTCGGCGGCGACCTCAAGCAGATCATCAACCAGCTCCACTGGAAAACGCCGGGCGCGCCGGGCGACTTCGCCTGGCACCAGGATTCGCGCTTCCGCCGACCGGAGGCGGCCTATCGCAATCTCGGCACCTCCTATGTCCAGACCGGGCTGGCGATCGATCCCCACACGCCGGAATCCGGGGCGATGCGTTTCATCCCCGGCAGCCACCGGCGCGGCACCCTCCCGCTCGATACCTCGACCGAGGTGCTCGGCACCGCGATGGCGGATACCGCGCTGCTCGCCGCCGGCCTGTCGCCCGAAGATGCGATCGACGTCGTCCTCGCACCGGGCGATCTCGCCTTGTGGAGCCCCTATCTCGTCCATGGCTCGGGCGCCAATCGTGCCGATCACCGGCGCCGGCTCTATATCAACGGCTATGTCCGTGCCGCTGATTGCGACCGCGGCGAATGGGCTTTTCGCGATGGCGAGCCCGTGCCGTTCGGGGATGAGCAGGCGATCGTGCATTATGAAGAGCTGCGGGAGCGGGGTGAGCCGCATTACGTGTAGCGCTAGCCCGCAGACTCACAGCGGCGGTCGGGCGGAAAGTAACCCATTTGTGGACATTCGCCTTCGTGATAATCTCGCATAATGAAGGCACCTGAGAAGAAGCAGCGCTTGGCGGCTGCAACTGCGCGCTATCTCCGCCAGATCGGGCGAAAGGCGCAAAAGGGTGTAGAGCCGAATGATCGCGGATTTGATCACAAGCTCGACGAGAAGCTGAAGCGAATGCGGCCAGAAGATGTCGATGCGCTGTTTCGCGGCGGAGACGACGAATAGACCCATGGCGGCTTTCAGATTTCGGTGACACACGCAAGCCCCCCCTAAATCAGGGCGCCCGGTTTAACCGTCAGAGGCTTTCCGCCGTTTCACGCGCTGCTCGATCCACCAGTCATTCTGCCAGTCTTCATATCCCAGCAGCGAGCCCTGCTGTCGTTCCTGATGATCGTCCCAGGCCATACCCGATTCATGAAATCTGCCCATCAGCAGAAGATAGGCATCGATCCGCCACTCCTCGCCCGGCAGCGCAAAATAGGCGTGCCTGATCCCTTCGAGATCGGGGCGCCGGTCCTTGATATGAGGCATCGGCGTATCGACGATCCGGCGCACGATCCTGCCGGCCTCGACGAACTGCTCGAAGGGGGCCAGAAAAGAATCGAACCAATCGGATGGGTAGCCGTCACTGAACACTGCGAGGGGCTTTCGGCCGTCCAGCATCAGCGGAAGTTCGAAGTTGGTGTGTACCATATAGGGTATGTCGTCGAACCCCGAGTGACGACGGCGGATCGCGGTATAGAGGCTATCGGGAACCACCGGCGGTTGGCAAATCCGGCCGATACGACGCATGTCGCGTGGTGAGATATCGTAGTAAGTGCCTTTGAGGTCGTGGTCCCCCGCGCAATGCGCGCCGAGTATGTCTTTCAAGCGCTCGATATCGACGATGCGGACGCGCCATTCGACCCATACCGTTTCCGTAACCGGATCGAGCCCCTGGAGGACGAACTCGCCAGCTTCGGATACTTCGGTCATGATTGCGCGATGTCCGTCCGAGTCACGTCCAGCCTGTGAACGGCCGGCCATCAATAGCGGCCGATGCCCGAAGTCGCTATTCCGCCCCATAGGCTTTGAGACGCTACGATGAGTGAAGAGACCTGTGAATGTGCCGAACATGGCCAGCAGTCGATCGCCTTCGTTTGCAGGCACATCATCAAGACCTTACCCCCGGAAACGGTTGGGTTCGTCTCCTATCCGTCCGAAGGCGACGATGATCTACGGGATGCGTGGTGCGACTGTAACGCCTATCTGCAATCCAACGGCGGAGAGCGGGTGGACGGGCATGTCGAAGTACCGGACGGCATGGATATTCTTTGTACCGAGTGCTATCGGTTGCGAGAAATAGACGCCTTGCGCGCTGACCGTCGAACGGTCATTCAAGGCTGACTAATGGCGCGTTTCCCCTACCTCAAACCTTCGATCCTACCCGGCCGAATATCCATGAATGAACTGAACGAGAAAATTGTCGCCGCGTGGGTCGAAGCTTCGAAAGACCTCGGTATTGCGGTCGTCGCGCCGTATTGCATGGAAACTCATGGAGCGAATGTGCTTTGGTGCGAGGCATTCATCCCCGACTTTGGCTCGCCGACCGGCGCCGTCGCGATTAGTCCTCGCTCCAGGAGGATGGTTCTCCCTGTGTTACGCGAAGCAAGTCGTTGGCATTCAGAATTGCGTGACGGATATTCTGAATATAGCCGTAGACTATTCACCGAAACACTGAACGATTGGGGCTGGTTTGGGCAGGAGCATCTCAAGCCTGATTGGTACACGGGCGAGCCTTGGATTTAGCGACCGTTTTCCACCCGGCTTTGACGAGCACGGACTACATAGGCGGCGATCCACAAGCGCCTCGTGGAGCGAGGATACGCCGCCATTCGCCTTGTGATAGGCTTGGTGATTCAAAAGCGTCGCGGGATCGGGCACAGGTCAGGAACGGGGCGCTCGGAAGCCTTGAACAGCTCATTTCATGGCCGGCTGTCGAATATCATCCGCTGCGCACGGCAGCGGCCTGAGACGCGTATTTCCCTGATAATTTCCCTGTTCCGGACGGGTTGGAGGAATGTGATCTTATCAAGTATTTATAATATAACGAGAATTTTAGGAATCACGCGGCAATGGCATCGAGAAAAAAGCAAATTCCCTGATAATTCCCTGTTCTTGGCAGCGTAACAGGGAAAAGCGCGCGGTGGCGGCAAGCCATCGGCGCCACTCCTCACAGCGACTGATCGAGTGCGAATTCTGCGTCGCGCCCCGCCTCGGCCCCCCCGCCTCAATAAAAGCGCAGATGCTCCAGCTGCAGCCACGCCTTGCCGCCCGGCTCACCCTCGAGCCGTACGATCACCGCGCGCAGCCGGGCCAGGTCGAGCGCCCCGCCGTCATCCCGTCCATGAAACGCGCTGAACGGAATGCGGATCGCCTGCGTCGCCGCGCCGGCAGTGAACGACGCCCTGAACCAGTCGTCGTCATTCACCCCATAGCTGTCGAACAGCATCGCATATTGCCCACTCCCCCGCGCGTCGAAGGTCACGCCGGTGAAGCCGCGCGCATCGGCGAGCTGGATTGCGCCGCGGGTCAGCGGCAGGATCAGCTGGGCGAAGGGGCGGGACCGCGCGCCCATATGCGCGACCATGAACAGGCGGTGGTCGCTGCCCTGGTCCGGCCGGACGAAATCGAGATGGCTATGGTCGACGCCGGCCTCAGTGCTCTCCACCGGCAAGGTATCGAGATCAGTCCGGCCGTCTGCCCGCACGCCGGTGTCGATCGGCCCCGCCATGCGGTGTACAGGCAGCGGCGTCGGTGCGCTGCCCGCGAGCAGTCGGCGCAACGGATCGAGCTGCACCTCGCGCCCCGAAACGAACACGCGCCGCACCGTCCAGAGATCGGCGATCCGCTCATCGGGCCGCCCCGCGGTCAGCACCAGGTCGGCGCGCATGCCGGGCGCGATGCGGCCATTATCCTTCGCCTGGCCGATGATGTCGGCGCTGGTGCTGGTCGCCGCGACCAGCGCCTCGGCCGGGGTGAAGCCGAGCTTGGTCAGCAGGGTGATCTCACGCAGCGCGCCGGGGCCGTGATAGACGCCCTCGATCCCGGAATCGGTGCCGATGCCGATGCGGATGCCGGCCGCCTTCAGTCGCCGGATATTCTCCTGCATGATCGCCCAGCGTTTCGATTCATAGGCGGGGATCGGCTCGATCGGCCTGGCCGTGCGCGCGTCCTCGCGGGCGCGTTCCGGCGGGGTGAAGCTGGCCCATTCGCCCGGATCGAAGCGGCGATCTTCCTGCGGCTCGTAGACCACCAGGGTGGCGATATAGGCAGTGTGATGCGCCTTCATCAGGCCGATCAGCTCGTCATCGACCAGCGCATCGCCAACGCCGTGGCCGACGGAGTCCACCCCCGCCGCGGCGGCAACCTTGGCGCCTTCCAGGGTCACCGTATGGGTGATCACCGGCAGCCCCGCCTTGTGCGCATCCTCGACGATCGCGGCGAGGGTCGGCTCGTTCATGCTGTTGAGGTCGGCATCGCGGCCATAGCGCCAGCCGTCAGCGAACACCTTGATGACATCGGGCTTGTAGGGCAGCGCCTGCGCCATCGCGACATGCGCCGCGCGCGGTGTCGCCACCTGCAGGGTGAAGAAATTGCCCCAGCCGAATTCCGTGCCGTGCCCGCCCGGCACGCCGAGGCGGATCGCGAGCTGCAGATGCGGCGCTGCCACCGCGCCCGAGCCGGTCATCTCCCGGATCGGCTGCAGCATCTCGCCCGAGACCGAATAGTCGTTCACCGAGGTCACGCCATTGACGAGATAGCCTGCATAGGACTTTCCCAGGTCGTCCGGCGCGTCATAGGCCGGCGAGCGGAGATGGGTGTGGAGATCGTGCAGCCCGGGGATCAGCGTCATCCCGCGCGCGTCGATCACCTCGGCGCCGTGCGGCGCCCGGACGCGGGTCCCGACCGCGACGATCCGGTCGCCGCGGACCAGCACATTCTCGATCGTGGCCGGCGCGCCGGTGCCGTCGAACACCCGCGCGCCCTGGATCAGGATCGCCCGATCCTGCGGCGGAGCGGCGGCCGTTATCGTCAGGGCAGCCAGGGCCAGCGCCGCGCGGGTCCTCATGGCAGCGGCTGCTTCTTCATCAGCGTCAGGTCGAGAAAGGCGTCCGCCGCCCGATAGCTTTTTAGCCAGTCAGCATAACGAAAGAAGTCATGGCGCTCATTGGGGAAGACCAGGTCGCGGAAGGGAATGCGCCGTGCGGTCAGTTCGCGCGCGAGCAGCAGCGACTGGTAGAAATCGACATTCATGTCGTCATCGCCATGGATCAGCAGCACCGGCGAGCGCCAATGCTCGATCGCGCCCATCGGCGAGGATTGCCATTGCAGCTGGTGCGCGGCGAGTTCCTGATCGGGCGAGAGCGTCTTCTCGACCGGCCGCACCATCGCATGGACGCCGTGGAAATCGACCCCGGCGGCGAACAGCGCACTGTCCCGCGCCAACGCGAGCGCGGTCAGATAGCCGCCCCAGCTGCCGCCCCATATGCCGATCCGCGCCGGATCGACATCCGCCCGCGCCGCCAGCCAGCGCCCGCCGGCGAGCACGTCGCGATATTCGGCTGCGCCCGCGCGCGCGATCTCCGGCGCCTCGCGGAAATCATGGCCATAGCCGGTGCCGCTGCGATAATTGACCGAGAGCACGTCATAGCCCTCGGCCGCGAAATGCTGGTTCAGGATATAGGCGTTGGAATAATAGAGCGAGGTGTGGAAACCCGGCAGCATCTGCCGCCGCGGCCCGCCATGGACATAGATCAGCGCCGGATGCTTGCCCGCGCCGCTGCCGTGGAAGAACTGGCCGTGCACCTCGACGCCGTCGCCGGCCTTGAACACCACCGGTTCGGGCGCAGTGAAGCCGGGCAGGGCGATTACGGGGCCGAGCGGCGCCCCGGTCGCTACCAGCACGATATGCGCCGGATGGGTGACATCGGTCGCGATCGCCGCCAGCTGATCGCCGCCGAAGACGGGGATCTGCTCGAAGCTATCGCCCCGGCTCAGCTTCGCAGGTGTGCCGCCCGCGATCGGCACCTGCCAGAGCTGGCGGCTGTCGAGATTGCCGGCATTGGCGGAATAGACGATCGACCGGCGATCCGCCCCGAGCGTGAAGGACTCGACCTCGAACCCGCCCGGCGTCAGCTCGCGCGCTGGGCCGCTGGTGGTCGGGTCGACGGCATAGACATGCAGCCAGCCGCTGCGTTCCCACGGGAACACCAGCGTCCCGTCCGCGCTCCAGTAAAGGTTGCGGCCACGCGTGCCGGCATATTGGCCGCCGGCACCCGCCGGCGCTGCCCAGGCGATCCGGGTCGCGCCGCTCGTGGCGTCGGCGACGCGGACCGACCAATAAGGGCCGTCCCCGGCTTTTGCGGTGGCGGGCGGATCGACATAACGGATGAAGGCGACCCAGCTCCCGTCCGGCGAGAAGATCGGTTCGACTGAATAGCCCAGCCCCGGATCGAGATAGCGCAGTTTCGCGCTCGCAACGTCGAGCAGGGCGACGAAACTATGGTCGCTGCGATTGTCGGTGAAGAGCAGGCTCGCCCCGTCCGGCGACCATTGCAGGTCGGTGATCTCGCTGCCGGCGGTCGCGATCTTGCGCGCGCCCCTGCCGTCCCACAGCCAGATCGCGCCCTTGCGGGTATAGGCCAGCCGGCTGCCATCGCGCGTAAAGACGGGCGAATGGCCTTCGCCGACCAAAGTCGCATGGCCGCCACCGGCCGGCAGGACGAACAACTGCTGCTTGGGCGCAACGGTCGCCGAGGCAGTGTTGGGGATGCTGCCGTCGGGATATTCAGGGTCGCCGCCGCGCACATAGGCGAGCCGGGCGCCGTCATTGCTCAGCGTGACGTCGTAGATTTCTTGCCCGTCATCCTCGCGATAATCGGTGACCTGCCGCGCCGGCGTACCAGGCGTCGCGACCCGAATATTGCGCACCCCGGCCGCATATTCGACCCAGGCGAAGCGCGCCGTGTCGTGCGCGCCGGCAAGGTTGCTGGCCAGCGGCGCCGCGAGATTGGCGGCGAGATCATCCGGTGCAGGCTGTGCCTGGAGCGGTGGGATGAGAACCAGCGCCGCCCCACCCAGCGCCGCTCGAAGGACTATTCGCCAGAGCATCGACGCGAAGCTTAGCGAGCGGCAACGATTGCGCGCAAGCAACGATTCCCGCCTCATGCCTGCAGGTTATGGCCGCGACAACACTCCGAATGTACCGGGCCGGATTGCGCAGGCCGGGTTTGCCTCTAGGCTCATGCCATGCGCCCATCGCCCCTGTTCGCCCGCTCCGCCCTGATCTTTCTCGCGGCCGCCATCGCCGCGCCGACGATCGCACAGGAGCCGCCCTCGCTCCGCTCTCGCGTCGAGGCGGTGCTCGCCGAGGCGCCGGCCGGCACCCGGTTCGGCCTTGTCGTGACGACCGACAGCGGCGCCGAGCTGGTCGCGATCAACCCGGACCAGCGCTTCATACCCGCCTCGAACACCAAGATGTTCACCACCGCGACTGCCTTTGCGACGCTGTCGGGGCTCGATCGCTCCGATCCGGCGGGCGGAACGGGCGTACGGCTGGAGCGCAACGGCGCCGCCGCCAGTGATGTGGTGCTGGAGGGCAGGGGCGATGCCCGCCTGTCGAGCGCAGCCGATTGCACGATCGACTGCCTCGCCACGCTCGCCGATGCGGTCGCTGCGAAAGTGCGGGTGGTGCATGACGTGGTCGGCGACGACAGCTGGTATCCCACTGAGCGCTGGAGCCCGGGGATGAGCTGGAACAACATCCCGACCCGCTCCGGCACCGCCATCTCGGCACTGACGCTCAACGATAACGAGCTGCCGATGACGGTGACGCCGGGCGCCTTCGGCCAGCCGCCCAAAATCGATCTCCCCGGCTATTACACCGTCGACAATCAAGCGGTCACGGTGTCGGCCGGCGAAACCAGCCTCGGCTTCGACCGCGATCCGGACGGCACGGTCGTGCGCCTGACCGGCACGATCGCGGTCGGAGCCAAGCCCGAGCATCTCCGCCTGGGGATCGACGATCCGGCGCGCTTCGCCGCCTGGACCTTTCGCACCATGCTGGTCGCGCGCGGCGTGCGGGTGACGGGCGCGGTCGCGACGCACCACCGCGCTCTCATGCCCGGCGACGATCCTGCGGTCCGCAAGGGCGCGCCGGCCGCGCGCCCGCCCGAGCCCGAGGCGCTCGCCCGCCTCGCGCCCCCACCGCTGGCCGAGGATCTGACGATCATCAACAAGGTCAGCCAGAATCTCCATGCCGAGCTGATGCTGCGCCGGATTTCGCGCGTCGCCGGCAGCGGCTCGATCGCCGATGGCCAGGTCGCGGTGCGCGCGATGCTGGCTCAGGCCGGCGTTCCGCGCGCCGCCTTCGACTTTTCCGACGGCTCGGGCATGTCGAGCTACAACCGAGTGGCGCCGCGCGGGGCGGTGATCCTGCTGCGCTGGATCGCTGCCCAGCCCTGGGGCGCAGCCTGGCGCGCGACATTGCCGATCGGCGGTGTGGACGGCACGCTGGCGCGCCGCTTCGGCGGCACCCCGCTCGACCGTAAATTGTTTGCCAAGACCGGTTCGCTCAACGCGACTGCCGCGCTGTCCGGCTACATGATCGCGAAGAGCGGGCGGACATTGATCTTCTCGGTTTACGCCAACGACATTCCCGAAGGCGCGGGCGCGACCAAGGCGATGGACAAGGCGCTCGAGCTGGTCGCTGCGGAGAATTGATACGAGATCTCGATAGGCGAGCCTCCTCTCCACCGTTCGCCCTGAGCTTGTCGAAGGGCATTTGTGGGCGGAGCGTAGCGCCAGGAACCCGGGCTTCGACAAGCTCAGCCCGAACGGTGGGTGGGTGTCGGTCAACGAGATGTCGTATGAGCGGCGTCAGCCCTCCAACGCATCCCAAGCCTCCACCACCGCATCCCCGGTCGCCGGTCGCAGCACGAAGATGCCGCTGTCGAAATGCCGGGTCGGGTGCACCCGGTTGGTCAGCAGCGTCCAGGCCAGCCCGCGATCGAAATCGACCCACAGGCCGGTGCCGGTAAAGCCGGTATGCCCGATCGTCTCGTCGGAACAGGCGCTGCCGCCCGACCAGCCCTCGAACCGCCGCTCCCAGCCGCAGGTGCGGTGCTCATAGGCACGGGTGCGGATTGCCGCGAGCATCGCCGGCGAAGCGCTGCCGTTGATCAGGCCCTGCACGAAATCGAGCACGCCCGCCACGGTGCCGAACAGGCCGGCATGACCGGTCACGCCCCCGAGCGCCGACGCATTCTCGTCATGCACCTCGCCCTTCAGCACACGGCCGCGCCACGGACAGAGCTCTGTCGCGACCGCCGGGCCAGGCGGCGGGCCATAGCTGAGCCCTGCGCCGAGCGGCCAGGCGGAAAGCGGCGCCCCCGTGATCCGCTCGATCGCGATCCCGAGCAGGATGAAGTTGATGTCCGAATAAACCGGCGGCCCGTGCTTCCATTCACGCTGCAGCACGAAGGTGCGCAGCCGCTGCGGATCGTCGCCATAGGTATAGACCGGCTCGACCGCGGGCAGGAAGGTGCGGTGCGCGAGGCAGTCACGAAAGGTCAGCTTCCGCTCGGCCGCGCCGGCGATGTCGTACTGGCGCAGATCGGGGATCGCATCGGTAAGCGGACGATCGAGATCGATCCTGCCCTGCTCGGCCAGCGTGAGGATCATCGTCGTGGTCGCGATCACTTTGGAGACCGAGGCAAGGTCGAACCAGTGCGCCTCGGTCAGCGCCTCGGGTTCCGGCACCAGCGCCGCCTGCCCGGCGACGCGGACGGCGCGGCGGCCATCAGCGGCGACCACGCCCAGGGTCGCGCCCGGAATCCTGCCTGCAGCGATAGCCGCGGCGGCGGGCGTGAAGCCGCGTTCGACGACCTCCTCGATCATGCCGGCTCTTCCTCCAGTCTCGGGCGGGCATTGACGATAAAGGGTATGAAGACGATCGCGCCGAGGCTCATCGCGCCGGACATCCAGAAGAAACCGTCATAGCCGATCCGGGTCTGGATCCAGCCCGAAGCGCCGGCGAGCAGGCGCGGCAGCAGAAAGGCGAAGCCCGAGAGAAAGGCATATTGCGGCCCGGGATGCTTCGGATTCACCAGCAGCGAGAGATAGACCACGAACACCGCCCCCTCGAAGCCATGGCCGAACTGATCGAGCGCCATGGCGAGATAAAGCTTCACATCGCCCGTGGTGACCGTACCCGACCAGCTACCGAGATGGGCGGTGAACAGCACGTCGCCGCCGGCATGCTGATAGGCGAGCCAGGCGAAGATCCAGTTGCTGAACGCCGACAGCACGGCCCCCACCACCAGCATCAGCCCGAGCGGCCGCCGCGCCGCCAGCCAGCCGCCCAGCGCCACGCCGGCAATGCTCGACAGCAGGGCGACCGCACCGTCAGCCATGCTGATCTGCTCGAGCCCATAGCCGAGCGTGTTGAACAGCGGATGGGAGAGGGTGAGCGCCATCACATCGCCCATCCGGTAGATCGAGACAAAGGCGAGCACCGGCAGCACCTTGTAGCCGAAGCGCCAGAAGATATCGACATAGGCTCCGGTCGCCGGCGAGGCGAGCGCAGGCGCGTCGGGCCGCAAGGCGACGATCCGCGGCAGGGCTGCGGCCAGCACCAGGAACGGCGCAAGGCAGATGATCAGCACATAGGGCGTGATGTTGGTCTTGCTGCTGATCCCCGCACCCGCCGCGAGGGTGATGACGAGCCAGCCGATCGCGGCCGTCAGCACAGTGCTGATCGCCAGGACCCCGGCGCTCGCGCCGATGCCGGTGAGAAGTGCGGTCCAGCGGCTGCCCGCGCCGGCAGAGGTCGCGCGCGTCGCGGCAAGGATAGGGAAGGGCAGGAACGCCGCGACGGCAATGATGATGTACGCGGCGGTCCAGTCGGCCCGGGCGGCGATATAGATCGCACCGCTGCCAGCGGCGACCATCGCGCTGCGATAGCCCCAGAGATTTGCGGCGACGAGCGGCCCCTGCTCGGCCTGGCTCGGGGCAAGCTCGATCCGCCAGGCATCGGCGGCGACTTCAAGCGTGGTGGTCCAGAAGGCGAGTAAGGTCGCGAACAGCGCGGTGAGCGGCAGGCTCGCGTCCGAAGAGGTCAGCCCCATCGCGACCATCGACAGGAAGATGCCGAGCTGGGCGAGCATGATCCAGCCGCGGCGCTTGCCCCAGAAGCGCGCGAAGCCCGGCACGTCGAAGCGATCGAGCAGCGGCGCCCATGCGAATTTGAGCGTCGGCAGCAGGGCCACCCAGGCGAAATAGCCGGTGGTGACGATGTCCACCCCGTGCCGCGCGAGTCGCAGCAACAGCACTGCGTTGAACATGTAGAAGGGCAGGCCGGCCGAGAAGCCGAGCAGCAGATAGAGCAGCAGCCGGCCCGTGCCGGCCGGTACGATCGGCGCTTCGGTCGGGCGCGCAACCGGCGCAGCAGAAAGTGCAGCAGACATCATTTTCCCCGTCGATCAGACAAGGTCCACTGCGGCGCCCGGCAGGTCAATGCGCGACTGTTGCGCGAGTGTTGCACCGGGGCCACGCTTTTACAGGGCGGAGGTGGGGAAGATTGCCATCAGGTTATGGCTTGGCCAACAGAAACTATGGCGCAGCGCAGCATCCTTGTTACTTAATGGCCGCTTCCGTCTGGGGACGGCGGAAAAAAGGGGAACATCACCATGCTCGGTTCAACGCCGCTCAAATCCATTCTCGCGACCGGGACGGCGCTTGCCGCTCTGGCCTGCGTTCCTGCCGCCGCCTTTGCGCAGACCGCCACTGACGCCGCGACGCCGACCGGCGCGACGCTGACGAGCGACAAGGCCGAAGATGCCGGGAGCAAGGAGATCATCGTCACCGGCTCACGCATCAAGCAGGATCCGAACAACAGCGCGCTGCCGCTCCAGATCGTCACGACGCAGGATCTGCAGCGCAACAGCATCAGCAGCCCGGAGCAGCTGCTCTCGTTCCTGACCGACAATGGCAACAGTGCCGACAATCTCGCCAGCAACTCGGACGTCGTCACCGCGGAACGGCGCGGCAACAACGGCGCATCCTTCGCCAATCTCCGCGGCCAGGGCTCGGCCGCGACCCTGGTTCTGCTGAACGGCCGCCGCGTCGCCGCCCAGGGCACCACCGGTGCCGCCGTCGACGTCAACCAGATTCCGTTCATGGCGATCGACCGGATCGAGGTGCTCAAGGATGGCGCCTCGGCGATCTACGGCACGGATGCGGTCGGCGGCGTGATCAACTTCATCACCAAGAAGAATTACACCGGCTTCGGCGCGATGGCGTTCAACGACATCACCGATGTCGGCGATTCCCCGATCAGCCGCATCTCGGCGATTGCCGGCTATGGCGATCTCGACGACCAGGGTTTCAACGTCATGGGCACGGTCGGCTACAGCGCCATCTCGCCGCTCGACGCCAAGGACCGGTCGTTCGTCAACACCTTCCAGCATGATCGTGGTCTGGGCGTCGATACGCGCGGCACGCCGTTCGCGACCATCGTCAATCTCGCGGGCACGACCTTTCCGACGACAGGGGCCTTCCCGCTGATTCCGGGTACGACCACCCGCGCGACCGGCGGCATCAATCTGCTGCGTCTCCCGAACGGCCCCGGCTGCAGCGCGGGCACGGACATGGACATCTACGATACCCAGGTCTGGGGCGCGCCCGGCAACGGCCTTGCCTGTTCCTATGACACCGGCAGGAATGTTTTCCTGCAGCAGAAGCTGAACACCCTGACCTATCTTGGCCGCGCCGTCGGCCGGATCGGCCCGCATGAGATCACCGCGGAGGTGACGGGATCGATCGCGGACTCGGACAAGATGTTCTCGCCGGTGCAGATCACGCCGAACACGACGACCCAGAACTATAATTATCATCTGGTCGCGGGCGTCAACGATGCCGCCTTCAACAACATCGTCGCGCGCCTGAATGCCATCTTCCCGGGCATCGCCAATTCGAGCTCCAGCTTCGCCTATCGCTGGCGCTGCCTCGAATGCGGCGAGCGCGAGATCACGACGCACACCACCACCTTCCGTGCCGCCCTCAACGCGACGGGGCCGTTGCTCGGCGACTGGGACTATGATGCCGGCATTTCCTATGCCGACAGCATCTCCAAGTCGAAGCTCGGTTCCGGCTATTATTACCAGGACGCGCTGGTCGCCGCGCTCAACAGCGGGGCGGTCAATCCTTTCCTGTTCCCGGGCCAGACCCAGAGCGCGGCCGGCATGGCCGCGATCCAGTCCGCTTCGGCCTATGGCCTGACGCTGTACGGCGGCAAATATTCAGTGAAGCAGGGCGACGCATCGGTTTCGGGCTCGGTGTTCCGCCTGCCCGGCGGCATGATCAAGGCTGCGTTCGGCGTCGATTATCGCCGCGAGGAATATGCGTTCAACGGCGATCCCCGCGCGGTAGCGTCGCAGCGTACCGTCATCGCGGCGCCCTATGACAATGGCAACGCGCTGAACGGCGTCCACCGCGACATCAAGGCGGCCTATGCCGAAGTCCTGTTCCCGATCTTCAAGGGCTTCGACGTCACGGCGGCCGGGCGCATCGACGATTATTCGGGCTTCGGCACAACCACCAATCCGAAGATCTCGGCCAAGTTCCGCCCGCTGCCATGGATCATGTTCCGCGGCTCGTACAATACGGCGTTCCGCGTGCCGACCTTCAACCAGATCTTCAATCCGGATACGGCGTCGGTCTATACCGGCTCCGATTTCGCTGATCCGAAGAACTGCCCGAACGGCACCGTCAACCCGGCCACGGGCTGCCTTTCGCTCAACGCGGTCAACGGCACCTCGGTCAACATCATCAGCGGCGGCCATCTGGACCTCGGGCCGGAAACGGCGCGTGAGTTCAGCGCCGGTGGCGTCTTCGAGCCGTCACGGCACTTCAGCCTGTCGGTCGACTGGTGGTCGATCCACCGCGACAACACCATCCAGGTGCTGCCGCTGCAATATCTGTTCGCCAATTATGCTGCGTTCAGCAGCCGCTTCATTCGTAACAGCGCTGGTGTCCTGACCGATATCGACGACAGCTATGCCAATGCCGGCACGACCCGGACCCAGGGTATCGATTTCACCGCACGGGGCGAGATCGACGGTTTCGGCGGCACCATCTCGGCCGGATTCGATGCGACCTTGCTGTTGCAGAAGAACGAGCAGGTCAACAGCACGTCCACGGTCATCCAGGAACTCGGCGTCTATTCGCTCGCCTCGGATCTCGGCCTGCGCTGGAAGCACAATGCGTTCATCGCCTATACCGCCAAGGACTGGAGCATCTCGCTCTCGCAGATCTTCCGTTCGGGGTACAAGAACCAGGTTCTTCCGGGCGTCACGCCGCTGGGCACGTTCGACCCGATCAACGATGTCGCCAATGTCGACCATTACGTCATCTACAATCTGTCGGTCAGCTATAACGTCGCGCCGCACTTCAAGCTCACCGCGGGCGTGAAGAACCTGTTCGACACCGATCCGCCCTTTGCCATCTCCTATGACAGCAACAACGGCACGGGCAGCTCCTGGGAGCCGCGCGTCGCCGATCCGCGCGGCCGCTCGATCACGATGCAGGCCGAGGTCAAATTCTGAGGTAGACGGGCCGTCGCGGTGCGGCGGCCCGGCTCGTCAGACCACGCCGAAGGTCCAGCCCTCGCGTCGTGCAATCTCGCGCGTCATGCCGGGTGGATGCCAGAGCTCGGCACGCCCGGCATTGGCGCGCAGCCAGGCAGCGGTGAGGATCGCGTCGGTCGCATGGTCGGTATAGCGGGCGAGAGGGATGTGCGGTTTCGATCCGATCGCCGTCAGCGCTGCATCCAGGGCCGGGCCGTCGCGGAACTTGCTCAGGCCCTTGCGCAATCCGCCGGCGCGCGCCGCGATGGCGGTATAGATCTCGACGACCAGAGCGCCCTTGTCAGGCAACGGATCGATCGGCCAGACCGGGATTGCGCTGCCGAGATGATGCAGCAGACGCATGCCGGAAAAGCTCGCCTTGGCCACCTGCGCAGCACCGATCGCATCATAGACGGTCGAGGGCTTGTGGCCGCCGCTCGCCTTGTAGTGCGCCTCGCACCGACGGAGATGCATGAAGTCGGCCTTGGTGCCGTCGGCCGCGCCGAGATAGAAGTGGCGGCCGCGCCGCGTCTCGAGAAAGGAGGCGGCACCGAGGTCGCTGTCCGGGCTCGCTGCGTCGACATAAGCCCAGAAGGCGCGCGGCGTGTCCGGGGTGTCCTCGCCGGGCAGATAGGCGCCGCGCTCGATACAGGGTGGCGAGACGGTGAAATCGAAGCCGATCAGCAATGGCTCGTCGGCGCGGGCAAGCATCCATTCGAGGATTTCGGTGCGCGACCAGGCCTTATGCGGCGGATCGACCAGCACCGGCGCGGCATCGCCGGCCTCGCAGACAGCCAGTGCGATGCCGGGATGACGAAAACCCTTGGCACCGGACCAATCGATCGCCGCGAAACGGGTGAAATGGGGCGTCACGCTTTCTTGCGCGGCTTCGGCTTCGGGCGGGCAGCGGTCCAGTCGCGCGAGCGCTCGATCATCGCGAAGACGCGCTCGGGGTCGGGGCTGTCATAGCGGACGAGCAGCCCGGGCCAGCCATGATAATGCGGCGTCTGCCAGAAGGTCTCGGGATCGGTCTCGATCAGCATTTCCTTGGTGTCCTGGTCGATTGCCAGCACGAAGGATCCTTCCTCGCGGCTCGGATGAAGAAAGGCGCGGGCATTAGAGACCACCTTGATCGCGGGCTTGCCATAGCTGGTCGAGAGCTCGGTTTCTGGCAGGCCGAGCGCGAAGGCGGTGACGCTGTTCCAGTCCATCATGCTGCCACTCCCCCTTCTGTCATCCCCGCGAAAGCGGGGACCCATCTCCCACCCGTTCCGAATGACGAGGCGCGGGAGATGGTTTCCCGCTTTCGCGGGAATGACAAAATGAGAGGAGTCTTCACGCCCGGCCTTCCTTCAACGCCTGCCAATGCGCCATCCGCTCGGCAATGCGCTTCTCGATCCCGCGGTCGGTCGGCTTGTAGAAGGTCTCCGGCTTCATCTCGGCCGGCCAGTAATTCGATCCCGAGAAACCCTCCTCGGTATCATGATCATAGGCATAGCCCTGGCCATAGCCGATCTCCTTCATCAGCTTGGTCGGCGCATTGAGGATATTCTGCGGCGGCATCAGCGATCCCGTTTCCTTCGCGCTCCGCCACGCAGCGCCGGCCGCCTTGTAGGCAGCGTTCGATTTGGGCGCGACGGCGCAATAGAGACAGGCCTGCACGATCGCGAGCTCGCCCTCGGGCGAGCCGAGAAACTCATAGGCATCCTTGGCGGCAAGGCACTGCACCAGCGCATTGGGATCGGCGAGTCCGATATCCTCGCTCGCGAAACGGGTGATGCGGCGGAGCACGTACAGCGGCTCCTCGCCCGCGGTCAGCATCCGCGCGAGATAGTAGAGCGAGGCCTGCGGGTCCGATCCGCGCATCGATTTATGCAGCGCCGAGATGAGGTTGTAATGCCCCTCGCGGTCCTTGTCGTACACCGCGACCCGGCGCTGCAGGAACGCCGACAGCCCGGCCGGATCGAGCGGCTCGGGCAGGTCGACCGAGAACAGCGTCTCGGCCTGGTTGAGCAGGAAGCGGCCGTCGCCGTCCGCGCTGGCGATCATCGCATCGCGCGCCTCGGGGGTGAGGGGCAGGGGACGGCCTTCGATCTCCTCGCCCCGATCGAGCAGCTTTTCGAGCGCAGTGCGATCCAGCCGCTGCAGGATCAGCACCTGCGCCCGGCTCAGCAACGCGGCGTTGAGTTCGAAGCTCGGATTCTCGGTCGTCGCGCCGACCAGGGTGACGGTGCCGTCCTCGACATAAGGCAGGAAACCATCCTGCTGGGCGCGGTTGAAGCGGTGGATCTCATCCACGAACAACAGGGTGCGCTTGCCGATCCGAGCATGCTCGCGCGCCTCGGCAAAGGCTTTCTTGAGATCGGCGACACCCGAAAACACCGCCGAGATCGCGACGAAACGCAGCCCGACAGCATCGGCGAGCAGCCGCGCGATGGTCGTCTTGCCGGTGCCGGGCGGTCCCCACAGGATCATCGAGGACAGCCGCCCGGCCGCCACCATCCGCCCGATCGCCCCCTCGGGGCCGGTGAGATGCTCCTGGCCGACGACATCCTCGAGCCGCGCCGGGCGCAGCCGGTCGGCCAGCGGCGCATTCTCGGCAAGCGTCTCGCGAGCGGGGGGATCAAAGGTGGCGAAGAGGTCGGCCATGCGAGGAAGATAGGGCGCCACGCCGGTTCTAGCCACCCCGTCATACCGGACTCGTTCCGGCATCCACCCCTCCGCTGGAGCGGTGATCTCGATACGCGCGGGCCAGTGGACCTGGGAACAGGTCCGGGTGACGAAAAAATCAGAATCCCTCTTGCCAAAACTGACTCAAGATATATCTTAGCGCTATCGTGATACAAAAAGGACTAACAAGAATGTTTCATCATCATCACCATCATATGCGCGACCGGCACGGCATAGGCCGGGGCGGCGGTCGTTTTTCGCGCGGCCCTTTCACCGTCGAGTGGAGCATGGACGAGGGTTTCGGGCGCGGCGGTCGTCGCGGCCGGATGTTCGACGGCGGCGAGCTGCGGCTCCTTCTCCTGAAGCTGATCGAGGAACAGCCGCGCCACGGCTATGACCTGATCCGCGACATCGAGGAGCGCACCAGCGGCGCCTATGCCCCGAGCCCCGGCGTCGTCTATCCCACCCTGACCATGCTCGAGGATATGGGCCTGATCGAGGAGCAGAAGGCCGAAGGCTCGAAGAAGCTTTATGCGATCACCGAGGCCGGCACCGCCCACCTCGCCGAGCGCAGCGAAGAGATCGAGGCGCTGCTCGCGCGGCTCACCGATCTGGGTTCGCGCCGTTCGCGCACCAATGGCGGGCCGATCATGCGCGCCATGGGCAATCTCAAGGCTGCGCTGCACCAGAGCTTCAGCGGCGGCGAGATCGACTCCGACATGATCCACAAGGTCGCCGCGATCATCGACGAGGCCGTTCAGAAGATCGAGCGGCTGTAAGGCTGAGGCGTGACTCGCCTCCAGCTCCTGCGCCGGCGGCTGGGCATCGACCCGGCCGCCGGCACCGACAGCATGAAAAGGAACAAGCGCATGGACAGCGCAGTCGCCACTGTGCCGACGGCGAGCGGCAGCAAATATCTCCAGCAACTCTGCAAGCACTGGCAGCATAATCTCGCGGTGGAATTCACCCCCGAGCATGGCACCGTGGTGTTTCCGAAGGACGCCCGCGGGGCGGATTATCCCGGCGACGGGCTGGTGACCTTCGATGCGGGCGCCGAGGCGCTGGCGGTGCGGATCGACGCAAGCTCGGCGGAGCAGCTCGAGGGGCTGAAAGGCGCGGTTGCACGCCATCTCGATCGCTTCGCCTTTCGCGAGGCGCCGTTGGCTTTCGACTGGCGGGCGGCGGGATAACCCACCAAGCTTGTCATCCCCGCGCAAGCGGGGGACCCAGCTCCTGTCGTTTTCGTATGTCACTACCGTCGTTTTTGCGACATCGGCACGAGCTGGATCCCCGCTTGCGCGGGGATGACAGGAAAGGGGATAGCGGTGAACTTCACCCGCCCCGCCGCGCCACCACCTCCAGATAGGTATCAAGCACCGCCTGGTTGATCGTCTCCCAGCGATAGCCGGCCGCCTTGGCATGTCCGGCGCGGCCCGCCGCGATGCGGAGCGCGTCGTCCTCGCAGAAACGCTGCAGCGCATCGGCATAGCCCTGAATATCGGTCGGATCGACGATCAGTCCGGTCTCGCCGTCATCGATCAGCCCGACCGCGCCCGAGGCGCGCGCCGCGACCACTGGCACGCCCGCCGCCATCGCCTCAAGCGTGACATTGCCGAACGTCTCGGTGACGCTCGGGTTGAAGAACACATCCAGCGAAGCGACCGCGCGGCCGAGATCGTCGCCCTCCTGGAAGCCCGCAAATACCGCGTCGGGAATCTCCTGCGCGAACCAGTCGCGCGCCGGCCCTTCGCCGATCACCAAAGTCTTGTGGCGGACGCCGCGCTGGTCGAGCGCGTGCATTGCCTGGGCAAACACGTCGAGACCCTTTTCCTTCACCAGCCGGCCGAGAAAGCCGACTGCGATCTCGTCATCGGCGATGCCGAGCGAGCGGCGCCATTCGAGGCTGCGGCGGTCCGGGTTGAAGCGATCATGGTTCACCCCGCGCGACCAGCGGCTGATCGGCGTGGTCACGCCCCATTCGCGCAGGATCTCGCCCATCATCTGGCTCGGCGACAGCACCTGGTCGACACGGTTGTAGAAGCGCTTCTGGATGTTGATGATCAGCGGCGCGAGAAAGCCAAGCCCATAATATTGGGGATAGGTCTCGAACCGCGTGTGGTAGGAGGCGACCACCGGCAGCCCCTTTTTGCGGGCATAGGTCACTGCGCGATGGCCAAGGATCTCGGGCGCCGAGACATGAATCAGGTTCGGCGCAAATGCTTCGAGGTCGCGGCGGATCGACCCGGGCAGGCCGCGCGCAAGCTTGTACTCGGCACGCTCGCCCGGCAATTTGAACGCCGGCACGCTGACCAGATCGCCCACCGGGGGGAATGCCGGCCGCCGGCTTGTCGGCGAATAGATGCGGACTTTCACCCCACGGCTCAGCAAATGCCCGACCAGCAGATTCAGCGTCTGGTTCGCCCCGTCGCGGGTATAATTATAGTTCCCGCTAAAGAGCGCCACGCGGAGATCGGTCGCTTGCATCGCAGCGCGCATAGACCCGCCGGATCAAAACGCCAATCTTTGTGCGGAGGATGGGCGATTTTACCCGCTCGCGCCGGTCGCAAAGGGATGCGGGCGGCGGATGGCGCCCCTATCTCCCGCGCGAAGGAGACTTTCATGACCGATCTGTCCGCTTTCCCGATCACGCAGCGCTGGCCGGCGCAACATCCCTACCGCATCCAGCTCTATTCGCTGCCCACGCCCAATGGCGTGAAGGCGTCGATCATGCTCGAGGAAACCGGGCTGCCGTACGAGCCGCACCTCGTGGATTTCGCGAAGGACGATCAGAAATCGCCCGCGTTCGTCTCGCTCAACCCCAATGGCAAGATTCCGGCGATGATCGATCCCGACGGGCCGGGCGGCAAGCCGCTGCCCTTGTTCGAAAGCGGCGCGATCCTGCTCTATCTCGCCGAGAAGACCGGCAAGTTCATCCCCGCCGATCCCGCCGGGCGCTGGGAAGCGATCCAATGGGTGATGTTCCAGATGGGCGGGGTCGGGCCGATGTTCGGCCAGCTCGGCTTCTTCAACAAGTTCGCCGGCAAGGCCTGGGAGGACAAGCGCCCGCTCGGCCGCTATGTCGATGAAGCAAAGCGCCTGCTCGGCGTGATGGACGGCGTTCTCGCCGGACGCGACTGGTTCCTCGGGGACGAGTATACCATCGCCGATATCTCGATGCTCGGCTGGGTGCGCAATCTGATCGGCTTCTACGAGGCAGGCGAATTGGTCGGGTTCGACAGCTATGCCAACGTCGCTGCCTGGCTCGAACGCGGGCTAGCGCGGCCAGCGGTGCAGCGGGGGCTGACCATACCCGCAAGGCCAGCCTGATTTCGTCTCACCACGTCACCCGGTCGGGTTCGGTGCCCCTTCGAGCAAGGAAATCATTGTGTCCCCGCGAAGGAGTGTCGGGTTGAACCTGCCCCGCAGGTTCAAGGATCGTCCGGGGGACGATCCGACCCGACACTGACCCAGTCTGGGCTCCCGCCTTCGCGGGAGCACAAGAAGATCGGGGACACGCGCAAAACCCCCGCAATCGAGGTCGTCGACGGCCACAGCTCAATAATCTATTAATACATTGATTTTAAAAGATAAATACAATGCCTGCCCTCTTCTTCGCGTTGGAAAAATGTCAGCGTACGTCTGACTCCTCCAACACGCCCGACCTGATTCAACCGGCCCGGCGTCCGCATTACACAACGCCATGATCTGCCAATCCGCTTGTGCCGCTGCGACGGGCAAGGAAAAATCTGTTCCCCTCTCGTTCCATTCTCGCTAAGCCCACCTTCATGGCAAAACCCCAGAAGCGCTATGTCTGCCAGGCCTGTGGTTCCGTCGCGAACCGCTGGGCGGGGCAGTGTGCCGACTGCGCCGAATGGAACACGCTGGTCGAGGAAGTGGGCGGCACCGTCACGCCCTTCCAGGCCAAGCATAACCTGCAATCCGGCGGGCGCTCGATGACGATGGTCGGCCTCGATGCCGAGATCACCTTGCCCGAGCGCATGCCCAGCGGCATCGCCGAACTCGACCGCGCGCTCGGTGGCGGCTTCGTCGAAGGGTCGGCCACTCTGATCGGCGGCGATCCGGGGATCGGCAAATCGACCCTGTTGCTGCAGGCCGCCGCGAAGATGGCGCTGGCCGGGTTGCCGGTCGCCTATGTCTCGGGTGAGGAAGCGGTCGATCAGGTCAGGCTTCGGGCGCGCCGGCTCGGGCTGGGCAATTCCCCGGTCCAGCTCGCCGCGGCGACCTCGACGCGCGATATCCTGACGACGCTGGGGCAAGGCAGGCCGCCCGCCTTGCTGGTGATCGATTCGATCCAGACCATGCATTCGGACCTGATCGAGGGTGCGCCCGGCACCGTCAGCCAGGTTCGCGCCTCGGCGCAGGAGCTGATCCGCTTCGCCAAGGAGCGCGGCACCGCGGTGGTGCTGGTCGGCCATGTCACCAAGGACGGATCGATCGCCGGCCCGCGCGTGCTCGAGCATATGGTCGATACCGTGCTGAGCTTCGAAGGCGAGCGCAGCCACCAGTATCGCATCCTGCGCGCTATCAAGAACCGCTTCGGCGGCACTGACGAAATCGGCGTGTTCGCGATGGTCGCCGAAGGGCTGGCCGAGGTATCGAACCCCTCAGCCCTGTTCCTAACCCAGCGCGAGGAGGGCGTGACCGGCACGACCGTGTTCCCCGCGCTAGAGGGCACGCGGCCGGTGCTGGTCGAGATCCAGGCGCTGGTCGTCCGCCTCGCCAGCGGCGCGACGCCCAGGCGCGCGGTGGTGGGCTGGGATTCGGGCCGGCTGGCGATGGTGCTGGCCGTGCTCGAGGCGCGCTGCGGGCTCAGCTTCTCCTCGTCCGAAGTCTATCTCAACATCGCCGGCGGCTATCGCGTACAGGATCCCGCCGCTGATCTCGCCGTCGCGGCGGCGCTCGTGTCGGCGCTCAGCGAGCGCCCGGTACCGTCGGATGCGGTCGCGTTCGGCGAGATCGCGCTGTCCGGCGAAATCCGGCCGGTGGCGCACGCCCCGCTCAGGCTCAAGGAAGCGGGCAAGCTCGGTTTCGAGCGGGCGCTGGTGCCGGCCGCGGTCAGCGGCGATAAAAGCGGGCTGACGCTTTCGGGCTTCCGCACCCTTAACGGCTTCGTTGACCATATGCTCGGGCGGGGATAGCGACGATCTTCTTTCAGGCAGGTACGCGCACCGATGGGACTGACCGCACTCGATATCCTCGTCCTTATCGCGGTCGGCGGCGCTGCCGTGCTCGGGCTGATGCGCGGCTTCGTCACCGAGGTGCTGTCGCTCTTCGCCTGGGTCGCGATCGTCTTCATGCTGAAGATCTTCCACACGCCGCTGGCATTGGCGTTGACTCACGCGGTCGGCACGGTGACGGGCGCTGCCGTCCTGTCCTTCGCGATCATCGCTGGCGTTACCTATTTCGGCGGCCGTGCGGTCGCGCGGGCGATCGGATCGCGGACGCGGGATTCGATCCTCGGCCCGGTCGATCGTGCGCTCGGCTTCGGCTTCGGCGCGCTCAAGGGCTTGATCCTGGCGAGCCTCGCTTTCCTGCTCGTCGTGCTGGTCACCGACACAATGCATGGCGGCCCCTCGCATCGCCCCGAATGGCTGACGACGTCGCGTACCTATCCGCTGCTCAACGCGACCAGCGCCAGCATCGCCGATTTCGTCGACCGGCGCCGCAAGGGCCAGCCGGTCTTCGGGCCGCGCGGTGCTGGCCCGGACGCCAACAGCACCGATGCAGAGAATGTGACGAATTGATCCTTATGCGGTCTCGCGCATGTCGGGGGGTGTGTTGCGCAATGTCCTGCCTTACATCGGTCGCATGAACGCACCGCTCTACAATACCGAAATCCTGCGTCTCGCCGCGACCATCCCGCACAATGAACGGCTGGCCGATCCGATGGGCAGCGCGGAGAAACGCTCGCCGGTCTGCGGCAGCCGGGTGACGGTCGATATCAATGTCGACGACGAGGGCAGGGTGGCTGAGGTCGGCCTGCTGGTGCGCGCCTGTGCGCTCGGCCAGGCATCCTCGTCGCTGATGGCGGCAAGCGTGATCGGCAGGAGCGCCGAAGACCTGGCGGCGGCGCGTGATGCGCTGACGGCGTGGCTGGCAGGCGAGGGGCCGCTCCCCGACTGGCCCGGCTTCGAACTGTTCACCCCCGCGCTCCCGCATACCGCCCGCCACGCCTCGATCCGGCTCGCCTTCGAGGCTGCCGCCGAGGCCGCCGCAACCGCGCGCGCGGGCGCCGCCGCATGACGGAGACCCTGCTCTACGATGCGGTCGTCCTGCTCGGCTTCGGGCTGTTCTTCGTCCTGATCTTCCGGCGCCTCGGGCTCGGCGCGACCCTGGGCTATCTTGTCGCCGGCGCACTGGTCGGGCCGCAGGCGCTGCATCTGGTCGGCGGGGCTGAGGGCAAGATCGGCGTCGCCGAGCTCGGCATCACATTGCTGCTGTTCATCGTCGGGCTCGAACTCAATCCGCAGCGCCTCTGGACGCTCAAGAAGGAGATTTTCGGGCTCGGCCTGCTTCAGGTCGTGGTCTGCGGGCTCGCCGTTTCGGGCGTGGTGCTCGCCATCAGCCAGCTCTCGCCCGCGCCCTTCTCGGTCGCCGCCGCGCTTGCGCTCGGCTTGCCGCTCGCCTTGTCCTCGACTGCGCAGGTGTTGCCGATGCTGCAATCGGCGGGGCGGTTGCGCACCCCGTTCGGTGAGCGCGCCTTTTCGATCCTGCTGTTCCAGGATCTGTCGATCGTGCCCTTGATCACGATCGTCGCGGTGATGTCGCGCAACCCGGCCGACATGAACGGCCCGCCCGGCTGGCTGCTCTTCATCTACACCGTGCTGGCGGTGGTCGGGCTGATCCTCGCCGGGCGCTATCTGCTGCGGCCGCTGTTCCGCTTCATCGGCAATCTCGGCGAGCGCGAGATGTTCGTCTTTGCCGGCCTGTTCACCGTCATCGCCGCCGCCGCGGTGATGGAAGCGCTCGGCCTGTCGACCGCGCTCGGCGCGTTCGTCGCGGGCGTGATGCTCGCGGACAGCCCCTACCGCCACGAACTCGAGGCCGATGTCGAGCCGTTCCGCTCGATCCTGCTCGGCCTGTTCTTCCTCGCGGTCGGCATGATGCTCGATCTCCACGCCATCGCTGACCGGCCCTTCTTCGTGCTCGGCATGGCGGTTGCGCTGATCGTCACCAAGGCGGTGATCATCATGGGCATCGGCCTGATCTTCAAGATGACCTGGCGCAGTGCGCTCGCGCTCGGGCTGCTGCTCAGCCAGGGCGGCGAGTTCGGCTTCGTTCTGTTCGCCCAGGCGCAGCACGCCTTCCTGATCGCGCCCGAAGCGGCAAGCCTGTTCGGCGCGATCGTGACCCTGTCGATGGCCACCACCCCGTTCCTGATGCGCGCGACCGAGCGCATGCGCGCCGAGCCGATCAAGGGCGGCACGCGGGAGGAGCCGATGTCCGATGGCGCCAATGCGCTGATCGTCGGCTATGGCCGCTTCGGCCAGACGGTTGCGCAGATGCTGATCGCGCAGGGCATCCCCGTCACCCTGATCGACACCGATATCGAGATGATCGATATCGCCGGCAGTTTCGGTGCCAAGGTCTATTATGGCGACGGTACGCGGCTCGATCTGCTGCGCCAGGCCGGCGCCGCCGAGGCCGAGCTGATCCTGTTCTGCCTCGATGGCGACCAGCTGGATGCGGCGCTGATGGAAGCGGTCCATGAGGCCTTCCCCAAGGCGGCGATCTTCGCGCGCACCTTCGATCGCCGCGCGCTGCTCAAGCTCAGGGGCTCGCCCGTCACCGGCGTGGTGCGCGAGGTGCTCGAATCGGCGGTCAAGATGGCGCGGCTGGCGATGGGCAGCCTCAACATCAGCGAGGAAGAGATCAAGCGCGCCGAGGATATGTATCGCGCTCGCGACAAGGAGCGGCTCAGGGCCCAGTATGAAACCGGCGATCTCCGTGCGGCGACTGATCGCATCATCACCCAGCCCGTCCGCGAGAGCGAGGAAGAGGACGAGGCGGGGTGAAGAACCGCTCGCTGTTCGCCCGGATCGGTTTTGCCGTCGCGGGATGGCGGGCTGCCTGGACACGCGAACGCAGCTTCAGGACTCAGGCCTGGTTTGCCGGGTTCGCCCTGCTCGCTCTGCTCCTTCTGCGTCCGGCACCGGTCTGGTGGGCGATCGTCGCACTCACCTGCGCGCTGGTGCTAGCGCTGGAGTTGATCAACTCGGCGCTGGAGGGGCTGATCGATCTGCTCCATCCCGAAATCCATCCCGAAATCAAGGCGATCAAGGATATGCTCGCCGGCGCCGTGCTGGCGATCAGCTGCGCCGCGCTGATGGTCGCGGCGGCGCTGGCGGTCGCCTGTGGCTGGGCGGTGTTGGCTGGGTTCGAAACATGAGGGGCTGCAGATGAACTGGATCCTGATCGCCGCGGCCTTGTCCGGCGCGATGGCCGTCGCGGCGGGCGCCTTTGGCGCACACGGCGCGAGTGGTGCCGCCGTGGAGTGGCTCAAGACCGGCGGACATTACCAGCTGGTCCACGCCATCGCCGCAATCGCCGTGCTGCGGCTTGGGGCAAAGGGCCCCGCGATCCTGTTCCTTGCCGGCGGCGCGCTCTTCGGCGGCTCGCTCTATCTGATGGCGCTGGGCCTGCCGAAATGGCTCGGCGCGATCACCCCGATCGGCGGCGCGCTGCTGATCGCCGGCTGGCTATGGCTTGCATGGATCGGCGCGCGGGGCGGGCAATGACGATGGAGCGCTCGCTGCTCTATGTCAGCCGCAAGACGATCGAGCCAGCCCAGGCGGAGGCGGCGATCGCCGACATCGTCGCGGTCGCCCGCGCCCGCAACGCTGATCTGGGGGTCACCGGCGCCCTTGCCGCGACGGCCGGCAATTTCGCCCAGATCCTCGAAGGTCCCGAGGCAGCGATCGATGCGCTGATGGAGAGTATTTGCCGCGATCCCCGGCACACCGAAGTGACGGTGCTGCGGGTGAGCGCAATCACGCAACGGAGCTTTCCCGACTGGTCGATGGTTTATGCCGGGCCGTCAGCCTATTTCGCACGCCACATCGAGCCGCTGACGGATGCCGGTTCACGGGCGGAGCCGCACCGTGTCGATCTGCTGATCAGCCTGCTGGTTGGTCTTGCGGGAAAATAGCACCCGGCCTGGGCTGAACCGAAAAAATCTTGCCCGCATGTCACATCCCGCATGCCTGCCTCGTCATGCCTTTCGACACCATTGGAAGGAAGACGACATGACACCGAGACTGAACCCGTTCGCCGCCGCCCCGAAGGATATGAAGGCCTGGCTCGACTACAGCATGGGCGTCGGCGAGAACGGCCTGGAAAAGAGCCTCTTGGAGCTGGTCAAGATCCGCGCCTCGCAGATCAACGGCTGCGCCAATTGCCTCCACATGCACACGCTCGACGCGCGCAAGCATGGCGAAACCGAGGAGCGCCTCTATCTCCTCACCGCCTGGCGCGAATCGCCGCTTTATACCGACCGCGAACGGGCCGCCCTCGCCTGGACCGAGGCACTGACACTGGTGAGCGAGACGCAGGCGCCCGATACGGTGTATGAAGCCCTGAAAGCGCAGTTCACCGAGGAGGAACAGGTGAAGCTCACGCTGATGATCGTGGCGATCAATGGCTGGAATCGAATCGCGGTCGGCTTCCGCATGGTCCATCCCGTCGCGGCCCCGGCGGCCGCTGCCTGATGGCGACGGCATCCCCTTCGGACGCAGCTTCGGTCTTCGATCCGCTGCGCCCGAAGCTTGCCCGCATCGCCTATCGCATGCTCGGCTCGGTCGCCGATGCGGAGGATGTCGTCCAGGACGCCTTTCTCCGCTGGCTGGCGACTGACCGGGCAGCGGTGCGGGTGCCCGAGGCGTTCCTGCGCCGCGTCGTGACCCGGCTGTGCCTCGACGAGCTCAAATCCGCGCGCCACGCACGCGAAACCTATATCGGCCCCTGGCTCCCCGAGCCGGTCGTCGCGGACGAGGAGGAGGTCGACGATGTCACCCTGCCGCTGATGCTCGCGCTCGAGCGGCTGTCGCCGCTCGAGCGCGCTGCCTTCCTGCTCCACGATGTGTTCGGGGTGAGCTTCGACGAGATCGCCGAGACGGTCGACCGCGATGCGGCTGCCTGCCGCCAGCTCGCCAGCCGCGCCCGCACCCATGTCCGTGCCGCCCGCCCGCGTTTCGATATGCCGCGCGAGCACGGCATGGAGATCGCCCAGGCTTTTTTCGCGGCCTCGCGCAGCGGCGACATGGCGGCGCTCGGCGCGCTGCTCGCCGCTGATGTCACGCTCCATGCCGATGGCGGCGGCAAGGTTTCGGCGGCAGTCCGTCCGCTCGCTGGCGCGAAGGAGGTGCTGACGCTCCACAAGGCGCTCGCCGTCTTCTTCGCGCGCTCCACGGCACCGGTGGTGCGCTATGGCTTCATCAACGGCCTGCCGGGCTTCGTCACCAGGGAATATGACGAGACGCTGCAGACCACTGCCTTCGCGATCGAGCATGGCAAGATCGCGGCGATCTACATCATGCGCAATCCGGACAAGCTGCAGCATCTCGGGGGCGCGGCCCTGCACTGATCGGGGGCACTGATCGGGGGGCGCTGATCGGAGCACCGGCCGAAAATATTGGCTCAAAAAAGCCGGCGGAAGTGAGGTTTTGCCCTGGCGGCGTCGTCCTGGAATCGGGGAACGATGGCGCCACGCGCCAATCGGCTGCAAGGAGAGGGGGCTTTCCACATGGCAATCATCTTGGCGTTGCTTCTGGCCTTTATCGGCGCGATGGTCGCGGCGATCGGTGCGCTGATCGGCATGGGTATCGCGGCGTTCCTGGGGCTGCCGCTCGCGATCTGCGTGCCGGCGGGCGCGGCGCTCGCCGTTCTGGGCGCGATCGTGCTGGAGCACCACGCGTTGCACAGGGGTCACCCCGTCAGCGGGCGCCCCTGACTATTCGTTGATCCAGGCAAGCGCTTCCTTCTGGGACGGGAAAAACTGGTAGGATTGTTCGGATATCCGGCCGAGCTGCATTTTCGTGATCGAGTTGGAATACACCACCGCGCATTTGCGCATGCCCATGGATTTGGCGACGACTACCAGCTCGGCGCGCATATCGTTGAGTTCCTGGGGCTGGGGCGGGAATTCCGTCAGGTCGCCGATCAGGCAAAAGGATCGCCCGACATTGCGGAAGCGGCTCATCTCCATGACCATGGCTTCATGATATTGGCGATAGGTGTCCCGATCCCACAGCTTGGTGAGCTTGTAATATAACACGCCCGCGTTGAAATCGGTTGAGATGGTGAAGACCGGATGGTCGATGAGAGACGGATTTGCCATATCGTTTGCCTAGCGAAACATTCTAAACATTATGTTTACGGAGAGCGTACCGGGTTGGGTTTTGCAACCGAAGCTGTTGCATCGGACGGCGTGTTCCCACCGGTGCGGAGCGTGCGAACTCGCCCTTCCGAAGCTGTTCATTTGGCGGTCAGCTTCATCCGGTCTATAACGGCCCATGACCCGTTCGACGCCCGCCCGCTTCCGCGCCTTCCCGGCTGCTTTTGCCTTTGTCGCGGGCGCGTCCTGCTGGCCGGCTGCGTCCTTCGCCCAATCGACACCGGCGCCCGTAGCGGCACAGTCTGCGCCCTCCGCGCCCGACGACACGATTCGGCTGACCGACGAGGAGCGCTGGAAGATCCTGGAGGGCAACACCGTGGAGAGCGCCGCAGCCGCCCGCGGCGAGCTGGCGGACTCGGAGCGCCCCGCGCGAGGCATCCATGGCGAAGTCGGTGTCATGATCGGCTCGCACGGCACACGCGGTGCCTATGGCACGGCTGATATTCCCCTTGGCGAGAACGGAAGCGCCACGGTGTCGGTCGAGAGCAGCACCTTCAGGTATCGGCGTTAGCAACTGATCCCGGCCTGGCTGCCGGTCATTTCGGCGAAAGTGCATCCGCTCCGCACATGCCGCGAACACCGCCTGGATTCCCGTGCGACATATCCCCGCCGATAGCGTGACCTTGCCCGGGCCCTGCGCTTGCCATAGCCAGTGACAGGCAGGCGACATCTCGGCGGGAGAGTCCGGTGGCGAAAATATTCAGCGGCGTTGCGGCAATTCTCGTTGGGGTGGCACCGGCATTGTCGTCGATAGCGCCGGCGCAAGGCGCGTCCGGCCAACTGGCACCGGCCGAGGCGAATGCGCTGATCAGCCAGGCCAATGCTGCCATGGCCGCGAAACAATGGCAGCAGGCGGCCGATACTCTTGGAAAGCTGATCGCGCTCGATCCCCGCTGGGAGTATTTTAAGCAACGTGGCGACGCTCTGGCCAATCTCGGCCGGTACGAGGACGCGCTGGGCGCCTATGACAAGGCTCTCGCGGGAGAGCAGGCTGACCGGAAAACCCCGGGCGTCGGCACGGACGCGGCGCAGTCGCAACTCTGGATCCGCAAGGGCAACGCGTTCCTGAAACTGAAGCGCACCGAAGAGGCGATCACTGCCTATACCCAGGCCGCCAGACTGTCCCCCACGCCGGGCACGGCCTGGTTCAACCTGTGCGCGGTCGAATATAATCAGGGCCTGACCGACCGCGCGATCACCGCCTGCGACGCGGCCATCAAGGCGGACCCTGGCAAGGCGGACGCCTGGTTCATCAAGGGCTCGGCGCTCTATGGCAACGGCACGCTGGACAAGAACAACAAGTTCGTCCTCCCGGCGGGGACGCTCGAAGCGCTCCGGAAATATCTGCAACTCGCGCCCACGGGCGCGCACGCGGATGATGTCCGGGCGATGCTCGATGCGCAGAAGGAGTTGGGGAAGCCCTAGGGGGATCGAGGTTTAACGAAGCCATTTGATTTCGGTGGCGCGTCAGCTTTGCGCCCATCTCGGCCGTTCGACTGACCACAGGCTGACCCCGAAAACCGCCGTTCGTTCAAAGACCCTCGATCCACATGAGTGGTGGAAAGCGGAAAGGCGAGTTTGGAACGGTCGAACTTCGAACCTGCACGCTGTCTCGACCGCCTGCGTCGGATCCTTCGCCCAGAAACCGACCTTCTCGAAAAGCGCGTAGCGCAGCCTTTTCCCCTGTGCAGGTTATTTTTGCACTTTCGATTTCGCGGTTGGGGGCAACTCCATGGCGGGCTCCGTAAGCCGGTCTAGTCGCCGAGCGCAGGAACGCCCGCCCTTACACGGTGTCAGCGGCGGGCGGCGGTGCGACCTTCTTTCGGAAGCTCTGCAGGACTTCCCGCACCCCTGCCGAGGCCGGAGAGAAAACGGCTAATCTCGCCGCTTCAAGAACGGCGAGGACCCGCAGCCAACCGGGCGCCGTCGTGATGGCCGCAGCTCGTATTGCCGGGATAGAGAGCCGCGGCGTGACGAGTTGCGCCGGGCTATCGCAGCGGTCCACCCAAGCGGTCGTAACCATCTCGGAGAACGGCTGACCAATAAACTCGGCGAGCTTCGGCCGCTGGAGATAAGTCGCCGCGAGCACGTGGCACGCGAGGAGCTGCTCCGGAGTGAGCTGACCCCGGACCGGCGCCAGCAGCACCGCTAGTAGGTGCTGGTCCCAGGAAGCGTTGCCACTCATGATTCGCGACGCCGCGTCCCTGCTGCCGTCAAGCAGCCCGCGCAGGTCCTCGAGCATCGCCACGACATCGACCATGCTCCCGTCGGTCGGAAGCGCGTCGATCCAGGCAGCCACCGGGATGTCCGAGGCCCGGTCGCGGGCGACCATCGCAACGATGCGCGCTAGCAGGCGGTGCTGGACCAGTTCAGTCCAAGACGACGACCCCGTGCCCCGGACTTCCTGGAACTCCGCGGCAGCGACGTCGACGCCCTTGCCGATCTCCGCATTCGCTAGCGCGAGCGCGCGACCTTCGCGCAAAGCATCGACCACGCCCTTTTCGACGTCGAGGGTGCGGACTGCCAATCTCGTCAGCATGTCGCCCTGCGTCGCCTGGGTCATCAGGTTCGTGGACGCCCTGAGCCGCGTCGCCAGCCGTGACGCGATCGCGGGAGTCTCCGGCATCAGGATGTCGAGCTCCGCCATCAGCAGCACGACGAGGTCCAGGGACGCCGGGCGCTGGCCGTTCCAGGTCAGTTCCTCCATTACGCTTGTCGATCCGAAGATGGACGGCAGCAGCTTGCTGGAGTCCCCCCAGATGCCATCTCGACTGGATTCCGCGCCGATGGTCCTGATCGCCTGCGATCCAACCTGCCGCACCGACAGCAGCGGCTCCGGCGGCGTCTGCTGGCCGTCCTCCACCATGAGCTCGATGGCCTGCGCGAGCCGGTCCACCGCCTCGCGCCTCCGACCCGACAGGTGCAGCGCGATCGCGAGGTCGAACAGGAAGCCGACGTGGCGGACGAGTGGCTCCCCCTCCGAAAGGTTCGCAAACGCATCGGCCATGCGACTCGCCGCGAGCGGCCATTCGTCCGCCCGGCCGGCGGCGACGGCGGCCTCCCGGAGCACGTCCGACCGCCAGGACATGCCAAGTGGGAATATGGGAAGCGCCTCCTCGTAGAGCGACAGCGCCTCGGGCAACTCGCGTCCGCGCCAGAGCACCTTCGCCTTGGCCGTCAGCACGCGCGGCGCGCGGCCCAGGCTTCCGATGAGCTCGTCGGCCGTAGCCAACGCCGCGTCACGGTCCCGGACATTTTCGTCGAGCACGCGGACGAGCAGCGGAGCGGCTGCCGACGACAGCGCGGGTACCTTCAATTCCTCGGACATGGCGAGCACCCGCCGCAGCGCCGCCACGAGGTCGTCCCATCGCGGTTCGTCGCGCTGGACCTCGCCGAGCCAGATCCGGTCCATGGCGAGCGCCGCGGCCTCGGTCTCGCCCGCGTAGCCGCCCAGCACCGCGGCCCGATCGGAGGGATCGAGGGCGTCGATCAGGTCGAGCAAATCGTTGAGATCATCGACGTCGCTCACTGCCGGGATGAGCGCCACCGGCACAGCCGCCGACACGTTTGGCCACTCCTCGAGCATCTCCTCCAGGCCGCCCACCTTCTCCATGGCGTGGAAAGTGGCCGCCAGCTCCTCGCCGACCCTGACGAAGCGGAGGGACAGCTGCACCCGGTCCGCGAGCGAAAGCCCGCCCGGGCGCTGGAGCAGCTGCCAGAGGAATACGAGCTCGAACAGGCCGGGACCGGGAATGAGTGACGCATCGACGGCATCGAATTCATGAAGCGAGCGCTCCACTACCTTCGAGACCTCATCCTGCTTCCCGTTCTCGATGGCGATACGGAGCTGAAGCACGCGAAACGCCGCGGTCGCGTTCGGATCTTCGAACGGCAGCGGCGCCTGATCACTGAGGCCGAAGAGGGGCAGCACTCCCGCTGACTCCGCCACCTGCGACCACACCTCCGGCCCAGCCTGGAGCAGGCTGGGCACCAACATCACCAAGGGCGCGGCGGTCCTTCCTAGCATCGCATGGGTCGCGATGCTCAGGATGTCGGTCGCCAGGATGCCACCCGGCTGCAGGAACGACGAGGCGATGCCCGCGTGCATCGCGGTCGACCATTCCTGGCCACGCGTCTCGATCCCCAAGTTGTTTAGGAGCGGCGACGGGCGGAGGTCGTCATTGCTCGTCCGCTCTAGCCAGGGACCGGTCAGCCTGTCGATGACGTTACCCGGCTCGGCGATCGGAGGGTGGATACGCGCAATCGCCATGAGCCGCTTGCGGGCGACGCGACCGATCAGCAGGCTCACCCGTGCCAGCAATTCCCGGTCGTCGGACGGGAGCGTCGAGACCAGGCGCCGCGCCTCCGCGCGGACGTCGAGGATCTCCGGTCGGGGAGCCATAATCTCCGTGATGTCCGGTTTCGGAAAGCCCGCCTCCACGAGCGCCGCCACCCGCGCATCGACAATCTGTGGATGGCCGCTTGTCGATAGCACGATGATCTTGGACCAGCTGGTCGCGATCGCCGTCGGGCATCCCCGCGCGACGATGTATTCGTAAACGTCCTGCTCGTCGAACGAGAGCGCCGGGAAGACTCGCGACGCATGCAGCGACAGCTGCCCGGAGATTCTAGCCGGGAGGACGTCGGAGTAGGTGACCAGCAGCGTTCCGCCGAGGCCGTCCTGAAGGGCGCGCAGACGGCCGAGCGGCGCTTCGATTGCCCTGGCATCGCCGCCTGCGGGAAGATCGTCGAGGACGACGTCGCGCGCGGCTCCAAGATGGGTAAGCCGAACGACGAGACCATCGATGGTTGTCGCGGCGGCTCCAGCGGGAACACCGCGGAGATCGACCCACACGACCGAACGCGCGTCGCGGGTGGTGGCCAGCGCAAGGCCAGTCTTGCCCATGCCGGTGCCGCCGTGGACGAGCACGGTGCCGCCCACCAGCGCGTCGCGAATCCCGTCCTCCAGGGTCGGGCGGGCGTGCCGGTGCGGTGCGGGTCGCGGCGGCATGCCGAAGGGCTCGGGCGCTGCCGTCACGAGCGGTCCGCCGCCCGGCGCCCCGGTAATCGCGCCGAGAATCGCAAGCAGTTGGCTGTTCGGCACGGCGGTGGTGGCCGCGCGGTGCAGGATGGTTAGGAGATCGCCCCGGCGAAGGGTCCTCGCACCCTTGCTCGTGCCGATCCGCCACGCCTCCGTGTGGAGCGCGTCGAGTGCGGTCCTGGCGTCAGACGGGTTGATCCCGAGCTTGTCTGCCAGCTCGACCAGCTTGGCGAGCACGGTGTCGAACAGATCGGTCCATTCGGGCCATCCCGTGATCCAATCCATCGGCATGACGATGCGCTGGATGAACTCATCCGTGGTGGCCTTGGCGAGCCAGGCCCGCATCTTCTCGGGCAGGTCCTCCTGCTCCCTGAGGAAGGCCTTAATCCCCGCCGCCTTGGTCAGCGAGTCGGTATCGGTCGGCGCGCTGCGGATTTGGCTCCAGGCCTCGAGACCGGGCTGGTCGAAGCCGAACGGCTTCGCCTTCTCCTTGCCGACGCCCGAGGTCGTCAGAAACCTGAATTGAATCGTCGCGCCCTTGTTGCGCTCGAGATGCCTCCAGAGGTTGCCGATCGCCTCGATCACGCTCTGCGAGCGCAACGTGACGTTGCCCGAGCCGACGGTGTCCTTGATCTGCTCTGTCGTCGGAACGCCGTTTTCGTCCAGACCGTCGAGATCCTCGGCGCCCTCGATGACCAGGAGCTCGCCGTCGGCGAGGTCGATCCACACCTCAATGGTGCGCAGGATCTGGTAGGAGTAGCCGCGCATCGAATCCACCGCGACGCGCTTGTCGTCGACCTTGAGCGGTGGGGGGACGGGCGCGGACATGCCGTTGGAATCTCGAACTCGATGGCTCTGGTAGATTGACGTCCGAACGATACGGCGACAGCCGTCAGCGTCGAAGTGGGCGACGATCCATACTGCTCGACGGCGGCGTCGAGCACAATGGAGATTCTTTGCCTCGTGAGAACGCATCAGGATCGGCCGGCCGGCTGAACGAGTGTCCGCTTCCCGCAATCGGTCCCCCAGAAGCGGCCGGTCTGCGAACGGCCAACTTACGCCTTTCAAACGCGGCGTACAGTAATCCCCCTCACCCCCACCACTTAGGCCCCTTGATCGCCACCCCACGCGCCTTGAGCCGGTCCAGCACGCCACCGCCCTCAGCCAGCACCCGCAACGGCACCACCGCGAGCGTCACCCCGGCTCCCGCAGCGCCGTCTCGACGGCATCGTCCCATTGCTGCCGCAGCTCCGGCCCATAGCGGCCGTCAGTCCACGGCCAGCACGCGCCGAGCGCATCCTCGATCGGCGAGGCCATCACGCCGGGCACATCCAACTGCGTCCAGTCATTGCCCCGGTGCAGCACGCCGTCGGGGCCATCCTCATAGGCGGCCATGGCGGCCTGGAGGCAGGGCACATGCGTTTCCGGCGCCGCGCTGAACAGGCTGTCGAGGATCTCCTTGCCGCGCAGCACGCCTACCGGCCGGCTGACGATCCTGCGGTCGCGCGCCGTGTCCCGCACGACCTCGGACGCATCGTCGGCCGTGTCATGGTTGAAGCGCAGCTCCTTGGTCAGCAGCTCGAACGCTGTGATCAGCATGCTCTGCCTGGCATAGGATTGGTGCGTCCGGCCTTCGATCGACGCCAGCCGGCCTTGCTCCGCGGGCGACAGATAGTCGGCGGTGGTGTGGCCCTCGGGAAGATGCTTGAGCTTGCCGATGCGGAACATCAGTCGGAAGATGTCGCCGATCGTGAAGCTCGCCTTCACCCCCAGGATGACGTGATCGGCGCGCGCCGTCGCCGCCCGAAGCCGCTCGGGCCGCCAGTGGATTGCCTTCGGCACATTGGTGATCTCGCCGACGAGCAGGACAGTGCTGCCATTCACCGTCGCCTCCCAGATCGGCACGCCGGAGGCGCGGGCGGTCACCACGATATCTTCGGGCTGCGCTTCCGGGGGCGCACCGCTCGGCTGGGTCTGCGCGACGGCTGGCGCGGCGAAGAATGCCAGCGCAATCGCCGGAAACAGGTGCGTTTTCATTGAAGGCTTTCCCCCGATCGCCGTGCAGCGTGATTGAATATCGCGCGTGACACCCGCCTATCGGGAACTTCGGGCGTGGCAAGTGCCGGATAAAGGCTTCCCTTTGCCTGGAAGGGGATGGCGCGTGTGAAGATCGGAGCCGGGGCGATTCAATCATTCCGGAATCTGGTGCAGCCACAGGCCGGATCTGCCGCACTCCGGTCGACCCGGCTCTTTGACATGACCGCATCGAAATCGAAAAGCGCGCTGGCTGTTCCGTGGGAATAACAGCCAGTGCGCTGACTGTTTCATGGCTTGGAGTGGGCCCTTCGGGTTGGACAGGTGATCCGGTATTGCTGTGACGGTGAGTTGGGGTTTTCGAGGAGGAGACCCATGAGGACCCGTCGTTTTTTCACAGTCGAGTTCAAGCGCCGGGTGGCGCA
>Ga0209233_1000282_pt1 | contig 70340 bp, 71 predicted proteins | sample AraplaCL_Cvi_mCL_FD_184269 | JGI IMG/M metagenome (GOLD analysis project Ga0209233, IMG submission 184269) | Arabidopsis root microbial communities from the University of North Carolina, USA - plate scrape CL_Cvi_mCL (SPAdes) (version 2) | ecosystem: Host-associated > Plants > Roots > Endosphere...
TGCGCGCTTCGCAAAAGGTGGACATTGATTCCGCTAATTCCCGGACAGCAGTTTCACTAAAGTCCGGACAGTTTGACGAGGTTGGCCCTCGGCGGCCTGGTTACCATCAGGGCTGATTGATTTCGCCGTTTTCAGCAGCCGTCAAGAGGGGTGCGTTCTTTTGCTTTCGCATGCTCTCGCCCCGCAGCGTAATGCGATGGGCATTGTGCACGATGCGGTCGAGTATGGCGTCGGCGACGGTGCTATCGGCAATAAGGTCGTGCCAGCTTGCCACGGGGACTTGGGCTGTAATCAGGGTGGATTTTCGCTGATAGCGCTCCTCGACGATTTCGAAGAGGTGGAAGCGCTGCTGATCGGAGAGCGCATGTGTTCCAAAGTCGTCAAGGATGAGGAGCTGGACGCGAGTGAGCTTGTCGATGAGGCGGGGAAAGGAGCCATCGAGGCGGGCAAGCGCGAGATCCTCGAACATGCGCGGCACGCGCACATAGAGCACGGAGTGACCGAGCCTTGCCGCTTGCCTGCCGAAGGCACAGGCCAGCCATGACTTTCCGGTGCCGGTGTGGCCGGTGATGATCAGGCCCTCGTGGGCGGTGAGCCATTGCCCCTGGGCCAGCGCCATGGTGTTGCGCCGGTCGAGACCGCGGGCGGCGGCGAAGTCGATATCTTCAATGCAGGCCTGGGCAAAGCGTAGCTTGGCGGAGGCGAGCCGGTTACGGATGCGCTTGTCGGCGCGCAGGGTAACTTCGCGGTCGAGCATTAGGCCGAGCCACTCATCGCGGCTGAGCTCATTGGTGCTGGACTGCTCGGTCAATTCGCGCCAGGCGGCAGCCATACCGGTGAGCCCGAGGGCCTGCATCTGGTCGAGGGTGGGGTTTGTCAGCATTCTTGCTTCCTTCACTGATAGTAGGATCGGCCACGGATATTGGTATGCGCAGGCGTGGGGGCCGCATGTTCAGCCTGCGGTCTTTCCCGGTCGAGGCCGGATTTGAGGATGGAGGCGACGGAGGAATAGGTGATGGCATTGATGGTGAGCGCCCGCTCACAGGCCGCCTCGAGGCGCTGCGATCCATAGCGCGGCGCCAGCGACAGAATGCCCATGGCCGAGCGGTATCCCTGTTCCGGATGCGGCCTGTCGCGCATCATGCGTTCGACCAGGATGGCGGCATTGGGGCCGATCTGGGTCGCACGGCCGATCAGATTGGCTGGCGTGGTGTTGGCATAGCGCTGGTGCGCCTTGGGCATATGGTCGTTGACGGTGACGTGGCCGGAACGCTGGGAGCGGCGAACGTGGCTGGCGACACGCTGGTGATCGTGGAAGATCTCGACCACCCGGTGGGTGAGCCGCACCTGGAGTGTGCATCCGATCAGCCGGTGCGGCACCGAGTAGAAGGTCTTGTCGACCTCGACATGATAGTCCGGATGGACCTTCGCCGACTTCCATTCCGCATATTCGAACGGTATCGCCGGCAAGGGCTTCAAGGCTGGCCGCTCGATCTCCTCGAACAGTTCGCGGCGGCTTTTGCCGACATGGCGCATCGTCCGGTTGTTCAGGTCCTCGAGCAATTCGGCAATCGCCGTGTTGAGGGCGGCAAGCGAGAAGAAGGTACGGTTCCTGAGCCGGGCCAGAATCCAGCGTTCCACGATCAATACCGCTCCTTCGACCCGGCCTTTGTCGCGCGGTTTCCGGCTGCGGGTCGGCAGGATCGTGGTGTCGTAATGCTCCGCCATGGCGGCGAACGTCGCAGTCAATGTCGGCTCGAACCAAAGGGCCTTGGCCACCCCCGATTTGAGGTTGTCGCACACGATTGCCTTGGTGACCCCACCATAGAAGGTCAGAGCACGCACCTGACCGTCGATCCAATCCGGCAACTGCTGGCTAAAGCTGGCATGGGCGAAGGTCAGGTTGGAGGCGCCCAGCACCGCGACAAAGATTTGGGCCGGATGGATGACACCGGTTGCCGGATCGATCACCGGCACCGTCGGCCCGGCATAGTCGGTCTGCATCACGGCGCCCGCCGCGTGCCGATTACGGAACGCTACACTCGTGCGCTGCCGAAAGGCAGCAACCTGCTCGCAGAACCACGTGAAGCCGTAACCATCAGGGTGGTTGGCACGGTATTCCTGCCACAAAAGCGTTAGCGTCACGCCTTTGCGCTTCAGCTCCCGAACCACCAGCGCCCAGTCCGGCTCGCTGAGATCGCGCGGCGGTCGACCGGCCCGGCCGAACAGCCGCCGCTCCAGCTTTGCATCCTCGTCCGCGCCGATTGGCAACGGCCACGAAAGCCGGGCTTCCCGAGCTCGCAGCAAATAGGTCGATACCGAGCTCTTGCCGATCTTCAGCCGCTCGGCAATCTCGCGCACCGAAAGACCCTCTTCGTGGGTCAGGCGCAGAATAGTCCGGATATCCCTCACTGTCGTTCGTCTTGCTTGCTTCCGTCTCGGCATCGGCCCCTCTCAACGTTGTCGTGAGAGGCCTAACCAACAAGACGGCGCAGCCGCGAACCAACCGTCAAACCGCCGCCGGAAACTGTCCGGGATTTAGCGGAATCACTGTCCGGGAATTACTGAAAACTGTGTCCGGAGATTACCGGAAATCCTGTCCGGACTTTTCCGAAACCCGCAAACCTGGGACGACCGTACAGCGTAGGGAACTGGATCGAGTTATCGGATGGAGCCAAGGGGCGGGTTGTCGAAACCAATTGGAGGTCGACTCATCTCTTAAGCGGGTCGAACGATCTCGTTATTATTCCAAATAGTGCCCTTGCGAAGGCGACGTTGACAAACTTGTCGACGCCCGATGAAAGCCACGGGATCGCTCTTTCACTCAGCGTGGCACCAGTGAGAACGCCCGCCGCGATCGAAGAGGTTATGCGCAACGTCCTCATGAGTAGCAATTCCATTCTTAAGTTCCCTCCCCCATCGGTCACGATCTCCAGCATCTCCAACAATGCGATAGTCGTGGAACTCTCCTGTCGTGTCGCCGACCGCACTACGGTCGCCCCTGCCACTAACGAACTTTACGATCTCGCTTTCCGGCACTGTCGAGCCGCCTCCCTTCCGCTTGCCGGGCAGGAACTGCCAGCCCTATCCGCAACAGTACCTGCCCAACACAGCGATCAGGCGCACGGCTCGCAACCTGGGTCGGCTTCTGGTTTGCTGAATACAATACCGCTGTTTGCCCCCTTAACGGATGCCGAGCGTGCGACACTGTCCGCCGCCATGGTCCGGAAGACCTATGCGAAGGGCACGATCATCGCGGAGCAGTGCTCTACTCTGAGTTCGCTCATGATCGTACGAACTGGCGTTCTCCTCGTCATCCGTCACGAGCAGGGTATCGAGACTGAACTGACTCGGTTGGCCCCCGGCGACTGCTTCGGTGAAGGCGGCGTCCTTACCGACGTCGAGGAGGTCGGAAAAATCACCGCCCTGACCTTTGCTGTGGTGTATGAGATCGCCCAGGAAACGCTCGCTGAACTTATGCGAGAGCGACCAATCTTGGCCGAGGAACTGGGTGTCATGTTGTCGCAACGGCTCGAGGCCGAGCACAAGCTGATCGGCGCCCTGAGAACGTCGTCAAATGACAATCACGCGCATAGGTTGGCCGAAAAAATCCGGCACCTGTTCCAGCTACGAAGGGCGGGCTAGCCGCGCTATAAGCAGGATCCAAGTGCCGAAAGAGTGGTTAGCGTTCTTGTCCGGGGGCGGCCGTCATAGCCGCCCCTGCTCGGTCCTTGTTACTTGCCGGACGCGTATCTGGAAGCCGACTTGCTGCTTTGCGATGCTACCAAAAGCTTAAGACGGGCAGCATCATACTCGGCGAAGAGCTGGTGATCCTCAACTGACGGAAGCGTAATCGTCTCCCCCTGATCCAGGCCAGTCAGCGCTGCATCGACCATGTGCTCAGCATCCATCACCGTATTGGGGTCCAGAGCGGAGATGGGTACACCGGAGAGCGGCCAGATGTCAGTAGCAGTCGCTGCTGGCAGAACGAGCTGGACCTTGACGTTGGTCTCAGCAACTTCGTCCTGAAGACCGCGCGTGAAGTTGTTCACGAAGCCCTTTGTACCGCTGTAGATGCTGCTGATTGGCAGGGTGTGGAAGCCGAGTACGGAGCCGATGTTGATGATGGTACCCTTGTCCCTGGACTTGAACGCGAGGAGGGCCGCAAGGCTGAGACGCACGAGAGCACCGATGTTCAGCCCAGTCATCGCGTCAATTTCGGTCTGCTTGACCGCCGTCAGCGATCCCAGCGTCGACGTTCCCGCGTTGTTGACGAGAAGCGAAATACTGTCATCGGCCGAGAACAGGTTAGCGACGGCGTCAAGATCCGCGCGAACCGCTAGGTCTGCCACGACCGTTTTGACCTCGACGCCGAAGTCGGCTCGGATGGAGGTTGCCACTTCTTCGAGGAGGTTAGCCCGGCGAGCGACAAGAATTAGATCGTACCCGCGCTTAGCAAGGCGCTGTGCATAGATCTTGCCAATACCAGCGGAAGCACCTGTGATGACGGCAGTGCCTTTGTTTTTGTTCGTAGTCATTGTTACTCCGTGTGGGTCGATAGCTTACGGCCCTGTTTGAATCTTCAAAACCGGCGATCGCCAGAAAATACCGCCAAGCATGACGATCATCATGTTTGGTTGTTGATGCATGACGGTTATCATGTATAGTGTCAATCGAAATCTTAGGGAGATCGCGGTGAGATATCCGGCAGCAGAAACGGCAGAAAAACACGCTCGGATACTAGACGCGGCAGCTCGAGCCTACAGGCGGCGTGGATTTTCAGGCGTGAGCGTAGGTGAGATCATGAAGGCGACCGGGTTGACGCACGGCCCCTTCTACAACCACTTCAGCTCGAAAGAGGCGCTTATCGCCGAGACGCTTGGGCACATTTCGAACAGCACGGTCGAACTCACGGATGCGTTCGAGAAGAGCGAAAGAGGTAAGGAGAATTTTGTGCGGGCATATCTGTCGGAAGACCATTGCTCGGACCCCGGCAACGGATGCCTGATGGCGACCCTTGGCGCAGAGGTTGCTCGCGAGCCAGCTTTCAAGCCAACCTTCACACGTCATGTCACCGGGATAGTCGCCAGGATGGTCGAACGATTTCCGTGGTCATCCAAGCAAAATGCCAGGAAGGAAGCGTTGCGCACGCTGGCCGCTATGGTTGGCGCCGTCGTGCTTGCCAGAGCCGTTGATGATCAGGAACTCGCGACCGAAATCCTCGACGAAGTTGCTGCGGATCTTCTCAAAGCTTAGCAGAGCACAACAACGGCTAGCGAGAGCACGATTGCTGTAACGTCTTCGACCAAGGCAGCCGGTCGATCCGAGCCAAAGTAGCGTGCCAACCGTGCTCGCAAGGCAGCGCCGCCGAGTGTGCCAATGGCGCTTCCCATAATGCCTACCGCCAGCCCAGCCGCAAGTGAGTCCCCTGCCGCCCCGATGGTCGCGCCGGAAAGCGCTCCCATAAGAATACGCGTACCGAACTGAACAGGAACTTTTCGACTTGGCGTTGAGGGCAGCTTATCAGCGACAAGCTCAACAACCGCAAGCGCCGTGAATATCCATGGCGTAAACCGATACCCCATAAAAGCGAGTGGTGTCGCGCTCACAGCGATCAATGAAAAATATGCACCCCACGCAACCGCTGACGGCGCAATCAATGCCCTCGAACCAGCAACGATCCCAATCAGAAGGGCAAGGAAGAACATCATATCGCTCTCTCAGCTAATCTAAAATCGCGACTTCTGAGCCCTTTCAACGAAAGGTTTTCGGAAGTCCGGACTACATCAGATAATAAAATTGACATTATTCACTTCAAATTTTGAAGCAAGATAATTATGTGATGTGAGACGGTTTTGGCGGCGCAACTTCGCCCCTTGCTGAAAATTGGAGATTTCCATGACTCATCGTGTTGTCATTATCGAGCCTCTTCGTACCGCGATCGGAAAATTTGAAGGTAGCCTTCAGGCCCTTCCAGCAGCCGATCTTGGCGCGGCCGTCATTAAGGAAACCGTATTCCGATCCGGCGTCAAAAGCGAAGACGTCTCAAGCGTTTACATGGGCAATGTGATTCAAGCTGGCAACAAGATGAATCCAGCTCGCCAAGCTGCGATAGCTGGCGGATTGCCAGTTAGCGCGGCTGCATCGACCGTAAACCGGGTTTGCGGCTCTGGAGCTGAGGCCCTCGTTTCTGCGGCCAAGGATATCCTACTTGGCCACGCGGAGCTGACCGTCGCAGGGGGAATGGAGAACATGGATAGGGCCCCTTACCTACTGTCAAAGGCCAGGGGCGGCTACCGCATGGGCAATGCGGAGATCTTGGACAGCATGCTCACCGACGGGCTTCATGACGCTTTTTCGGGCAAGCATTCCGGCTGGCATACCGAGGACGTTATCAACGAACTCGATATCAGCCGAGCCGATCAGGACAGGTGGGCAGCTCGCTCTCACCAACGGTTTGTCGCGGCGCAACTTGACCGAAAGTTCGCAGCCGAGATCGTACCAATATCCGTTCCGTCAAAGAAGGGTCTCGTGACATTCGAGGTCGACGAGGCTCCTCGCCCGGACACGACTGTCGACATTCTTTCCAGATTGAAGCCCGTGTTCAGGGCCGACGGATCGATTACGGCGGGTAACGCTCCCGGCTTGAATAGCGGAGCCTCGGCTATGGTCATCGCGGATCAGGACTACGCTGAGCGCAAGGGCCTTAGCGCGATTGCTCGTATCGTGTCGTTCGCCGTGGGCGCTGTGGAACCGGAGAGGTTTGCCTTGGGTCCGGTCCCAGCGATCAATCTCGCCCTGCAGCGTGCGGGCTGGAGGTTGGCGGAAGTAGACCGACTGGAGATCAATGAGGCCTATGCCGCCGTTCCCTTGGCCGTTATTAAGTCGCTCGGCATTCCGGAAGAGATAGTGAATGTCGAGGGCGGCGCCGTCGCCCATGGCCACCCAATTGGGGCTACCGGCGCGATCTTGACGACCAGGCTCCTGCATTCGATGCGGCGCGACGGCTTGAAGAAGGGGATCGTCGCCCTTTGCATTGGCGGCGGCCAAGGGATCGCGCTGGCGGTAGAATTGCTCGGATAGCCGAGCAATTCTACCTGTCGCACAGGCTCGGTCTTCAATCGGAAGCGGTCTCAAACAGGAACCATGCGCGTCCTTCGGTCTCCTCGATCCAGTTCTCCAACACGCTCGTCGTGGCGAAGTCGTTTAGACCCGAAGTCAGCTCGTGGACCCGCCTCATGTCCGCGGCAAGCTGCTTGTTGTCTTCACAAAGTTCGGAAATCATCGCTGCGGGGTCGACCAGATCCAGATCGTTGTCCTTAATAGTCTGAAGGCGGGCGATGTGCCCTATCGAACGGATCGTCGTCCCCCCGATCTTCCTGGAACGCTCCGCGAGAGCGTCGGTCATCGCAAAGATTTGCTCCCCCTGCTCGTCCAATAGCCGGTGGTAATCCCTGAAATGGCGGCCACGTACATGCCAGTGGAAATTCTTGGTTTTGATGTAGAGAGCGAAAGCATCGGCGAGCAGTACAGCCAAGGCGGACGATATTTCGGCTACAGCCTTATCGTCGAACGCGCCTGATAGTACGGGGTGAGTGGAACGCGCTGCTGACATGAAATTATCCTTTTCAATCTTCATTAGGGTGTTGTGTCGAAGCACCTGAACAATCTGAAGCATCGAAATTCAATGGCGCTCGAACAGTAACTCGGACATTCGACTCTTAACGTCCGCCGGGGTCGCCTGATCTCACACTTCTGTATGATATGCCGCGCCCCCAATGCCGTTTACGGTCGGCCATCGCCCTACTCTCCCAGCTGGGGCGAAGGTGGAGCACTTTCCCCGTTCCACCTACGGCCGGGTATCACCCCTCGCCTGGCCAGCGGAGCCAACCGCCAAGACCGCTCCCCGCCGGAGCGGTCTTTTGGTTTTTCGGACCTGATCACGCAAATGTCACGGGCAAAAACGTCAATTGCCGAATTCGGGTGAAATACAAGTTTCCCTTCCGAACAAAAGTTACTATATGTCTTAAACCTGATGACTGTCAGGCTTGAGATGATCTGCTGGTTAAGTACCGCGTTTCGCAGCCAGCGACGACTTTGGCGTTTTGCTTGAAGGAAACCTGTCTTGGTCAGGCTGTGGAAGTGGCTCCCTGGGGAGCGATCTACCATCGAACAGGAGAACGACGTCGCACTGGCGATCGCGGCAGTTTCCAACGCGTTCGCTGTTTTCTTGATCGATACATTCACCACCATCGAAAGCGCGGTCGCCGTCTTCTATGTGATCATTATGCTCGTGGCGGCTGACTTCCTCTCACGCCTTGGAATTCTTGCGGCGGCTGCCATGTGCGCCACGCTTTGCGTGACTTCGTTCTTCCTGTCCCACGGTATCGACAATGACCTCGCAACGTTTCTGCGACTTGTCGGCTCCCTTTCGGCACTCATCATTACGACCGCGTTGCTCTTCAAGAATGAAACAAGCCGACTAGCCCTTCTCGCATCTCACAACCGGACTAGGAGCAGCGAGTACCGCTACCGATCCATCTTCAAACAGAGCGGCGTTGCCCTGTGGGAGCAGGATCTAACGGCGCTAAACGCCCTGCTGGAAGATCTCCGGTCAAACGGTGTCGTCGACCTGTGCGCCTATAGTCGCGCCAATCCGGACTTCTCAAAAACATGCACCGATGCGATCCGGACGGTCGCGGTCAACGACGCGGCGTTGGAAATATTGGGGAGTATCACGCACGAACAAGCACTCGGCCCTATATCCCGTTTCATTCCCCACGACTGCCCCTCGCTGTTCGGCTTTGTAAACGCCTTTTTCAATGGGCAGCGGCGCTTCGAATCGAAGGGCCGGATTCGAAATTTCCACGGCGAGGAATCTGTGATCCTTATGGCCGTAGAGTTTCCGGAGGACCAATCGGGACTAGATCGTATCGTCATCGGACTTGTCGATATAACCGAAAGAGAAGCCGCGCAGGCTACTATGATGGCGGCCCAGGCCGAGTTGGCTCGTGCCTCCCGTGCTTCTGCGGTTGGGGCCCTGTCGGCATCGTTGGCGCACGAGCTTAATCAGCCTCTTGGTGCTTTGCTCATGAACGCTCAAGCGTGCTTGCGTTGGTTGAACCGCAATCCGCCGGATCTCAACGCGGCAATCCGTGCAGCTGAGCGCACCATGCGAGATGGTGAACGAGCGAGCCAGATTGTCAAAACCACAAAAGCGATGCTTTCACGGACGCCGATCGCCTCTGAAAAAGTTGATCTTCTAGAGCTTGTCGAGGAGACCAGAACGCTCTTGGAGTACGAGATCGAACGGCAGAATGTCTCAGTCGACCTGATGTCCCCCCCAAACCTCCCGCCCGCCAATGCATCGAAAAGCGAACTCCAACAGGTTTTGATCAATCTAATCACAAACGCGATGCAAGCCATGGAAGAGGCAGGTTCACGGGTACGTCGGATTTCCGTTCGGCTATCGACGTCGGAGACCGGTTTCGTTGTGATGTCGGTAAGCGATACCGGCCCCGGCCTTTCGAGTGAAGCAATTGAAAATGTCTTCGAGCCTTACTTCACGACAAAGCCATTCGGGATGGGAATGGGCCTCGCGATTTGCAAGTCAACGGTCGAATCCAGAGGCGGCAAACTTTCGGTCAGAAACAACGATAACAGCGGCGCCACGTTCGAAATCGCACTTCCGGTTGAGAGCAAAGGTCGCCTCACACGTATGTATGATGTCCCCCAAATGGTGGCGCGGATAGGATGAAGCCTTCGAATAAAGTCAAAGGCATAGAAGACGATGAATTCCAGTTGCATCATCGCGATTGTGGACGACGACCAGTCGATTCGCGAAGCCATGGGGGACTTCCTGAGGTCGTACGGGTACGAGAGTCGCTCATTTTCCTCGGCCGAAGACTTCCTGACATATGGCGAGCGACCGTTGATCGATTGCATCTTGCTGGACGTCAAAATGCATGGACTGTCCGGGTTGGAGTTACAGGCGATCTTGCGCAGTGGCAAAAATCCGACGCCTATCATCTTCATGACCTCTCATCAGGAAGACGCCATCAGGAAAGCGGCAATGGAAGCCGGAGCACATGCGTTTCTCGGGAAGCCGGTCGATCTGAGGCTCCTCATCGGCCATCTCGAGAAGTTGCTTGGCACAAGGTGAACGCGCGGCTGAACAGTCATATTCCACATAGCGCTTTCGCGACCTCCCAACAAACGTTCCCCTCATCGTCTCCAAAACCGTCATTCTTCTCTTCAGAGCGGCAAACGCCAAGGACGTAAAGATGCAACATCAAGCGACCTTTCAAGCGGATCTCCGTCCAACAATCTTCGTCATCGATGATGACGATGAGTTTCGCATCGGCATCGTCGACCTGCTCCATTCGTTGAACATGAAAACCCGTGCCTATGGGTCGGCCCGGCAGTTTCTGGACGAGCCAGTCACCGAGGGTCCGGGATGCATCCTGCTGGACCTGCGCATGCCCGGACTAAGCGGCCTTGAACTTCAGGAGCATCTCGAACGGTTGGGTCGAAAGGTCCCTATCATATTCATTACCGGTCACGGGGATGTCCCCGTCGCCGTCCAAGCCCTGAAGGCTGGCGCATCGGACTTTATCGAAAAGCCGTTCCGGGAGAACGTCCTTCTCAATGCCATTTCGATCGCCCTCGCACGAAGCGCCGAGGAAATAAAGAGTGCATCTGAGGCCGACGACGTTCGAGCCCTCGCTGCCACTCTAACTCCCCGCGAACGCGAAGTGATGATGGTGGTGTGCAGGGGACTTATGAATAAGCAGATCGCGTACGAACTTGGAATCAGCGAAGTAACCGTCAAAATTCACCGCGGAAACGTGATGAGGAAGATGCAGGTCAGGTCGGTAGCGGAACTCATCCGACGAACTGATTTGATCGTGCAGAGCGAGCCCGCATAGAGATCTATCGCGGGTTCACGCCTCAATGGCGCAGTGGCTCGAAAAAAGGCGCTCACTTAGAAAATCCACGAAAACGCGGACTTTCGGCGACAAGTGTCGGTTCGACGCCCAAAGCAAATGAAATTGGCCGGGGCCATCGAGAAAATCGGTGAGAAGAGGCTGCAAACGCCCCGCAGCAATCGCCGCTCGGGCAAGGAAATCTGGCATGAAGCCTATCCCAAGCCCACTCTCTGTGGCACCGCGCAGCGCCTCCATGTTGTTGCACGTCAGAACCGTACGCGCCCTCATCTCAAAATCATACTCCGAGACTCGGAGCGGCCAAGGCTGCAGCTTGCCGGTGTTCGGATATCGAAACCGGATCGCAAGATGATGGTCCAGATCCTTGGGCCGCAGCGGAGTGCCGTATTCGGCCAGATAATCGGGAGCGGCACAAAGCAACATCCGAAACGGTCGGAGCGCCCGCGACGTGAGCCGGGAGTCCGGCAAATCGCCGCTTCTAATCGCGACATCTATTCCCTGATCAATGAGATCCACGATGAGATCATTGAAATCGATATCAAGTTCGACGTCTGGAAATCGCTTGATAAATTCCGGGATCACCGGGAGCAGCAAATGATAGCTCACCAACGGCACGCTTACACGAAGCCGCCCGTTTGGTGTGGCAAGAGCGCGAGCAAGCGACGCTCGAGCATCTTCAAAATCATCGAGAATCCGTCTGCACCGATCATGGAAGAGCCGACCTTCTTCCGTCAAACGAAGACTTCGGGTCGATCGTTGAAAGAGCCTTACTCCAAGCTGCCTCTCCAAAGTCGTCACGGCCTTACCTACAGCCGACGGCGTCAAGCCAAGTGCTTTTCCAGCGGCCGCGAAGCTACCGAGATCTGCCGTTCTTACAAATGCGGCTAGTCCGTTGAACTGGTCCACATGATCCACCATTCGAGCGTGTCTTTCGTGAAAGAACGGAAAGACGCGGGTCTAATCCTAAGATTAGAGAGAACCTATCCTGAGAGTCTGGGCAATGTACAGGATTGTCTACGGCTCGAACCTTGACCTCCAAAACCTGCGGAGTCCCTATGGACAAAACTTTTCAAGATAGCCGACGAGGCCTTCCAACACGCCTCATCGTGCTCTTCGCCATTTGCTGCTCGTCTGCCGTGATGCCGCTGACCTTCACTGGTCCAGCTGTGGCAATTCCCGCAATAAGCCGAACACTTGGCGGTGACCCTGTCGCGTTAAACTGGGTCACTAACGCATTCATGCTGACCTTCGGGAGCACGCTCATGGCATTCGGCGCCCTCGCCGATTTCTTTGGCCGGAAGCGGATTTACGTGCTTGGCCTGGTTGCCTTTACAGTATTCTCCGCGGCTTTGGCGTTCGCGCCAAACATCATCGTGCTTGATTGCCTTCGAGCACTGCAGGGTTTAGGGGCCGCAGCGGCATTTTCCGCTGGCATGGCATCCCTTGCCCAGGAATTCGAGGGGACGGCGCAAATGCGTGCGTTCAGCGTGGTCGGCGCGAGCTTTGGGGTCGGTCTGGCTTTCGGCCCGATTGCATCTGGCGCCATGATCGATGCTCTCGGATGGCCCTCGATCTTCGGGCTCGTTGTAGCGTTGGCTCTCCTGGCTCTTTCAATTGGGATACCATTCCTGCGTGAGACCCGGAACCCAGACGCGGCCGGACTGGACTGGATGGGCGCAATAACATTTACGCTCGCACTAACGCTCTTCACCTACGGGGTCCTTCGAGGTCCGGCAATTGGCTGGAGCGATCTGACTGTGGCTGGACCTTTGATTGGTTCCGCGCTGCTGATGATAGGGTTCTACTTTGTCGAGCGTTCAACGAAGCACCCGATGCTTGATCTGACCCTGTTTCGTTATCCGCGCTTTGTCGGCGTTCAATTGCTGGCTGCCGCTCCAGCCTACGCATTCGTCGTGCTACTGGTGCTGCTCCCGGTTCGGTTCGTTGGCATAGAAGGCATGAACGAGATCGCGGCCGGGCAGCTCATGATGGCGCTTTCCGGCCCACTTCTGGTACTACCGATCGCGGCAGGGGTCCTCACACGATGGCTCGCCCCCGCAACCGTCTGCAGCGGCGGCCTGCTCGTTTCCGCCGCAGGTCTTTTCTGGCTGAGCCAGACGCCGGTAGGATCCTCACCGAGTGTTTTGACCATTCCGCTTTTAATGATCGGTGTCGGAATAAGCTTGCCTTGGGGATTGATGGACGGGCTTGCCGTCAGCGTTGTCCCAAAGGAACGAGCCGGGATGGCTACTGGCATCTTCAGCACGACGCGTGTGGCTGGAGAAGGTGTGGCGCTGGCAATTGTCACCGCCGTTCTGTCAGCTCTCACCAAAAGTCATCTTCCCTCCGCTCTCGGCCCCAGCTCTGCCGAGATTGCGCAGCGGCTGGTTACCGGCGACCTTGCAGGCGCACAGACCTTGGTACCGCCGGGAACGTCGATTGGACTGGTGCTGGACTATAGTGATGCATTCAGCTCCCTGCTCTGGATCCTCACGGTCATTACCTTGATCACGGCGACCGTCGTGCTGGTCTCACTCCGCAATGTTACCTCAGATCCGGACAACGCTCTCGGGGAGGAAGACGTAGAGATTTCGAGCATTTAGCAGCTCTTTTGGCGTCGATTATCGATCGCTTTGAGAGTGCTACGACCTTTGTATGATAGCTCAGGTATCGGATGTTTCGTACATGGAGAGGGTAAGCGCCGTCTCCATGAAACTGCCTTAGAGGCTATTGCGATCGCCGTTCAAACAAAGGCATGGCGATACGTCAAATTGGCACCGTCACGGAGCTGACGCTGACGCGATCGAGAGTGCGAAGACACACTCGGTCGCCATCAACCTTAGAATTTGAAGACCCGGGACAACACTCCGCACCATCACTGGTGCGGCAACCCTTTGGCGCGTCAGCGCCTTTCACGCCGGAACCCGCACGTCTCCGGCCGTTGGCCTAAACGTCCCACCCCAGGCGAAGGACCAACGCCAAGTGCCAACTGTTGAGAAGGAATTGAACGATGAAGGCGACCGGACTTTCAAACTGGAAGGGCAACTGGAAACAGGGCTCGGGAACCCTCTCCACCGGGACAGACATGTTCAAGGAAAAGCCCTATTCCTTTTCCAGCCGTTTCGAGGGCACGCCCGGTGGAAGCCCAGAAGAACTCCTGGCAACCGCACAGGCCGGTTGCTTTAATCAGGCCCTCGCCAACAACTTCGGCATGATCGGTTTCGAAGCTGAAAGCATCCAGACGTCGGTCGAGGTCGAGCTTGGGTATGGTGACGACGGCCATCCGGCGATCAAGAGTTCTTTCGTGACGTGCGAAGCAAGGGTCCCAGGCATTTCCCAGGAGCGGTTCGACTACTGCGCCGAGCGTGCCCGTACGACGTGCACCATCGCGGTGATCCTGAAGCTCGACATCGGCATGAAGGCGACGCTCGTCGCGTAAGGCCGCTGCTAGCGAGTTGCAACAAAATTCGAGCCCGTCAGCTGGCGGAAATCCAATCTTTTTCAGTAGGCAGCGCCCCTCACCCAAGCGCGGGCCAAACTTTCGGAGACTTTAATGTTCATCAAAGACTTCAAACCGACCCAGTTTCATCTGACTGAGGTTACGCCACAGTATTGGAAGGTCGCCTTCAACAATCCGCCCGTCAATGTCATTGGTCCTGACATGATGCGCGAGATGAAGCTCCTTCTCACTGAACTCGAAACAAACACGACGGTCAACGTCGTCGTGTTCGAAAGTGCTGACGAAGACTTCTTCCTTGCGCACTATGACCTCGTTGCGGATCCCGCAATCGCCGAAGCTTTGCCGAGCCCCACTGGCTATGCAGCCTGGGTCGATATCCTCGTGCGCATGCAGCATCTCCCGGTCGTCACGATTACTGCAATTCGCGGCATTGCTCGCGGCGCAGGTAGCGAATTCCTTCTTGCGACCGATCTTCGGTTCGCAAGCCTTGAGAAAGCAATTCTCGGTCAGATGGAAGTCGGCTTCACCGCCCTGCCCGGCGGCGGAGCAGCTGGTCGCCTGCCGACGCTCGTTGGTCGTGGCCGCACCTTTGAAATTCTCTACGGCGGCGAAGACTTCAACGCGGAGATTGCTGAGAAGTACGGCTACGTAAACCGCGCGATCCCTGACAAGGATTTTGCGGCATTCGTAGACGCGTACGCCCTTCGCGTATCGAAGTGGGAGCGTCGCGTGCTGCAGGAAATCAAGGAATACGTGAACAAGTATACGCTACTTCCGGACGCGGAATACCCGCTGCATTCGGATGCGTTCTGGGGTGCAGCAACCCGACCGGAGTTTCCGTCGATCACGAAGCAGCTTCTTGACCGTGGCCTTCAGACGCGTGGCGACCTCGAATATAATCTCGGCCGCGAAGTTGGTACGATCTTCCCGAAGAAGGATTGACAACGGAGCCTCCCGCTCATGCGCGGGAGGCTTTTTCGTTCGTTCCGCCGCTCAAGCAGGATAACAGCCATGAACATTCGCCCTTATATTGTCGCCCTTGGTGTGGCGCTATCAAGCGTAAGCGTGGCATCGGCACAGACCCCCAGCGGTCAGACGCAAGACGTCTCCGACGCAGCACTCGTCAAGACCCTTCCCGGCTTCACCGACAACTTTGCGACCGTCAACGGAATAAAGCTGCACTACGTGTCCGGAGGCGAAGGGGATCCAATCATCCTGCTTCCCGGCTGGCCGGAAACATGGTGGTCTTATCACAAGATCATGCCTGAGCTTGCCAAGACGCACCGGGTCATATCCGTCGATTTACGGGGAATGGGCGCTTCCGAGCGACCTGGGGGTGGTTTCGACAAAAAGACGATGGCCTTGGACATTTCTGAACTTGTGAAGCAGCTCGGCCTCAAGTCGGCAAATATTGTCGGCCACGACATCGGGGCAATGGTCGCTTTCAGCTTTGCCGCCAACCATCCGGAGCAGACCTCCAAGCTCGTCATGCTGGATGTAGGCCACCCGTCAGCCGGTTATTTCAAAATTCCCATGCTACCGGCTCCTGGATCATTTAATGAAAAGGCTGACCAAGATAACGTCTACCTTTGGTGGTTCGCTTTCCATCAGGTGAAGGGCCTTCCAGAGAGGCTTATGGAAGGTCGCGAGCATTTGGAGCAGGAATGGTTCTTCCATTATATGGCTGAGGACGAGTCTGCTATCGACGCTACCGACCGCGCCGTATACGCCCAGGCCTATGCGAGTAGTGATGCAATTCGCGCCACCAACGGGTGGTATCAGGCATTCCTCCAAGACATCGCTGATGACGGCACCTATGGCAAGCTGACTATGCCGGTCCTCGGCCTTGGTGGGCCTGGTTTTAAACGGCTGAAGGCGTCGCTTGACGATCGGGCTCCAGGATCGACAACTATTCACGTCGAAGGAAGTGGCCACTTCATCGCCGAAGAGAAGCCGGAAGCCCTCATTGGCTACCTAAAGGATTTCCTCAAGAACTAAGCGGCATCCTGGGGGCTGATCCAAATGAAGCTTCCGGGACGACCAACCAGTCAGGTGGAGCGTGCGTCTCGTGGACTGACCCCGTACATCGCCTTGTAAGCTCTGCTAAAGGCTGCCTCGGAATCGTAGCCTACCCTGTGAGCTATCTCTCCGACCGCAACACTTGACCGCTTTAGCAAATCTGAAGCGGTCGCCAGCCGCCACTTGTGAAGGTAACGAAGCGGAGGTTCTCCAACCGTCATCAAGAAAAGCTGGGCGAACCGAGAACGCGACATGCCAGCGACAGATGCCAGATCGTCCACGGACCATTCTCGCGATGGATTTTGATGAAGCGCGGCTACTGCCCGACTGATCCGCGCGTCTTGTAGCGCTCCAACCCATCCCTGTCTCGGACTCAGCGACTTCGCCCATGTCCGAATTGAACGGATGATCAGAATGTCGATGACCCGGGAGATCATGAGCGCGGCCCCAGGCTCTCGCGCCGCGGTTTCGACGATCAGGAATTGGGCAACATCGCGGATCAGCACGGCCGATTGATCGGCATCTTTGGCGATGTGGATCATGTCCGGGAGCAAGGCTAGAAGGGGCAAGATGTTGTTTTGGTTTGCGAATTGGAACGTGGCGCTGATTGTCCGGGCTCGAGTTTCGCCTTCACCGTGACGGAGAACCGTGTCTCCGGGACCGAATTCTTTGACAACTAGAGGGGGGTGAAGTTGATGCTTCGCGCCAATTTCGCGAAACCGATAATCGACTGGATGCGGGAGGACCAGAACGTCACCCGACGACAGTCGGAGGGGCGCTTGCCCGTCCAGCTCGACAGACAACTCCCCGTCCTGAACGACATGAAGGAAGGCGGAATTCGACTGAATGTGAAGATTGGATCCCTCCCTGAGTTCGGTCGTGAACACGAACTCCCCCGACAGCTGAACAAACCGGAGGATATCGGACAACAGATCATATCCCGGCGTAAAATCGGACGCTGGAGCAAGAACATCGTCGTTGCTGTCATGGGGTTTCAAAGCCACCTAACCTACCTTCTTATGCGAGCGATCTCGGCATTTTACAGAGCGTTTGCGAGCGGCGGAAGTAAAATTCCGTCCGACATAGTGAGTTCGGATCAGCAGTTGTGACTTTGCCAAAACGCCTGCGCACTCAATGATCCAACCGTTGTTTGGCAACTCAAATGGAGCTTAAAAAATGAAAAATCTTCTTCTGTCTGCAGCAACTCTCCTCCTGGCCGGAGCCTCGATAGCCGCTCCCGCTTTGGCGGCCGAGCCACCAAAGGGCGCCGCCCATAATATCGTGCTTGTTCACGGCGCCTTTGTAGACCAGACGAGCTGGAAGCCCGTCGCTGATATCCTGACCAAGAAGGGCTACCACGTCACTCTGGTCGAGAACCCCCTGACTTCGCTTGATGCCGATGTAAAGGCGACGAAGGAAGCGCTCGCCAAGCAGAATGGCAAGACAGTTCTCGTCGGCCATTCTTGGGGCGGCGTTGTCATCACTCAGGCTGGCGACGATCCAAAGGTATCGGCTTTGGTATACGTGTCGGCTTTCGCTCCCGACGTCGGTGAATCTCTGGCGGCTCTTGCCAAAGGTGGCCCGGCAACCGAGGGAACGGCCGCCATCCACCCGGATGACAAGGGTAATCTGTATATCGATCCGAAGGTTTTCCCTTCGGCGGTAGCTGCCGATCTACCGGCTAAGGTCGCCGAGAGCTTGGCGAACTCGCAGCTTCCTCTCAACGTTACAGCCTACACCGCACCCGTCACCGTCGCCGCATGGCACGATAAGCCAAACTTCTATGTGATCAGCACCAAGGACAAGACTGTGGCTCCGGAAGCGCAGAAGATGTTCGCGGGCCGCATCAAGGCAAAAACGACGGAAGTGGCAGGCAGCCATGCATCGCTGGTCGTCCACGCCAAGGAAGTCGCCGCGGTTATCGAAAAGGCCGCGCTGGCGAAGTAGGGACTCCCGCCTCCGGGCGAAGCCCGGAGGCAACCACCCACATAAGCTTCTAATTTTGAAGTTAGTGATTGATTGCGTTCGCATCGTTGTGTATTTCAGTCATCAAGCTACTCGGAGATGTAAATCGCGTCCTGCCGCATTGGCCTTCAAACTGTGACCGTATGAAATCGAGCATCTGGTCCTGCCTCTCAAGCCCGGAACCTTCGAAATGGACAAACAGGTCGGCGTAACACGGCAACAGTTAGAGGCCGGAACCTGGGGCGACCATATTGCCCGTGATGCCCCTGCCGTCGTTCTCTGGACGGATGAACAGAGGGCGGAAAGTATTCAGGCTACTTTGGAAGTACGCCCGCCGGGTGATGTTTGGGTATTTGCCTACGGCTCGCTGATATGGAACCCAACATTTAAATTTGAAGAAAGTCGCGTCGCGGTCATCAATGACTGGCATCGGTCGTTCTGCCTTTCCGTGTCTGCGGGCCGAGGCACTGCTGAGACACCCGGCTTGGTTCTCGGACTTGATCAGGGAGGGACCTGTGCGGGTGTCGCGTTCCGGATTGCCGAACCAGACCTTGAATCCGAGCTGGCGGTCCTCTGGAAGAGAGAGATGATCACCGGCGCCTACGCTCCACGCTGGCTCGACGTTTTTGATGCCGACGGAGATAGATTTGGCAACGCGATCGCCTTTACGATCGATCACAACAGTCCAAACTATGCCGGGAACCTCGAACGTGAGGTTATTATCTCGCGACTTGCTAGCGCTTCCGGCTTCTTGGGCACGTCCGCTGACTATCTCTTTCAAACAGCAGAGGGGCTTCGAAGTCGTGGCGTGCTGGACGACGAGCTAGACGCTTTGGCTATTGCGGTGACAAAGAGCATGGAGTCTTTGTAGTAAGCCAGGTATGTGACGCGACCTATTTCGGCGTCGTCGGGAAATCCGCTTCAAACCGCTCAAGCAATTCACGATCGCGAGCCGGGAAAAATAGCGAGATAATGGTCGGAGAAACTCGCCGAGCCTCCACATGCCAACGCTTGGCGAAGTCCATGAAGATGGCTTGATCTTCGGTCTCGATCGTAATGATGTGGGCGTTGTCCTGCATCCCAGCGTTTGAGATGCGGAGCGGCGTTTTCGGTTGGGTCATGGACTCGCCCTCTCTCGGGATCTTCTGGCTGCACAGACGACAATCCATTCCAGGCCATCCGTTCAGCGCCCAACGTTTATGACCGCACCGGGTTTCACCCGGCGCGGCCAATTTGATCAGGCAGTGGCACCGTTGTCGATTGTCCACGCAGCGCCGGTCACTGAGCGGGCTTCGAATGAGGCGAGGTAGCCGACGACGTCCGCAACTTCCCCTGCGCTCGCAAAACCGGCAGGGTTGGACATCATACCAATTTGATTTGCTGCCCAAGGCCCATCGGCTGGGTTCATATCTGTATTCGTCGAGCCGGGATGAACAGTGTTGACTGTGATCCCGCGCGGTCCGAGTTCTCGCGCCAGCGCCTGCGACATCACTGCAACTGCTGCCTTTGTTGCGGAGTAGACGCTGAGACCAGGACCTTGGACACGAAGCGCCAGACTGCTGCCAATGAAAATGACGCGGCCGCCATTCGGCATCGTTTTAAGCGCCGCTCGTGTGGCGGCGAAACCGGCACGAACGTTGATCGCGAACGCGCGGTCAAATTCGGCATCGGTCGTATCGCCAATCAAGCCAGTCGGGAACACGCCAGCATTGTTGACCAGGATATCGATGGGACCGAGTAATTCTCCGGCTTCTGAAACGGCCTTGTCGACCTGCACAGGATCCGCGCTGTCCGCCATAATGGCAACAGCTTTCCCGCCGTTGGTCTCGATGGCCGATACCACGGCCTCAGCTGAAGCCTTGCCGGTCACGTAGGTGATAGCGACAAGAGCACCGTCTGTTGCCAATTTCTTCGCAATAGCGGCTCCGATGCCACGGCTACCGCCAGTGACAAAAGCCACTTTTCCAGTGAGTTTGCTCATTAGATACTCTCTTATTGTTTTGAATACGGGGGCCATGGCGCTCGAAGCCATGACTGACTTTAGGCGTCGCGTGGAATTCAGATCGCCGGGCGTCTGGTTCGACGGAGACAGAGATAGCCCGCCGCAATCGCGACCAAGAACAATACGCCTTGCGAGACGATGACGGGCGGTTCGTTCCCGACCGGAGCCATCGCGTGAAGACACGGCACCTTCTGGAAACTTTGAACGATAAAGACAAGACAGTTGAAGTACAGGAGCGCGAGTGAGCCGACTACGTAGGAAAGGCCCCAAAGACGGGTGCTGCTTTTCCGAGCGCTGGCAGCGATTGTCCCTAACAGAATAACGGCGTTCAATGCACCGATTACGATTGCTGGGGTAACGCCGTGAAACGGAAACAAGAACCCGGTGAGCAGATTGGCGGCCGTAGAGACCAGGAAGACGAACTTTATGGAGTAAGGATCGTCGCCTTTGGTAAAAGCGACCGTCAGCCGAACACCGGAGACGAGAGCGATCACGCTGATCAAGACATGGAGAATTGTGAAATCGAAAAGGAAGTCCATTGGAGTCTCCAACCGTCAAAAACGCCCATTTTCTGGCAGCTTTTGGCAGCGGGCACACTCATACAAAGGTGCTAGACGAGGACCGGCACCAAACTTCGGTTGGCAGGTGGCCCAGCAGCAATGGGCTGCAAGGCAACAAATCTGCCCGCGGTTCCCAATTCATAGTGGGCTTTTTCAGTTGCAGATTATAGCTGGGATGATGTCTGAGATGATGAGGGTCAATTGGCAAACACCATGGCATTGTCATCGCGGAAGTGATGGGATGTGTCTTCCATCAAGTACGATGGCTACGGATTACCCTTCATCGATTTGTCGCCCCAGAGACATTTCATCGGAGGGCTTTGTTCACCGCCCCGAAAAGAAGTCGGGATTGCCGGACAATGTTCGAATTCTCGAAAAGAAAACATTTCGAGTTTCGAAGCATTTCTAGTCCAGAAGTTAGGGGATTTCTGTCAGAAGTTAGTGGATTGCGTATATTAGCGACCTCGACAAATCAACGAATCCAAAGTGTTGACCCCCCTCCCGAAAACTCGGAATCTAAGGAATCTTTGCCTGTTGACCTTGAGGTCGAAAGCGGCAATCAAACTGCCGAAATCACATCGGACGCGATCTCGTCGATAACGTCAGCGGGTGGCCTTGTAGCCGCGTTGATGTTCAGCGCTAGATGGTGAACGCCGACGTCTCTCATTGCCTGCAGGGCTTCGATCAGACCTTGGCGACCGGTCCTAATGCCAAGATTGATAGGTTCAGGTCGCGACTGGGCGTTTTCAACCAGTTCGAGCGCCATTGATTGCCCAAATCCCCTAAAATCTTCGGTGACCTTACCGACGGCAGCATGCCAAAGCGCGATCCGATCCTTTTGTGCATCTAGTTCTCGGTAATAGGTCATCCAACCAATCGAGTGCCGGGCAATCCACTCCAGCGACTGCGATGACGAGCCGACAGCAAGCATTTGGACCGGGGTGTCGACACGAGGTCTAATGCTAAACTCCGACCGGATCCTGCCGTCTACCCCGGCGACTGCCTGACCGTCGCCCAGTGCGACAGCCAGCTGCTGCCAGTGGTCTCGGAAGACCAGCTTTCGCTGCTCGATGTCCTGGCCGAAAACCTCGTACTCCGTCGGGCGATCCCCGGAGCCAAGCCCCAACGTGAAGCGACCCCGCGAAAGGGCTTGGACGGAAAGTGCGGATTTTGCGATATGCAAAGGGTGGCGGAGTGGCAATACGATCGCCCCAGTGGCCAGTCGAATTTGCGACGTGGTAGCGGCCAACGCTCCGAGTAGCACCCAAGGATCGGAATGTCCGATTGGATCGGGATACCCCTCACTATTTAGGGGGACGTCCCTCACCCACAGCGACCCGAAACCTACCCGATCTGCTCTCGCGGCCAGTGAAAGTTGAGTCTCAAATTCGAAGTCCGAACGGATTCTTCGCTGAGCTGGCAAAACCAAGCCCAGGCTCAAGCGTTCCCTATTAAACAACATATCTCTGCTCATAATATAACCGTGGACTATTGGATGGGGATAGCTGCGTTCGGAATCAAGGGCGGCAAGGCAGGCAGGAAGGAAGGAAGAACGGTCGATCGGCCCTCCTTTACAGAACGGCCGATTTCGCTTGGGATCAGGTTCTGACTGAAAATGCTACGTCAACCGTCGCCTTGATGCTGTTAGAGTACGGGCAAATGCTGTGCGTCGCTTCAACGAGGTGCTGGGCATCGGCCTCCGTCATGCCGGGCAGATAGACGTCCAGAGCTGCGGTGATACCAAAACCACCCTCTGTGCGCGGCCCCATGCCTATTGTAGCGGACACTGTCGAGCCACCAGGAACCTTCGTCTTCAGCTGCTGAGCACCGACTCGAAGTGCGCCAAGAAAGCATGCCGAATAGCCGAGCGCGAAAAGCTTCTCCGGGTTCGCTCCATCACCACCGGGGCCGCCCAGTTCCCTTGGGATAACGAGGTCGAATTCGAGCGTGCCATCAGCCAAAGCAGTATGGCCATCGCGGCCGCCGCCCGTTGCTGTTGCACTGGTTTTATATTTCGCATCGACGGTCATCTGTTATCTCCATGTGTGGATGGCAAAGCCATGAGTGGGCGCCAGCGGCCAAATCGCGGCATCGCAGCCCTTGCAATACCCACGGTCCTTCGCCGATTTGCAATTCATACCCAGGTGCTATTGACGGACAGCGACGGACTGCCCTGCTCGACGGCCGACCGGATTACCACCTTATGCCGAACAATCGTCGACCGTCACGAACGCTGTTCGAAATGTCGAGAATTCAATTTTCGGCATTTCGAACAGAGGCCGCCGAACACCGAAGTTCATTCCGCTCGGCGAATAATGGCCGCACAATTCATCCTTGCTCGCAAGCTGTCCCTTTTACTTCGAAGGCATTCGGTTGCTTCGCGGGGTGGGGTCGGGACGACACTCCTGGAGGCGCTTCGTCAGCGGTGTCGGGAGTTGACTGAACCGCGCCGGGTTTGCCGGAGGCTCCAACTTCTGAGAAAGTGGAGCCGATATGAGCAAGACAACAAACAAATTTTCACCGGAAGTCCGCGCCCGAGCCGTGCGGATGGTTTTGGATCACCAAGGCGAATATTCCTCGCGATGGGCAGCGGTTTCCTCGATCGCCGCCAAGATCGGCTGCACGGCGCAGACGCTCAATGAATGGGTAAAGAAGGCAGAAGTGGAGGATGGTTCCCGGCCCGGACTCCCAAGCGAAGTGGCCGAGAAGATGAAGGCTCTGGAGCGGGAGAACCGCGAGCTTCGGCAGGCCAACGAGATACTGCGCAAGGCGTCTGCTTATTTCGCGATGGCGGAGCTCGACCGCCCATTGAAGCGATGATCTCCTTCATCGACGAACATCGGTCGGTATTCGGGGTCGAGCCGATCTGCAGACTGCTGCCGATTGCCCCGTCAACCTACTACGAGAATGTTGCCAAACGCCTGGACGTGGACCGGTTGTCGGTCCGCGCCCGCAGCGACATTGCATTGAAGATCGAGATACGCCGTGTGTTCCAGGCGAACTTCCGCGTCTACGGCGTGCGCAAGGTCTGGCGGCAATTGAAGCGGGAAGGCTTCGATATAGCCCGCTGCACCGTCGCCCGGCTCATGCGATCGATGGGACTTCAGGGTATCATCCGGGGCAAGCCGATCCGCACGACGATCCCGGACAAGACGGCTCCCAGCCCGCTCGATCGGGTGAACCGCCAGTTCAAGGCTCCCGCGCCGAACAGGCTCTGGGTTTCGGATTTCACCTATGTCACCACCTGGCAAGGCTTCGTCTACGTGGCGTTCGTCATCGACGCCTTCGCCCGCCGGATTGTCGGCTGGCGGGTGAGTCGAACGGCGCATGCCGGGTTCGTCCTCGATGCTTTGGAACAGGCGCTTCATGAGCGGCGTCCCGTTCATGGCGGCGGCCTTGTCCATCACAGCGATCGCGGTGTCCAATACGTCTCGATCAAGTATTCGGAGCGACTGGCCGAGGCGGGCATCGAGCCTTCCGTCGGAAGCGTCGGTGACTCTTACGACAATGCGCTCGCCGAAACGATCAACGGTCTCTACAAGGCCGAGGTCATTCATCGGAGCGGACCATGGCGGAGTTTCGAAGCGGTTGAATTCGCCACCCTCGAATGGGTCGATTGGTTCAACCATCGACGGCTTCTAGAGCCCATCGGAAACATCCCGCCAGCCGAAGCCGAGGAGCAGCACTACGCCATGCTGGACGAACCAGCCATGGCCGCATAACTTAAACCAAACGGCCTCCGGCAAACCCGGCGCGGTTCAGACAGTATCAAGTGGCGACACATTAGAAAGGCGAATGGTGCATTGCAAGTTGCCTCCAAGCGCAACCAAAGAGGTAGTGCGTCCACTCTTCATTTAGCTTCGCGCCCTCCGACGACGCCTCACCTTCTGCAGAAACCATTATAATCAGTCGTCTTGACAGAGACGTCTCGACACGACCATACATGATAACTATCAGGTTTGAGGAATTACCGGGAGGTTCGCATGTTGCTTAATTCAAGCAAGAAGTCGTCGCGTCAGAAGCTTCTTTTCACCGCTCTCGTGGGGCTGCTCTCAGCAACCGCACCCCTGGCTCCCGCTTTCGCCGGGGCGATCAATCAGCCAATCAGCGTGTCGCAAATACCGACCGTCTATTCGTTCAAGGTCGGCGCTGCCAAGATTTCCGCGCTCTCCGACGGCACGGCAGCCCTTGATCTCCATAAGCTGCTGAAGGGCGCCTCCGAAAAGAAGATCGACGACCTTCTGGATGGTGACTTTCTGGCAAACCCGGTACACACATCGATCAATGCGTACCTTGTCCAGATCGGAGATCGCAAGCTTCTCATCGACACCGGAACCGGTGATTTGTTCGGTCCCGAAACTGCAGGGAAGCTACCAGGGGCTCTCGCCGCGATTAACGTAGCTCCAGCCCAGATCAGTGACGTGCTCATCACGCATGTTCATACTGATCATATAGGCGGCCTCGTGCGAGGCGGTAAAATCATGTTCCCCAACGCCACGGTTCATCTCGGACAACCAGACCTAGACTTCTTCCTTCGCGACTCGGGATCTGGCGCGGATGCCTCTCTTAAAAAGGAGGCATCCGAAATGCTGGGACCTTATGACAAGGCTGGCAAGGTCAAGGGCTTCACGGGCACAGCAGAAATCGCGCCAGGCCTCACGGGCACTGTTCATCCTGGGCACACTCCTGGAAGCGCGTTTTACACCCTCGACAGCGAAGGGCAGAAGATTATTTTCGTGGGGGACATTGTTCACTCTGCCGTCCAGTTTCAGAACCCGGAAATCACAATCATTTTTGATACCGACCAGAAGGTAGCTGAGAAGACGCGCGAGGCTGCATTCAAGAGCATCGCGTCCGAGCGTCAGTTGATTGCGGCTCCCCACCTACCCTTCCCCGGTGTCGGCTATATCAAGCGGGCAGGCAAGGCCTACGAATGGGTCCAGCTCAATTACGCGGACTGGCCGTCTAAATAGGGACGCTTCGAATGTGGTCCGCTTGTCGATATTGCAATCGGACCCGTCACAAGCGAAAGCGAGCCATTTCGCCTGAGTGCTATAAGAAATGGTGCAGTGGCAGTTCTATAGAATTTATTGGCACGGCTTTGATCAGCGTTGCAACGAGTGACCGCAAAGCCCCTGACGGAAGATTGCTGACCAACGCCTTCCGGACAGGACCAATCACCTACTGGTTTCGGCTTCGTTCCAACTTATTGCAAACTTTTTTCTTCAACTGTAGTTTGTGGATGCAGCAGGCGGGGGCGTCGTATGTCGAAAGTCGTTCGGTTCGTGTCATCGGCGATTCCTATCGGCTTAGCGCTGATAGCCATAGTCATAGCATTCACGCTCAGCGCTTGGATCACGGCCGTTAAGGTAACTGGCGATCCACAAGATCCTGTCATAGAGATCGAAACGCCATGCCATGGGAAGTTCAACAACGTGGCATTGACGCAAGCGCAGCTCGATCAGGTGATTGCCGACCACGCAGTTTGGTTGGGAAACGCCGCCTTGGCCAGACAACAACTTACGCCCAAAGTAGGCCCCCCATATGATCGGGTCGCCGCCCATAACACAGAGGAAAATTTCGCCCGTGAAGGCTATGCCAGCCCGATGCCGCCTTCGATAACCGGCGAAAGTTTCGAATACACGCAGGATGGAAGAGCCGACCTTTGCGGAGCAAGGATCACGGGCCTTTCTTTCAAGGCCGCAGACCTGAGATACGCTCGAATGATGGGCGCACGTATAGTCTCTTCAGAGATAGTTGGCGTGGACCTTCGGTGGTCGAACCTTGAAATGGCCGGGATGTGGCAGCTAAGGCAAACCGGCTCGACGCCGGGTGGCAGTTTCTACGGAGCCAACCTAAGGGGAATACAGATCTATGAAAGCGACTTCCGGAATTGGGACTTCTCGGAAGCGATAATGCGGTTTGGCAATTTGGACAACGATGACTTCTCAAATACTTCATTCGACAGTGCTGACTTGAGCGGTGCAACAATGCGTAACGTCGATCTTGATGGCGCGGCGTTTCCTAAGGCCAAATTGGCGAAGCTTAATCTAAATATCCGATCTGGGCATTTGCCACAGGTAGAATCGCTGCGGGATGCAAAGGATCTGACGTCAATCTCAAGCTACGGAGGCTCCGAGGCGACATTGGCGGACCTAAGAAACAAGCTCGACGCGGCGAAGCTCAATGTCCCGGCTGCGGAAATCAATTACGCATTGAATAACGAGAGGAACGCGTATGAGTCGGCCGCGCGTGATAATCGTGCCTATGCCATGCAAGGCTCGATAAACTGGCTCCTCTTTGGCGTTCCCTACGCCTACGGTTTAAGACCCGAACGACTCGCGCTATCAGGCGGGCTAGTAGCTGGAATCTTTTCGTTGTTCTACGCTTTCTGCATCTCCCGATCGCCGCATAGTCGGCACGCTATCTGGGTATTTAGACCAAAGCCGCCAGAGCTGATAAATAAAGATCTTGCCAAGCGGCCAGTTAAGCTGACGAGCCAGAACTGCAATCCCCTCCTCCTCGGTGCTTGGTTCAGCATTCTTTCGGCCTTTAGGATTGGCTGGGGCCAGATCAGCGTCGGTGAGTGGATCGCTCGCTTGCTACCTGTAAATTACGAGTTTCAAGCAACGGGTTGGCCGCGAACAGTGGCTGGTATCCAGTCACTCGTCAGCGTCTATTTGCTAGCTCTTGTCATTTCCAAATACCTTGTATGAGCAAATGCTCTGAAGTTCGACGAGCCGTGGGCATCCGAGAAGTTTGAAGTGGGATCCGGGGCGGCTGTAAAACTATGCTACGGAGGATGGCGGAACGCCGCTCAAAGGTAACCGATGTGCGGCTCACACATTGCCTACACGACATGGTCGAGAATTCAGGATCGGTATCATCTCGAAAACCTATACGAGGCCGAAGAATGTCTCAGAAAATTTGGCGGAGCGGCGGAACACCGGTTACCATCGCGATAAGCGCGGCAGCGATTGTTACCAGCGGAACGTTCGGAACAGAGGCCACATCGGATATCGCATACTGTGGCACTGCGGCAGGGTAAATCAGTGCGTCACTGATGCCCCAAGATTGACCAAAAGACATCCGTTGCCGACCTCTATTTGTGTCAGAAGGTCCGCTCTCATCTCCGCACTGATAACCACTTTAAAGTGTCGCCAATGTTGGCTTTTGACGTGTGCAGGCATCGCCGCACCTTCTCGCAAAAAAAGCGTTATTTCAGGGGCTTCGTACGATTTGTAGACGCAAATCCTCAATGGCTCACATCCCGGTTTGCAGTGAAAATATTGTGCACTGCAAAAAGAAAATTGGCAAATATTCTTTTGCCGGGTAAGTCGAAGCAGGCCGGATTTCCTGCGGCGATAATGCCTAAGCGCACAGCCAAAGTCATCTATCGGAGCTAATCGCATGCAGCGAAACAGATAATCCTGTGCGTGCCGATGCCAGTCCTTTGCGAATCGATTCAACTTGAGGAATATATTGTCAGAGGCGATATGGGGCGTCAGTTGCAATGGAAATTTCTCAACATAACAAACGACTGGGATACATCAGTGATCACGAAACTGAGGTCGACCTCCTTCGGAATGAAGCAATTGCTGGAACGATTATCAACATCATTACAGATGGTGATGACCGACCTCTGACGATTGGAGTTCATGGATACTGGGGTGCCGGAAAGTCATCTGTTCTCGAGATGATCGCGTCCCGGTTCGCCGAAAAAGACAACGTGACACTTTAACTTTGCGCACAAACGGACATTTCAACTTCCCCGCCACATTGAATGTAGCCGCAAAGTTAAAGTGTCCTGTTTCTGCTGAAAAAATGAAGGTAGAACGGGCCAAACTGAGCGAGTTCGAGCCGATAGCGAAGCAAGAATGAGATAACTGAGAATCTTGACTGGACTCCCTCCCCTCGGTCACCGCAGAACAGCCACCGCGTATAGTCTTGACCATCACAAATTTGAGTTTTCGCTGCGCCGGAATAAGAACGGCAAGAATCCGCCGATGACGTGAACGGCGTCCGTCCAGAGTATGCTCGACAGGTCGAATTCGATCGGTCGGCAGCGGTACGGTCGGCGGCGGCCTTTATCCTGCAAATTGTGATGTCACCAACCAGGAGAACCCCGAATGCCTCATGATTTCCTCGTCACCGGCCCCGAAGACGCCAAGATCAATATCGTCCTCGCGCATGGGGCGGGTGGTGCGATGGACACGACGTGGATGGAAACCATGTCTGCAGCGCTGTCCGATAAAGGCCTGCGGATCGTCCGGTTCGAGTTCGATTACATGGCGGCGCGACGATTTTCAGGAAAGCGGGCGCCACCGCCCCGCGCAGAAGTCCTCAAGCATGAATTCGAAGCCGTGATCGACGAACTCGGTTTGGAGGGAACGATCGTCATCGCGGGTAAATCGATGGGTGGCCGCGTGGCGAGCATGATCGCGGACGACATTCGCGATGCGAGAAAGATCTCCGGGCTGCTCTGCCTTGGATATCCGTTCCATCCGATTGGGAAGCCTGAAAGCCTGCGGACCGCTCATCTCGAGGAGATGAAGACGCCTTCCTTAATCTGTCAGGGAACTCGGGACCTCTTCGGATCGCGGGAGGAAGTTTCCAGCTACAAGCTCTCCGACAAGATCGAAATTCTCTGGCTTGAAGACGGAGACCATGACTTCCGTCCACGAAAGGCTGTGTCCGGGATCACGGTTGTCGATCAAGTCGCAACCGTTGCCACTCACGTGGTTCGCTGGGCGGCGGCGTTGCATTAGTCAACGCCACCGTATTCGTATTTCACCCAATTCGCAGGCAGCCATAACCGTTGCGGCAAACGATCAGCGACAAGACTATGTCCGTGCAACTTTGACGAAGGCGGCGCGACTTGCTCGGCTAATCCGGGCAATGAAAGCCGGGAGATTAGACCCTCAGCCCGACCCTGACCTAGATGTGGAATACTTCCTGTCGCAAATATCCGGCATTATGGAGCAAGTGCCACAAGATCGGTAACCTCTTACGCCATCAACTGGGCCTGACCGAAGGAACATCTGTTCGAACGCACTTGCCAGTCGACAAAACCGGCTACCATTCCTAAATGGGGAAGACGTTAACGACTGAAATATGCGCCATGGCCGTCCTAACCGTCCTTGGTTTTCTTGCGAATGAGACGCTGAAGTGTGGCCGTGGGTGGTTCACCGTCGCGAAACGGTTCCTCTCCGTATCGAATGGCGCTGCGCGCGATGATGTCAACAGCGTCGTCGGGCAGCGATAGGATTCCGCGCAGCACGAAGTTCTGTTGCTTCGGCTTGTCGCGCCATAATTCTGACCAAGCCTCTGCGAGTTCGCTGGTGCGGCCGGCATGTTCGATGGCCCTTACCAGTTCTGCGGCCTGCATGCGGTCCTTGCTATCCTTTCCCGACTCACCCGATAGACCTCGCATCTGGCTGATGGTCACCTTGTGGAGGGCATACCTAACTGGATCGGGCACTACGACAGCCACACCGTCTTCATATAGGAGTGCAGAACGGATCGGTTTTTTGATAAGGAACTCCATCAGATCGAGTGGCTGAAGAGCTGCGCCCGGCATAATCGAAATCGATACTGGCGCTCTACCATCGCGGTCTGAGTTCTTGTGAGCCGTCAGGAGGTCAACCTTGTAGTTGCTGGCGTTCTCGTAGCGCGTCGGCTCAGTGGTCGGATAGCTAGGATTGAGCTTTGGCGCGAACGACGCATCGACCGATTTGAGAATATCCTGAAAATCCTCCAGCATTTGGCCCGTGTGGCTCACGTGAAGCGCGATTTCGCGGTCTTGGGCAAGGTCGATGTCCTGCGTGCGGTGGAGGTCACCACTCAATTTGACACCAAGAATCCCGCCGTAGGCCTGGTATGCCACTGATCCAACGAGAATCGCGCCGGCTTGAAACAGGCCGGCTTTCTGGAATGCCTGCGCCAGTTTTCCTTCCATGGGATCGGGTACCGGAAGGCCCGATCGGCGCAGCATAGAGGCTGCCTCCTTCTGCAGTTTGTGACGTGCATGTTCGTGGCCATGTCGTTCGACAAGCGCGTCTACATCAGGATCGCCGACCAACCCGGCGTAGCTCGTTCGTCTGCCGCTAGGTGCAGTCGGGTCGCGCATGATGTGATACCAATACTCCTTCCCCACGCGCTTCAGTTTATGAAATGTCCCATTTGCGGGAAAGTGGGCGTTGAACGCTTTCTCATGTGCGTTTTCAACGAGATCCGCAAATGCGATGTTCAACGAAGGTGCAAGAGGTCGCATGTCATTCCTTGCTAGTCATTTGGCAAATGTTTAGCAAACCTATTGCTAGTCATTTGCCAAATGACTAGCAAGCGGAATTATATTGGTCGTTTGAAAACTTTTTCAAATATCTGTCCTATACAGCGGTCAACTCTCTTCCGCCTCACTGTTTGTGGCACAGCCAGTCCTTGAGTTTGGCGAAGAGGTTGACAACGACGCCGAAGCAGAGCGGCGACGTTGTCGTCCACGTCGAGCAGGCAAGCGAGATCGCGTGCAAGCTGTGTTCGGAACACAGGATCGGCCGGGCACCGAACAGTCGCTTTTGGGAGGAACTTCTTTTTCGAGGCTTGCCGAAAGACTGCGTCGAGGTATGCCTTATTGGCGAGAGTCTTGTCGAACATCTGAGAAATTCACGATACGAGAAAACCGTTGCCGCTGGCGGAGAGGCGCGAGGTGGTTACCGTATCGTGGATATTCGCAGGTGCTGTCTCACATTGGAACAAATAGAGAACAAGTCGTAGGGAGTCAATAGGCTCGGCGCGAGGCGATCTGGACCTCCTTACGCATTGCCGAGCGCGTTTTTGACAAGGACGACATGAGTGTCATCGCGCGCGACCCAGCGAGCCCTTAGCCATCCTTTGATGTTCTAACCCCTGACGAACCGATAGGCCGAACCGTTCCGCTCGACATAACCGACGCCCGGATATGTCCAATGGTATCCGAGTATCCGCAGCTTCTCTGTTGCGGCTTTGTCCAACAACGCGGCTCTATTGGTCAGCGCGACTTCTGGCTCGGTATCGAATCCAAAGTGCCACCGGGGGTTCTCAAAGGAAATGATGTTGTTCGGAATGACGTCACCCGCGATCAACAGGTTCCCGTCCCCAGACAACTCCAACGATATGTGCCCCGGCGTATGCCCTCGCGTACTGACCACCTTCATTCCCGAAACGATCTCATCCCCCGGTCTTACCATCGTCAGTTTATCCTTGACCGCAAATAAGTCGCGCTGGGCGCCGCGCGCGAAGTCATGGAGCACATCCGGCATCTTCCTTTCGTAGTCGGGATCCGTCCAGAACGACCACTCGGCCTCGTTGACGTAATACTGCGCGTTTGGAAATAGGAGAAACCCGTCGTCCTTCGTGGTCCCGCCGGAGTGGTCGGGATGAACGTGAGTGAAGACGACCTTTGTGATCGATGCTGGATCGACACCGATCAACGACAGATTATCCGCGAGCCGGCCGTCGCTGGATTGGAAGTTTGCGCCTGCTCCGGTGTCAATCAGGATCAAATCGCTTCCCCAGCGGATGAGTGGAATGTTCGTTTGAAGGGGCGCGCTGTCTGTATCTCCACCGAGCCGGCCGAGAATGCTGCTCATCTCTTCTGGAGTGCCGTCGGGCGCCAGGATACTCGATGGCAGGGTGATGAAACCGTCGCTGAGAATAGTGACGTCGAAGAGACCGTGCTTCAGTTTGTGGAAGCCACCAGCGAGGACACCGGGTGGAAGTTTCTCGTTATCTCTGGTCATCTCGGTCTCCTTGGTCGAGTATCGGATGCAGGATGCGGCAAATGGTTTTGGGGGTTTGCCGCCTCTCTCTCATCGAGGCGCGAGTGTTTTCCTGTGAGTTCTGGTTAGGAAACGTCGCTGCCAATCGGGCCGCAGTCATTCTCAACGGGGATGCAAGAGGCCCGCTGCCACCAGCGTAAACGAAAACGCGCTCCCATCGGGCTCGTTGGGAGTAGTCCACAGCCGACCTCCATGTGCCTCGATGATCGAGCGGCAGATGGAAAGTCCCATACCGAGACCTTCCGGCTTCGTGGTGAAGAACGCGTCGAAAATTTGATCCACTTTTGAAGCGTCGACGCCGGGTCCGCTGTCGGCGATCGTCACCATGATCTTCCCGCCGCCCGAATTTTCCGAACGCACCCGAAGTCGACGAGGCTTCCCTTTTGTCGAAGCGACCGCTTCGACCGCATTGAGGATCAAATTCAGGACGACCTGTTGCAATTGGATTCGGTCTCCAACCGCCGATCCGGAACCTGCATCCAGCTCCTTGTCGAGGGTGATCCCGTGCCGCTGTAGTTCGCCGCGGGTTAGAAGGAGGACATCTTCGATCAACGAGTTGATATCGACCTCCTCCATGGTCAACGGCGACTTCCTCGCCAGCGCGCGGATGCTCGTAATCACGTCTCCGGCGCGATGCCCGTCCCGGATGATACGCTCGACTGCCAGCCGGGCCTCCTCGACATCGAGCTGGTCGTCGGTTAGCCAGCGCAGACAGGTCGCTGCGTTCATCACGATCGCCATCAAAGGCTGGTTGACCTCATGCGCGATCGACGCGGTGAGCTCGCCCAACGCCGTCAGTCGTCCCGCACGGGCCAACAGTTCCTGAGCCTCCTCGATCCTCTTGAGATCGTCGATATCCGTGCTCGTGCCGACCCACTTTAGGATTGTCCCACCTTCGTCCCGCACAGGCCTTACCCGCACGAGAAAAGAGCGAGAAACACCGTCGTGTCGAATAAGTCGTAGCTCTGCCTCGCCAGCATTTCCTGTCTCGAGACACTCGGTCCATTTCTGGAACGCCTTTTCTCGGTCTTCTGGATGGAATGACTCTATCCACGCTTCTCGGGCCCACGCCGGAGTCATTCCGGTATAGTCGTGCCATTGCTTATTGAACACTGGATTGAGGCCTTCGGGACTGATGTGCCATGCCAATGCCGGGATCATATCGTACGAAAGGCGAAGTTCCTCGGCCACGAGTCGGGCCTGCTCCTGGGTTTGTTGCGCCTCGCGATACAACGAGGCGTTTTCGAGCGAAATTGCCGCCTGGGAGGCAAGGAGCTGAAGGACGGCCACCTGGCCCTGGGTGAACAGATGGGACGACAGGTCGTTTTCGAGATAGAGCACTCCGACCAGTTGCTTCTGCTTCACCAGCGGAAGGCAGAGGATCGAACTTGAACCTGTCTCTTCGACGTAGGGATCCGCTGAAAACAGCTCGGCGCTCCGGGCGTCGTCGAGAAGTACGACCTCCTGTGTTCTGGTCACGTAGCTGAGGATCGTTTCCGGTAGCTTCCTCTCGAACCCCTCGAACCTGACCGAAACGCCCTCGTCATCGGTGAGCGCTTCGGCGACGATACTCATCTCGGCTCCTTTCGGAAGGAACAGCAGTCCGCGGACCGCACCGGAGTGTTCAACGACATTGATCATCAGACGTTCGACGAGGCGGTCGAGAACGATCTCGCCGGATACGGCCTGAGACATCGTCAGTACGGCGGCCATATCAAGGTGCTGCACCTCGAAGCCAGGCGTCATCCTTTTCCCGTTGACGTCCGGGTTGAGACCTGGATTTGCCTGATCGAGCTGCCGGACCTTTCCATGAGCGCCCCATGCCAGATAGCAGGACCGCGCGTTCCGCAGGAATGCGATCGCGCTCGTCTTCAGGCCACGTTCCTCGCAGAACCGCGACGCCAGTTCGTTCGCCATGGCTTCGTTTTGAATGAAGCCGTACTGCCTCGCCGAGCGAACGGCTTCTTCATAAAGCCCGAGGGCTTCGATCTCGCGGTTTTCGAGACGTGCGACTTCTGCAGCGACAAGCGCGCGGCGGTTGCCATGGTTCTCCGGCCCGCTATCGGCCCATGTCTCGATCTGTTTCTGGTGCCGCCTTATCGCCTCGAAGTGCTCTCGCTGATCCTCGCCTGCTGCGGCCTCGCAGACGGCCGCATGGATAAGCGCGGCGTAGAAATGGTATTCGGCAATGTCGATGAAAGACCTGGTGGCCAGAGCGACGGCACGAGCTTCGCTCTCCGCCTCGATCGCCGAAGGGTAGTCGCCCGCAACATATCGCGCCTGCATCTGTTGGATCCAAAACCATGCGAGCGGAAGGACGAGTTGCGCGCCAGCGTCCTGCAGATGTTGCTGGTAGCACGCCTTCTCAGGAAGCACCGAGCCACCCGGCGTCTCCGGACCGCCTCGACCGCGCAGCTCGCGAATAAGAAGTAGCTGGCCGATCGCTGAGTCCGCGGCAAGGCTGAACCCCGTCCTTTGTGCTGACGCCAGGAACCGTTCGGCCTCCTCCTCCACCAGTGCCAAGTCGGCGCCTGCGACCAATAGATGCGAAACCAGCATTTGGGCGGTCGTAACGACAAAGACTAGATCGCCCGCCGCGACACCCACCTGGATGGCTTTCCTGCTGAATTTTTCCGATATGCGAAGAGATTTTGTCCAGGGAACGACGAAGCAGGCGTAGCAGGTGTAGGTCCGCGTCTTGAAGCGGTCCATCCCGTGCTTGTCGACCAGAGCTAGGCCCACATCGCCGAAGCGGCCGCCGGAATCGTAATCGCCGAAACGAAGCCCCAGCGCCACCATGATAGACACGTAGGCATAACAGGAGGCGTCGCAATTGCCGTGCTGCAGGCTTAGCGAGACCATCTGTGTATATATGAGGTCTTCGAGATTGCCGTCGGTCAAGATGGCCGGAAGGATCGTGTATGCGAGGACATCCATCGCGGCGAGCCAGTCGGGGTCGGTCATTCTTGGGAGGTCTGCGAGATCTTCGATCGGACGGTCCGCAAGCAGCCCGCGCAACGCCTCGATCGCCGCCTGCAGCTCTTGTTCGGTCGGATGGGGAGACCACTCAATGCCAAAGTCGCGAAGATAGACGAGAGCGACGTCGACCGCCTTCGCCTGATCTCCGAGCGTAACATAAAGCGACGACCGGAGGCGCACCACCGCCGCGCCGTCAACGAGGTTTCTGGCACGCAGAGACAATTCGAGAAGATGGTCTTCGGCGACTGCGTGATCGCCGGTTAGGTACTCGCATTCCGCTCGTTGGAGTTCGAGTGCGAATATGAGGTCATAGCGCGTTTCCCAGTGCGACGGTTTCAGAAGTCCCAGACCTGTCCGGAAATACCTCAGCGCCGACGGGTAGGCGACGGACGTTTTTGCGCAGATCCCGGCTTCCAGGAAGAGTTCGGCCACCTGCTCGCGTTCGCCGTCCGAGGTGACCTGTCCAAGTCCTCGGCCGAATTGATCGATCACCTCAAATATGTGCTCTCGGACACCCGCTGGGGTCAGGTTCGACATCAACGCCCGCCCGATCTGGACATGGGCGACCGGCCTGTCGGTTGCCGTCACCAACAGGTAGGCTGCTTCCTGCACCCTGTCGTGAGCGAAGACGAAACCGTCGTCGACACGCAGCAGGAACCTGGCTTGAACTGCCTCCCAGAGGATCGCGACGATCTGTCTTTTGGCCTTGCCGGATACGATGTTCAAAGTCGCCAGCGAAGCCCCGCTTCCGAGACAGGCGAGGAGCTTGACGGCCTCCAGCGTCAGATGAGGGAGGCGGATTAGTTTAGACGCCACAAGCTCGGCCACGTTGCCGGTGATGCGCGTGTTTTGAATACGGTCGACGTCCCATCGCCACCTGCCCTCGCCGGCATTGAACACGACCAGCCCTTCCTCCTCCGTGGAGGACAAGAACTGCAGCACGAAGAAAGGATTGCCTTCCGTCTTGTCGACCACAAGTCTTGCCAAAGGCCCGACGGAGCGGGCGTCCGATCGCAGCATGTCGGACAGTAGATGCTGGAGGTCCAGGGGCGTCAACGGACCGAGCCTCAATTCTTCAAGTTTGCCCAGGCTCTCCCGCATTGCGTTCCGCGTCGCACTGAACGGATGTTGCAGCGGAACCTCGTCGTCGCGATAGGCGCAGATGAGAAGCAGATTTCTCACCTCTGGATCGAGAGTGATCGTTTCGACGAGCTCGATAGTGGCAGAGTCGAGCCACTGGACATCGTCGATGAACAACGCCAACGGTCGTTCCGGACGTGCGAAGACCGCAAGGAACCGCCGGAAGACGAGGTGGAACCTGGCTTTGGCCTCGTGAGGCTGAAGATCGGGGGCCGGCGACTGCTCGCCGATGATCAGGACGAGTTCCGGAACAAGGTTGATCATCAGCCGACCATTCGGCCCCAAGGCTTCGGAGAGCTCCTTCCGCCAGCGCTCCAGGTCGGCGTCGCCGAAACTGAGGATCTGACGGACAAGACCTCGGAACGCCTGCGCGACCGTCGCATATGGAATGTCGCGCGTGTACTGGTCGAATTTGCCGGATGCGAACAGGCTGCCCGTCTGCGCCAGCGAATTTCGCAGCTCATGCACGACGGACGATTTTCCGACCCCTGCCGGACCGGAAACCAGCACGACCACGGTCGCGCCTTGCGATCTTACACGATCGAAAGCCGCCCGGATGGCGCCCGTCTGACGTGCCCGACCATATAGTCCTTCAGGGACTCGAAGACGGTCTGCAGCGTCACCGGAGGCCACTTGAAACTCTTCGATGCGACCGGTCGAGTTCCAGCTGCCGAGGCATCGCTGGAGATCGGCTTCGAGACCCGCCGCGGTCTGATATCGGTCCTCCGGCCTTTTGGCGAGGAGCTTCAGGACGATGCGCTCGAGGACGGGTGGGATGACCTCGTTTCGCTGGCGCAGAGGGATCGGCCGCCGCGCGACGTGCGAATGAACCCATTCCATTGCATCGACGGCTACGAACGGCAGCTCCCCCGTGAGCGTCTCGTAGAACACCGCGCCAAGGGCGTACAGATCGCTACGGGGGTCCACCGACCGCTTTATCCGGCCTGTCTGCTCAGGGGCGATGTAGGGCAGCGAATTCAGATGGCCGCTCTGGAAACCTCCCGATGCTTCGCTCACGGTCCCAACTGGTACCGCCTTGCCGAAGCCGGTGAGCCATACCTTACCAGAGGCGTCGGTGAGCACGTTGGCAGGTCTGAGATCCCCGTGGACGAGCCCTCGAGCGTGGACTTTCCTCAGGGCGGTGGTGACATTGATCGCGAAGGAAAGGAAAAAACCGGTGTCGAAGGCCTCTCCCTTGGAGTTGCTCAACGGCATGCCGCCGCCATCCGTTAGCAGGAGGAACGCCTGTCCGTCGTGACTTTCGAGTGCGAGCGGTTTCGCCGCCCAGCCGAGATCGAGCCGATCTGCAAGAGACATTTCGGCTTCGAAGCGCTGTAGTCCCCCATGTGAGGAATCGGCCGAAACCGAAGCCTTCATAAGGACGGAGGTGTTTCCATCCTCGGAGATGCCGCGGTAAAGAACGAAGCTGTCGTCCTCCAGGAGAAGCTGGCGCTGGTATCGAGACATGTCCATCACGATGCTCCGATCGGCCTTGCTTCGAGCCGGCGCGCGATACTAGAACATTCGACGGTGCCGATGCAAAAAAATCCGGCGTCGACGACGAAGAGGACGCGCCTATATTTGCGCCGATCCACCGTCTGCAAAAAGCTCGCATCCGTTGACGAAGCTGCTTTCGTCCGAAGCGAGGAACAGCGCGGCATTGGCGATTTCCCGAGGATCGCCCATTCGTCCAAGCGGAATGCCGGCCAAGGTCAGCCGCATCATCTCCTTCTTCATTTCCTCCGACGTCGCCAAATCGTGCCAGCCGGGCGTCGACGTCGCGCCGGGCGCAAGCACGTTCACCCGGATGCCGCGCGGCGCGAGATCGAGTATCCAGTTCCGGGCGAAGCTGCGGATGGCGGCCTTCGTCGCGCCGTAGACGCTGAACGCCGGAATGCCCGTCGACGCAGCCGTCGAACCGGTCAGGATGATGGACCCGCCATCTTTCAGCAGCGGCAGGGCCTTCTGAACGGTGAAGAGCGTGCCTTTGACGTTGATGTCGAAGGTCCGGTCGTAGTGCTCCTCGGTTATTGCGCCGAGCGGTGCGAACTCTCCTCCTCCAGCGTTTGCGAACAAGATGTCCAGATGGCCGGCCTCAGCCTTCACGATTTCATAGAGACGATCGAGATCGCCGAGGTTGGCAATGTCGCCTTGGATGCCTCGGGCGCTCCCACCGACTTCGCGGACGGCCGCGTCGAGTTGCTCGCTACGCCGGCCGGTCATGAAGACCCGAGCGCCCTCCCCTGCAAATAGCTTGGCGGCTGCGAGGCCGATGCCGCTGTTGGCGCCTGTGACGACTGCAATTTTTGCCTGGAGCCGCATGTTGATCTCCTATGTCGGCTTGATCGGCTACGATGACCAGACGGTACTCCTTGCGTCTATGCGAGGCTAAGGAGTTGCAGGAAGAGCTTGTGAGTTTGCGTTAGAACGTATGCGCGGCGGCTCGGCGGATGCTAGAGACGGCAACCGCCGCAAGCGTTGCGGGGCCGATTGCCGGCCCCGCTTGCGTGTCATCCCTTGATGAACGCCAGGATGTCCGGGTTCAGCACTTCGGGATGCGTCGACAGCATTCCATGCGGATATCCATCGTAGGTTTTCAGAGTCCCGTTCTTCAGAAGCTTGACCGACAGAAGGGCGGCGTCCCGGTAGGGGACGATCTGGTCGTCGGTGCCATGCATTACGAATACCGGCACCTCGATCTTCTTCAGGTCTTCGGTGAAGTCCGTCTCCGAGAACGCCTTGATGCATTCGTAGTGTGCGTTAGCGGCACCCATCATGCCCTGCCGCCACCAGTTGTTGATCAGACCTTGAGAGATCTTGGCGTCAGGACGGTTGAAGCCATAAAAAGGTCCGGTCGGAACGTCGATGTAGAACTGCGCGCGGTTGGCGGCGAGCGCCTTGCGCAACCCATCGAAGACGTCGATCGGCAGGCCACCGGGGTTCTTGTCGGACTTCAACATGACCGGAGGGACAGCGCCAGCAATGACCGCTTTGGCAACCCTCCCCGGCTTTGCCCGGGCGACGTAGTGCACGACCTCGCCTCCTCCGGTGGAGTGACCAATGTGGACCGCGTTCCTGAGATCGAGAGCTTCCGCCACCTCGGCGACGTCGGCTGCGTAGGTGTCCATCTCGTGACCAGTTCGGCTTTGCGAGGACCGGCCATGACCGCGGCGGTCATGCGCGATGACCCTGAATCCTTCCCCAAGGAAGAAGAGCATCTGATTGTCCCAGTCGTCGCCGCTGAGCGGCCATCCGTGGTGGAAGACGATCGGCTGCGCGTTCTTCGGGCCCCAGTCCTTATAGAAGATCTCGGTTCCGTCCTTCACCTTCACAGTACCCATGAACTTGTTCTCCGTTGTTGATTGTTTCGATTTGGTGGCGGCTGAAGCCGACTGACCGACTGCCAGTACGAACGCGGTGGCGGATCCTGCAAGAAGGGCGTCTCGTCTCGTAAGGGAAATAACTGACGACGATGTCATCGGAAGAACCTCCAGTTCGTGGCTCGCGTCTACGGCAATCCGCGCATACCGGCCGCCTCGTAAAGCGGCACGATTGTCGCGTGGTGATAGCAGCCGGTCTTTCGAAAACGTCTGTTTTGATTAGCACTGCCAGCTAGGCGAGATAGCCGCCGTTAACGTCCAGATCCGACCCCGTCACGTAGCTCGCGGCCGGGCTTGCAAGGAATACGATGCCGGCCGCCACTTCCTCTACAGTCGCGATCCGTCCGAGGGCATGAAGGTCCAGGATGCCTGCGGGCAGCTTGTCTTCCGAACCAGCCAGCATGTCGGTGGCCATGATCCCCGCCTGGACAACGTTGACGGTTATCTTTCGGGGACCAAGATCACGCCCGACGCCCGTCGTGTAGCCGATCAGGGCTGCCTTGGTGCCCGCATAGTCCGCAGTTCCAGGAAAGCCCGCGCGCGTGCCCACGCCGGAACCGACCGAGATGATGCGCCCGCCCTCAGGGAGAACCTTCGACGCCGCTCTGATGTTGGCGACTACGCCGTTCACGTTGATCGCCCACTGCCGGTCCATTGCCAAGTTGTCGATCTCCGGATCATCAATCCTTGCCCCCTGCCACGCGACGGCGGCGTTGTTCACAAAGGATGTCCAGCTTTCCGAGATGCTCGACCACTTTTGCGATGAGGTCCGGCGGTCGACGGATCGCCGTGGTCCGACTGTATCGCCACGGCGCGGAGGCCGCGCCGTTCGATCTGCGCGACGACGGCCTCCGCACGCTCCTTCGATTTTTCGTAGCTAATCGCGACGTCCGCGCCCTCGTCGGCGAGAGCAAGCGCTACCGCAGCGCCGAGACCAAGGGAGCCGCCCGTCATAAGCGCCACTTTTCCGTTAACAGAATTGCTCATCGGCTTCTCCTTTTTAAGAATGGGATGAGATGCCTTTCTGTTCGCGAGTCGCCGTCGGACAGCCGCCGCAGGCCTCGTCGATGATCGCCTGCTGGATCGCATCAAATCGGGCCGCGAGTTCGCGCTTGACTCCAAGTTCTTCGAACATCTCCGCCATCGGATGGAACGCAACGGCGGAACTGCACCCGGGCAGCTCCCGGACGAGAATTCGCAATGGCAGATCGAGGGCGGTCAGCGGCGTGTGCAGCATGACTGGCGTTCCCGCCTTCGGATTGCCGTAGACGATTACACGCGTCTCCGGCATCGACAGCCCGTTATCTCGTGCGGCCTTCGCGTGATCGATCTCCGCGAACACTGTCATCCCAGCCTTCCCGATCGCATTTGTGACCGTTTTCAGCGCCTCCTGGAAGGCGTGCGTCGTGCGGTGCTCGACGGCTTTTGAACGCATATGCAATCCCCTATTCTTCGCCAGCGTCGTCCCCACGGGACAGTTTCCCCTCCTCGGCCTTGTAGAAATACTGGCTAGCGACAAGCCACCCCTTGAGCGGGCGCAACGGCGGGATGCACGTCAGGATCATGAATGGCCCCGTCACAAAGATCTGCGCCCAGATCGAGGCGTGGTGCGCGACCGCGAGCCAGACTGCCAGCAGCACGGTCGGAACGGAGGCGAAACAGATCACGAAGAACGCAGGCCCGTCGGCGGGATCGGCGAACGCATAGTCAAGACCGCAGACCTCACACTCCTTGCGTAATGTTAGGAAGCCGCTAAACAGATGACCTCGACCGCATCGCGGGCACAATCCGCGAACGCCCGTCTTGAGTGGTGACAGCGGCGGATACTTCTGATCCATGCCCGCCCCCCTTTCGTTGCCTCTCACGCATAAGGCACTCGTTCCATTCGCCTGTCGAGAGGCATCCAGCAACCGGCGTCCGCTATCGTACTTTAACGAAATCGGGCTGCCGCTTGCCCATATCTCGGGGCCTGCTACTCTGCTTGCCGGGGACCACCTCTGGCGAACATCGTCATGGACACAACATCAGGCTTGCGAATGCTCCGAGCGCTGCCCGTCGATGCGGACCGCGATGGTATAGCCGATGCGCTCGCGGCCGCCTGTCTTGAGTTCGGCGGGGTCGGCCGGGCGGAGGTAGTCTTCCTCACAGAAGACGGTCCCGCACCGTTCACTTCGTCGGTTATGTCCTCGCTCCGGGGAAACAAAATGCCGGTCGCCACGGCGGGCGAGAATGGTTCCCGTCTGCCCCATGAGCTGCTCGTTCCGCTTCTCGTCGGGGAGGTTGTTCTCGGCGTCTTGAAGATTGAAAGCTCCACAGTCGCGGAGTTCGACGAGGACCTGGCCAATGCATTCGAAAATCTGGCCTCCTATGCCGCCGTGCGGATCGAGAATGCCTCGATCAACGCCCAGCTTCGTCAGTCGCAGGAGAGAGCTCGCCTTGCCGAATGGGAGCTTCGTCTTTCGTGGGATACGCTTCCAGCCCACGCCTGGCACACGAGCCCGGACGGGAGGCTGGAGGACGTCAATCGACAGTGGTTGAGCTACTTCGGTCTTACAAAAGAAGAGTCGATGGGCTTCGGATACATGCGGGTCTTCCATCCAGACGATAGGGAACGTGTCCAGGAGCTATGGACGGGGCTGTTGACCAACGAGGTCGCGGGGGGCGTCGAGGCTCGCATGGTCGCTCGTGACGGCACCTCGCGTACTTTCTTGCTGCGTGCTGTGCCGATCCGTGACGAGAGCGGCAAGGTCATCAAGTGGTATGGCCTGAACACTGACGTTGAAGACCTTAAAATTGCGCAAAACCGAATTCAGGAGAGCGAACAGCGCTACGCGGCAACGCTCTCGAGTATCGGGGATGCGGTCATATCGACAGACGACCAAGGGCGGCTGACGTTTCTCAATCCGGTTGCAGAAAAGCTGACGGGATGGACACAGCAGGAGGCCGCTGACAGACCTGTCGAACAGGTCTTCAAGCTGATCGACGAGGCACACCAAGTCCTGGTCGACCCCGTCTCGGAGATCCTCGGCCGCGAAGCCGAGCTTACGATAAGTACCCAATACGCGCTCCGCTCGAAGGCCGGCTCCGAGATGGTGATTGATGTATCTGGGGCACCGATCATCGACACGAGCGGCGAGATGAAAGGCGCGGTTCTCGTGTTCAGGGACATGACCCAGAGAAACGAGACCTCGGACGCTCTGCGAAAGTCGAAGGAAGATCTTGCTCGCATGAGCCGCCTGACCGCCATAGGCGAGTTGGCGGTGTCCGTCGCGCACGAAATGAATCAGCCCCTCATGGCCATTGTCACCAACGCCGCAGCATCCATGAGTTGGCTGAAATCCGCTTCCCCGAACATCGAAGAGGCCGTGCAGGCGATCGACTGGGTTCTGCGCGACGGCTACCGGGCGGGCAAGGTGTTGAGCAGCATCCTTGCACTGGCGCGGAATTCTCGACCTAAGGTCGGGCCGCTGAGCATCCGTAGCGTGATCGAAGAAGTGCTCCTGTTGACCAAGAACGAACTCCGGCAAAAAGGCGTCCTTGTCGAAACCGTTTATGAGGGTGCAGCGGATGCGGTCAACGGGGATCGGATCCAACTCCAGCAAGTCCTGATCAATCTGGTCATGAACGGCGCGGACGCAATGGCAGCGTTGGAAGGCCAGCGGCGAGTGCTCCACGTCGTCACGAGGCGGTGCGAAGGAATGATCCAGGTGAGCGTTTCGGACAGCGGCGTAGGTCTTGATCCGGATACTGCGGAAAGGGCGTTCGAGGCCTTCTTCACCACCAAAGCGACCGGCATCGGAATGGGGCTCTCGATTTGCCGATCCATCATCGAGGCGCACGGGGGCCATATCTGGGTCGCGACTGAAAAGGGCAAGGGGAGCACATTCAGCTTCACCCTGCCACCTCCGCTATCCTCGCAAGAGCAATGTGCAACTCCTGAATAACCGGGCGGATCAAAGCTTGTGTACGAGAGATGGAGGCGCCCATTCAATTCCTATATTCTAGCCGTCCTCCGCCAGCCGCACTTTCTCGATCGCGCACCGCAGGGTTAAGGGAGGCAACGGCGGACGAGTCATGTCTGAATCCTTTCGAGTTCAACTATTAAACGCCAGCAGACGCCGCAGATTTTAGTGTGGCGATCTCCGCCTCCAGTTCCTTGATCCTCGCGTCCCTGCTTTCGATCGCCTTCAGAACTTCGTCGGCCTCGAACCGGAGCGGAATATGCTGCGGGCAGTTCGCGTCCCAGGCTTCGACATGGAAGAGGATCACCTGCTCGGGTCTGGCTTGATATCCCTTCGGCGTCAACTGCTCGAGGAGCGCCGGGTCGTTTTCGACCACCTTGGCCGTTCCCCAGATCTTGATGCGCGTTCGGCTTCCGTAGTCGATCAGAAAAAGCTGAGCCTTATCATTGTCGGCAAGATTTCCCTGAGTGATGTACTGCCGGTTGCCGATATAGTCCGCGAATCCCAGCGTGGTTTCGTCGATCACATGGAGGAACCCTGGTGGCCCGCCCCGGTGCTGGATATACGGCTGGCATTCCTTGTTGGCGGTCGCCATGAAGATGCTGATCTGCTTTTCAATGAAGTCTTTGAGATCGGGCGTGATCGCGGTCGCCCATCCGCCGCGCTCCTCGACGCGGGCGTAGGATTTGCGAGAGCCCTTCCGCTCCTGGATCTCCTTCACGGATCGTGAGAAGGCGACGTCGCTCGAGAAATGTCTTTCGGTATCCACGGCCGCCTGCCCTCCCTATAGGATCGGCGATCCACGCCGCCGCGAGGAGTTTCCACTTACACGCCTTCGTAGGCAAGGCGGGTGAATAGTGCCGGAGAGATCGCCCAGTTGCCGAAGACCGGGTCCCATTTCGCCGTGGGTTTCGCGGCGATCGTCTCATCCACGGTCCGGCCATCCTTCTTCAGCTTGGCGACGTTCTCCCGGATGCCGACGAGCATGTCCCGCCAGGCGATTAGGTCCTTCTTGTTGCCGATCTCGCCATGCCCAGGGATGACGATCGTCTGGTCGTCGACCATCTTGACGTTGGCCTCGGCGGCCTGGATCTGCCCGTCGATGCTGCCACCCGTCGAATAGTCGATGAAGGGATAGACGCCATTCCAGAAGGTGTCGGCGACGTGCACGACGTTCGCCTCCTGGAAGAACACCGAGATGTCGCTGTCGGTGTGGGCGGGACCGTAGTACTTCAGCGCGATCGTCTGACCGTTGAGCTTCAACGTCTCCTCGTCGCCCTTCATCAGCATCGTCGGCAGCGCGCCCTTCGGCGAGGCTGGGAAGTCGAAATCCCAGTCGAAGACTCGAGTGGCGACCGTCAGATGCTTCAATGAATTCGGGTGGGCCGTGATCATGGCGCCTTCCGAATTGAGCCATTCGTTGCCGTCGGTGTGGTCGAAGTGCCAATGCGAATTGATGAGGTGCTTGATCGGCTGCAGACCGAGATCGGCCAGCGCCTTCTCGATCTTGGGGCGCGTCGCCGTGATCCCTGCGTCGACAAGGAGCTTTCCGTCATCTCCGACCAGGACGCCCATGTTACCGCCGGAACCCGAAAAAGCGCTGATGCCGCCACGAAGCTTAGTCGTGGTGATGTCCGCCGCCGCCGCGGCCTCGCGGATCTGGACGACAAGACTTTTGGCGGCCGCGAACGATTCCGCTGGCGAAAGCCAGCCGCCCGTGGCCGCGAACGTCGCGCCACCGAGGCAGCAAAGGCAGAAACCACGTCTCGATAGTGCGTAATCGTGCTTGTTCATTTCCGGCTCCATCTGTTTGGACAGTCGCGGTGGATGGGCGCCACCACGCAGGGAGGCGTGCGTGGTGGCCAAGCCTCGATCTAGTCCCGGCTCAGTTTTCGATCGAGGAAGTCGTGAATGAGCGGGGCCATCTCCGGAAGCTTGTCCTCCAGGGCGAAGTGCCCGGTGTCGAGAAGGTGCATCTCGGCATGCGGCAGGTCGCGAAGGTAGGGCGACGCGCCGTCGGCCGGGAAGATCTTGTCGTTCTTGCCCCAGACGATCAGGGTCGGCGGCTTCTTGTCCCGGAAGAATTTCTGGAATTCCGGATAGAGCGGGACGTTCGTGCCGTAGTCGTGGAAGAGGTCTAGCTGAATGTCGTTATTCCCAGGGCGATCAAGCAACGGCTGATCGTGACCCCAGTTGTCGGGATCGATGTGCGCGAGGTCGCTCATCCCGTCCGTGTACTGGAACTTGGTCGTCTCGGGCTTGAAGAGCACCATCAAGGCCTGGCGGTTTTCTGGGGTGTCGTGTTTCCAGTACGCCTTGATCGGGTCCCAGAACTCCTTGAGCCCCTCTTCGTAGGCATTGCCGTTCTGGACGATCAGCGCCGTCACGCGGTCGGGATGCTTGAGCGCGAGGCGGTATCCGACCGGAGCACCATAGTCCATCACATACATCGCGTATTCCTTGACATCCAGCTTGCCAAGAAGACCGTCGACGATGTCCGCGTAGTGCTGGAACGTGTAGGCGAACTTTGTATGGTCGGGCGCGGCGCTCTGGCCGAATCCCGGGTAGTCCGGCGCGATCACGTGATACTTGTCGGCGAGGATCGGGATCAAGTTCCTGAACATGTGGGACGACGTCGGGAACCCATGAAGCAGAAGTACGACGGGAGCGTCGGCGGGGCCGGCCTCACGGTAAAAGATGCTCGTCCCATCGACGTCCACCGTGTGATAGGTCACCTGTGGCACTATTAGCTTGTGGGCGGCGACGACCTTCTTCGCAGCATAGGACGTGGCCGGCAACGTCGCCGACGCGGACAACGCGATCGCGATGGCCAATGCGCTCCTGCCTAGGATCGATCTGTTCATTTCAGCCTCCGGTTTTTCGAATGAGGACGCGAGTGCGACTGCTCGTTGCGTCGCTGATTTCTCCTTAATTGCTACTCTCAGCGAGCGGAAACGACGAGCTAGTTGTCGTAAGCCGTTGTGAGTTTGCGTGAGGCGTCGTGCCAAACGACATCGCCAAATCGTTCGAATTCCTAGACCTTGGTCTAGTTCATCACGACGTTGTCGGGGTCGGGCTGGCCATTGGTCGGATTGTTCGCGTGCCGGGCCGGAGCTAGGCTCTTCCCACTCGCACCCAATTGAAGATCGCCTCCCGCTAGCGGGGCCAGATTTGTAAGAGTTCGATCTTCAGCAGCGCGATGAACAATTGCAGCCGACGGAGAAGTCAGCCATGCAAGTCCAATTCGCCGATACGCTCGAACAAACGAACCCAGCAGACCCATACCTGCCTCACCCTTCCAGAGAGGCGAAGCGCCGCGAATCCTATAACGACGCGATCCGCTTTGGCAGGTTCTGCGCAGTCCCGCATTCCCGGCAGCTTTTGCTGGACGGGCGCCCGCAGGAAATTGGCGGGCGGGCTTTCGATCTTCTGATGGTTCTGCTCAGGTCCAACGGCAGGATCGTCAGCAAGGACGAGATCCTGAACGAGGTGTGGCCGTCGATGGTGGTCGAGGAATGCAATCTCCGCTTCCAGGTGAAGTCCTTGAGGCGGGCGTTGGGTAGTCAAGGCAACATCATCAAGACGATCGTCAGAAGAGGCTACATGCTGATCAGGGACGACGTGCTACCCGAGGACAGGGCGCCGTTCGACGCGACAAGATCGACGACAATTTCGCAGATAGGCAAGCCTGCGGCAATGAAGGTCGCGGCACCCTACATCGTGCTGATCGAGGATGACGAGAGCGTCCGGCGCTCTATTTCAACACTGCTGCGATCGGTCGGCTTTTGCGTCGCATCCTTTGAATCCGTCAAGGAATACCAAGAGAGCGGGGACGCACCTCAGCCCGATTGTCTCATCCTCGACGTCTGCCTGCCCGGCAGAAGCGGCTTGGACTTTCAGGCCGACCTCCTGAAGACTGGAATACGATACCCGATCATCTTCATCAGTGGCCATGCGGACATCCAGATGTCGGTGCGCGCGATGAAGGCGGGCGCGGTCGAGTTCCTGACGAAGCCTGTTCAGCATCAGGATCTGTTATCGGCGGTGGATATAGCGATAAACGCCGTATAAGCACGACCGAACATTGACGTTTAAACTCAAGGCGGCCGCGAGGGCCGCCTTCGTCCATTGTGGCATCAATTTTAGCCTTCACGGTATATCTGACCCGAAACCGAAAGCAGATCCAGCGGCCAACTGGATCTCACACGCCATCTCGACAACTCACACCATTGGACGGCGCCGCGTGGTAGCCTCACTGGAAGATAAACCGAGCGCGCATGCGCACTGCTGCACGCGCCCACCGTGAGGTTCTTCGCATGAACAAGTGGCTGTCGAGTTCAGTAATGGTCGCGGCTCTCATCTTAAGCCAGAGCGTGATGGCGGAGTCGAAGCCGACGATCGTCCTTGTCCACGGAGCCTTCGCGGAGTCAGCGAGCTGGGACGGCGTCGCCGCCAAGCTGCTGACGGACGGCTATCCTGTCGTCGCAGTCGCTAACCCGCTACGAGGACTGAAATACGACGCCGATTACGTCTTGGCAGTCCTGAAGTCCATTGACGGCCCCGTCGTCCTCGTCGGTCACTCGTACGGCGGCTCGGTCATCACCGACGTCGCGGTCGAAGGCACGAACGTCAAGTCCCTGGTCTTCGTCTCAGGACTCGCGCCGGACACTGGAGAGAGCGCCAGCGGCCTGGACAAGAAGTTCCCAACCGGCACACTCGGGGACGCCTTGGCGCCGCCCGTAGTGCAGTCCGATGGAAAGCACGATCTCTACATCCTGCAGAGCAAGTTCTGGAAGCAGTTTGCCGCAGACGTTCCGGAGCAGGAAGCAGCGCTCATGGGCGCGGAACAGCGTCCGGTTACGGCTGAGGCCCTGAACGATCCTTCCGGCGATCCATCCTGGAAGAAGCTGCCCTCGCATTTCATCTACGGCACCGCTGACAAAAACATCCCAACTGAGCTCCACGAGTTCATGGCGAAGCGGGCTGGCGCAAAGGAAACGGTTGGCGTGAACGGCGCGTCGCATGTGGTGATGATCTCCCATCCCGATCTCGTGTCCGCAATGATCGAGCGGGCCGCCGCCGACAAGTAACGCCACGGCCATCCACTAATTCGCGCCCTTCCGATGAGGAGCAGCAGATGCAGACCGATATCGCAATCAAGGTGAGCTTAGGCGGGATACGTCGCGTCTTCGAAACCGTCGACGACTGCCTGCACGTCGAGCACTACAGCGTCGCCGACCCGAACGTTTCTCTTGCAAAGCTGACACGCGAGAACGGAAACCGGGCGATCACCACCTCGCTGGGTTCCGGCGTCGGGACGTTCGTCGTCGCGGCCCGCGATTCCGAGCTACGCCTTGAGCAAAAAGGGCGTGTCCTGTTTCAGGGGCTGATGGTCGAGGACAGCCTCACCTTCGTGGAAGGCCCGGATCCGATCGCCGTCGAACTTCAGTCCGATGCGTGTCTCTATGTGCTCACCTTTCTGCGAGAGCCCTTTCGAGGCCCCTGCTCCGTTGTGGGGGGAAGGTTCAACATCCGCGATGTCCGATTAAGGGACCTGATAGGCGAGATTTGTGAAAGCTCGCCGGCGCGAAGAGGCGAACTCACCAAGGACTTCTCGCGGTTGGCGTTCGAACACTATCGATCGCTGCCGCGTGTCCATCCCCTTTCGGCATGGCGACTGAGCCGCGTCAGACGCTACGCCGAATCTCGTCTTGACCGGAGGATGTCGCTGGAGGAACTCGCCGACGTCGCGGGCTTCTCGCGAGCGCATTTCGCAGCCACGTTCAAAGCGGCCACCTCGATGAGCGCTCACGAGTTCCTTCTACGGATGCGAATCCAGGCCGCGGCAAGGCTACTCATTGGCACCGATCTGGCTCTCGTCGAGATCGCCTTGCAGACGGGGTTCCAGAACCAGCCGCATTTCACGACGGTCTTCAAGAGGATCACCGCAGTCACGCCGCGAAAATGGCGGAAGTCCCGTCGGTCCGCCGTAATGGCGCAAAGCCACGAGCAAATGGCTGACGGCGTCGTTGTTATCGAACACCTGCCGGGACAGCCTGAGGGATTCCTTCCGCACGCACTGCATTGAAGACCCGAACCGGGGCGGCCCGACTACAGCAACCGAAGCAACAAAAGAGATCCAAAATGACACGAATTCCAATTCCCGCGACACTCGACGCGGCGCCTGAAGCTTCCAAGCCGACGCTGGAGGCGATCAAGAAGCAGATCGGCGCACTGCCCAACGTGTTTCGCATGATGTCGACCAGCCCCGCCGTGCTGGAAGCTTACGCAGGCCTCAACGGAGCGCTCGGCAAGGGCAAGCTCGACAAAAAGATCCGCGAGCGCATCGCGTTGGCGATCGCTCAGAAGAACGGCTGCGAGTATTGCCTCGCCGCCCACACTTACACCGGCACCCACGTGACCAAGCTCAGTCTCGAGGAGATTGCAGCGGCCCGCCGGGGCGGATCCTCCGAGGGAAGGGCCGACGCCGCGGTGAAGTTCGCGGTCAGGGTTGCAGAAGCCAGAGGCGGTGTTTCCGAACAGGAAGTGGAAGGACTGAAGGCGGCCGGCTTCGATGACGGCGAGCTTCTGGAGATTGTCGCGCACGTCGCGGCGAACACCTTCACGAACTACATGAACGAGGTCTTCATGACCGACGTCGACTTCCCGAAAGTCGAACGCGAAGCCGCCTGAACGAGGCACCTCCCTGGAGGGCGGCAATCCCGCCATCTAGGAATCTGTCATTACATTCGCCTCCCTATTCGCAATAGAACATGCTCTCACGACAGGGTGTGCGAGAGCATGTTTTCGGCGATCGTGGCCTGATTGGGGCAGCACGTTCCGCCTGCGATCGCCTTGAGAGCTCGAATCCTATCGGCAATCTCTTCTCCTGCGCCAGGAAGGTGACCGCCTGCTCCGTGATCACATGATGCTTCGGATCCGCCTATTCCAAGAGCACCTTATGCCGGCCGGCCGCAAAACCGACGATAGTTAGCGTCTTGCCGCTCTTATCGATGAAGTGCCATGGAAGATCATCGACCGTCACGTGCACGTATCCGACGCAGGGCGAGACCTGCAGCGCGCCTCCTCCAAAAACGGACACTATGCAGATGTTCTCCGCCCGATACTGGATGAAGACAAGTCCGTGGGACAATGGCTCGGGCAGCGGCAGATCGACGACAAGCTTCGGCCCCGGCTCGTCTTCAATGGCAATCAGCGGTGAAGGACCCTTGATAGGCCGAGCCGTCTGGCCCGAGGCGCCAGGCGTCGTCATCGCGCCCCCCTTGGCTCGATTGCTTCGATGATCCATGCGACGGCTCTCAACGCTCCGCCATTTTCTGCCGGAGGGTTGATGAAGTCTAGTTAGTTGTCGTGAGGTACGGTCGGATCTGGTGCGGCAATCGGTGGCATGAATGCTCTCACGCAGTTGGAGCAGGACCGCTCGCCAAAGCGTTCCTGATCGCCTCCAGCAAGTCCGTCGGATTGACAGGTTTCAAGAAGATCCTTAGCGCCCCTGAATTTCTGGCACGGTCGCCGACCGCGAGATCGGAGTGGGCGGTGATAAGAATTGACGGAATCCGTCTAGTCATCCCGGACAGCTTGTCCAGCAAGTCCAGTCCCGAAATACCGCCGAGCTGGATGTCGGTGACCAGGCAAGCCGCGGTCCGCAACTCCGTCGACGCGAGGAATTCTTCGGCCGACGCGAAGGCGGCAACCCGCATGCCGTTGGCGCGCAGCAGCCCTCTGAGCGCGTCACGGACGGGCTCGTCATCCTCGACGCAAACCACTAGGGAGGTCTTCGGCGCATCAACCATCAATCGATCCAATCGCTGTAATCCTATGGCCGGGGTTGAGCGCTCGCAATGCGACTAACGTCTGGAAATATTCTATTAAAACTAACCTTTAGTAGAGGTGTTCGCCTGCTCTGCCGACTCGAGCAAATCGTAATGGCGCACCAGTTCCGGAAGGGACTGGACATGCATCTTCTGCATCACATTCCCGCGGTGAAGTTTAACTGTCGCCTCGGAAATCCCCAAGGCCGTGGAGATCTGCTTGTTGCGCTGTCCCTCCACCACCCGGATCAGAACTTCCTGCTCACGTTTCGTCAGCGTTTCGAAGTCGGCTCGCGCACTCGCTGCCGCCTCCTCCTTCATCGTCGAGCGGCTGTCCCGTTTCATCGCAGAGTGGACGGCGTCCAGGAGATCCTGCTCGCGCACCGGTTTCGTCAGGAACTCCACCGCGCCTGCCTTCATCGCCCGCACGGCGATCGGAACGTCGGCGTGGCCGCTCATGAAGATCACCGGCCTGTGGAAACCACGGGATCGCACCTCTTCGTAGAATTCAATGCCGCTCTGGCCGGGGAGCCGCACGTCCAGAATCATGCAGCCGACAGACCCCAATTGGCCCTTCGTCGAGAACTCGGTCGCCGACGAAAATGCGGTCACGTTGAACTTCATGGACTTCAGCAGACCGACAAGGGACTCGCGTACGCCGACGTCGTCTTCAATGACGACGACCTGCGGGGAAACGTCCTCACGTTGCTTCTGGTTCATTTGCCCCCCTTGCGTACGGCACCGCGAATTTGAACGCCGATCCTCCAGACGCCAGCGACCGTGCCGCCCGCGTCCCACCATGCGACTCGATGATAGACCTGCAGATCGCCAGACCCATGCCGGCCCCCTCCGGCTTGGTCGAAAAGAATGCTTCGAAAATGCGCTCTGATGCAATGGTGTCGAGACCTTTGCCATTGTCCTCGACCCGGACAACCACGGAGTGGGAGCCGCAATCCTCGCTGATCACGTTGATGATCCGGCCATGTTCCTTTCCAGTCATGCGAGACATCGTTCATCGATGCGACTGCTCCGCGATCACATGCCGGGATGCTAATCCTGAGGGCCGAGGAAAGCCAGTTCCGAACGCGTTTCAGCGCTCGGCATCCCGCGTCCGACACCGGTCTGCAGACAACGATGTCTGCGCCCGCACGGCCATCGGTGACGATGCTTGACGGTTTGGAAAACTTTGCTCGGCACGACGCTGTTCCTTCAATGGGTTACTATACTTTGAACCCATCATCGGCCTTTCTTTGGTGGATGGTTATCGAAAGAGTACGATGCCGCGCTACCGCGTCCGTTTTAGTGCGAGTTCCGTCATCGCACGAATTCGAAATATCGTCTGCGGTCGCCTTAATAAATTGGTCCACGCGTTCGCGGGTTCCAAGAAGTCGTCTGGCGTACGGAGCGGCAAGCCAGATAAGTGTAATCTGGAGGGTGAAAATGCGGAAAATAACTGCTTTCTGGATCGTGCCGTCAGGCATTGCTGTGATCTGCCTCTCCCTTGTCGTTGCCCGTGCTGCGAGCGAGAACGCATCGCCGATCTACGGAGTCAACCTTCCCGAAGGATATCGCGACTGGCGGGTCATAACGGTCGCCCACGAAGCCGGAAAGAACAACGACATCCGCGCGATCTTGGGAAACGACGTCGCGGTGAAGGCTTTTCGCGAAGGCACTCGGCCGTTTCCGGATGGAGCGGTAATCGCTCGCCTGGCATACGTCTACAAATCGTCTCCCGAGAATGACGCCGTATTCCCGGCTCCGCAATCCTTTGTGGCGGGTGACCCGACGAACGTGCAGATCAGTGTGAAAGACTCAAAAAAGTTCGCGGATAGCGGCGGCTGGGGTTATGGGCAGTTCGAAAATGGCGTCGCGAACCAGAGCGAACCGCTTTTGAAATCGTGTTTTGCGTGTCACACCAAACTGGACCGCTCGAAGGATTTTGTGTTTAGCCATTATTCGCCCTGACGGTCGCCGACGATTGCGACGTTAGCTATAATCGCGTCTACGGCTGGCGCGGCGATACGACATGGCGAGTACGGGAGGATATGTGGATAGGTGTAACGCTGGCAAACCGGCGAGCGATGACGCCTTGCGCGCGCGTTTCAGCCGCGGCATCGTCTCACTGACCGTCAGCATTCTGAAGCGGATTGGTTGCAAATGCCAGCACCCCGCGCCGCCTCGACAAAGGCTTGATGGGCCATTTCGCGTGTCGTCCTTCCATCCAGCGTTGCTAGACAGACCAGAAGCGCATCGCTGTACGCGCGATCGTCTTCGCCTGGCCATCTATCCCAAAGACAGTCGAGGCCTCAGCGTTGCAGGAGATTGTTCGGTATTGTCCGACCGCATGTAGCTCCAGAACGACGGGCATGTGCCATTGATCGTTGGCCATCGTGGTTCTCCTCCATGCCGTCGAGCTATGAGAGAGGAATTTGTTCCCTCCGGCATGCCCGCGGCTGGTCACCCCCCGGATCGCGACCGTCCGTATCCTCCAGTTCCTCGACCGTGAACTCGTCGAAGTTGGCCCAAAGCTGCGCTGCCAAAGACTTGAGGCCTGCCGCCCTTTCGGGATCGGCATCGGCCGCGTCGGCACGTGTAGCGATCTCCTGTCTGAGTCCGCCGTACTCTGTCATGCTAGAACCTTATAGTTCAAGCCAACGAATTGGTGTAATGAGAGCGGCAAATCTAATCAAACTGCTCGCCATGGCCGATCTGCTCGCGAACGGCGTCTGGCACTGGCGGTTCGTCGGCCGGATCGGGATCGACGGTGTTGTCATCCTTGAGAGACTGAGCTGCCTCGCTTAGCGCGACAGCGATCTCCTGAGTGCCCCATCCAGCTTCGTTTGCGGAGGCGATGATCTCTTCCAATACAGCCCTTGCGGCGACCTTCAATTCTTCGAAGCGCTGTCGTGGGTCTTCGGTTGTTGGCGAGGGAAACGGCATGGTCGACTCCTTTCGATGGCGGGGTAACACTTCAGACATCAGACGGTTCCGATAGGCGCCTGGAGGGAAAGACGTCGGTCTCTGTTCTCACCGTCCGGTAGACTGTGAGTCGGAGCCGAGGCTGACCCCTCGTGACGTGAGTCTAAGGCTTTGATCTACAGACAGAAAATGACAATTGGGTGGGGTCATGATCGGCGCCGATGATGACCCCACTCATGCTATGGATTTGCCGGCAAATTCATGTAGTTAATGGTAGTCGGGGCGCGCCCCAAAGTGTGTTTATCACGTTTGTCCAGCCTCGGGATCCCACGCGGCTTCATCGAGGATCTCCTATTCCGGTGCGCACCCTCGCGGAATGCCATGTCGGAGCCATCACGGCGCGGGCTTCCAAGAACTATGCGGAATTAGGTAGCAACTGCCACCAGACTTCCTGTCGGTGAAAAAGCAGGCAGAGATCGGTCTTCGCCAACATCGCTTCAATTGGTTCGCAGCTATTGAGCCTTGCGTGATGCCTGCGTCTAATTAGTGTGTTGCAAATACAGCAAATTAGTGCGAGACAAATACGTCTAATTAGTGTTGGCGCAAAGCGCCGGATTAGTGCCGTCGTCGCACCTGTAGGATTTACGAAATGTCAGGACGCCCGCCAAATGACTTGCTTGCCTCATCGCTTCGGGAGCTTCGAGGTGCAACCGAACAAGGGGCTCGATCAGTTCTGAAGAGCGACCTCTTGAGCAGGGTTCATCGCGAGCGTCTCGCCAAGGCGGGATTTGTGGAAGAGATAATGCGCGGGTGGCTCGCGGTTAATTCCCGACCTTCCGATAGGCGTCGGATCGACTCCGAGTGGAGCACCGTCTACTGGGAATTCGTACGGAGCTATCTTGACGATCGCTTCGGAAGCGATTGGTGCTTCTCGCCGGAAACGTCGGTGACTTTGTGGGCCGAAAACTGGTCTGTCGCGCCGCAGATTGTCGTTCGCAGTCCTGCAGCCAATAATCAGGTTCTTCCAATGCCGGGCGGAACGTCCCTTTACTTGTTGCGGGTTCCACAACCCGACCAATCTGTCGTTCACAATGGTGTCCGGGTGCTCACCAAGGAAGAGGCGATCATCAACAGTGCAAAGAATAGCTGGACCGCAATACCGACCGACATGATCGCCGTCATGGGGTCTATTCGCGGTTCTGCATCGCTTCTTCGCGTTCTCCTTTCCGGCGCAAGAAGCACCATGGCCGGAAGGATAGCCGGTGCCCTGCGCCATCTTGGAAGGATCCGCGACGCCGATAGCATCCTGTCAACGATGAGCGCGGCCGGATATGTCGTTCACGAAGACGACCCATTTGACGACAGTGGCCACGCTCTGCTTGACGAACGAAGAGCGGCGACACCTGCGGCCACCCGCATCAAGAATCTGTGGGCGAAAATGAGCCGGGATGCTCTGGACAGCATCGATATAGAAGGCACGCGTTTCAACGACATCGACGCCTACATGGAGGAGATCGAAGAACGATATGTCGCGGATGCGCTGAATTCCCTTTCAATCGAAGGTTATCAGGTGTCGGAAGAACTCATTGAGAGGGTTCAGTCGGGTACCTGGAACCCCGAAGAGCATGCAGGGGATGCCGATGCCCGGAACGCCTTGGCTGCGAAAGGCTACCGCCTCGCGTACGAAGAGGTAAGAAAGGATATCCGGTTGATCCTTGAGGGAGAACCATCGGGACCTCTTCTATCGCACCGACATCAGGACTGGTTCAGGGAGATGTTCCGGCCATCAGTACAAGCTGGCATCATAGAAGCGTACAAGCTCGCGGGTTATAGGAGTCACAATGTGTATCTGCGGGGTTCCTCTCATGTCCCCCTACCACCGCATGCGATAGCTGATGCCATGGACGCTCTGTTCGAGTGCATCGAGGATGAATCCGATCCACGGGCCAAGGCTATTGTTGCCCCTTTCCTCTTCACCTACATTCACCCCTTTCCAGATGGAAATGGACGCTCAGGTCGCTTCCTCATGAACGCACTGCTGGCTGAAGCCGGACTACCTTGGACGGTAGTACCTGTCGATCAACGCGACAGGTATATGTCATGTCTTGAGGAGGCCAGCCAGAACGAGAATATCCGCCCGCTTGCACTCTTTATTGAGGAACTGGCCAAAGCACCACCACCGCCGCCACGCCCACAAACGACAGCATGGGCGAGCAAAAAATATGAGATCTGAACTCGGGCAGGCGAAGCCTCGTTTTCGCGACCAACGCTTCTCGAGTGCGGTTCGAACCGGGCCGCTAGCGAACAAGCACAAGGGCCCCGCAGCCTCGAGAGCTATGTGCCATCGCTGGCCTGCATCGCCTTGCGACAGGTGACGATACGGCCCCTCCCCAGATCCGCGCTCAGGAAGGAAAGCGGATGGCTGCACAGGGTCAATCCGACATGACCGTGGTCCTCGGCCATCTCGCCATTTCCCAAAATCGAATACAAACGCGCTTGGGCAACCTGGATTTCGTGGAGATTGGGGACCATGGCATCTACCGTTCCGGAGGACCCTATCACGATTGCTTGTGACGGTTTGGCCTACTGCAGTAGCCGTAATAGCCTCCTGGTTCAGCATCATCATCCGCACTGCCGCCAAACCGCTGGCGGTCACGCTACATCCCCGCTCCGGAAAATGCGCGTGCCTTGAGTTGAGTCAAAGTCAATGAATCCTAACTGCTATAATAAATGCATTACTCCCTGCGTCTCGGCCGCAGCGAGCAGTTGTTCCGCGGACCTGAAGGAGAAGCATGATGGAAATCGAAGATACCAAGGGTGACCTGACCACGCGTAGCGGATTTCACTTTCACGTTCGGGGCGCCGAGCCGAAGGATGAAGCAATTGTCGCTGATTTTTTCAATCATGTGACACCAGAGGACGTCAGATTTCGTTTCCTATCCGGAATGAAATCCGTTTCTCATGAAAGGCTCGTTGAAATGACAAGCGCTGGCGATGCCAAGCGCGTCAACTTCCTTGCCTTTTCACCGGATCAGACTTTGCTGGCGGTGGCAATGCTGGCGGTCGGCAAGGATGCTCAACGCGGAGAGGTCGCGCTGACCATTCGTGAAGACTACAAGCATCAGGGTATAAGTTGGGAAATGCTCGCGCACATCTGCCGCTATGCGGAACGACATAATTTCAAAAGCATCGAATCCATAGAAAGCCGCGAAAACCATGCCGCAATCGAGTTGGAGCGCGACATGGCTTTCCAGGCCCATGACGACAAAGACGATCCTACGATCGTTGTGCTGCGGCGAGATTTTGGGCGATGACCGTCGGTGTTCATCATCTGCACATGGTTGATCGCCGTCATTGGTTGGTCGAGTCCATATGCCGCTCAGACGGCCGCGGGCTTGCCCCTTTGCCTTGATCCCGGCCAGAGATGACAATGCGATTGTCCACCGTTTCACGACTTGCTTCCGAAGTCACGGGTTGGGACATGTCGCCGGTTGGCCAACTTGGGCGTCGTATCCGTTTTTTCCTTGCATTTGATCGCCGTCGAGAGGCCAAAATCTTGGAGACAAGGCAAAGACAAATGGGGTTCCATTCGTAGGAACGATCGGACATGAAGAAGAGCGCCGGCATCCTAATGTATAAAAAGGCGCAGGACGGTATTTTGGTTCTGCTTGTCCATCCAGGCGGCCCATTCTGGCGCCAACGTGATGACGGCGCGTGGTCCATTCCCAAGGGCGAATACAGTGACGCTGAGGCACCTGAAGCGGCCGCTCGACGGGAATTCGCCGAGGAAACAGGTTCCGCGCCTGAAGGTGCGCTGCAGCCTCTTGGCGAATTGCGCCAGAAGAGCGGAAAGACCGTCACCGCCTTTGCCCTTGAGGGGGCATTCGACACATCCTGCTTGCACAGCAACCTGTTTGAAATCGAGTGGCCGCCACGAAGCGGACGCTTCGAGTCCTTCCCCGAGATCGATCGTGCCGAATGGTTCACCCTTTCCGAGGCGGGCCAAAAGATCGTCGGCGGTCAACGTCCCTTCCTGGAACGTCTGGAGAGACTGCATTGCCCGGGCGCGCAAGGTACTGTCAGCCAGACGGACGGCCGGTGACGCCGCATTGTGGCTGCGGCCAACTCCGGGATCGTCGGCCAATATTCTAGCGGTGCTGTGTCCAAGCCTGCGAAAAATTACAACCGTCTTGACCAGGATCAAGGTTTGTCGCCGCCACCCGGTGTCCAGTGTCTCCCATAGATATTTTCGATCCTTGGGAGAAGACGATGACTTCGATCGGCATAAAGCTTGTCACCTCGACCGAGCCGGTGGCGGTTAGCAGGAAATTGCGGCTGGGTTCGTTAACGGCGTTAGTCATCGGCTCGATGATCGGCTCCGGCGTCTTCAGCCTGCCGCAGAACATGGCTGCAGGCGCCGGCCCGTTGGCCATCGCAATCGGCTGGGGGATTACGGCGATCGGCATGCTGGCGCTGGTCTTCGTATACCAGTCCCTGGCCACCCGCAAACCAGACCTTAACGTCGGCCCCTATGCCTATGCAAAAGCCGGGTTCGGCCCATTTATCGGCTTCAACAGTGCATGGGGCTACTGGCTGAGCGCATGGATCGGCAATGTCTCCTATGCGGTTATCGTCTTCAGCGCGCTATCCTATTTCTTTCCGTCCTTCGGCGACGGAAACACCTGGCAGGCCGTGCTTGGTGCGTCCATCTTGCTGTGGTTGATTCATGCTATTGTGCTGGCGGGCATTCGCGAAGCGGCGGTCGTGAACCTTATCGTCACCGTCGCAAAAATCGCACCGATTGTATTGTTCATCGGCGTCGGCGTCGTCGCCTTCAAGCTGAACGTCTTCTCGCTCGATTTTACCGGTCTGGGCAACGCAAGCCTCGGCTCGATCACCACGCAGGTCAAGAGCACCATGTTGGTCACGCTCTGGGTGTTCATCGGCATAGAAGGCGCCAGCGTGTTCTCCGCCCGTGCCGAGCGCCGGCGCGACATTGCGACGGCAACGGTCCTTGGCTTTTTCACCTGCCTTGCATTCTACGCGCTCGTGTCCCTGCTTTCGCTTGGCATTCTGAACCAACCTGAACTTGCTGCCCTGAAAAATCCTTCCATGGCTGGGGTACTTGAGGTGGTGGTCGGTCCCTGGGGTGCGGCTCTCATCAACATCGCGCTTGTCATCTCGGTGATCGGTGCCTTTCTGAGTTGGACGCTTCTGGCAGCCGAGATTCCCTTCGCGGCGGCGAAGGACGGGACCATGCCGAAATTCCTCGCCTCGGAAAGTGAACGGGGCGTCCCATGGGCCTCGCTCCTGATCACCAATCTTCTCGTCCAAGCGTTCCTTGTCGTTACCCTCTACGCCCACAGCACCTATCAGGCGTTGTTTTCCATCGCATCAACGGCGATCCTCGTGCCCTACATCTTCTCGGGCGCCTATGCCGCAAAGCTGGCCATAACCGGAGAAGGCTACGCACCGGACGAACAGCGAACAGCTCCGATGCTGGTCGGGCTTCTTGCAACGCTTTACGGGCTGTGGCTCGTCTATGCCGCCGGCCCGGCTTACCTGTTCATGTGTGCGATCCTCTATGCGCCGGGCATTCTGTTCTTTTTTCTTGCGCGTCGAGAAGCGGGGCAAAGACCCTTCCAGCCGTTCGAGGCGCTCCTGGCCGTCGCGCTTGTCGCGGTAGCCTTCCTTGCTGCCTACGAAATGTGGGCCGGCATTGTCAGCCCGTTTTAACAGGGATCAGCGTCATGAATATTCTTGGGGTTCATTCGGAAGTTGGTCGTCTTCGCGAAGTCATGGTTCACCGCCCTGACCTAAGCCTGCAGCGCCTGACACCGGACAATTGCAAGGCCTTGCTTTTCGACGACGTGCTGTGGGTCAAGCGTGCCCGGCAGGAGCACGACATCTTCGTTGATGCCTTGCGCGAACGCGGCGTGGTTGTGCAGTCGTTGGGCGAATTGCTCACGGAAACGATGGCTTTGCCCAAGGCGCGCCGCTGGTTGCTTGATCGCCGCGTCGAATCCGCGGTTGTCGGAGGTGACATGGTCGATGAACTGCGCGGCTGGCTGAACGAGATGCCGGCGGATCGTCTGGCAACCTACCTCGTCGGCGGCATTGCTCGTGCCGAATTGCCATTCGAACCCCTCGGGCTGACCGGACGCACGCTGGCACCGCAGGATTTCGTGCTACCGCCGCTGCCGAACCAGCTCTTTACCCGCGACAGTTCCTGCTGGATCTATGGTGGCGTTTCGGTCAATGCCATGTATTGGCAGGCGCGACGGCCAGAGGCTGCAAATGTCGAGGCGATCTATCGTTTTCATCCTCGCTTCGACGCCGCCGACTTCACATTCGTCTCGCCTGAGAACCCGGTCACCGGAACCAGTCTTGAAGGTGGGGACGTCATGCCAGTTGGCGACGGGGTCGTCCTGATCGGCATGGGTGAACGCACCACCCCGCAGGCGGTCGGCGCGCTGGCCCGAAGTCTTTTTGCCGCTGGTATCGCAAAACGCATTATCGCGGCACTAATGCCGCGCGATCGCAGCTTCATGCATCTCGATACCGTGTTTACCTTCTGCGACCGGGATCTGGTGACGATGTATCCTCCCGTCGTCGATCGGTTGCGGAGCTTCTCGCTGCGACCAGGTGATGTCGAAGGTTCGGTGGACACCCGGGAGGAGACATCTCCATTTACGGACGTGGTTGCGCAAGCGCTTGGATTGAAGAGCTTGCGTATCATTGCGACTGGCGGCGACCGCTACGAAGCCGAACGCGAGCAGTGGGATGACGGCAACAATGTGATCGCCGTCGAGCCCGGCGTCGTCATCGCCTACGACCGCAACGTCTACACCAATACGCTGCTGCGCCGCGCAGGCGTCGAGGTGATCACCATCGAAGGGGCAGAACTCAGCCGTGGCCGTGGTGGCGGACACTGCATGACGTGCCCGATTGATCGCGCCCCCCTTTAGCTACAGAGGAACTTGTCATGCCTATCAATCTCCATGGTCGCAGCGTTCTGTCCCTCGATGATCTGGAAGCCGAGGAGATCCGCCACCTGCTGCGCCTTGCGGCCGATCTCAAGGTCGCAAAACTAGGCGGATACGAAGTGCCGCGCCTGACACGAAAGAATATCGCACTTATCTTCGAAAAGGATTCGACCCGCACCCGAACCGGGTTCGAGGTGGCAGCCTATGATCAGGGTGCACACGTCACCTACATGGGTCCCACCGGCAGTCATATCGGCCACAAGGAATCGATGAAGGATACCGCGCGTGTTCTCGGCCGCATTTATGATGCCATCGAATATCGCGGTTTCGAGCAGAGTGCGGTCGAGACCCTGAAAACCTATTCCGGCGTGCCGGTCTATAATGGGCTCACCGACGTTTCTCATCCGACGCAAATTCTCGCGGATCTCATGACGATGCGCGAATTCACCCACAAGCACCTGTCGGACATGGTCGTGACCTTCCTTGGCGACGGGCGCGACAATGTGGCGATGTCGCTGGCGCTCGGCGCTGCCAAGGTCGGAATAGATTTTCGTCTCGTGTCGCCGACGGCCCTGTGGCCAGACCAAGCTTTTGTCGATCATGTGAAGTCGCAAGCCTGGAAAAGCGGTGGCAAGTTCGCTTTGATGGAACATGTCGGCTCCGGAGTGCTGGGTGCCGATTTTATCTACACGGATGTCTGGCTTTCAATGGGCGAGAATGAATCGGCTTGGGCGGAGCGCATCCGGCTTCTTTCTCCCTTCCGGGTCACCGCCCAGGTGATCGAGGCGACCGAAAATCCCTATGCGAAATTCATGCATTGTCTTCCGGCGTTTCACAACACCGAGACGGAAGTCGGTGCCCGCATCGCCAAGGAATACGGCATCGATTGCATGGAGGTGACGGACCAGGTTTTCGAGTCCCACGCCTCCATTGTCTTCGATCAGGCCGAAAACAGAATGCATACGATCAAGGCGCTGCTCGTTGCGACGATCGGAAGTTGAGATGTTGATCGTCGCAGCATTGGGAGGAAACGCGCTTTTGCGTCGCGGCGAGCCGATGACGGCTGAACACCAGCGGGCGAATGTCCGGCTTGCCGTCGCTGCGTTGGCCGAACTCATCCTTGCCGGTCACTCTCTGGTCATCACCCATGGCAACGGCCCTCAGGTTGGGCTCCTTGCCTTGCAGGCAGAAGCCTCCAACGGCAATGGTATTCCGTTGGATGTTCTCGGTGCCGAAACAGAGGGGATGATCGGCTATATGATCGAACAGGAGCTCGGAAATGTCCTCAAGAACCATCCAATTGCAACCTTGCTGACGATGGCACGGGTGGAGGCAGTCGATCCCGCCTTTTCACATCCGACCAAGTTCATCGGCCCGGTTTACGACGCGCCGACCGCCCGCCGGCTTGGCAGAGAGCGCGGCTGGAGAATCGCGCCCGACGGTGAAAGCTGGCGGCGTGTCGTCGCGTCGCCAAAACCCTTGGCAATCATCGAGGCCAAAACCATCGCCTTGCTCGTCAATCACGGCGTGACCGTCATCTGCACCGGTGGCGGCGGCATCCCCGTGATCGAACAGGCGGACGGCGGACTTACCGGGATCGAGGCCGTCATCGATAAGGATGCCGCCAGTGCGCTCCTGGCGCGACAGCTGAATGCCGACATGTTGCTGCTTCTAACTGATGTCGACGCAGTCTATCTGGATTACGGGACACCGAAGGCTCGAAGCTTGGGTCGTATTGCTCCGGAGATGTTATCCGGCGCGAGGTTTCCACCAGGCTCGATGGCGCCCAAAGTCACTGCCGCAATCCAGTTCGCAGTGGAAATGGACAGACCGGCTGGCATCGGCAAGCTCGAGGACGCCAGCGCCATCGTCCGCGGCGAAAAGGGAACCTTGTTCGATCCGCATCTGTCGGCAAATGCCCGATCGGCTCGCTGACTTGGCCATGATGTTAAAGGGCTGGATCGCCCTCAAATCCCTCTAACGGCAAGGCGAGGCGAAATACCTGCGTCCGGCAATTTTGGCTGGCGCTGAAGCGGTGCGAAATCTGCGGGCGTGATGGTCTCCCTTTCAAGCAGAAGTTTTGCGCCGGCTTTCAGATTCTCGATGTTGGCCGAAAGCATCTCCTTCGCCATCTGGTATGCTTCGTCGATCATCCCCCTTATCGCCAGATCGACTTCCCGAGCGGTTGCTTCGGAATAGTCGCGCGGACGGACGCCGAGCTGATTGTCGTCGAGCCACTGTGCTCTTTGGGGTTCAAGGACCGCCTGACCGACCGAGGCATTCATCCCGAATCGAGTGATGCTTTCACGCGCGATATCGGTGGCCTTGCCAAGATCGTCGGCGGCACCGGTCGATACCTCTCCAAAGACCACCTCCTCTGCCGCCCGACCGGCCAGCAAGGCGATCATGCGTTCCTTCAATTCACTCGACGTGATGAGAAAGCGATCCTCCGTCGGCCTCTGCAAGGTATATCCGAGCGCACCGATCGACCGCGGAATGATCGAGACCTTTTGAACGGGATCCGTCTTGGCAAGCGAAGTCGCGACCAGCGCATGCCCCATCTCGTGATAGGCAACGCGTTCCCTCTCGTTTGCATTGAGCAGCCGGCTTCGGCGCTCCGACCCCGCAACGATACGCTCCGTTGCCTGCACAAAGTCCTCGGTGGTGACGGTATCGCCGTGACGCCTGGTAGCGATGATGGCAGCCTCATTGACGAGGTTTGCGAGATCTGCGCCGGTAAAGCCCGGCGTTAGTGCGGCGACGTCGTTTATGTCGAAGTCGGCGGCAACCGCGATCTTCTTGATATGAACCTTGAGAATGTCGGCGCGACCTTTCCGGTCAGGACGATCGATGACGATCTGGCGGTCGAACCGGCCCGCTCGCAGCAAGGCTGCATCGAGAACTTCGGGGCGATTGGTTGCAGCGAGCAGCACGATACCGACGCGCGGGTCGAATCCGTCAAGTTCCGACAGCAGCTGATTGAGTGTCTGCTCCTTCTCGTCGCCGCCGCCATAACCTGTAAGCGGGCTGCGAGCTCGGCCGAGAGCATCCAGTTCATCGATGAAAATTATGCAAGGAGCAGCCTTGCGTGCTTGTTCGAACAGATCGCGGACGCGGGCGGCGCCGACGCCGACAAACATCTCGACGAATTCAGCGCCGGAGATGGAAAAGAACGGCACGTTCGCTTCCCCGGCGATAGCTCGCGCCAGAAGCGTCTTGCCTGTACCGGGTGGGCCGACCAACAGCACACCCTTGGGAATCCGCGCGCCGAGCCGACCGTAATTATCCTGCTCCTTCAGAAAGGAAACGATTTCCTGCAGTTCGGCCTTGGCCTCGTCCGCGCCTGCCACGTCGTCGAACGTGACTCCGGTCTTGCGCTCCAAATAGACCTTCGCCTTTGATTTTCCGATATTGATCAAGCCACCCACGCCTTGTCGGTCGATCATACCACGAAAGAAGAAGACCCAAATTCCAAGGAAGAAGAGTGTCGGCAGCGTCCAGGAGAGGATGGTTGTCAGCCAATTGCTGTCGGTCCCGCCGGAGACTTGAACCCCGGCCTTTTCGAAGGTCGCAGCAGCGGCTGGGTCCACGCGGTTGGATATGAAGAGCGTTTTGCCATCTTGGGGAACCTTGAAGACACCTTGGACCATCGTCTCAGTCAGCGTGACCGATTGAACCTTGCCGTCGGCCACCATGTGCATCAGGTCGCTGTAGGATATCTCGGCCGTGTCGCGATAGGCGAACCATAGCTGGAAAAGGCTGAGCAGCAGGAACGCCACGAGAAAATAACCGATGCTGAAGGTGTGTTTCCGGTCCATGGGTGCCTCCGGGCGTAGCGTATCGACACCTCATTGGTTTCATGCGGCCGCAGCCACGTCCTTGACACGGATCAAAGACCGGCTTCGCGCCTGGTGGTAGCTCTCTCAAGACGCTTTCCATGGCGTGCGGCCTTATTGGCCATCAGCTTGCCCAGCGTCATGGCCCCTTCGGAAAACCCCAGTCCACGAGATGACTATGGCCCAAGATCGCTTCGTCCCCGCAACATCACTTCGCCACGACCGGTCCGCAAATGACAATGTCGATCTCGGGCTGCGGCAATTTCTGCTGCAAGTCTATAATTATATGGCCGGAGCGCTGTGCCTGAGCGGCCTTACCGCATATCTGGCAATCGAGACCGGCTTCTATCAAAGGATCGCCGGGACTGGCTTCATCTGGTTGGTTATTTTCGCTCCGCTGGTGGCACTGCTGTTTTTGACCATCCGGCTGGAGAAGATGCCCCTCGCCTCAGTCATGGCGCTGTTCTGGATCTATGCTTGCCTAATGGGACTATCGTTCGCCGGCATTTTCCTGATCTACTCCGATGAAAGCATTGTGCGGACCTTTTTCATCAGCGCAGCGATCTTCGCCGCCACGAGCCTTTACGGCTACGCCACGAAAGCCGATCTTTCACGCTTTGGTTCCATTTTGACAATGGCACTCCTTGCAACCATTGTTGTTAGCTTCGCAAACATTTTGCTGGCCTCGACCATTCTGCAAATTGCCGTCTCGGCAGTGGCCGCCGTTCTCTTCGTCGGGCTGACTGCCTACGACACACAGCGCCTCAAACAGATCTATCAGGCCTGTTATCCGTCGGAGCCAACTGTGAAGATGGTGCTAATGGGCGCCCTCACACTTTACCTTGATTTCATTAACCTTTTCGTCTTGCTCCTTCAATTCAGTGGCGACAGGCGCAGATGAAGCTTCAAAGCGACGAAAGAAATCTGCGGCCGTCCAAGCGGCGGCAGGCGCGACCGCAAGACACCAACCCGCCGATGCGTGAAGACGGTCAGTCTGGTCGTAGCATTCGACATCGTGCCAACAGGAGCAAAAGATGGAAAAGCACAGAATCCCGAGAGACAGTTGGGTATTGGTTTGTGACGGCGTCAAGGCGCTGTTTCTGCGCAACGATGGCGACGCCGAACTCATCAATCTGATTCCAGTTGAGATCTACGGTGACAAAACAGCTTTTCAGGCGCCCGCCTCGGATCGCCCCGGTCGGATTTATCAATCACAAGGCCGATCGCGCAGCTCCGTTGAGGCGGTCGATCTGAAATGGCAGAGCGAAGAGGCGTTTGTGAGCGATGTCGCCCGCAGACTTGATCAACTGGTCCGCAACCGCACAGTCAAGCATTTGATCATCATCGCTCCGCCGAAAGTCCTGGGCGTCCTTCGAGCGCATTTGACACCGACGGTGCACTCCGTCGTCAAAGGCGAGGTAGCAAATGATTTCACCATGCTTCCCATTCCGGAAATTGAGCAAAGGTTGAAAGGTTGACCCCAGGATGCCCACGATCGCAAAGATAGAAACCAGCTTTGAGGGACATCGTCCCAACGTTCTATGCGAATAGAATCGTGATGTTGACCCAAGACAATGCGCATCAGCGGGAACTCGGTGAGGATACCCTTCATCAAGGAGGCCTACCATGAGCTTTATCCCTTCCCAGACCTTCTCGGATTCTGCGCACCAAGCCGAAATCTGGGTCGTAGAGTTGTCAGAGTATCTCCATTGTGAACGGAATGAGGCCTACGATTGCCTGCGGTCCGTCCTGCACGCGCTTCGAGATTCAATGGATCTGAAGGCGATGGCCGATTTTTCATCGCATCTGCCGCCATTGATCCGGGGAATATTCTACGAAAACTGGCAGCCTCAACACGCCCAGCCGTGCTCAGATAGAATGGACTTCTTTGCAAGCATAGGCAGGCGGTCAGTGAAGCTGAACGACATTGGCGTCGAGCAGGCAGCACAGAATGTCTTCAAGTTGCTGGATCATCACTTGAGCCTGGCTGTAATTAAAAGAGTCAAACTGGCGATGAATCCTTCTCTCGGAACGCTCTGGCCCGAGCGCCCGCAGCAATCGAATAGCGCCGCGTAGCTTAAAAAGAAGAACACCGGCAAACGGCGATGTGAGAACCGAATAGGCTTGCCGCGCTCCCTTTATTCCGGCCGATTACTGCCGTGCGCTGTCATCTCACGCTCGCCATGCGACGCAATCGGCGGACCGTCTCGCAGCCACCGGACTTCGCAGAGTTTCCAGCTTGGTTGCCTGCGACCTCGGCTGCTGCATCAAGCAGCTCCAAGGCATATGCTACCGCCGCATCGGTATCCTCGCGACAAAGGCTTGCGTTTGTGCAGCGCGCATCAAGGGCCTGCCCGATCCTGCTCTTGAGCGAGAGCATTCCGTTGCTACTGGAATAGGCCAAAAGCTCGTGGAGGCAACTTGTGGCGACAATCTCCGAGGCGATAAGCTTGCCCTCGACCTCTCCGAGTGTCGGAATGGCAAATCGCTGCCCTCCCCTTCTGCAATCGCGATCCGTCGTCAGCATGGTCTTACTCCTTTGCTGCTAGCTTCCACGTCCGTCTTCCTCAAGAGCTCTTTTGACGCGCCGAAGAATAACGGAGCGCGCCTTCCTGTCGGCGGTTTTACGCAACCGCTCCTCCAGATCGAGGACGATCGATTGATAGTCATTGTGCCAATCCGAATGGCCGACATCCTGGGGCACGAGGCGCGGGGGCGGCGTGACGCGTGCAAGCGATACGGCGGCTGTTTTCGTCAGGCTATAGCTGTCGTCGAGCGATGGTACGATGATGGTCGCGTCCGGCTTCCCGACTAACAGACGGGATTTCAAACTGTCGCGTGCGCCAGGCTCGCCGTGAACCAGAAACAGTCCTGATCGAATCGGCTCTCTGGCTTCTATCCAAGCTCTCAATTCGCTAGCGTCGGCGTGACCGCTATAGGCATCTAGTGATCGCACAGTCGCGCGGACGATGATTTCCTCACCCTGGATTTTTACGGTGCGCGCACCCTCTTCAAGAATTCTCCCAAGCGTGCCCGCTGCCTGGAATCCGACCAGCAATACGGTGCCTTCATCCCGCCAGAGCCAATTCTTGAGACGATGACGAATGCGACCGGCTTCACACATGCCGCTGGCAGCAATGATGATATGGAAGCCGCGAATGAAATCGATTGCTTTTGATTGCTCTGCCGTTTCCGTGAAGCGCACATTTTTCGCATTCAGCGCTTTGATCAGCAGGTCGCCATTGGGGATGGAATGTGCGTGCTGCTTGAAGATCGCGGTTGCGCGGGATGCTAGTGGAGAATCGATGACTATCGGACACCGCGATATCTCGCCCGCATCCATGAGGACGTTGAGATCGGCGAGCAATTCCTGCGTGCGTTCCACCGCAAATGATGGGATCAGCAGGGCGCCGTTGGAATGATAGGCATTGAGAAGGATCTCCCGAAGTTGCCCGCGACGGGCGACGTCCGAGACCTCGTCTCGTTCCCGATCCCCATACGTGCTTTCACAGATGACATAGTCAAAGTCCTGCGGAGCATCTGGCCGGCCCTCCAACAACTTGTGCTGCGGACCGACATCTCCAGAAAACAGAATGCGGATCGGTCCAGTTTCGGTCGCCAACTCGATCTCGACCGAGGCCGAACCGAGCAGATGTCCGGCGTCCCAAAGCCGAAACCGCAGACCACCTTCCAATCTTTGCCATTCTTTATAGGCAACCCTTCGAAACTGCGTCATCGCGGCGCGCGCGTCTTCTGCTGTGTAAATGGGTTGCAACATGTCACGCGATCGGTGCCGGTTGCGGCGGTTCAGCTGCTCGACTTCCGATTCCTGAATGTGTCCCGAATCTTGCAGCATGATCGAACACAGATCTAAGGTAGCCGGCGTACAATGGACAGCCCCCTCGAAACCGGCTTTGACCAGTTTCGGGATGAGGCCCGAGTGATCGATGTGGGCATGGGTCAGGATGACGGAGTCAATCAGAGCCGGTTCGAACGGGAAAGGCCGGTAATTCAACTCCTTTTCAGTCTTCGAACCCTGAAACATGCCACAATCGATCATGGTCCGAGCGCCGGCGTGCTCAAGCACGAAACACGATCCGGTGACCGATCCGGCTGCACCGTAGAAATGTAATATGGGGTCCGTCATCAGTTTTCCTCGTATGCGTCTCGACTTTAATGCATGCCGGATCGCCTTCGCTTTGATGAGGATCAAGGAAACGGGGATGCGATGGTGACTATCTTTGCCGACCTCCGAATGAGAAAGGCGATCAGACCATGTCCATCAAAACCGTCTTGTGTATCCTCGACGTCAATCAATTTAAAAATGACTTGAAGGGCGCCGTTGACTTTTGCCAGACACATGGTGCGCACCTAACCGCGCTGATCGTTTCAATGGGTGGCACGCCTCCCCACAGCGCATACGATGCTCTCTCCATCACCAAGCTCAACGAGCGACAACGTGAAATAGATAGTCTGACCGAGAAGGCATCCGATATCAGATCCCAGCTCAGCGGGAACATCGCATCCTATGACGTGCA
>Ga0209233_1000285_pt1 | contig 69238 bp, 59 predicted proteins | sample AraplaCL_Cvi_mCL_FD_184269 | JGI IMG/M metagenome (GOLD analysis project Ga0209233, IMG submission 184269) | Arabidopsis root microbial communities from the University of North Carolina, USA - plate scrape CL_Cvi_mCL (SPAdes) (version 2) | ecosystem: Host-associated > Plants > Roots > Endosphere...
CCAATCTCTTTCTTCTTCACCGCAAACACCTGACCGCAGCAGATCACCGCCAGCTTCGCTCCAACGCCAACGCAACATGGCGGCAGATCACTATGTTAATCAACGCGTGAAGGCTGACACGATGCCACACGCGCAACCTGTCCCAGCTTAAGGCGACGCCCCCGGAGAAGCGTGCCTCAATTGATCGTCAGATCGACCAGAAGCGTGCACAGACGCAGGAAGTTCTCGCAAGTATTGAGAAGCTGGCGGCGACAACACCCCTTCTCGAGGAGAAGGATGCGATCCGAACGAAGTTGCTTGCGACGCAGGCCGGCAACCGATTTCAGTGGTTGGACACTGAGCAAGCGCTTATCGAAAACAAGCATGATCTCACGCAGAACCGGCGGCAACTCGTAGAAATTTACGCTGCTCGGGCAGCGCTTGAGCAGCAGCGTGAACAAACTCGCGCTGAGTATCAACACCAATTGCTGAGTGATTTGACCGATGCGCAACAGAGCGTCAACGAGCAAAGCCAGGATCTCATCAAGGCACAGCGTAAACTTGCCAATACCGAATTGCGCTCGCCGATCGACGGGGTCGTTCAGCAACTTGCAATTCACACGTTGGGCGGCGTAGTGACTCCGGCTCAGCAGTTGCTCGTAGTTGTTCCGAAGGGATCATCCCTAATCCTTGAAGCGGCAATAGCCAACGCCGACGTCGGCTTTATGCATCCGGGTCAGGAGGTCGAAGTCAAGGTTGAGACCTTCAACTTCACCAGGTACGGCCATCTCCACTGTCAGGTTGTCGAGGTGAGCGCGGATGCCGTCACCGCCGATCGCCGGGCGCCGGATGGTTCAAGCTCGCAGCCTAATCCCACCAGTAGCAGTGAGACGAGCCAGACGTCGGCTGCATCGCCTACCTATATCGCAAGGATTGCCCTGGATTCAACCAGCATGCAGGTCGAAGGCAAATCTGAGCCTTTGAAACCCGGCATGGCGGTGACTGCGGAAGTAGAAACGGGTTCCCGACGAATCATCCAGTACCTGCTGTCGCAGCTGAAGGAATATGCCAACGAGTCAATCAAGGAGCGATGATCGGCCTTGGCGAACGTAACTGTGCCGAAAACTACAGCGAAGCTTGATCGAGCCGAATGGAGCGAGGCTATTGCTGGCGCAAGTTTGCAGAATTTACGGCTGCTCGCGCCCGAGGTTTCCCGATGGCTCGCTTCACGTACGATCTGATCTAAAGCTTCTTCAAGCTATCGAGTGGCTCGGGGCCGGCGGGCGCTAACAGGCCGATGCCTGTATTGTCACGAAGCCACGCGCCTGGCCGCTGAGACAGGTATTCCCGGGCATGCCGAAATAATTGATCGGCAAGGACTGACGGTATTTCAGAGTTACGGATGTACCCCAACCGGATCTTCCGAACAGGGGATTGCGCCGCGCTTGGTGGTCAGGATCAGCGTTTTGTTGAGTGATACGTCTTAGCGCCGCCGCCGTCGCTCCCTTAAATGGGCGATGAAAGCTGCTTGGCGCGGCCCTAACATCGTCGGCAGGCAAGCGAAGTGCCGCGCGGTCGAGACCCAGAGGAAATCGAGACGAGACGGCGGCCGCCTGCCTGCGGCACATGCTGCCGGGTGTCATTTCAATCGAAAAGCTCCTCCTAACGGAGCCAAAATATCAGATGGCCTTCTTCCATGAACATCATAGAACAAAAAGCTACAAGCATCCTGCTTGATGCTGTTGAGAGCCATGGTCCCGATCCGCATGACTATGCGGCCATAGCCACCGCGCTTGACCGTCTGCACAGCGCCTCCTTCGTGGTTGAAGGCGGCATGTCTCGGAAGGTCGCTTCGACTGACGTTCTTGACGGGGCGCTCAATGCCAATCGCGATATTTTTCTTGAGCCCGCAACGATGCAGGGCTTTGCGTACAGTCGACCACATGGGTACTCAGGCGATTTCGAAATCATCGAACGGATCTATTCAAGCCATATTTCGGCGGATCCGAGGATGACGAAGTGGGACCACTTCTTTCACGCAAGCATGGCAACCCAGGCGGTTCGCAATCGCGGAAATGTTTTATCGCGCCTACTACAGCAGAATCAGCCCTCTTCCATCCTGTCGGTCGGTGCCGGGCCTGCGATCGATATCGCGCACGGCTTGCGTGCCAACGACTTCCTAACGCAGATCGAACTCGTGGACAACGATCAAAATGCGTTGAGGAGGGCTGAGGAAAATCTTCAGGAGTTCTCGTCTGGCAGGCGGTTTGTCTTCCACCACAAAAACGCTTTACGGTTTCAAACCAGCGGAAAATTCGAGCTTATTTGGTCCTCTGGCTTGTTCGACTATTTGAATGACAAGACGGCTAAGTTGCTGGTCCGGCGCCTCTTTACAATGCTTTCCGAAGGCGGAACTCTTGTCATCGGCAATTTCAGCGCGGTCAATCCTTCACGTGCATATATGGAAATCATCGGGCAGTGGTTTCTGATACACAGAGATGCCGAGAATCTCAGATCTTTGTGCTCAGGTATCCAATCCGACACCGCCGAGGTCTCCGTGTTTTCCGACGAGACCGGGGTCAACCTGTTTCTTCGCGTTTCCAAGAGCCCGAAAGCACTGCCCGCCGCCGGTTCTGTTCAGGAGCCGACGCAAGCGGAAGCGTGCGAAGGATGACGATAGGGGTAGGAGTTGCCGTGCTTTCCATTTCCGCTCGCGCGAAGATTTTGAGACCGACTTTCTTGCTGGAAGCAGCTGGCGCCACGACCACAAAGTGCAGCGTAGCCTCGATGGTAGCGAGAAATATCCGTAGGACCGGCTTTTGATGAAATTCTGCGTTGAAATGCTTCGGCGCCGGCGCGAAAGTCTCGGTCAGGCTATCTTTGGCGAGCCTTAGGGAGGAAACGATGCGACTCTTAGTCGTCGAGGACGATCCGTACTGGCAGCAGGCAATCCAGGCCATTGTCAGCCATCGACCCGAATATAAGATTGTCGCCCTGTGCGGTAACCTGCGTCAGGCGCTCAGCAACATTCAAACTGAGACCTTTGATTTGATGATTGTCGATCTCGGCCTGCCCGACGGATCCGGTATTGAGGCCATACGTGCCGCCCGGCGATATCAACCGGAGGCCGATATCCTGGTGGCGACCGTCTTTGCCGACGAGGGAAATGTCGTCGCTGCGATTTTTGCCGGCGCTACCGGATATCTCCTCAAGGAGAGCACTCCAAATCAATGGAGCGCCGCGATCGATGATCTTCGAGCCGGAAACTCGCCCATCGATCCGAAAATCGCCCGCCACATCCTTGGCGCGGTGCAACAACGGGGTTTGGCATCCCAATCGCAACTCAAAAATGAGGCCCGATCATCGGCCGCGGTTTTCGGTGCGAAAGGCTCCGAGGATCCGGGACTGTCGCCCCGCGAGATGGAGGTGCTCCAGCTCGTCGCCAAGGGATTTACGCTTGTAGAAGTTGCGCGGTTTCTGAAACTTTCACCGCACACGACACGTTCGCATGCAAAAGCGATCTACCGGAAGCTCGAGGTGAATACACGCGGTGAAGCCGTGTTTGAGGCTTCTCTTCTCGGGCTCCTCTGAACAGGTCGCAAATGGAGACTACCACGAACGCACGCATCTGGCTGCCCAAAGGCCCACGATTGGCTTTGGTGGTGAGCATTATTCTTATCGTGGCGATTGTTCCGCTGGCCGTAGTGCAGAGGTTGCCATCGCGCCTCCTGTCCGCATGGCGCCTGCCGGAGGCGGCCCTTACTCTGTGGTCAGGCGGCGACGCGTCGGATACCGGCCCGCCTACACAGGTCATGCCGGTCATGCTCCCGGATGCCTGGAACAAGACGCATCCCGGATTTGGTGGTGTCGGACGCTATCGCTTCACCATATCCCTGAGCGCGGAAACGCTCGCCGACCGAGCCATCTATATCCCCCGCGTCAGCAACCGTTGTGTCATCACGGTCAATGGCGTTCCGCTCGCAGACCTGGCCAGCGGCGATAGCGCCTCCTGGCGTTGGAACCGCCCTCTCTATGTTACGATTCCCGCCGAGAGACTCCATCCTGGCGACAATGAAGTCATTATTTCGGTCTTCGGCGTGGCGAACAGTCGAGCCGGACTTTCGGAAAGCTTCTTTGGACCAAGGGATTTGCTCCATCAGGCCTATCGCTTTCGCTGGCTCTTCCAGGTCGATCTGCTGTGGATCGCCAATCTTACCGTCATCGTTCTCGCCATTCCGTTGCTATTCAGCTGGTTGCGCGATCCCGTCGGATCCACCAATTACGGCCTCTTCGGTGCGGGCTCTATTCTGTTCGGGCTACGCAATTTTCATGGCTTTCTCGACTTTCTTCCGATGCCGGTTGAATACTGGTGGCCTCTCGTCAGTGCCAGTCTCGGCTGGTCCCTCGGCTTTATCTGCGTTTTTCTGCTGCGCTTTTCTGATTATCACTGGCGCAGGTTCGAAACAGTGCTAGCGGCATTCACTGTTGCGGGTTCGCTCCTCCTGTTCATCCTGCCGACCAGCCGCTTCATGGCGCTGTCGCCCTGGGTCTGGTATCTTCCCCAATTGCTGATCGGCCTATTTTGCGTTGGAGCCTTCACGCATCGGACGATCTCAAAGCCGACACTTCATCGTGTTATTCTTCTGATCGGGGTGTTGGGGCAGATCGGGCCGGCCATTCACGATGTTCTCTGGATCGGAGGCTTGGGGTCTTTCTCCAGCGTGCTCTGGATGGCGCTGAGTTTCCCTGTGACCTTGATCCTGACAAGTGTGCTTCTCGCGGACGATATGGCACGGACAAGGGCAGCGCTCGGCAGCGTGAACAAGGTTCTCGAGGCACGCGTGGCCGCCGCCCGCCAGGATCTGGAAATGGTCTATGAGAGCAGGCGAATAGCAGAACGCGAGGCTATCGGTGCGGAGGAAAGGTTGCGGCTGATGCGCGACATGCATGATGGTGTCGGCACACGGCTATCGCTGCTGCTGAGCGGCCTCACGCGCGGCGAGATTTCGGCCATGGAAGTTGAGCATGCCGTGCGGGCGTCGCTTGAGGAGCTTCATCTCCTTCTCGATGCGCGGGGCCCGAGCACTGCGACGCTGATCGATGCCCTGGCCAATCTGCGCTATCGGCTGGGGCCGCGCTTGACGGCGGTTGGCGTGGAAACGCGCTGGGAGATCGATCCGGCCGCCGAAAATCTGACGCTCTCCGCCGAGGCGACACTGCATGTGCTGCGTATCATACAAGAATGCATTACCAATTCTGTTCGGCATGGGCAGGCCCGCGCGGTCACTCTGAAACTGGCGTGCCGGAACAAGGCCGAAGAGCCTGGCATGGACGATGTGAACGTGCCGGCTTGCGTGATCCTGGTGATTGACGACGGGATCGGCATCGACAACGCCACTGCCGCCACCAAGGGGGGAGGCCGCGGCCTCGTCAACATCAAGGCGCGCGCCGACGCCCTTGGAGGGACCTTCACCCTATATTCGAATGAGGCAGGAACGGTGGCGCGCCTGAGCTTGTGAGGAGGCTGCGACCCGATCTCGCGTGGCCGGCTCGTCAGCAACGCGATACTGCAAATTTGTAACGAGCAGCGCGATATGGTCGAGAGATATCTCTCAGGGAAGCGTTGTGATCTCGCTGCGACTGGTCTGTGATGATCCTATTTGCCGCGTTCGTCGGCTGGAATTTCAAGAAGGAGACTTCTTGCAGACTCCATCAGACGCAATGGCATTTCGTTGTCGCTCGCCGGCTTGACGGCCGAGCATGTCCCACAACGAAAGTAACTCGCAGTCTTGCCGGTGGACAGCCTGATCGCGACTGTGTGCCCCGCAGGGTCAGCGCCATAGTGCACAAGGAAGCCGTTGTTGGAGCAATTGTCTCCGTCTTGGGAGCATTTCAAACGGATGATGCAGGTTTGGGTGGCGCAGAGAATGTTCCCCTTCATCTTTGCCGTTACTTTTGCGACCGCGACACCCAGGCAGTTGCGATATTGTGCGTTGTCCGTCGCGGCCGCGCCACAGGCATCGGCCATCTTGTCGAGTTGAAACGGCGGCTCGTTCCCCGCCAGCACGGCGGATTTCACCATCAGTATCATGGTGGCTGCAACAAAGACGACCCTCATCGACAATTCCTTTCTGTTGCTTGGGCTTACTGGCAGGAAAAGACGAGCCTGCTGCCGGCAAGGCCCGAGATTGCCGGAATGCCTGGGAACCTGCAGGCTGCATACAGAAGTTCGAAAGTGTCGTCAGCATCGGGGACACCGGCCCCATCACGGCCTGCGATTTTCCAGCGCCTATCATGTCGTTGCCATAGCTTCTCTTTCTGCAATCGAAGGCGCCGGTTCCGCGACCGCTGAGCGAACAGAACGACACGGTGACTTTTTAGCCACAGCGATTGCCGAGCATGTTTGAAAAGAACCCGTGCCCGGCTTTGAGGATCCGGACACAGGCGACAGCGGGTTCATATTTGGGTGGCTTGCTATCGTTGTCGGAACGCTGCGAAGCCGGCTTCCCAACGCTATCGTCCCCAGGGTCCTTGTCCTCAAAGCCGGCCAGCAACTGATCGCTGGCCTTGTCGGCTATCGCGTCCCGTCGCGCGGCTTTTTCCTCTTCCGAGAGCTCTCTTGGCTCGGGTTGAGCAAGGGTTTTTTGCGCTGTCGGCGTTTTTTTCGTTCTTGCCTCGCGAGGTTGCGCGGCGCCATTCCCGGACAGGCAGCGGACGACATCCTGCAGCGCACGAGCAGCCCACGGATATCCGCCGGCACGCAATTCGAACCGGATGTCGAGGAAGCTCCTGTAGGAGCGGGCAACAGCATAGAGAGAACCAATCCCGGTCTCGTCGTAGCGTACGTCAGCGCACGTACCCATGATGGTACTGGATATGTCGGCGAAGCCGTCAATGACCCGTCCGTCGGGCAGTTGCACCTGCTCGGCGGCGGCACCCACTGCCGTCATGATAAGGAGGATGAAACCTATGGCCGGGGTGCTTCGCCTCATACTTGCCTCTCACCTTCGCTGCGCCGGCAATTTCACTTGGAAGCCGACTGCTTCGTGTGGGCTGATATCAACCGCAATGACCTTTGCCGGTATCATCGAACCTGCAGATCGCGCCGTTCGCCAGCTTGACTGAATGCGCGTCGAGCATTTGACCGCGGATCGTCGGCTTTCCCTTGAAGTCCGAAGGGCACGATGCACCCTGAACGACGATCTTCCCGACCGCCTTCCAGGTCTTGCCGTTGCGGGTGGTGAACTTCTTGCATCCTTCGAACTTGGTTTCCTTGAGTTGCAGTACAGGCGAAGCGGCCTGCGTCGTCGATGCCGCGACGGCGATGAGAAGTGCAGCGGTGAGGGACAGTGCGATGGGCTTCATGGGTTATCCTCCTTGATGGGTGTCGGGCTTGCCGATGAGGTGAGCCGATTTCCTCATATCTCTTCGTCGCTCCGTGGTGACGAAGGGATGTTCGACGTTTGGGAAGCTGGAGATGCTTGCAGCGCTGCTTTGCTCCTAAAATTTGTAGGAGAGCCCAACGCGGAAGGTGTTTTGATCGAGACCTACCCTGCGATTGGCAAAGGTGCCGGGCAGTGCCTGGAAATCGTAGGTCTTCTTGCCGAAGCCGTCGTGGATGTATTCCAGGCGGCCGATCCAGTTCGAAGTAAACGCATATTCCGCTCCGGCGCCGACGTTCCAGCCCACCAGATCCCTGGTGATCGAATTGGATATGCCGACGAAGTTGTTGGTCTGGGTCACTTTGTCGTCTGCGAAGGAAACGCCGCCTGCGGTATACAGCAGCAGATTGTCGATCGCGTAGCCGACACGACCTCGAATGCGGCCGACATAGGAACCTTCCGATTCGGCGTGGCGCGTGCCTCCACGCGCGTTGAGATAATCCTTGCCTGCCTTCCAGCCGTCGTAACCGAATTCGCCTTCGCCACCGAAGACGATCGAGCCGACCTGGTAGTTGAAACCGGCCAGGCCGCCACCGGTGAAGCCGCCCGGCGAGAGCCAGACGCTCGTCGAGCCACCGTCACTCTTCAGTTTGTTCCTGCCAAATGAGCCGCCTGCATATCCCCCGATGTAGAACCCGGTCCAAGTGAATGTCGAAACTGTGGCCTCCGGTGGGGGCGCAGGTTGTGGCGTAAGGTCAGCTGCGTGACCAAAGGTGGCGGACAGGAGAAGTGTCGCAGTCGCAAGGATGGTATATTTCGTCATGGCTGATCCTTCGTTCAGCGAAAAGCTATCAACATCGGCACCGGGTGCGCGCGACGATTTGCATGTCCATTTTTCGGCAAGACAGGGGGGCGCCGCATCCCGCATTTAGGGGAGGGTTGCGATCGGACTGTGAGGGAAATTGAAGCTCTCTTGCAAAGTCGAAGCGAAGCACTGAGTGCCAAATGTCAGCCCGTACTAGTTGCGCGTGCCCGCGAATTTTCAGGCGAACCCGGTCACGATTTAGGGCCTCTCAAGAGCAAGGGAAAAAGGTCAAGTCCTATGCCGCGCACTTGCATACAAATCAGAGGCCTAGTCAAATCAAGCTCAGGAACCACGGTTCGCTTCCGTTCAAGAGCGAGACGGAGCTGTTCCGCTCGGATGCGATATTCTTTTCACACCCGAGCCGGGCGGCTCAGCCGACCCTATGCCGTTTCCCAAACTTGGTTGAGAATCTTGGCGGCTAGAGCAGCCTTGTCCTGCGGGAGGAAGCGACCATAGTGCTGTTGCACCACATCGGGCGTATCCTGGATTGCATAGCTCGCTTGTTCGTAGGAACCGGTCTGTTTCAGAATATGTGTCGCAAGGATGTCTCGAAGATTATGCGGTCCGTGGGGTAACAGGCCCTTGATGGCACCGCGCCCGGTATACGGATTGTAGATCCCGTACCTTTGGATAACGGTCCTCCAAGCCTCATAGAAGGTAGTGGAGTTGTAAGCTGCATCGATGCTGGTGGTCTTCACCGTTTTGACGAAGAGCGTACCAGGATCTTTGGCACCACGAAGCAGCACGCCACGATGCTTATCGATATAGGCGTCGAGATATTTGTAGAGGTTGAGCAAATTCGGGAGGATCAGCCGAAACGGCTTCTGGCCGAAAAAAGATGAGCCAGAGTTTTTGAATGCGACAGACGGAATAAGGACTTCCCATCCCTGTTCGCGATCGCTCCAGCGCATTTCGCCGCATTTAAGATCTGCAAGCCGGCGTTCGGATGTGGGAAAATGCCCGCGCGGGCAGACACGTAGTTGGCGAAGGTTCTTCTGCCGGAGGCCGAGATGCAGGCCAAGGCGTAGCAGCAAAAAGGAGCGAACGGCCTCCGCCGCCTGTCGTGGATACCGATCCTCGTCCGGCATGCGTTTTAGAATCTCGTCGGTGATCTTGCGATATTCCGCCAGCGGGCTCTCCGCTTCAAGGACGCACATAATTGGCTCGAACGGGTCGCGATGGACACGCATGACTCGCTGGATTTCCTTGGATCGGTTGGCGGCATGTCGGTGAAACGCATCGCATGCGCCGTGCCAGTCGCGTGCGGCGAAATTGATCTCTTCTTGCTCAATCAAGCCTTCAATGGGCCTGACATTTCTCAGCAATTCCGGATGCTGACGGATCCAGCCAACATCGGCGCGGGTAAGGGCTTGTGCCACCATGAGCATATCTTCCTCCCACTTGGTGTAGAAGCCCCGTCGTTGCTCTCGCCACTGTAGATACCAGTCCCAGACACCAGGGAAGACGAGAAGACCAAAGCTCAATTGGCCGGGTTGTACGCCACAGCCCTTCACCACACCGTTCGGCGACGCGGCTAGCGCTCCGAACATCAAACCGAGGTGTTCGATCTTTTGTGACGCAGTTTCCTCACCCCAGACACTGTTGCGCTGAAAACCGATAGCCGTCATTGTCGATGTCTTGAAACGGATAAGATCGGCCATCTCCATAGCAAGGCGAGGCGGCGCATCGATTACGCCAGAGAGCAGGTCGGGATCGTCGCACTCCTCGGCTAAGCTCTGGTTGGCGCCAGTCGCCGACGCCAAAGATCGCGGTGAAAGCGAACCGCCGCCATAGGTGACGCCTGGAAATCGGATGGCGTAACGCTGCTTGCTGGCTGCGGCCTGATAGCGGCGGTACTCGGTCGAACCGGAAATGATCACCCGACGAACCCAATCGAGGATCTCCTCCCTCTTCGTGAAAGGCAAGCTGCTGAAATCATCTGGCAGATGCAAAGAAATCCGCCGCCGCTCAGCCGAACCAATATCGCCGAGATCATGACCATAAAGCGAGCGCGCCTGATTTGGCAGCTTCTCTTTGAAGTATCCGTCTGGCAACCGGTAGCGCCTTTCAATACGGCGCAGGATGTCGAAGCTCACAACTGAACGCGGCACCCGCTCCCCTTGGATCCAGGATAGCAGTGTCTTGTTGTCGAAGGTCTCATTGAGACGAATGACGGCGCGGTAAAGCTGGCAATAGCTGTCACCGAACCGGCGCATGTGGTAGATCAGTGCATCCTGAAAACTTGCCGGATCCTCGGTCGCCTCGAATAACGGTTCCGGAAACGGGCTGATCGGCTTCGGTGTAGGTCCGCGCGGAGCGGAAGCAGGCTGAGCAAGGGAACCGTCGGTCGCAGCGCGCCTCGGTTTTCTGGTGGGGGGTGCGGTAGCTGCCTTTTTGACCGATCCCATCTTGCTCGCTCGGGCAGTCGTCTTTGGTTGTCGCGTGTCTTCAGCGGCGGGTGGAGCGCCGAGCCATCAGATGATAGCGTCTAGCCCTGGCCGCAGTTGCTTTTTCAGTTCTGCCGTCAACTCGGCTTCGATCCCGCAGGCTTGTCCAATCGCCAGCCAATCGACGTGACCATTCAGGATTGGCGGCGACTTCTGTAGATGATCAGGCTGACAAGATAAGGCCGGATATTCTCCAGCACTCGCTTTGATGCGATCGGAGCGATGCGCACCTCGCAGAACTCCGATAATTTTCGCTGGAAATGGCGTGATGAAAGATCTTGTTTGGCCATACTCATTCCGTTTCTCTCGGCGCCGATGCCGAGGGCAAGCGGAAATAGGGGCGCAGCTTTAAGAAAGCATGTATCGGAGTAGGCACGTTGAATGCCGGCAAACCCATTAAATATAAAGCAGTTTGCTCTGTATCCGCGCCTGGGAGATCGACGGTAGCCTCGTTAATTAAGCTTGCTTATCTAAGCTGGACGCTTATTTAAATGAAACGTCTCTTGCTTAAATAACGGCCGAGATGGATATTAAGCCATGTCCGTTTCCGATTCCAATCCACGCTCGGTCGCTTCGTCGATACAATAGTCGCCAGCGAAACAGTCCGGGCGTTCGTGCCTCCGCCATTGCCGCCCGAGCCGACAATCGACGTGCTTTCCCTATTGGAGCGTCTCAGTCTGGCAGAGCGTGCGCTCGGGCGTCTGGATGGTATCACAATGCTGCTCCCGCGACAGGAGCTGTTCCTTTATATGTATGTAAGAAAAGAAGCCGTTCTTTCCTCGCAGATTGAAGGCACACAGTCGACGCTTTCCGATCTTCTGCGGTTTGAGACCGAGGCACAAGCGGGGCAACCGGTCGATGATATCCGTGAAGTTTCGAACTATGTTGATGCGATGATGTACGGTTTGGAGCGGCTGGAAACGCTGCCAATGTCGTTGCGCCTGATCCGAGAGATGCATGCGAAGTTACTGCAAAGCGGGCGAGGAGGCGCCAAGGATCCAGGAGAGTTTCGGCGCTCGCAAAATTGGATTGGTGGCACCCGACCCGGTAACGCACGCTTCGTGCCACCGCCCGTCACGGAAATGGGCGGCTGCCTGGACGCGCTCGAGCGCTTTATGCATGACGACCAATCGCGGTTACCGGCCTTGATCAAAGCCGGCCTGCTGCATGTCCAGTTCGAAACGATCCATCCATTTCTCGACGGCAATGGCCGTATAGGTCGCCTGCTTGTGACCTTATTCCTCTGTGTGAACGGCGTTCTACGCAAGCCACTCCTCTACCTCAGTCTCTATCTGAAGTCCCACCGCAGGGAATATTATCGACTATTGCAAGAGGTTCGTGAACATGGAAACTGGGAAGCTTGGCTAGACTTCTTCCTGGCAGGTGTAGCCGACACAGCCAACCAAGCATTTGAAGCTGCCACTCGGATTGTCGGTCTTTTCAAGGAGGACAGGGAGAAAATCACAACTGAGAGTGACAGAGCCGGATCAGCCCTTCGTATTCACGAACTCTTTCAGCAAAACCCCTTTCACACGGCAAATCAGATCGTTCAAATGACAGGCCTTTCTGCGCCGACTGTCAATGCAGCGCTCGCTGACTTGGAGCGTTTGGGGATTGTCGATGAGGTGACAGGTCGCAAGCGTGGCCGTGTTTTCAGCTATCGCAGATATCTTGCAATTCTGGGCGAAGGTACCGATCCTCTACCAGCTAGCTCATGAAGAAATAAGCAGGTCGAGGTTCAAGCCACTTCAAGGGCACTAGGCTCCTCATAAGAGGCGAGAACCCTTCGATTGGTCAGGTATCGTCTCGTCGTAGGGCAGGATAGATTACAGTGCTATCGGGTTTCACCACGGCGCCAGGCGTCATGCGGGCAGGCTCAAATCGGTTTGGGCCAATGATGTGGAGCACTGTCTCGCCGCGGGCTATGAGATAATCGGCTACGATGCGGCGATGGCATCGCCACCAGACCGCCTCCGAGCACATGATCGCCGACCGTTGCTCGTGCCCCTCCTCAAGCAAATGCTGAAGGCCTTCCTGAAACGAAGCAGTCAGGGCATAATCTGCGTAGTTGTGGAAGCTCTCGTTCGTCCACATGCCATTCATAGCGGTTGGGAATGCCTTAGCGTCGCCGCGGAGGCCGCCGAGAGCCGAGATATGCTCGTAGGAAATCTGAACCTCGGACAGAGCGATCGAAAGTGCGTCCTTGTCAAACTGCGGATTGGCTCGGGACATCGGGATTTTCCGGATGTCGAGGACGCGCTCCACTTCCGCCTCACGCAACAGCCTGAGGAAAGCAGGGAAACTCCGATTGGAATGGCCGATGGTGAAGAATGGCAATCGCATTGTCAGGTACATCACGCATAATCGAGGGCGCTGCCTCTGTGGGCCGCAACATGATCGGTCTTGTCGCTCTGGATTTCATACTGCGGCTCATCTTGGCTCGCGCGATGGGTATGGCCCTTATAGTCGAAGTCACTTGTATGCATGGCGATGATCGTCCCCGACACCCTGCCACCTTCGGAATTCCAGCTGACATGGTCGCCGATTGCAAACCGTCTCGTCATTTGCCTAACCTCCGGTTCCAATAGGAATAAATATCCATGATACATCGTTCTGGCGAGTGCGAACTTCCGAATTCGCAGTTTGAGTGCGTTGAGCGGTCACTCTCAACCTTGCGTCTTACGTGGTGGACCGCCCCGAGACACCCCAACCTTGGCAGCCCGCATCGGACGGGTTCCGATCGAGTATCCGGGTTCGGCCACAGTGGTCACAGTCCCATGGGGAACATTCGGATCTTCGGTTTCGAAGACTGCCTCATGAAAATTCGGGTCAAAGGCCTGCCCGATTGGATTGAGCTTGCTGACGCCATGTTTTTCCAGTGAACGCAGCAATTCCTTTTCGGTCAGTTCCACACCTTCAACCAGTGTCTTGACTGGTCCATCATGCAGGCGGACTTCCTTCGGAATGCTGCCGATCGCGCGTTCAAGGTAGTCTGCTACCTTTGTCATATCCTGGGCAAATTGTGTTACTGCATATTTTCGCGCGTCAGCCACATCGCGCTCGGCGCGCTTGCGTATATTTTCGGTCTCGGCAAGAGCACGCAAGAGACGATCCTGTAGCGCCGCCTTTTCCGCTTCTAGCTGACGCAACCGATCCGATGTGTTCACTGCGCCTTGCGGGTCCGCGTCAGATCTGCCGACCTGCGTCACATGGTGCTCGGCTGAGTCTGATGAAGAATGAACGTCCTCCGAGGTAGCACCTGGGTTCGGGTTTCCTTGCTTTTTGTCGTCGCGCATTAGACCATCCTGTCATGAGTTCCCGCTGGCTCTGATAGTCGTCGCCAACGTTGCCGGTGAACGGAATAGATTGTCTTACTTATGGTATGGCTCCGAGCTGACAAGCAAAGCCGATCAGCGCTGCGCCTTGAAAAATCAAGTCGACCGCCAGCAGAAGGCCTAGCAGCCAGACGCTATTGACCGGCCATCCGATCAAGATGACGAGGCCCGCAAGCGCTGTGACAAGGCCCGACGCCGCCAGCCATCGCCAACCCATTGCGCGCTTGGTCCGAATTCCGACGATAAAGCGGAGGGACCCAGATGCGATAGTCAATACACCGAGCACTAGGGTGAGGATTATGGAGGCAAATTCGGGATTGGCAATGGCGGCAACGCCGGCAACCGCATAGACCACGCCGCCGCAGAGCCAGTATAAAAATCCGCTCCAGGTCTTGACGCCAAACGAATGGAGAAACTGGAACACGCCTGCCAGGATCATCGACATACCTACATAGAAGACAGTCGCCATGGTGGCATAGAAGAAGTTGCCAGCGGCAACTACTCCCAGGGCGATAAATGCGATCCCCAGGAGGAGAAACAATCCCCATTTCTTGCGTGCGTTGCTAAGGTCGTCTGATGTAGAAACTCCATTAATCGACGTCATTTGCATCCTCCATCGTCCATAGAGATCCCAGGGATTTGAGAATTCGATTCCAGATTGTGTTCGCGGGAGTGGCGATTTTCCGCAACTTCATCGGGTTTCCCGACGCAACGAATATGCCATTTGAAATGGTTAGTAAAAACAAAGACTTATAATGGCCGAGAAGATTGAGATGGACAAGTTGTCCTGCTGCGCATCGACAATGTGTCGAGGGAGTGGTGACATTGCGTGAGCTATTCTCACCGAGAAACCTGCCTCCATAAACGTAAGCAAGCCTCATGGCTTTGGCGCGGCAAAATGATAGTCGCCGAACCTCTTGCGGCGCGCTTTCTCAAATTCGCCCAAGGTTTGGGGCTTTACAAACAGAGCAACGACCTCGGGATGTGCGCCGCGAACCTTCGCTTCGATTGTCTCGACGCATTTCTCGATTTCCTCCGTCACCAGGACTGGATCGAATTCGACGCTAAGAGCGACAATTGCCTGGTCGGGCGCAAGTTGCGTCGTGAGCGCGCTGTTTGCGTGCGCGACGCCTTCCTGCTCCTGCGCGATTTTACAAATGGCTTCGACGAGGGCAGGCGTCGCTCTTTCACCTATCAGCAGGCTCTTGCTTTCAATGGCCAGCAGTATTGCGGTCACCGCAAGGACGATACCAATGAATATGGATGCGACGCCATCAAGAATAGGCATGTCGAGGCGCTCCGCTGCAGTGATCCCAATCGTCGCGATCGCGATCCCGATCATGGCGGCGCTGTCTTCAAACAGGACCATGAATGCCGGTGGGTCTTTGCTTTGGTGGAAAGCTTTCCATAACCCGATACTGCCCCGTGATTTTGCAAACGCTCTCCAACCGACGACCCAGGACGTGCTTTCGAATATAAATGAAAGCCCCAGAACGACGTAGCTCACGGTGACATGCTCCATGGGTTGAGGGACAATAACGTGCCATATCCCCTGATAGATGGAGACACCCGCCCCAAGCGCGAACAGGAGCAGCGCCACAATGAAGCTCCAGAAATATAACTCTCGGCCGAAACCCAACGGATGCACCACATCCGGCTTTCGTGTGGCACGGCGATATCCATAGAGGATGAGTGCCTCATTGCCGCTATCCACAACCGAGTGAACAGCCTCGCTGAACATCGAAGCGCTACCTGTAATTGCGGCTGCGACAAGCTTCGTGAGTGCAACCGCAAGATTGCCCGCCAGCGCCGTATAGACGGCAGCTCGCGCTGAGTGCCTTTGGTCCATTCGTGGGTCCTTTACAGTTGCCGGCACAACAGCCTCCTTCGAAGAGAGCAGGACTTTCTGAAAGCGATGGCCGGATCCTCAACATATCGCTGCTGCGATGCAACGATCGTGCCAGGCGGAAATTGTACAGGCCAAAGGATAGGCCTGGTATCTAACGGCACTCAACTGACAGTGTGTCCGGGTTCGATAGACAAATTGACGGCCGACCATGAGTGGGTCGGCTTCTCACGCAGGGACGAAGGTATCTGGCGCTCCGGACAGCCTCTCCGATCTGCGAGCCTTGCAAGTCAATTGACCTGCGACAGATCACGGCGGCCTTGTCGGCACAATATCAGCACGTCACAGGCGCTTGTGATATGCTGGCACAGCTGTCTATAGCGTTGGACATTTTGTCTGAAAAAAGCCGGACATCCTGTCCAATCCGTCGAAGAAAAGCGCTGTAACGCATTGATATATATGGATATCAACAACTGGCACAACTGTTGCTAATCTGATTGGCCGTTACGGCTTCAATGGCACATCACTGTCCGAAAACGGTGGCGATTGGAACGATTTTGGATTGGCGGCGTCATGTTCGGGGAGGGACATCAACACAATTCGGCGGATGAACGAACTGCCATGGGCGTGCTGATCCCTTGAGAAAGACCTTGCGGGACTGAACATCTAATCCGAGAGATAAACAGAGGAGCAAAACGGTGAGCAAAGTTATCGGAATCGATCTGGGAACGACCAACTCCTGCGTTGCCGTCATGGACGGTAAGAACACTCGAATTATTGAGAACTCGGAGGGCGCGCGGACGACGCCATCCATTGTTGCATTCACAAGCGATGGCGATCGCCTAGTGGGTCAACCCGCCCGTCGGCAAGCTGTAACCAATCCGACCAATACAATATTTGCCGTAAAGCGCCTTATCGGTCGCCGTTATGATGATCCGACGGTAGAGAAGGATAAGGGTCTTGTTCCCTACAAAATCGTCAAGGCGGCCAATGGAGACGCATGGGTAGAAGCCGAAGGCAAGACCTACTCTCCATCCCAGATTTCCGCCTTCATACTTCAAAAAATGAAAGAGACTGCCGAAGCAAATCTCGGGGAAAAAGTGACGCAGGCGGTTATAACGGTGCCGGCCTATTTCAACGACGCCCAGCGCCAGGCAACGAAGGACGCGGGCAAGATCGCCGGACTTGAGGTTCTGCGCATCATAAATGAACCGACGGCAGCTGCGCTTGCCTATGGACTTGAAAAGAAAAAGCAATCCAAGATCGCGGTCTATGATCTCGGCGGCGGGACGTTCGACATCTCGATCCTCGATATCGGCGATGGCGTTTTCGAGGTGAAGTCTACGAATGGCGATACCTTCCTTGGAGGGGAAGACTTCGACATGCGTCTCGTCGAGTATCTCTGCTCGGAGTTCAAGAAGGACCAAGGGATCGATCTGAGATCAGACAAGCTTGCGCTCCAGCGCCTCAAGGAGGCGGCCGAGAAAGCGAAGATCGAGCTGTCGACGACGACACAGACCGAAATAAACCTTCCGTTCATCACCGCCGATGCGACCGGACCGAAGCATCTTCAGGTCAAGATCACCAGAGCGAAATTCGAGGCCCTGGTCGAGGATCTCGTGCAACGGACAATCGAACCCTGCCTCAGCGCCTTGAAGGATGCAGGTCTTACCGCCAAGGAGGTGAGCGAGGTCGTACTTGTCGGCGGCATGACCCGAATGCCGAAGATCCAGGAAGTCGTGGAAAAGATCTTTGGCAAGGAACCCCATAAGGGCGTGAACCCTGATGAAGTGGTTGCTGTCGGTGCTGCGATCCAGGCAGGTGTGCTGCAGGGAGACGTCAAGGATGTCCTGCTTCTTGACGTAACACCCCTGTCCCTCGGATTGGAAACGTTGGGCGGGGTCTTTACCCGCCTAATCGAGCGGAACACGACCGTGCCCGCGAGAAAGAGCCAGACATTTTCGACGGCCGAAGACAACCAGAGTGCAGTTACGATCCGTGTTTTCCAAGGCGAGCGTGAACTGGCGGCCGACAACAAGCTGCTCGGTCAATTCGATTTGATGGGTATCCCCCCGGCTCCGCGCGGTACGCCGCAGATTGAGGTGACGTTCGACATTGACGCCAACGGCATTGTCAATGTTTCGGCCAAGGACAAAGGAACCGGAAAGGAGCAACATATCCAGATTCAAGCTTCCGGCGGCCTTTCGGAGGCGGACATCGACAGAATGATCAAGGAAGCGGAGACGCATGCCACCGAGGACAAGAAGAGGCGAGCAACCATAGAGGCCAAAAACGCCGGTGATGCTCTCATCCACGAAACCGAGAAAACTCTGACAGAGCATGGATCAAAGCTTTCTGACGCCGATCGCCGCGCGGTTGAGGATGCCGTGTCCGGTCTGCGTGAGGCATTGAAAGGCAATGATGGCGAAGCGATCACCGCCAAGATCAATGCCCTCCAACAGGCGAGCATGAAGCTGGCTGAGGCGATCTATGCGCAACCCCAGCAGCCAGAAGCCGGCTCTGCCTCGTCGCATGGCGACGACGTGGTCGATGCGGAGTTCACGGAGCTCGACGACGATAAGAAGAATGCGAACTGAGAATGGGGCAGCATGCTCATCTCCGCCCTTCTCATTTTATCGTAATCGCAGCGGAATCCAGCCGCCATGTACCGCGTCGGCTGGAACGCGGTGATCCTCCCCGCGAGAGGGGTGGGGGCGCCTGGTCGGTATCCCTCACCCCTTAAGCTGTCTTGCTCAATTCTGAAGGTCGGAGTTTAAATGTTGCGAGGGTCCCTCAGGTCGGAAATTGGGCATTTTAACCGTTACCGGAGTAAGACGTGAAAAATCCCTATGAGGTCCTTGGCGTTAGCCCGACCGCGTCTCCAGCGGATATCCAATCTGCCTATCGTAAGCTTGCGAAGAAACTTCACCCTGACCTGAACCCGGGTGACAAGTCTGCCGAAGACAAATTCAAGGAGGTCGCGGCTGCTTACGACCTGGTCGGTGACCCGGAAAAACGGAAGCGTTTTGACGCCGGCGAGATCGACGAAAGCGGGGCTGAGCGACCGCAGCACCACTATTACAGGGATTTCGCGCATTCCGACGGAGGTCATCCCTATATGGATACGTCGGGCTTTGCTGATTTCATGGGCTCCGATGATGCATTTGCAGAGTTGCTCAGGCGAAGCCAGCGCAGCCAAGCCAATCGTCGCGGCGAGGATCTGCACTACACGCTGGCCATATCCTTCGTTGAATCCATAATCGGTGCCAACAAAAGGCTGACGTTACCCGGCGGCGGAACTCTCGATGTCACCATTCCAGCGGGGCTGATCGACGGTAAGATCCTGCGGCTCAAGGGCAAGGGTGCGCCCGGCGCCGGAAAAGGTGGCCCAGGCGACGCTCTCATTGAGGTGGAGGTCGTTCCGGATCCTCGCTTCGAACGCGACGGCGACGATATTTCGATCGAGCTGCCGATTTCTCTCAACGAGGCCGTGCTCGGTGGAAAGATCCGTGTGCCGACCCCAACCGGCGATGTGTCGATGTCGATTCCAAAGGGTTCGAACACGGGCACAATCTTGCGCTTGCGAGGCAAAGGTGCCCCACAGCGCGGCGGCGGACATGGAGACGAGCTCGTGAAACTGAGGATAGTTCTACCCAAACATCCCGGGCCGGAGCTCGAAGCCTTCTTGTCGGGGTGGTCGGTTGGAAGAGACTTTAACCCACGGGAGGACAGATCATGATCTTTACGAAGACGGAGTTCCTAGCGCGGTCGAAATTGCAGATAAAAACGCTCGAATTGTGGATCGAGCACGAGTGGGTCATCCCCCAGGACAGCGCAGACGGCTCAATCTTCTCTGAAGCTGATTTGGCCCGGGTCCATTTCATCCGCGAGTTGGAGGACAAGGTTGGTGCGAACGACGCAGGCATTGACGTCATTTTGCATCTTCTTGATCAGCTTCACGGTATGCGACGTGCCTTCGAGCAGCTGCAATCTGAAATGAGGACCGTGAAATCCTAGCCGTTGTCTGGATAGGATTGTCGGTCTGATCGCGTTGCAATGCTTGTCAGACGGGATGCGATGCCGGAATTTAGAAAGGGAATACCCCAGGGAGGGGCAATGTCAGAATCTGATTCAAACGAAACCTCGGAACGCTTGGACGATCCTGAGTTCGGACCATGGCTTGCGCAAGCCTCGATTCTCGTTATCGATGACGAACCGGGAATGAGAAATTTCCTGCTGAAAACGCTTGGTCCTAGATGCAAACTCATAGATGAGGCCGAAAACACGCTCGAAGCGTCCCGCAAGCTCGATCAGCAGCATTTCGACGTCGTGATCCTCGACAATATCATGCCGAAGGTGAACGGTCTCGACTGGCTGGCGGAGCAGCGCGCCGCGGGCTTCTTTTCCGACGTCATTCTCGTGACGGCCTATGCCGACCTCGACACGGCCATCAATGCGCTGCGTGTCGGCGTCGTCGATTTCGTCCTGAAGCCCTTCAGGTCAAACCAATTATTGAATTCGATTGCTCGCTGTCTCGATCGTAGCCGGTTGCAGCGCGAGAATGACGTCCTGCGACATCAGATGAATTTTCCACCGTACCAAGTCTATCTCCGCAACAACATCATTGGACAATCCACCGCGACCGAGAAAGTGAGGGCGATGATTGGTCGTGTCGCCCCAATTTCGACATCTGTCTTGCTGACGGGGCCATCTGGCACCGGCAAGGAGGTCGCCGCCCGCTCCATACACTCGCTCTCAAACAGGGCAGACAAGCTGTTCGTTCCGATCAATTGTGGAGCGATTCCGGCAGACATGATCGAAAGTGAATTGTTCGGCCACATGAAGGGGGCCTTTACCGGCGCCAACCGGACGCGCGAGGGACTGTTGCTGCATGCGCAGGGCGGCACTATCTTCCTCGATGAGATCGCCGAAATGCCGTACCATCTTCAGAGCAAGCTGTTACGCGTGTTGGAGGATAGACGAGTTCGGCCGGTCGGCTCCGAACGGGAACTCCCGTTTGACGCCAGGTTCATCTTTGCCACAAATGCCGATCTCGAACAGCGAGTTGCCGATGGCGCCTTCCGCGCGGATCTATTTTTCCGGATCAACGTCGTTCAGATCCAGTTGCCTCCCTTGAAGGACCGGGGCAACGACGTTCTGGAACTGGCGGCTCTGTTCATGCGGGAAGCAGCCCAGCAGATCGGCATGCCGCCGCTTGAGATCGACGACCATGTTCGCTCCTACCTGCTCCGTTATGATTGGCCCGGCAACATCCGAGAACTCCGAAACTTCATTGAAAGAGCGATCATTCTGGGCAGCTTCCCGGAAGAGAGGGAGAGGTCGCCAACCCCGCGCGAACAGCCGGGTGGACAGAGCTTGGCGGAAATAGAAAAGCGGCATATCCTCGCGGTCCTGCGCGAGGTGGGCGGAGACCGCGAAGAGGCAGCCCGCCGGTTGGGAATCTCTCGCAAAACGATAGACCGAAAATGTGTAAGCTGGAATGGGTGAGGGTACGAGCGATATTTCAAAGCCCAGGGCGTCCGTCCGCTACCGTCTCTTGGCAATTGCGCTCGTGCCAATGCTCGTTATCCTGCCCGTATTGTTGGGGATCGCGATATACCGCTGGAGCGAGCGGTTCGACGCACTTGCGGTATCCAAGGTCAATGACGATCTGACAATCGCGCATATTTTTGTCGACAGGATGTTGCAGGGGACCGAAGAACGCCTGGCGGCCGTCAGCGAGTCTGCTCGATTTCGGGATCTCGTCGCATCGCGGGCGAATTCACCTGACCAGTTGGCCGCATTCCTGAACGAGACAGCGCAGGTCCGTGGTCTTGATATTCTCTACCTTATCGACAGTTCCGGCACTGTGATTGCAAGCAGTCGGCCTCTCGCCACGACGGCGCCGCGTTGGGACTGGCCGGTCGTCGAGGCGGCATTGGCCGGTCAGTCCCTCGCCCGATTTGACCTGCTCGATCACAATGAGCTTTCCTCACTCACACCCGATCTTGCCGAGCGTGCGCGAATTGCGCTCGTTTCGTCAAGATCGAACCCGAACCCTGACGGCCAAATCGAAACGCGCGGCCTCATCCTGCATGTCGGGGCGGCTGCACCGCTCGGCGATGGCGGACGCGGCGCGCTGGTTGCCGCCGTGCTGTTGAACAACAACAGCTCCTTTGTCGATACGATCAACAAGTTGGTCTACAACGAAAACAGTCTACCCTCCGGCAGCCGTGGGACCGCGACCGTGTTCCTCTCGGACGTTCGCATCAGCACCAATGTCAATCTCTTTGAGGGAAGGCGTGCGATTGGGACGCGTGTCTCACGTGAGGTCGGCGATGCCGTGCTCAAATATGGCAAGACCTGGAGAGAGCAGGCTTTCGTTGTCAACGACTGGTATATTTCGGCCTATGAGCCATTGCTCGACAGCTACAACCGTCGTGTCGGGATGCTCTATGTTGGCTTTCTTCAAAAGCCGTTTACCGAGGCGAAACGGGAAACACTGGTTGCCATCATCTTAGCGTTCGGGGTTGCCGTCGCTGCGACGGTGCCACTGTTTTTGGTCTGGGCGAGCAACATCTTTCGACCGCTGGAGCGCATGACAAGAACGATCAGTTCGGTAGAGCACGGTGATCTTTCGGCGCGGACAGGCCTCCCGAAGATGACCGACGAGATTGGGTTGGTGGCGTCGGAGCTCGATCACTTGCTTGATCAGGTTCAGGAACGTGACGCCGAGTTGCGACTCTGGAACACCGAGCTCAACCAGCGTGTCGAAGAAAGGGCGCGCGAATTGCAGACGGCAAACGAACAGCTCGAGACCACGACCAAGCAACTGATCATGTCGGAGAAGCTGGCGGCAATAGGCGAGATTACGGCCGGCGTTGCTCACGAAATCAACAATCCCATTGCCGTCATACAAGGTAATCTCGAAATCATTCAATCCATTGCGGGAGACAGAGCCGACAAAGCGAAAGACGAATTCCGGCTTATAGACCAGCAGTTGATGCGCATCAGCGAGATGGTCACCAATCTTCTCAAATTTTCAAAGCCCCAGGAATATGCGGGCGTTCTCGATCGATACAATCCCTCTGAGGTCATCAGCGACACGCTCCCCCTGATCCGGCATCTCCTCAAAAAGACGACGATCGACATGGAGAGACAGGACGAAGCATCGCGGTTGGTCGTCATGCCGCGCACCGAACTCCAGCAGGTCATGATCAACCTGATGGTCAATGCGCTCCACGCCATGCCGCAAGGGGGGACTTTGGTTCTATGCACGTTCGATTCCGACGTGGATGGAATTCCTGGCGTTTCGGTTGAGGTCTCGGACACCGGTGTCGGCATGGAGCCGGATGTCGCCAACAAGATCTTCGATGCGTTTTTCACCACCAAGCGTCGTGAAGGCACAGGGCTCGGTCTTTCGATCTGCCAGATGCTTGTTACCCGCCAGGGCGGCACTATCTCCGTCAAAACCAAGCCTGGTGCTGGAACGACATTTACGGTCTGGCTTCCCGAAGCTGCTTGAACGGGACTGAAAGCCGGGACAAATCTTCCGCCTTCGAGCGACACCTTGTCTGGCGACATTCGGCAATTGAATGTCAAGCTATTGAAATTATTTGGCGTGACAGAGGTGGCACGATTTTCGCTGGTCGGTTCGGATGACCATCGACCTCATACCGCTAGCGGCTCAACCGAAACGGGTGTCGATAAAGGTCGGCTTTCTGGAGGATACAATGACCGTAGTCTCGATCGAACAACTTTCGAAGGATATACAGGCATCGGCACAGCGGATCGAGGAAGCGGGATTGATCCCGCAATCAAGAGATCAGCCTTTGAATGCAAATGACCTCCTGTTTTATCTGACGGGAACGTCGATGCCGATGGCGGACTTCCTGCGCCAGCATGGGCTCTTTCTTAATGACCAGGGATTGAACTTTGATATCGCGCAGTTCGGCCTGATCGGCCGGATGGCGAACGAGGTCATCGCCCAGCGTCAGGCGGCAGACATGCAAGGCGTCTGGAAGCAATTTGACCTTTCGACCGACGAAGACATGGATAGCAATGGAAGTTACATCCTGATCGCGCTCGAGGCGCTTGAAATCCTTTACGGAGTAAGCCTGGTTTAGCAAGCCATCGCCGCGGTGAGCAGACAGTTTGTCTCCCTTGTACCGACAGATTGTCTGGACTTGCCTCCTTTGTGCGGGCAACTATCTGATTTTTATATATTCTTCATCTGGCACGGAGGTTGCTCCTGAATTTCGCGCCGGGACCTCGATAGTCCGGAACGAGGGAGGAAGCCGTGTCCGATCTGATCGTCATCGTTTACCCGACGGAAGACAAAGCGGAAGCCATAAGACAGAAGCTTCTGAACCTTCAAAAGGAATATCTGATCGAGCTCTCTGACGCCGTGATCGCAGTCAAGCAGGAGAACGGCAGGGTCAAGCTTGTCCAACTGATCCATCCAACGGCGGTCGGGGCAATTTCCGGCGGCTTCTGGGGTCTGCTGCTCGGATCGATTTTTCTCATGCCTCTCCTGGGGGCATCCATTGGCGCGGCCTCGGGTGCGCTTGGCGGCGCGCTCAGCGACTTTGGCATCAACGACGGCTTCATGAGGGAACTCGCGATAAATTTGAAGCCGGAAAATGCCGCGCTTTTTCTACTGATCCGCAGCATGACCGCGGACAAGATTCTCGACGAGCTCAGGGGGACCGGTGGGACCGTCCTGAGAACCTCGCTGGATCATGCGAAAGAACAGGCGCTGCGCGATGCGTTGGTGATGTCGCCAGGTTTTGGCAATTTGCCTCTTACTCACGGCAAGGCCCCGCAGAGCTGAACCACTTTCTCCAGTCATCCAAATCGTCCTCGTAACAGGTGGCCGAAATGAATATCGAAAAATTTACGGATCGCGCAAAGGGCTTCATCCAGTCCGCACAATCGCTTGCCGTGCGAGATGGCAACCCGCAGTTCACCAGCCTGCATCTATTGAAGGTTCTGTTGGACGACGATGAAGGGCTCGTTTCCGGCCTTATCGATCGAGCCGGCGGCAATTCGCGAACGGTTCTCGGCGCAGATGAGGACGCGCTTGTGAAGTTGCCGAAAGTCTCGGGATCGGGCGCCGGTCAGGTTTATATGACGTCGGAGCTGGCGCGCCTATTCGATGCGGCAGAGAAAATCGCCGACAAGGCGGGGGATAGCTATGTGACCGTTGAGCGGCTGTTCCAGTCCTTGGTCGAGGATCGGGGTAGCGATGCCGGCAAGGTTCTTTCCGATACCGGAGTTGATCCCGCGGCCATTAAGGCGGCCATTGACGCATTGCGCAAAGGGCGAACTGCCGACAACGCATCCGCCGAGAATGCTTATGACGCGTTGAAGAAATATGCCCGCGACCTGACAAAGGCAGCGCGGGACGGGAAACTCGATCCGGTGATCGGCCGCGACGAGGAGATTAGGCGAACGGTCCAGGTTCTTTCGCGCCGGACCAAGAACAACCCGGTTCTGATTGGTGAGCCGGGTGTCGGCAAAACGGCTATCGTCGAAGGGTTGGCGCTTCGGATCGTCAATGGTGACGTGCCGGAGAGCCTGCACAACAAGAAACTGCTGGCGCTCGATCTCGGCGCTCTGATCGCGGGCGCAAAGTATCGGGGCGAGTTCGAAGAGCGGCTGAAAGCTGTGCTGCAAGAGGTGACTTCGGCCGAAGGCGGCATCATCCTGTTCATCGACGAAATGCACACGCTGATCGGCGCCGGCAAGACCGATGGAGCAATGGATGCCTCCAACCTGTTGAAGCCTGCGCTGGCGCGTGGGGAGTTGCATTGCGTCGGCGCGACCACGCTCGATGAATACCGCAAGCATGTCGAAAAGGATCCGGCGCTGGCGCGGCGCTTCCAGCCGGTTTTCGTGCCGGAACCGAGCGTCGAGGATACAATTTCCATCCTGCGCGGCTTGAAGGAGAAGTATGAGCTTCACCATGGTGTCAGGATAGCTGATGCGGCACTGGTCGCGGCAGCCACCTTGTCCAACCGCTATATCACCGATCGGTTCCTTCCGGACAAGGCTATCGATCTGATCGACGAGGCTGCTGCTCGACTAAAGATGCAGGTCGACTCCAAACCCGAGGAGCTCGATTCAATCGATCGTGACGTCATTCGTCTGAAGATCGAGCAGGAGGCGCTGAAAAAAGAAAGCGACAAGGGATCGAAGACGCGCCTTCACGCGCTTGAAAAGGAGCTCGCGGACCTTGAAAAGAGATCGGCCGATCTGACCTCCAAGTGGCAGGCGGAGAAGGGGAAACTTTCCGATGCCCAAAAGATAAAGAGCGAGCTTGAACACTATCGGACAGAGCTTGCCAACGCTCAGCGCAAAGGCGAGTTTCAGCGGGCCGGTGAGCTTTCCTATAGCACTATTCCCGAGCTCGAAAAGAAACTCGCCGCCATTGAGGCAACCGAGACGTCGTCCATCAGCGAGACAGTGACCGCCGACAACATTGCCCAAGTGGTGTCGCGCTGGACAGGCGTGCCGGTTACCAAGATGCTGGAGGGAGAAAAAGACAAGCTTCTCCATATGGAGGAGAAGCTCGGAGAGCGTGTCATCGGGCAAGCACAGGCCGTGCGCGCCGTCTCCACAGCGGTGCGCCGTGCTCGCGCTGGACTGCAAGATCCCAATCGCCCAATCGGCTCCTTCATGTTCCTCGGTCCGACGGGCGTCGGCAAGACCGAGCTTGCCAAGGCGCTGGCGGAGTTTCTGTTCGATGACGAAACCGCCATGGTGCGCATAGACATGTCGGAGTTCATGGAGAAACACTCCGTCTCCAGACTAATCGGAGCACCCCCAGGCTATGTGGGCTACGATGAAGGCGGGGCATTGACCGAAGCCGTGCGGCGACGACCCTACCAGGTAGTCCTTTTTGACGAAATCGAGAAAGCCCATCCCGATGTCTTCAATGTGCTGCTTCAGGTCCTTGACGACGGCCGTCTCACGGACGGCCAGGGTCGAACGGTCGATTTCCGCAACACGCTGATCATCATGACCTCGAATATTGGCGCGGAGTATCTGATCAATCAGCCGGAAGGCGAGAAGACCAGTGTGGTGCGCGAACAGGTCATGGTGATGGTTCGCGTGCACTTCCGCCCCGAATTCCTCAACCGCATTGACGCGATCATTCTGTTTCACCGTCTCCAGAAGACTGAAATGGGTCGCATCGTCGACATTCAGTTCAAGCGCATCCAGAAGCTTCTCGGCGATCGAAAGATCAATCTATCGCTCGACACCAAGGCGCAAAACTGGCTTGCTGAAAAGGGCTGGGATCCCGCCTTCGGAGCCCGTCCGCTCAAGCGAGCCATCCAGCGCTACGTGCAGGATCCGCTCGCTGAACTGCTTCTGGCTGGGGAGGTGCACGACGACTCGTCCGTGAAGCTCTCGGTTGGAACTGGCGCACTCACCTTCAACGGCAAGGCCGTAAAGATCATGGATGATGAAGATGAATAGCGGATACTGAGCTCCTTGAGCCACCACCCAGCTTCTTGGATTATTGCAATCGCTCCGTAGCCTCAATCTACCAAAAGAGGAGAAGAAAAGTGACAAACCATAAAATCAAAGAGGGAATGGAAGTCATCGGTGCAGACGGCGTTCACGTTGGAACGGTGGATCGCGTGGAGGGCAATCGCATCAAATTGATAAAAAGCGACAGCGGTGACGCCTTCCATGCGGGCCGACATCACCACTACATCGAACTTGGCTTCGTTGCCGGTGTCGAAGGTGACAAGGTCCGGCTATCCGCCAATGCTGATATAGCGGTGACGCTCGAGGAAGAGCGATCCGGGCGCCCTGTACCCGAGACCGAATGAACAGAGCACCGCCCGGCTTGCCTGCGTCTCGATTGAGCATGAGAACAGACCATCTCGGGACGAAGACAGTCGTCGACGAGGAGAGGTTGTTTGGTGCATACTGCTTTTGTCGAGCGCGGCCGCGAGTTGATAGTGCCAGATCGCCCGGACTTCGAGGTCATCTTGCATCTATGAGGTCGAACGGGGTCCCGAAGGTGCTCGAATGCTACGATCTTGCGGTGACTGCGCGCCTCTTTCGATACCAATCCGCAGGCAGTGTCACAGCACGAGAAAGACGACACACAAGGAATGGAAGCAGATTTGCCTGGACCTGGAGGCTGATGTCGCTCCGACCGTTACGATTGGCGTCATTCGAGAGCCAGGCCATAGGCCGGCAGCCTCATCTTGTTCGTGAAGAGGAGACATAAAATGGGCTTCACCCGCAAAGAGGAAGAGAGGGCGCTTGACGTCGATGAGCGCCAAGTTGTCTCGCAGACCCGCCATCCCGCCATTCAGGGCCTGCCCGACGAGGCATTGGACAAACTTGTCCGACGGCTCCGGGACATGCGTGATCGCGCCAAATCGCAGGCCAATCAGCAGCGCCGGGAAATGAGAGGAAAGTCAGATCCGAAAGGTGCAGCGCCGAAGCGCTCCGACGCGGGCACCCGGCTCAAAGCCTCCGTCCTATCTCTGAGCCTGAAGCGCTTGAATGCGGAAATCCAGCGGCGGGCTTCTATGTCGAGGAACCATTCTCTGGCAGAAAATGCGCGCCATGCGCTTGAACTGAAGCTTCGGGCCAAGAAAAACAATATTCCGTTCAATACACGGCATGCAAATCAGGGAATGCGCGATATCCCGGACAAGAAGGTTACGTCGCTTGTGCGACCGGCCGAGCGCGGACGGTTGAAGAAGGCCGCGGCAGTATTTCAGGCGAGGCGCGATGCGTCGGAGTGAAGGCGATTGTGCGTGCCTCGTATATTTGCATCCACTTTCGGCTTTCTTGTTCGGCGATCGCGGCCAACCAAGATCGCATCTTGACGTGGGGTGGTCTCAAACCGACAGGTCTTGAGGGCGCCACCCAGCCGGCAAGTGAATCGCGGTGCCAGTCGACATCGCATGACTAGATGGACAACCGCGCACGTTAGCCAGTGCCGCCTGACAGTGATGTTGTCGTCCGCGGCGCATCCATCTTGATGGTCGTTCCTCTTCGCCGGGGCAGATTCGCCACCCAAAGGATACACGGATAGAACATGGCAGCAGAAGACACAAAACCAAGCCCTCAGCATGTCATCGCCCGGCTGACGCGTGCGGCAATTTTTCTCACTTTGACCATCAAGCCCGGGGCTGAAAGCGAGACGGCCGTGAGATCTATGTGCGCTGATCTCGGCGGATTGCTCCGTGCAGTCGGCTTCCGGGATTTAGAGGGCAGGTTGTCCTGTGTCATGGCGTTCGGATCCGACGCATGGGACCGCCTTTTTAAAGGGCGGCGGCCCCGGGAGTTACATCCGTTCAAGGAAATCCACGGTGTCCACCACGCGGTGTCCACGCCGGGGGATGTGCTGTTTCACATCCGGGCCGCCCGCATGGACCTCTGCTTCGAACTGGCAATGGAAATCATGTCGAGACTTGGCGATGCGGTGGCTACCGCCGATCAGGTTCAAGGTTTCAGCTACTTCGATGATCGAGATCTGATTGGCTTCGTCGATGGCACTGAAAGCCCCGTCGACCAAGCGGGGATCGACGTGACAATCATTGACGAGGAAGACCTGGCCTTCGCCGGCGGCAGCTACGTGATCGTGCAAAAGTATCTGCATGATCTCAAGAAGTGGAATGCGATCCCTGTCGAAATGCAGGAAGGCATTATCGGCCGCAAGAAGTTATCCAACGTCGAGCTCGATGACAGCGTCAAACCAAGCTACGCGCATAATGCGCTGACAACGATCGTCGAGGATGGAGAGGAACTCGATATAGTCAGGGACAACATGCCGTTCGGCGATGTCGCCAAGGGTGAGTTCGGAACTTACTTTATCGGCTATGCGCGTTCCCCGACGCGGATCGAAAAAATGCTGGTCAATATGTTCGTCGGGCGACCTCCGGGCAACTACGACCGCCTCCTGGACGTCAGCACCGCTATGACAGGTTGTCTTTTCTTCGTCCCGTCGCAGACCTTTCTCGATAATGTCGAGCCTGATGCCGGTCCTGCTACCGATCGCACGTCGACCGGGAACGATAGCTCGGACGACATAAACTCGACTTCCCGCAATGAAAATGGACACGGATCCCTTTGGATCGGTTCTTTGAGAAAAGAGGCATGACATGAACAATCTTCACAAGGAGCTTGCTCCCATCTCGGATAGGGCTTGGGACCAGATCGAGGAGGAGGCGAAGAGAACGCTCAAACGTCATCTTGCCGGACGCCGGGTGGTGGATGTCGATGGCCCAAAAGGGCTCGATTATTCGGCCGCAGGTACTGGACACTCCAAGCAAATTGCAAGCCCTGGTGACGGCGTGCAGGCCGCCTTGCGCGAGGTGAAGGCGATTGTAGAGCTGCGTGTTCCATTTGAACTCTCGCGATCCGCAATCGACGACGTCGAACGTGGCTCGGAAGACTCCGATTGGTCGCCAGTCAAGGAGGCCGCGCGCAGGATCGCCTTCGGTGAAGACCGTGCCATTTTCGAGGGCATTGCATCTGCGGGTATTCAGGGAATTCGCGAGGGCAGCAGCAACCCGGCATTGACGCTTCCTTCAAGTCTTAAGAACCTGCCCGACGTCGTCGCAAAGGCTGTCAGCCAACTGAGGCTCGCGGGCGTTCAGGGCCCCTATGCTCTGGTTCTTGGCGAAGCGACATATACTGCAGCCAGCGGCGGAAGCGATGAGGGGTACCCGGTCTTTCATCATATCGAAAAGCTGGTTGATGGCGGCATCATTTGGGCTCCCGCGATCAGCGGAGGATTCGTCGTGACAACAAGAGGCGGAGACTTCGAACTGGACCTCGGCCAAGATATCTCGATCGGCTACCTCAGCCATTCTGCGGCGACAGTCGAGCTCTACTTCCAGGAGAGCTTTACGTTCCGCATGCTGACTGCCGAAGCGGCAATCGCGCTCTTGCCGACACAGGCTGCAGCGAAAGAGAGCGTTTAGCTGTCGAGCCAAGGACGGATCGAGCATGGACAGCAACCTGCCTCATGTTGTCATCGTCGGAGCCGGATTCGGTGGGCTGGAAACGGCCCGCCGTCTCGCATCCGCCCTAGTGCGCATCACCGTCATCGATAAACGCAACTACCATCTGTTTCAGCCACTTTTGTATCAGGCGGCGGCGGCCTCCGTCGCACCCTCCGAGATTGCGTGGCCGATCCGATCATTGCTTAGTCGCTTTCCGAATGTCACGACCCTGCTAGGAAACGTGATTGGCGTTGATCTCAAGACGAGGCATGTCCTTGTCGAAGATGAAGCACCGTTAGCGTTCGACTATCTCGTCATCGCGACTGGTGCGCGCCACTCCTATTTCGGGCATGACGAGTGGGAGGCCCATGCACCAGCCTTGAAGACCCTGGAAGATGCCACAGCTATACGTCGCCGTATCCTGGCTGCTTTCGAGGAGACGGAATGGACCAGTGACGAGACGAGGCGCCGCAAACTCCTGACCTTCGTCGTCATCGGGGGAGGCCCGACCGGTGTCGAGCTTGCTGGGACGATTGCGGAATTGGCGCATGACACCTTGCGCCGGGATTTCCGCAACTTCGATACGCGATCCGCAAAGATCATCCTCGTCGAAGCCGGCCCGCGAATTCTCCCCAGCTTTCCAAACTTCCTGTCTGAGTACGCGCTCCACGCCCTGTCTCGCCTTGGAGTAGAGGTGCGACTGGACCAGCGGGTTTCGCGGTGCGACGAGAAGGGCGTCGAAATCGCTGGCCAACTCCTGCCGGCGCAAACCATTTTGTGGGCGGCCGGGGTCAAGGCGTCGCCGGCGGGCGAATGGCTTGGCACCGGGGTCGATCGCGCAGGGCGTGTACTTGTCGATCCCGACTTGACGATTTCAGATCATGATAATGTCTTTGTGATCGGCGACACGGCCTATGTCGAAATCTACGGCCGGCCGGTTCCCGGTATTGCGCCTGCCGCGAAGCAGGAAGGTACCTATGTCGCCGACGTTATTCGGTCTCGCCTAAAAGGGGATCAAGTGCCGGCGCCGTTTATCTACAAGGACGCCGGCAGCCTCGCCACCATAGGCAAGCGCGCGGCGATCGCCGATTTTGGGTTGGTGAAGCTGAAGGGATTTCTGGCCTGGTGGCTGTGGGGCATCGCCCACATCTATTTTCTGATCGGACTGAGAAACCGTCTCGCGGTCGCGACAAGCTGGCTATGGATCTATCTGACCGGTCAACGAAGTTCACGTCTGATGACTGCTGGCACCGACGCGACGCATCTCGACGCCGACGCAAAATAACCCGTCTCGGTTCTTGTGGAGGCTGCTTCCGAAGCCGAAATCATTGGCGAATGTCCGGCGAACCATAGCATCAGAGTTTGCTGCGCGTGCCTGGGACCCAGCTGCCGATTGAACTGGAGTGAAAAGTGGTCGACCTGGATCGCCTAGCCCGATTTCCGGCACACGCAGGACCGTCCACTTGGCGCGTCTCAATCGATGGGCAGGATCACGTTATCACAGACGCCGCGGCCTGCATCGTCATGGCCAAGAGTAGCATTGCCTTGCGCACCCACTGCGATACTCGGATTCGTTGATCATCTCGCTTCGAGTAGCCGTCCGGCGGCAACAAAGCGCCGGACGTATTGTGAATTATGGTCGCGGCACCTGCCGACAATGGCTCTTCAAGCGGCCAGACCGATGCCGCTGCTCAATGGTCCGGTCGTAACTCCAGCCGTTCCAGGCCGGCTGCAACACTGACGCCGGTCTCACCTTCGACACTCAGAGGCTGCAAGGCGATGGAGTTGTTCGAGCCGCCAACCAGAGCATTGCCTCCAACGCCGAGGCCCGCGGCCGCGCTTGCATCGACGCCGACATAGGTTCCGGCAATGTCGCCTCTTCCTGGTTGGAGGATGGGAGAAATCACTGCCCAAGCGAGCTTGGTCGTTTCCGTAATGCCGATATCTAGGCCGACTTTCTGAATGACCGCCTCGTAGTGATCATCGTTCATGTTTTTAATGTGCAAGATACAGCCCAGATGTGTTTCCGAGCCCACAACAAAGCCGACGCTCGCTCCTCCACGGCACTCGAGAGTGCCAATCTGTGCCGGTTGCGGCGCCTGTTGAGCAGCTGCCGCAGTTACTCCAGACGCGAGCGCCAGGAACACTCCGATGGCTGTCGACCGGTAATTTAGGTGAGAGATTGAAAGCAGTCCAACTAGCATTGAAGTTCCTCCGTAAAAGATATCTCAACTCGCGACAGGGCTTTGACGACCATTAGAAGCATAGACCCCGTTGGGTGCCCATGGTGGTGCAAGGGTGACTGACAATAGGGTTCTTGACTTCGACCGCGAACCTGACAGAAGGCCGCAAGATTGAGGTCTCTGTCCATGAAGTGCCGAACCTCAATTCTCCATGACCTTTTGTACCTGGCCCCACGCCCGATCGCAAAAGCAAGGAAGCAATCGCCATACCAGTTATATGCACGATATAAATCAATAGCTTGGCCTATGAAGTGCGAAGCAGAGCGGACAAGATGTTCGACAATCAAGCGACAGAGTGTCGGCGGAGATAGTGGTATATGGTGTCACATCGATAGGAAGTAATTGAGAAGCCTGATCGCGCAGTCCACAGATGCCGATATTCACCACCACCTGACGCGAATAGAATTCGATGCAACCAGTTCCGGTTCGATCTGTGGGCTGAGGCTCAATCGGTCAGAAGCAGAAGATGATGGTTGCAGCGATCTAGATCTGTACCAAGGAAGCAATGCGCACCGGTCAGGTTGAGCTTGGGTTGCTGCTCCCGTGTATTTGCTCAGGCGTTTTGACTGGTGATAGCTTTGATAGAACGTCCTGCTGTAAGGAGGTACACCAGTCAAAGACAGCATGTCACCCGTTTGTCGGACATCTTGTCCACTTCCAATAAAAGGCATTTCATTATCGAGTTGAAAATATTGGTGCTTTTCCGTTGGCGTGTTCCTTGCTTCCCGGTCAAACGTAGAAACCACGATCAATGTCGAACCTGTCGGCGGCGGTCAACTGGGTGGAGGACGGAGCCTTATGCACGACGAAGGTCTTTTCATTGCGAGATTGTTCCTTGGAATACCGTTCATTGTTTGGGGAACATTGAAACTAAAGGGTGGCGAAGCCAAACTGGTTCCCGGGCTTCAAGCTTTGGGACTCCCCGATGCGGTTTTCTTCGCCTATTTGATCGGAGCGTGCGAGCTTGTCGGTGGATCGGCCTTGCTTCTTGGTTATCCCGTGCGTACGGCAAGCGTCCTGCTCGGCCTCTGGTGCCTCGTTACAGGCTATGACGCCCATAGAGGAAATATCACCGAACTCTTGAAGAACGCGACCATGGCGGGCGGTTTCTTCGCCTTGGCGGTCACTGGCCCGGGCATGATCTCCCTTTTCGGTGGAGCACCCTCAAGTATCTTCGCCTATCTGCCTTAGAATGATGCTGCCGTCACGGCCGCACCTCCTTGCTGACACGGCCTGCCTCAGGAGCAGTGCTCTCCCGCCCCACGAGCTTGAAAGCAGCAAATATCCGGCGCTCAAAGCAAGAGCATTCATCACTGTCCCCCAGAAGTGGCGTGCGTTTCAATTCAGCTGACCGGTCTTGAGCTTGTTGTGTCATAAGAGGTGAATGGGCTGGGGAAAGCCGTTCTATGCGCTAGACGTGGATCGCGATGGCTTGATCCAAATTGCCCGTCTGCCTCGAGGTTGCGAAGCGAGACCCCGGACACATCGACCGGGCAGCATCGACATATTGTCTGATACGCATGTAGCATTGCGACATAACCACTTGATATCATTTATCTTCCCTTATGGCCTGTTTCTTGCAAGCGCCTTGCGCACGGCGACAATTCCCGTGGCAGGAGGAGGAATACAGTGACAACGATTCCAGAAACGACCTTTGGGAACGATGCGCCCACACTCCTCGATCGGCAAAGGACGATTGCGCAACCGGGATTCAATCGATGGCTCGTGCCGCCAGCAGCGCTCGCCATTCATCTTTGCATCGGCATGGCCTATGGCTTCAGCGTCTTCTGGCTACCGCTTTCACAGCTGCTCCAGGGGCAAACGACCGCCGCCTGCACCGACCTCAATTTGCTCTCGGCACTTGTGACCACGACTTGCAATTGGCGTGTCTCGGATCTTGGTTGGATCTATACATTGTTCTTTGTCCTGCTTGGTTGCTCCGCGGCCATTTGGGGCGGCTGGCTGGAGACAGTTGGCCCAAGAAAGGCCGCGGTTGCCGCGGCGGTATGCTGGTGTGGCGGCATGCTCGTTGCAGCAGCCGGTGTTTATCTGCATCAACTCTGGATCATGTGGATTGGCGCCGGATTTATCGGTGGAATAGGTCTCGGTCTTGGCTATATTTCACCCGTCTCCACGCTCATCAAATGGTTCCCGGATCGGCGAGGCATGGCTACGGGCATGGCAATCATGGGGTTTGGTGGCGGGGCCATGATCGGAGCGCCGCTGGCAAACGGACTGATTCAGCTGTTCAAAGGCTCGTCATCCCCTGGGATCTGGCAGACATTTGTCGCCATGGCCGCAATCTATTTCGTTTTCATGATGGCAGGCGCCTTTGGGTATAGGATCCCGCCCGCCGGCTGGCGTCCAGTCGGCTGGGTGCCGCCATCGGCAACCGGCGTGTCGTTGATCACCAGTCGTCACGTTCATTTGCGCGATGCCCACAAGACGCGTCAATTCTGGTTGATCTGGCTGGTGCTTTGCTTGAACGTCTCGGCAGGAATTGGCGTTATTGGAATGGCCTCGCCCATGCTGCAGGAGATATTCGGAGGAAACCTGCTCGGCCTTCAAAACGTCCGTTTCTCACAGCTTTCGGCCGAGCAGAAGACGGCGGTGGCCGCCATTGCTGCCGGATTTGCCGGCCTTTTATCATTGTTCAATATCGGTGGTCGATTTTTCTGGGCGACGTTCTCCGACAGGATCGGCCGTAAGAAGACCTATTACCTGTTCTTTATCCTTGGCATTATCCTCTATGTTCTAGCCCCCATTGCCGCTCACTTAGGAAATCAAATAGCATTCGTTGCGATCTGTTGCGTCATCGTATCGATGTATGGCGGAGGTTTCGCCTGTATTCCTGCTTACCTCGCCGATATCTTTGGAACGCAGTTCGTCGGCGCCATTCATGGCCGGCTGCTGACCGCGTGGTCGACAGCCGGAATAGTGGGCCCGGTTATCGTCAATTACCTCAGGGAATTTCAGCTTTCTGCCGGCGTCCCGAGTGCGCGGGTCTATGACTTCACCATGTACATTCTTGCCGCGCTCCTTGGGCTGGGTCTCATTGCAAATCTGTCTGTTCGTCCACTTGGCGAGACGTGGTTTATGTCTGATGGTGAGGTTGCGGCGCTTCAGGCCAAGTCGGCATCATCGATGTCGATAGATCACACCGGGTCGCTTGGAATTGGTCGAGGCGGACTTGACGGGAAGGTTGCATTGGCATGGTGTGTGGTCGGCATCCCGATCGTTTGTGGGGTATGGAATACGTTTTTGAGCACCACCTCCCTCTTCCGATAGGCACGGCTCGTCCCAAATTGCTGGGTCATCAAAGCGAGACTTCGAGGAAGCTACATGCAATCCGAGATGCAATTTGCGATTAAGGTCTTTGCCGCTTTGTTTGCGATCATGAACCCAATCGCAAATATTCCAGTTTTCCTGGCTCTCACAGGAGGTAAATCCGACTCCGAAAGAAGGCGGACTGCCTCGAGGGCAATTTTGGGCGTCATGATAGCTTGCCTCATCGCAATTTTCGCCGGTCAAGCTATCCTCGCCACCTTTGGATTGACGATCGATGATTTCCGCCTTGCCGGAGGACTGATCGTCCTTCTCATTGCACTTGCAATGCTGCACGGTACAGCAAGCTCTCAGCATCAACCTGGATCAGGCGAGGCGGCTGCGAGCCCGCCTGAGAGCGTGGCAGTGTATCCCTTGACTATTCCTTTATTGGTTGGACCGGGAACGATTTCAACCCTCATTGTGTTTGCCCATACAGCAGTTTTGCAGGGTACGACATTCGGGCTTGCTATCGGCGTTGTCGCTATCGTCGCAGTTCTGGCAATGGCGCTTTGGTCGGCGCCATTGCTTGGCCATTATCTTTCCGCCGGTGTTTCAGCTGTTGCCAAGAGACTGATGGGTATGATCCTTGCCGCCATCGCAGTCGAAATGATCGTCACGAGCCTGCGGGTGCTTCTTAGGGGACTATCAACATAAGAAGGAGACAGGAAGCCGTGAAATCAACCCAACCAGGCATGGAGCCAGATGATGGCTCGATGGTTCGGGTGATCCTTTGGCGGAACCGTCCAGACGACGCCTCTACCCGAGATTTGCTTCCACTTGGCAGGCCTGTCGCGACGCTCGTCCGTTAGCACTGAAGAGGTTTTCTGCACAGCTCTGGACGGCATCATGTTACCACGGCTCTCAAAGGAGAACCGAATCTACCGGGACAGCCATCTCGGGAAGATCCTTCTCTCCCAGAGCCTCACGCAAGGTAATTTCGATCGACCTGGCAATGGCAGCGATCGGAAGGTCGTTGGGCATCGTTCCGAACGGCATCTCCAGCTCATCGCCGAGAGCATCGAGCCCGAAGAATGTGTAGGCGATAATGCCGGCCGCCAAGGGAGTGATTGGCCCCAGCATATTGGCAAGGCCAAACGGCAGAAGAAAGCAAAAGAGATACGCGGTCCTGTGAAGCAGAAGCGTGTAGCCGAATGGAACAGGCGTATTGCGCAGCCGCTCGCAGCCGGCGATCACATCATTCATCCCGGAAACCGTACGGTCGAGGATGCCGAACTCGATGTCGGTGAGATAGCCTTTGCCAGACAGGCCGGCAAGACATTCTCCCATCAACTGCAGGATATAATTGGGAGAGTTCGAAGATTGGAGCAACTGATGCTGCTCCTCCCGCGACAGCAGAGTCTCGACATTTTCACTTAACCTGTCGCCGTAACGCAGGTGGCGCACGAGATCTTCCACCAGGACGATGTTCAGCCGGATCAGTCGTTCTCGTCCGGTTGCAGCCGGCCCCTCATGCTGTTGCAGAATGAGGGACTGACGCGCCAGATCACGGCTTCGAGCGAGAAGATGACCCCAGAGCCTTCGACCTTCCCACCATCGATCGTAGCACGCGTTGTTGCGAAATCCGAGGAAAATGGAAAGGGTCAGCCCGATCAGATAGAACGGCGCACCGTCGACGAGCGGGACGAGCTTGGGGTCCCGTATGTGTGCCCATACGACGATCGCCGACATGAACATGACGATCAGGACGCGCGGATAAATGCGTCTGATCACCGATCCTCGGACTTCGAGAAAGAGACGGAGGATGTTCGGAGTTTCCCGGACGATCATGTTTCACCTGGTTGCCTTCGGGTTCGCAATGTGGGGTGAGGAAGCAAGACCTCGTCATGACGAGGTCTTGCCGGAGCCGTGGCGTCGGCGTCTTCTCCACCAGATTTCTAAATAGGCTGCGTCTGCAAACATCGTGCCAGTTCGCTGGTGCCATGTTCTCAGTCGGCTGAAGGAAGAATCTATTGCCTGATGGACAAAATGTCCAAAATATCAAGACAAATTGTCTATGGAAATCAATAGGATAACGTGATTTACTGCTGCCAATCAAGCTGTTGCGGAGCGCGGGAATTATGGTTGACAAGAAGGCGCATTTTAAAACCTACGATCATCCTGCAGGTGGATGGGGCGCCGCGGCCGCCACGGCAAAAGTGCTCTTGGAACAAAGCGTCGTTACCAAGGGTTCGAGAGCCCTTCTGGCCATGAATCAGCCCGGTGGGTTCAAATGTCCAAGCTGCGCTTTTCCGGATGCCGATTGCAAGAAGACCTTGGAATTCTGCGAGAACGGCGCCAAGGCCTTGGCGCATGAAGCGACGAAGTTTCGGGTTACGCGAGAATTCTTCGCCAAACATACGGTCTCCGAGTTGATGGAGCAGTCGGACTACTGGCTCGAAATGCAAGGCCGCTTGACCGAGCCGATGCGTTATGACGCCACGACTGACAAATACGTACCTTGCGATTGGGAGACAGCCTTTGAAACGATCGGCAGGCATCTGAGGTCACTTGAAAGCCCGCATCAGGCGGAATTCTACACATCGGGGCGCACGCCGAACGAGGCCGCCTTCCTTTATGCCGTCTTTATCCGAGAGTTCGGCACCAACAATTTCCCCGATTGCTCCAACATGTGCCACGAGCCCACCAGCCGAGGACTGCCGCCGTCGATCGGAGTGGGCAAGGGCACCGTAATCCTTGAAGACTTCGAGCATGCGGAAGCGATCTTTGTCATCGGGCAAAACACCGGCACAAATTCGCCGCGCATGATGACCAACCTCGTCGAAGCTCGTAAGCGCGGTGTTCCGATCGTGGCGGTCAATCCGATGCCCGAGCGCGCACTCATTCGCTTCACCGAGCCCCAGGACATGATCCAGATGGCGACGTTCGGCTCGACCCCGATCGCCAGCGAATTCGTGCACATGAAAATCGGTGGGGACCTTGCCTTCCTCAAGGGCATCATGCGCGTCATGTTCGAGCGCGAGGCCAAGGGCGAACGGATCCTGGACCACGATTTCATCGCGACCCACACTGTCGGGCTCGACGCCATTCGCGACGAGGTCATGACCCATGACTGGCCCGAGCTTGTCAGAGCGTCGGGGTTGGACGAAGACCAGATCCGGCGCTGTGCCGAAATATATATCCGCTCGCGCGCGACGATGATCTGTTACGGGATGGGCCTGACACAACATCAGGACGGATCGCGACTGCTGCAGCAGGTAGCGAACCTGTTGCTTCTCAAAGGGAACTTCGGAAAGCCCGGGGCCGGGATATCGCCGATCCGCGGTCATTCGAACGTCCAGGGCGATCGTACCGTCGGGATCGATGAGAAGCCGACCGAAGAGTATCTGGACAGGATTCGCGACGTTTTCGGCTTCGAACCGCCGCGAGAGCATGGCCATCACACTGTTGAATCCGTGGAGGCGATGGAGAATGGCACCGCCAAAGTCTTCATTGGCATGGGCGGAAACTTTGTTCGGGCAATTCCGGATACGGAGCGCTCCTATGCAGCGATGAGCAAGCTTGCCCTGACGGTGGGCATCACGACGAAGCTCAATCGTGGCCACGTGGTCCACGGCAAGGAGGCGTTGATTCTGCCGGTTGTCGCAAGATCGGAATGGATCCGCACCTCCGAGGGCGAGCAATTCGTCACGATCGAGGATTCGATGTCCAATGTCACCGCCTCTCGCGGGGTGTTGACGCCAGCCAGTGAGCATCTGAAGCCAGAGGTCGAGATCGTTTGCCGCATGGCGATGGCGGCACTACCCGAAAGCAAGGTCGAATGGTGGAGCTTTATCGATGATTACAATCTGATCCGTGACAAGATTGCCGCCGTCTATCCTGAGATCTATTCGGACTTCAACGAGAAGATCAAAAATCCGAGGGGATTTCATCTGGATGTGCCGCCTCGCCGGCTTGTCTGGCCGACAAAGAATGGTAAGGCGAACTTCCTCATGCTGCCAGGCCTGGAGGTGAATGCACCGGTCGCGGATCCTTCAATGCTGAGGCTTGCCACCGTCCGGTCGCACGATCAGTTCAATACGACGATCTATAGCTATAATGATCGCTATCGCGGCGTCTACAACGACCGCATGATCCTGTTCATGAACGAAGCCGATCGCCTGGAGAGAAATCTCGAAGCGGGGGCGCGCGTTGCGCTTGAGACGATTACCGACGATGGCGTCCAGCGCCGGGTGGAGGGGCTCACGGTTCTAGACTATCCGATGCCGCGCGGCTCGGTCGCGGGCTACTATCCCGAACTCAATCCGCTTCTACCGCTTGAATTCTACGACAAGATCAGTGGCACGCCGGCTGCGAAGTCGATTCCGGTGCGGGTTCTATCTGCATAGAGAAGCGTTGACCAGGTCGCCGAAGACCGGAACAAGGGGGAGATGGAAAGTGCTTGAGACCCTGGATACCGTCATTTTGGCAAGAGCACAGTTTGCGTTCACTGTTTCGTTCCATTTCCTGTTTCCGGCCTTTTCAATCGGGCTGGCCAGTTTCCTCATGGTGCTTGAGGCGCTTTGGCTGAAAACCGGAAACGGTGTCTACGCAAATCTATATCGCTACTGGCTCAAGATATTCGCCGTCGTCTTCGGTATGGGCGTCGTCTCCGGCGTGGTCATGTCCTATCAGTTCGGGACCAATTGGTCCGTGTATTCCCAAAAGGCAGGCCCCATCATTGGTCCGCTGATGGCCTATGAGGTGCTCACGGCCTTTTTCCTTGAAGCAGGATTTTTGGGCGTGATGCTCTTTGGAATAGACAAGGTGGGTAGGGGACTGCACTTTTTCGCAAGCTGTATGGTTGCCCTTGGCACCCTCATTTCTGCAACCTGGATCCTGTCGGTCAACAGCTGGATGCAGACGCCAACCGGCTTCACGATCAACGCGAGTGGCCAATTCGTCCCGGCCGGATCATGGGTTGCGATCATCTTCAACCCGAGCTTTCCATACCGTCTCCTCCACACGGTACTTGCAGCCTATCTGACCACAGCATTTGCCGTCGGCGGCGTCGGGGCATGGCACCTGTTGAAGAACAGGTCCAATCTCGGTGCCCGCAAGATGTTCTCGATGGCGATGTGGATGGCTCTCTTTGTTACACCGATCCAGATCGTTGCCGGCGACGCGCATGGTCTGAATACTCTGGAGCATCAGCCTGCCAAGGTTCTTGCGATGGAGGGCGATTATCAGCCGCATCCCGACGGCGCCCCTCTGATATTATTCGGCCTGCCGAGCAATGAGGAGGCGCGTGTCCGCTACGAAATCTCAATACCTCATCTCGGATCGCTGATCCTCAAGCACGACCCCTTTGCGCCGCTCCCGGGATTGACCGACATCCCTCGGGACCAATGGCCGCCGGCTCCAATCATTTTCTGGTCGTTCCGCATTATGGTCGCGCTTGGCTTTGCCATGCTCGGTGTCGGTCTCTGGAGCCTGCTCGCTCGCCTCAAACGAAAGCTCTATGAGTGGTCATTGTTGCATATTGTTGCCGTTTGTATGGGACCGGCAGGATTTATCGCGGTTATTGCCGGCTGGGTCACGACCGAAGTCGGGCGCCAGCCGTTCACGGTCTACGGGCTTTTGCGGACGGCGGACTCCCATTCCCCGCTCGCGGCGCCAGCCGTGGCTATTTCCCTCCTAGCATTCATCGTCGTTTACTTTTTCGCGTTCGGATCGGGCATTTTCTACCTGTTGCGGCTGATGTCCAAACCACCGGAGCCGCATGAAAGCGAACCGCCCCAGGTTCCGCAGCGCGCCGCGGGCATTACGCCTGCGCCAAGTCTCGGTGCCTCGCTGCCTCTGGAGGATTGAGCATGATCGAACATCTGGATCTCACCACGATTTGGGCCATTATCATAGGCTTTGCGGTCTTTGCCTATGTCGTCATGGATGGCTTCGATCTTGGGATCGGCATTCTATTTCCGACATTTGCCGTGGGTGCCGAACGGGACCAGGCAATGAATTCGATAGCACCCGTCTGGGATGGCAACGAGACCTGGCTTGTTCTTGGGGGCGGAGCTCTGCTGGCGGCTTTTCCACTTGCCTATGCCATCATTTTGCCCGCCACCTATCCGTTGGTCATCGCCATGCTGCTTGGATTGGTTTTCAGAGGCGTTGCTTTCGAGTTTCGTTGGCGCCATCCGCGTCACCGGGCGTTCTGGGACAGTGCCTTTTCGCTCGGTTCGCTGGTGGCGGCCCTGTCGCAGGGCATCATGCTGGGGGCAATTCTTCAAGGAGTACACGTTGAAAACCAGGCCTATGCGGGCGGATGGCTCGATTGGCTGAGCGCGTTCAGTCTGCTGACGGGGGTTGCGCTGGTGATCGGATATGCTCTGCTTGGAGCCTCGTGGCTGGTCTGGAAAACGGAGGGCACCAGTCTGCAACATGCCCGAAAACTGGCGTTCTGGCTCGGTGCTGCGACGCTTTGTGCTCTCGGGGCAGTGAGCATCGCAACACCCTTTCTTACCTATGACTATTGGCGGCGCTGGTTTGCAATGCCGGGGGTTCTGCTCACCGCACAGGTTCCACTGCTTGTCGTCATTTCCGCTGCGCTGTTCTTCTGGAGCCTCAAGCGCGGCATGGAGCGGCTTCCTTTCGTCATGGCGCTCGCGATATTCCTGCTTGGATTTGCGGGTCTAGGCGTCAGCATCTACCCCTATATCGTGCCCCGCTCGGTGACGATATGGGACGCCGCTGCGCCACCCGAAAGTCAGTGGTTCATGCTGATCGGGGCCATTATCATCATTCCGATCATCTTGATCTACACCGGTTGGGCCTATTGGGTGTTCCGCGGAAAAGCGGGAGTACACGGATATCACTGATGAAGGCTGGTACCTCCTCGATCTGGAAGCGTCTGGGTTGGTTCGTCGTGATCTGGGCGGCGAGCGTGCTTTCACTCGCAGTCGTCGCGCTTTTCTTGCGACTGATCTTGAAATCCGATGGCTGAAGCGTGACAGGCCGAGGCGGCCGCAATGCCGAGGCGCGAATGGACGAAAATCTCATGATTCCCACAGGTGAGTGCTCAGCCGGCGACAAGGGCATTCCACTGGCTCCAAGTGAAGCACTGGCAAGAACACTGGCCCAGGTCACACCGGTCGTACAGAGCGAGCCTATTGAACTCGCTATCGCCAACGGCCGAGTGCTGGCCGAGGCACCATTGGCCAGCACCTCCGTCCCACCCTTCGGCAATTCGGCGATGGATGGCTACGCAATCAACACGGACGATTTGAACGGGATTGGTCCGTGGACATTGCCGGTGATCGGTACCCTTGCTGCCGGTGGTCTCGCCGGCCCAGTATACAAGGGGCGATCGGCTTTGCGGATTTTTACAGGCGCAGCACTTCCGAGCGGTTTCGACGCCGTTGTCATGCAGGAGCGATGCGAACGAAAAGGAGACGACGTCACCATCTTCGAGCGCCCTCGATCTGGTCGAAACATCCGCGGAGCCGGTGAGGATGTTTGCAAAGGTCAAGTATTGCTCGGCGCCGGTGAAGTTCTAACGCCTGAGCGCCTCACGCTTCTTGCCGGTGCCGGCATCGCTCATATACAGGCGTTTAGGCGGTTGAAAGTAGCCGTCGTATGCACGGGATCGGAATTGAGATCTGTTGGCGAGCAGCTCGAACCGGGACTCATCTACAATTCGAACGGTATACTGGTGAACTCGACATTGCGCAGTCGGGCCTGGATCGACGTGACGGACCTCGGCATTGTGCGGGACGATCGCCAGATGCTGGCGGATATTCTTCGCAAGGCCTCAATGGATTACGACGTGGTTATCACCACGGGCGGGGTGTCTGCGGGCGACGAGGATCACGTGGCGGCCGCGGTGCGTGAATGCGGCGGATTTCTGAATGTGATGAAGGTTGCCATGCGGCCCGGCAAGCCCGTCAAAATCGGACGTCTTGGAGGTGCGCTGTTTGCCGGTTTACCCGGAAATCCGAACGCAGCGTTGACCTGCCTGCGATACATCGTTCTACCTGCCTTACGCAAAATGGCGGCAATATGCGATTTCGAGACGAAATGGTGCCCGGCGGTTGCGGCGGCCGCTTACCCCAACAAGCCGGATCGGACCGAATTCGTGCCGTTTCGTACCGTGAGCCGAGATTCTACCGGCCTGCCGCGTGTCGAGTTTCTGGGAAACGGCTCGTCCGCGAACTTGTCGGCAATCGCGATGGCTGAAGGCATTGCCCGTTTGACAGGAGACGCCGGGACGATAGAGCCCGATATGCGGCTTGAAGTCTGCTATTTCGCAAGCGACTAGCGCCGAGAAGCGCTGTCCGAGCCGCCGGAACCCGGTGATTTGCTCTCGTTGACCGATTCAGCAAAAGGACAACTCTTGTCGATGATGCAATTTCTAAGCCCTGATCGAATTTCGGGTGCTCTTTTGCTCGCAGGGCTCTTCATCGCTCAGGGCCTAGTCCTGTCCTGGCTTGTGCGAAAAGCCCTGCAGACCGCGTTGCGTCACGATCAGACAGCACGCGCGGATGCAATCACCCTTTCGTTTCTCAGTCATCTTGCCGTCCTCGTTATCTGGGTACTCCTGGCGACATCCTACGCCCATTTGATCCCGGCTCTGAACAAGCTTGGGACGGCGCTGCTGGCGGGCGTAAGTCTGGCCTCCGTCATTTTAGGATTTGCCGCGCAAGCGACGCTTGGCAATCTTGTTTCGGGAATAAGTCTTGTTCTCTACAAGCCGTTTCGTCGCGGCGATCGCCTGCAAATCCATACGCCGACTGGTCTCGAAATCGGAGAGGTCGAGGACATATCTCTTGGTTACACAATACTCAGAACTGATGATCAAAGGCAGATCATCATAGCAAATTCGACGATGGCGCAACAAACGATGATAAAGCTCTCGCAGGCATCATCGCCTGGTTCTGCCAAAGGTTGACGGTAAGATGACACCATCAGGGAATCGAGTCCGGTCGATACAGCTTCGAGGAAGAAGCCATTCTGCCAACGCGCTCTTTGGCCCTACGCAGCAGCGCTCAACCACAATTTTCACAGACATGAGGCTGTCAGGCAGCAGGTGAACGGCGACCAGCCATCGTCGACGGATGGACAATTTGATCCCCGTTGTCGTGAAAAACTGTCCTCCCAATGATGGTGCCCCACAGTAGTCAATTGATATAATTATGCTTTTTTCTGGCATGTGTATTGCATAGAAACCGTGGCAGGGCGGCTGACGTGCGTCTTTGGATGCGTCGCCTGCTTTGAGGAGGAACCGCGGAACAGAGGAGACGAGAATGAACTGGGATCGCATCGAGGGAAACTGGAAGGCGGCCAAGGGCGCGATCAAGGCAAGCTGGGGCAAGCTGACCGACAACGACATCGATATCATCAATGGCGACAGGGAGAGACTGGAGGGCAAGCTCCAGGACCTCTATGGTTATGACAAGAGCCAGGTTCGCAAGGAAGTCGACAAATGGGCCAGGGAGGCGAACTGGGATTGATCCCAAGTCGGCCCCCCGTGGTCGAGGCTGCATGCTCGTTTGCGTGCAATGATTCCTCGTCCACGACACTGCGGCCCCTTGGTGGTCCATTATTAAAAAGTAGCACTCTGGTACTGCATCGAAGCGTGCTGCAAAAACGACATCTTCGACGCCGTGGACTGCAGCACTTTCATCGCCGACATCGGGATTGCAACAAGTTCCCGCTGCGGTCTGTAAAACCAAGTATGACGATGAGGATAACGACATGTCCAAGGATCATGACAGAGCATCACATGGATCACAGGATGCAAGACGCCACAAGCTCGATCATCAGACGCGGGATCAGTGGCTTGACAAAGATTCCGCGCTCCAGGCCGCGTGGCAGGCTTCAAATATGTCGCGAGATGACTTTATCCGGCACAATGAGGGTATGATCGATAAGGTTATCGCCGAAAGTCGAGAGAAACACCGGTAGAGATTTCGGTGATCGCCAAGTCAATATATATCGAGCCGCTTCAGACAGGATTGGGGTGAAGCCCAATCTTGGTTCTAGTCAGCCAGCATAACGAAAGCAGCCTCCGCCTCATCAGGTCAATCAGGCGACTGCATGATCCGACCTGACTGAGGGCGGAGGCTCATCAGAGCAGCGAATTCACCATGCGCGCCGCGTTCTCGGCGATCTTTCGAAGTGACGACCGCTTCCTCCAGGTCTCAAGATCAATGGAATCCGCATTTTCCATATAACCTCGCTGGATCGCGTCAACCTGCGCGATGGATTGAGCATCATAGAGGAGCATGCTGACCTCTTCGTTCAACTGGAAGGATCGCAAGTCGACGTTGCTCGATCCCACGATCGCCAACGTGCCATCGATGCCGACGTTCTTGGCATGTAAGAGATAGTCTCGATAAAGGTGTATTCTGACGCCGGCTGCAAGCAGGTCTTCGTAGTATGAGCTTTGGGATAGATGGACGAGGTGTTGATCGACCACCTTCGACAGGACGATATCCACCGCCACGCCCCGAACGACCGCCGTTCGCAAAGCGCCGAGAACATCCTCATCCGGTATGAAATACGGGGTCACCAGAACGACCCGCTCGCGAGCCTGGTGAACTTGCCACACCAACAGGGACTCGAACCCCTCAAGGCGATAATCCTCTCCGCTGGGAAGCAACTGAGCCTGAGCGGATCCCGCCTGCCGGGGTGGGGCGCTGTTCTCAGAAGGCAGTTCGCCTGTTTCCATGCTCCAGTCGCCCCGTATGACTGCATCCATTATCGTCACAATTGGCCCTTCCGACCGCACGACCAATTCATGGTTCGTGATCCCCGGACGGAAGTCCTTGGCGACCAGATTTTGTGATCCGGCATAGCCGATCTTGCCGTCGATGACGAAAAGCTTCCGATGGTTGCGCATATCGCCGCGTAACCGAAGCCTGGTGAACCGCAAGGGAAGAGCTTCTTGCGTTTCGACGCCCTGCGCCTGAAGCATGCGAAGCGTTCCTCGATGCCACCGATGCGATCCGACCGGATCGAACATGACCTTCACGTCTAGTCCGCGAGACCTGGCACGCCCGAGTGCGTCGGCGATCCGACGACCGACAATGTCGTCCGCAAAAATGTAGACGAGGATATGGATGCGAGAAGTTGCGGCATCGATGTCGTCAACGAGTCTGTCGATCACAGCGTCATAGTCGTCGATCAGCTCGATCCTGTTTCCTGTCGTGGCAGGAAACCGACCCAGGGCCGACGCCAGCTCCGCAATCGGCTGCCTTTCGCCTAGAGCCGCGCGGAAAGGTCGGAGAGCATCGACGGTCGAAGCAAAGAACGGCCGCAAGGCCTGGAATCGAGCCTTTCGCCATTTTGGAAACCGGTCGCTCCCGATGACGAGAAACAGAATAATGCCGGGAATCGGAAGGAAGAAAACCAGCAATATCCATGCGCGGGCGGCCGCCGGAGAACGGTGGCGCGGGATAAGCACAATGGCAACAAGGCGTATCAACCATTCTGCATAGACCAGCAGCTCGTAACTCAGCTTCATTTTCCCTCCGATCGCCCGAGATCGAGCCGCCAAGGCGCATATCGCGACAGTGCTGTTTGCCCTAAAACTCTGCATAATCATCCAGCAAAATCAAATAATTCCTTCCTGATGAAATGCACCGACGGTCGGACTTTTTGGCTCCTATCTGGAGACATTTTGACCGCCCGCACGGAGGAAACCCAGCTAAGTCCCTGAAGTTTCGGTGCTGTCGAGTTGGCACGTAGGTTGCTAGCCTGACCCCTATGACAAGTCTTCAGAGGTTGCGTTGGTTAACCCTGATCCGTGCCGGTTGGAACGTTTATTGCTGGACAAGCCCGTTGGTTTTGCAGTGAAGTCCGATGAGATGGTAATCTATAGACTATGAGTGGGTCGCGACCGCGTAGAGGTCGTCGTGTCCTTTCCTGTGCTATGGCCTGACGCCGGAGATTTGGGCAAGCGATCGGCAGCTCAAGCTATGTGATCCTGCCGGCACCTGGCGACCTTTCCGAATGCGGGCCAGTCTGTCGGCAAGGGAACTCAGCATGCCCTTCGAGCACCCGGGACATCGGCACTTAATGCACGGATCCTTACCATATGAGCCTCGCGTCCAACCGCCAACAAGGAGCAGCAACTATGAGAATTTTGATGATCCTCACTTCGCACGACAAGCTTGGCGACACAGGTAAGAAGACCGGCTTTTGGCTGGAGGAGTTCGCCGCGCCCTATTACACCTTCATGGATGCCGGTGCACAGGTCGTATTGGCTTCTCCCAAAGGTGGCCAGCCGCCACTTGATCCCAAGAGTGACGAACCGAACTCTCGTACGGACGCAACCCGTCGCTTCGACGGTGACGCCGAGGCACAGGGAGCGCTGGCCCATACTCAGAAGCTTGCTGCAGTGTCGCTGGAACAGGTAGATGCCGTTTTCTATCCGGGTGGCCATGGCCCCTTATGGGACCTTGCCGAAGATCCAGCGTCAATTCGCCTGATCGAAGCAACGGTCTCCGCCGGCAAGCCGCTTGCACTCGTATGTCATGCGCCTGGTGTGCTTCGGCATGTGAAGGGCACAGATGGCAAGCCTCTGGTCGACGGCAAGCAGGTGACCGGATTTACCAATTCAGAGGAGCAAGCTGTCGGCTTGACAAAGGTCGTGCCTTTCCTTGTCGAAGACATGCTGAAGGCAAAGGGTGGCCATTTCTCGTCAGGTAGCGACTGGCAAGCTCACGTCGTGCAGGACGGACTACTGATTACCGGGCAAAATCCAGCATCATCGGAGGAAGCAGCGCGGATGCTCCTGAAAGCACTCGGTTAGTCAAAGACCATATGCCACTGTAGATGATGAGCTGACCTTCGCAGCAACACGGGTCGCCGCTCCCTCGTAGTCAGCAAGATGGCGCCTGGCCACCTCGATGAGGTATCCAGGCGCCTCTCTTGCTTGGAAAGAGCTCCTAAGTCTTGCGTGAAGAATGATCGGATCTATCGTCGTTCCGCCCGCTTTCGGCCAATGGTCGCTCTTGCATTGGATTATATCGCCACGGCTCTCCGCCGCTCTGCCCCGCCTTTTCACGCACAGCATGAAATCCCCGCGCAGGCGGGCGGGTCAGAACTGCCAAAGGCCTGGTCAATCCATATTCCGGAATGCGTAGCCATTGGCGGCGATTTCCTCGATAACGCTCGACGGAAGGAGATCCGCCGCAGAGGTTCCGTCGAAAATCCACTCCTTTGGATCGGCAAACTCCGGAAGGGCGGCACCCGTGCGAACGTAAAGGCCGACGGCCGGTTTTTGCTTGTTGAGATAGCAATCATACATCTCCATCATTCGTCTCCCTTTGAATGCCATTGGTGAAACTCGTCGGCTCGCCAGGCTATCCTGACCAGCAAGATCCCTCGGCCGCCATTTCGGTAACGCCGGCAATGCGCGTCGATTTCGGCTTTGAGAATTAGGCGATCAGAGGGAGCCTATCGTTCGTCTGGCGCGGTCGTCGGCCGGATGTTCGAAGGTAGCGACAGAATTGCTCCGGCGTTTCGCGATGCGTTCCTTTCTCCTCCTTGTAGGCTGCATTCTTGGCGCCTTTTCCAGCGGTACCCAGGTCAGAGGCCGTTGGATTTCGTGTGGTCCGCTCAGTGAGGTCGCTTGGTGCGAACACCTTCAACACGAGCATTGCAACGATCATGCCAAACCTGGAATTGCTGTATTTTCAATACTTGCGCTCGGAGGAAAAAGGCTGTTCCGGACAAGATGTCGACAAAAGCCAAAACAGTCTGTCCGGCATGCAATGTTTCGGCCCACCAGGGATCCCATCGGGTTGCGTATTGTTTCGGGAGAAATGAGGAGTGGGATAAAGCGTCAAGCAATGGGTCCCTCTGATCCATTGGACATGATCGCGAAAACAAGCTGTGCGATAGGCCCACGCACCATTGCAGCATGCCGGAGCATTTGAGCGTCAACAACCTCGTTCGGGGGTATCTACCGCAACAAGCGACCCTCAGGCGCGGTTCGCATTCGACCGACAGGACAAACTGTCATCATGTCCCGGAGGCCGCTCGCAAGCCGTTGATATTCTGATAAGTGGCGACTGGCACGCATATTGCGTGAGGTGGCGAGCATTCGAGCGACGACCTTGGAGGTATTCGACGGTTCAAAAAGAGAGCATGATGGCAGCGGCAATGAGGACCCGCTTATGCATGAGGTCTTAGGCATTCGGCTCAGCGACATCATGACCGCTATCGGCTTTTCGAGAGCGTCGATGCCGTCAACTGACCGCCATTGGCAGCATGTCGCACGGCCGGCCAAGGAACAGCAAGTTTGGGAAAGGGAGATCGCCAATGAAACATGATGTCGGTACTATCCATATAGCAGTTACGCGTGACGGCCCCTACATCGTTACCGGTGAGGTCGCACTTTCAGAGCAGACGATCGGCGTCGACGCCAACGGTCAGTCAGAGCAATGGATCGCCACAGATTTACCCTCTCCGGGCAAGAAGTTTGCGTTGTGCCGCTGTGGCCAATCCGGACATAAGCCGTTTTGTGATGGCACTCATGCGAAGGTTGGTTTTGACGGCACCGAAGTGGCGGGTCGGACACCCTATCTCGTTAGGGCAAAGGAATATGATGGACCTGACTTGGTGCTTCTGGACCAGGAAAATCTCTGTGCGTTTGCACGGTTCTGCGATCCAAATGGTCAAGTGTGGAACGAAGTAGGCGCCGCGACAAACCCACAGGCACGCCGGACTTTTATAGATCAGGTCGGCAAGTGTCCCGCAGGACGGCTAGTTGTCTGGGACAAGAGTTCGAACAAGCCGATTGAACCGCATTTTGAGCCATCAATCGGCCTCATTGAGGATCCGGCCGAGAGCGCAAGTGGACCGATCTGGATACGCGGAGGCATAGTCGTGACGTCCGCCGATGGCGAACAATACGAAACGCGCAACCGTGCTACGCTCTGTCGTTGCGGAGCCTCGAACAACAAACCATATTGCGACGGGACGCACGCATCCATCAAGTTTCACGCGAAGTAGGCTGTCCCGCCGTCAACTAGGTCGCGCATGACTGCTAGGTAGCCCGCCTCGTCAGTTGACCGCATCGGCCCCATCTGGCGAGACATTTTATCCCGTTGAACAGACAAGATGTCCGGCAACGTAGTTGTTGGGATATTAAGCCCTTGATTTGTCGGCGTTTGGGACGTGGCACACACGTTGCTTCCCTCGATTCATATTAAAGGCCCAGCCAAAAGTGTGACCAAGACCAATCATGCGAATGTTCGTCCGAAAGGCATCTAGTCCGAGACACGTCTTGGTAGTTCAAAGTCGCAACAACGACGCTATCGCACGAAGGATCAATCTTGAAGTCTACCGAACTCAGAGCGAGTTATTTCAATGAGGAGGAACTGAGGTGAGCAGAAAAGCCAAGCATGTACTGACACTCTCTGAGAATGGTCTGATGGTGCCAGTTGAGCCGCAGGATCTCCAAACTCGCATCGAATACGAAACTCTCATCCGCGCCGATTATGAGAGATGCCATCCGGGAGACACCCTAGACTTCCTCAAGCATCGGGCAAAGTTTCTGGTCGAAGACAAGGGCTTGCTGCTCCAATGGATGGAGGTTGCCGCCCGTAAGGCAAGCGAGCTGCAGTCCGAGATCATTGAAGAGATCGTCGTTTTGGTGAAAGGTTAGTCTTTGTATGCCCCGGAGTAGACGCGACTTGCTGAAGAGCCTGAAGAGTTACGGGTGCCAGTTGGCGATCTGATGGGTTCGACGTGCCAAGATGCAACAAGAAAAGGAACCGAAAGATTGCTGATTCGGATTACTTACCTCGGCGCGAATCGCATATTTGTGGGTGGGAGCGATGGGCGTTCAGAAGCCACATTCGACGCATGTTGCACGTCAGCACAGGCGACTTTTCCGCAACATAGTGTTGACGAATAATCAATTGAGCAGGCCTGCCCAGGCAGGGTCGTCCATCTGGAAAGACCTGACGAAAAGGGGAACAGGTTTCCGCCTCATGGTTTGCGGCCGCGCTCTGTAGCGCCGCCATGTCTCTCTCTTCGGACAAAGCCACACTGATGGGCTATCCGGGCCTAAAAGCAACTTTCAATTCCGGGGACATGCCGGTCTCGATCCCGTTCCGAATAGGCGCACCGGATGCGCCAGGCTGCTGGAAAACATGGGTCTTAAACCCAGTGCGGATGCTAGTCGGATCCAAATAATTGCGTGACCACGCGAAGGAAATTGCGCAGTGTCGGCGTCTCATCGTCCCGGCGCCAGACAATTCCGGTTTCAAGTTGCGGGGGATCAGTCTCCAATTCGAGATAGCCAACGCCTGGACGCGCAAGATTTCGGAGCGACGCCGGTACAAGAGCGATGCCCATGCCAGCCGAAACCAGACTGATGATAGTCTGCATCTGGATCGCATGCTGGGCGATGCGGACCGAGCCGCCACAGGCGGCGTAGTAGCCCGTGACCAAATCGTAGAAGGATGGTGCAGCTCTTCGGGGAAAGACGACAAGCGGCGACGAGATCACGGCGTCAGCACAAAGCCGTCCATCGACGGGAAGAATACGTGCTTCCCTGATCCAGCTCTCCGGCACCGCCGCAATTAGCGGTTCGCAAACGAGAGTGTGATAGCAGAGGCCGGCAGGAAGCGGTGCTTCGCGGTGCGGAATGATGATTCCCGCATGGCCCTTGCCGTCCTGCAATGCGGCGATCTGTATATCGCTCGTTGCCTCCGTCAGGGCGAGTTCCACGTCCGGATAAAGTTCACGGAAGCGCTGAACCACATCGGGAAGCAGCCCATAATCGGCGGTACTAACAAAAGAAAAGTCAAGCCGGCCCGCATCGCCCATACGGATGCGTCTGGCTATGCCCGCAAGCAAGTCGACACCGGCAAGCGCCTCCTGCACATGCGGCAGCCATTGTGTGCCGAACGGCGTCATTGCAACGCTGCGCTTGCTGCGGGCAAAGAGCGGCGCGCCCAGATCCTCCTCAAGTGCGCGGATCGACTGGCTGAGCGGCGGCTGCGTCATGCCGAGCCGCTCCGCAGCCTTTCCAAAATGCAGCGTTTCCGCCACGGCGGCGAAATGCCGGAGTTGACGAATATCCATTTTCTCATATCTCTAGCGACCTAATGGCGGCTCAATAATATATTTTACGAAAATCTTCCAGCGACATAATCTTCACCGAATTGACATTCGGGAGGAAAGCCTATGCCGCCTTACAGGTCTGGAACCAGCACGCATGGCCGAAACATGGCCGGCGCCAGAAGTTTGTGGCGCGCCACCGGCATGCAGGATTCCGATTTCGGAAAGCCGATCATCGCCATTGCCAACAGCTTCACGCAGTTCGTGCCCGGGCACGTTCACCTGAAGGATCTCGGGCAGCTCGTTGTCCGGCAGGTGGAAGCTGCCGGCGGGGTGGCAAAAGAATTCAACACGATAGCCGTCGACGACGGTATCGCAATGGGCCATGGAGGCATGCTCTATTCGCTGCCCTCGCGTGACCTGATCGCAGATAGCGTCGAATACATGGTCAACGCGCATTGCGCCGACGCACTCGTCTGCATTTCGAATTGCGACAAGATCACGCCTGGAATGCTGATGGCGGCGATGCGGCTCAATATTCCGACCGTTTTTGTTTCCGGCGGCCCAATGGAAGCCGGAAAGGCTGTCGTGAAAGGGCGCAAGCGGGCGTTCGATCTGATCGATGCGATGGTCGTTGCAGCCGATGAGAGCTATAGCGACGAGGAGGTGGCGATAGTCGAACGGGCGGCATGTCCGACTTGCGGATCCTGCTCCGGCATGTTCACCGCAAATTCGATGAACTGTCTGACCGAGGCGCTCGGTCTGGCGCTACCCGGCAATGGCACCATCGTCGCTACGCACGCGGATCGCGAGCGCCTTTTCCGGCGCTCGGGAGAACTCGTCGTCGATCTGGCCCGGCGTTATTATGAGGGAGACGATGATAGCGCCTTGCCGCGCGGCATTGCGACACGCGCGGCCTTCGAGAACGCAATGAGCCTCGACATCGCCATGGGTGGGTCCACCAACACTGTGCTGCATTTGTTGGCGGCCGCGCGCGAGGGCAATATCGATTTCACCATGGCCGACATAGACCGCCTGTCTCGTCGCGTGCCGGTATTGTGCAAGGTCGCGCCTGCGGTAAGCGACGTGCATGTCGAGGATGTGCACCGCGCCGGCGGCGTCATGGCCATCATGGGTGAACTCGACCGGGCAGGTTTAATGGATACTTCGCTACCCACCGTCCATGCCCCGACCCTCGGCGACGCGCTGGCACGCTGGGACATTATGGAGACACGCGACGAGGAGGTCCGCGCGCTGTTTCGCGCCGCTCCGGGCCAAGTTCCATCACAAACGGCGTTCAGCCAGTCGGCGCGGTGGGAGGATCTGGATACCGATCGCAAACAAGGCGTCATCCGCTCGATAGAGCATCCTTTCAGCCGAGATGGCGGACTGGCGGTGCTCTTTGGCAATCTTGCTCCAGAGGGCTGTATCGTGAAGACCGCCAGTGTCGATGCGTCGATTTTGGTCTTTGAAGGACGCGCGGTCGTGTTTGAAAGCCAGGAAGAAGCCGTCTCCGGGATACTTGGAAACAAGGTTGTCGCAGGCGACGTCGTGATCGTGCGCTACGAAGGTCCCAGAGGCGGCCCGGGCATGCAGGAAATGCTTTACCCGACCAGCTATCTCAAATCGAAGGGGCTTGCCAAATCATGCGCCCTGCTGACCGATGGGCGTTTTTCGGGCGGCAGTTCCGGCCTCTCGATCGGGCATGTTTCCCCCGAAGCAGCAGAGGGTGGTCTGATTGCACTCTTGGAAACCGGCGATGCGATCAAAATCAACATTCCGGATCGGTCCATTCATCTTGACGTGGCGCAGGAGATACTGGAGGCGCGCCGAACGGCCATGATTGCGCGTGGGCCAGCGGCCTGGTCGCCCATGTGTCGCGAGCGCACCGTCTCGTCCGCTTTGCAGGCCTATGCGGCCCTGACATCGAATGCGGCACATGGCGCAGTCCGAGATCTCACCCGCCTTGGCGTTCCTTTCTCGCAGAGCGGATCATGAATTTACGGAAGGTATTTACGGACCCGTGGGCGCCCCCGGCACAAAGCGAACGTTTCGCTTGCGCTCATGCGCTTGACTTGGCGGTCATGCGGACTATTGGCATCTGTCCACCTCTCAGGAGATCATCGTGAAAGCGCTCGCATCATTCTCGGCCTTCGTCGGCAAGACGTTCGCCCTATGGGTCATCTTGTTTGCCGTTCTCGGTTTCCTTTTGCCCGACGTCTTCAAGCAGGTCGCGCCTTACATCGTCATCCTGCTTGGTATCATCATGTTTGGCATGGGATTGACGATCTCCCTCGACGATTTCAGGGAGCTCGGCAGGCGGCCCGTTGAAGTCGCCATTGGCGTTGTCGCCCATTTCGTCATCATGCCCGCTTTGGCGCTCCTGCTGACACGCATCATTCCCATGCCGCCGGAAGTCGCAGCCGGCGTCATCCTCGTCGGCTGCTGCCCCGGTGGCACGTCCAGCAATGTCATGACCTATCTTGCCAAGGGCGACGTGGCGCTCAGCGTTGCCTGCACCAGCGTCACGACACTCGCGGCACCGATCGTCACCCCCTTCCTCGTCTGGATGTTTGCCAGCCAATATCTGCCGGTCAACGCGTGGGCCATGTTCATCGGCATCGTGCAGGTCATCATCCTGCCGCTGGCTCTCGGCTTCCTGGCGCAGAAGCTCCTGCCTCGCCTGGTCCGGACAGCCACTCCGATACTCCCTCTCGTCAGCGTCATTGGCATCGTGCTGATCGTTGCGGCGGTCGTCGGCGTCAGCAAAGGCGCGATCGCCCAGTCCGGCCTGCTCATCTTTGCAGTCGTCGTCCTGCATAATGGCCTGGGCTATCTCCTCGGCTTCTTTGCCGCCAAGGCTTTCGGCCTCAACCTCTACAAGCGCAAGGCGCTGGCGATCGAGGTCGGGATGCAGAACAGCGGATTGGGAGCGGCGCTTGCCACGGCCTATTTTTCGCCGCTCGCGGCCGTGCCCAGCGCAATTTTCAGCGTCTGGCACAACATTTCAGGCGCATTGATCGCCAACTATTTTTCCGGACGTGAGGACATTGCCGAAGAAGGGCTAATCGTTGGGGAGTAACAAAAGGCCGTTTGTGAAAACACGGCACTCTCCGAGCAGGTTGAAGCCGATGGCGACGAACTTTTAGCTGCCGCATGTGCGCATGGACTCGAGGGCATCTTCGCCAAAAACCGTGAGCAGCCTTGTCGCTCCGGCCGCACTGGCGATTGGATCAAGGTGAAATGTATCCAGAGCGACAGCTTTTTCATCGTCGGCTATGAACCATCTGCTGTTGCACACGGTGGCATCCGCAACTTGTTTCTCCCGCTTATAGACATCAAGGTCTCATCTACGTCGGCAATGTGGGGACGGGTGTGAATCGGAGTCGTGCAATGACCCCGCCGATCTTTGGAAAATCAACACCTTGTAACGCCGATCTGGCCCAATCACTGCGCCGATGCACAGCCAGAGGTCTTTCAGGTCGCAAGCATATTGTGCAGGCTCCGAGAGCTCCTCACATTGTTTGTTTAATGTATCCAGGTGAATAGGCACCATGCCCTGCTTCTCGAACGTCCGTTTGCGCTGAACGAAGGAAACTAAATGCCGTCTGGTCTCGTGCGGGACGGCTTTGTCAGGACCTTCTTCAGGAGAAAAAAATGGACTTTCGCATTGCGGCGTATCGGCCCGAGCAAAAAACTGAAATCATCCACCTCTCACTGAAGGCATGGGAGCCCGTGTTCGAGGGATTGCGCCCTGCCGTTCCGGCCTATGCCTATGACGCATTTTATCCTCGGGGCTGGGCAGTGAGGCAGGCGCAAGAAGTCGAAGAGGTGCTTGACCAAGAGGCGGCCAGCGCCTGGGTGGCCGTCGATATGTCAGGTCGCGTGGTAGGCTGGGTCGGGCTACTGTTTCACAGGACTGTCCAACTTGGCGAGATTCGCATTATGGCGGTCGACCCCATGCATCATCGCAAGGGCATCGGGAGAGCATTACTCTCATCAGCTGAGCATGTGATGCGTGAGCAAGGCCTGAAAGTTGCGATTGTTGGTACCGGCACCGATCCAGGGCATGCCCCCGCCAGGAAGACCTATGAGCGGGCTGGTTATCTCCAGTGGCCTTCCGTGCAGTATATGAAGCAACTTTAGCCATGACCGAGGAAACGCCGGCATCGATCATCGGCGTTTCCTCATGGCTGTCTTTGGGTGAGGGTAATGGGGCGCGAACGACCGAAATGGGCCCGGAAGCAGCCATTGAGGTCGCTCCACTTATGGCGGCAATTTCATCCTCAATGTCCAAGACCGGACGGTCCGACAGCGACGCAAAATCCGTCATTCCATCCCAGTAAACGAGATGTCTGCTAGTGAGGGATTTGAAACGGACGGCTTTTGTGACAACAGGGCCGCCGGTTCAGATCCCATCACGAACACACATTTCTTCCGATTGTTAAAAGGCTGGCCGGCTTGGTGATGTGACGGAAATATGCACAATTTTTGCTTTCGCCTCGCTTTGCTCCGGGGGTATCCCTCTGTTGAGGATCAGCTAAGTTAGGCCCGATGAGCAATCAGCGAAGGTTCAGTAGCGCCGCATGGCCTCTCGCCACCCTCATGCCGCAGTCTGGCGTGCCAGCTACATTGGGTTCGGTTTCAATCGGCCGCCATTTAGGTTTCAATTGGTCATTCCTTGACTTTCAATCAGTCATTGCCATAGTTTCAAACGGTCATCAAAAGGAATGAAGCTATGCCGCTGTATCCAAGACGCGTTGCCGACGCGATGTCGGATACGCGCGTCGTGATGATCGTGGGTCCCCGACAATCCGGAAAAACGACACTGGCCAAGAAGATGGCCAACGAAGGGATGGAGTATTACACGCTGGATAATGCGACGACGCTCAACGCTGCGCGACGGGATCCAGTTGGCTTTGTGAGAGGGATGGATCGCGCCATTCTCGATGAAATTCAGCGCGCTCCCGAGCTGTTATTGGCGATCAAGGAAGCGTGGATACCGACGAGCGTCCAGGGCGCTTCCTCCTAACTGGTTCAGCCAATCTCATGACGCTGCCACGCGTGGCAGATTCGCTCGCAGGACGCATGGAGGTCGTCCGGTTGCTGCCGCTCGCCCAAAGCGAAATCAGAATAGCAGGTGGCAGCTTTTTGGTGGACGCCTTCCGAAACGAAGCTAAAGCGGGATAACCAATCATTGGCGACGACCTGATGGCTGCGGTTCGGGCAGGCGGATATCCCGAGGCATTGGGTCGCAAAACCTTGAGCCGCAGACAGGACTGGTATGCAGATTATATACAAGCGATCCTTCAACGCGACGTTCGCGATGTCGCGCAGATCGAGCAGATCGCGCAGATGCCGCGCCTGCTGCGCGTTCTGGCAGAACATTCGGGACAACTCGTGAACTATTCCGGAATTGGCGCCGCCATCGGCATAAACCACATCACAACGCAAAAATACGTTGGCATATTCGAGAGTCTATTCCTCGCCAGATCGATCCAACCTTGGTTTTCCAACAAGCTGAAACGTCTGACAAAGACCCCCAAAATACATTTCCTCGATTCTGGACTTCTTGCCTGCCTTCGTGACCTCTCTCTCGAGAGACTCCGGAATGACAGAGGGCCGTTCGGACCGTTGCTGGAGACTTTCGTCTTTGGCGAAATCCTTAAACTTGCCAGCGGCGGACATACCCGCTTTGAGTTTTCGCACTTTCGCGACAAGCAGCAGAACGAAGTCGATATCGTAATTGAAGACAGAAGAGGGAGGGTTGTCGGCATCGAGATAAAGGCGGCAGCATCCGTCTCGACTTCCGATTTTTCCGGATTGCGAATGTTGGCCGAAGCATGTGGAGACCGGTTTGTTTCAGGCATTGTCCTGTACGACCATGCCAAGGTGGTTCCGTTCGGGGAACGCCTGTGCGCCGTACCAATCTCGGCATTGTGGCGTTAGCGCGTGGGAATTTCTTTTCGGTCTCCAGACGCGAGCAATCTCGAAGCTTCGGGCGTTTTGATGAAAAATGGGGCTCCGGTTCGATTCTCTTCAAGATCAGGACATGCATTCTGCGGCTCCCCCAAATCTCGGCCTTTGTCCACCTATTGATAGATTGACGCAGCTCAGCTCTCTCTGGATAGAGCGCTCCGAAGATCCGTTTCTGCAAAATCACGCCCTTTGAACAGGATCGGCATATGCGCCAGGTTGATGGTCGCCTCAAGCCGGACATGCGCGCCGGTTTGCCGCCGTGTGGCGCCATCGATTGCGCTCAACTAGGTATCGGCTTCCGGCTCTTCTGCAAGGATGGCGACGAATGCTGAGGTTTCGATGAACATTATTGGCCCCAGCGGGCGTCACGTTCCTCTTTCGTGAACGATGGGGCAGGCGGGAACTTTGCCTTGGCAAGTGCTCGCGCCCGGATATCTGCGACGTGCTGTTTCAAGGGCACGACTTCGTCAGCCCGTTCAATCTCATGCTGTAACGCGAGCTTGATAGCCGCGGTCAAGTTGGAGGCACCACGTTTGCGCATAACGGCTTCTGCCAAAGTGCGAACTTCCTGATCTCTGATGCTGAGCATGTGACGTCCTCGCGGTCATCACGGTTTCTGTATATACGTATGGACGATGTTTGTTCATACGCAATGGGTGTTCCCGTTCGCCCTTTTTCCAGCACGAGCCGCCGGAGCAGGTCTTAGGGTGGCGTCGCCCTAACAGAGTTTGAGGCGCGGTAATATCTTTGGCCTGACTTTCAGGCGCCAATCGGCAAAGCGATTTCCCGCCAGGTTGAGCTGGCGGGCGCGCCAAGATGGCGGTGGTCTGCGGCGGTGGAGTGTTTTCTGTGAAGAAGAAAGAGATTGGCAATCTGGCCGTGAGTTGAGACGAAACGCTGACATTGTTGCGCGCCCTTGAGCCGCATCATGCGTCGTTCTCGCCGCCGTAGCGGCAGATGAGAATTCGCAGCTCGATTGTTCAGTCCCTTGTGTGAGCGGTGCTCGACGCGCGGCATCAACTCCACCTTCGACCGAATAGGAACGCAGCTTGTCGGTCACCATGGACGCGCGGGGTGGTACCCTGGGCCTTAGGCAGCCTGCGCATCAGACGCGGGCCGGCCGGGTTGTTCCTTCGACTTTGCAGCAGGGCGTCGAGGAGGTAACCGTTCGCATCGACGGCGCACTACAGCCAGTATTTCTTACCCTTGATTGTTACCACCATATTGTCGAGCCGCCACGCTTCGGAAAAGTCGCCTCGCAAGCGCCGCCGGAGCTCTTGAGCAAATGTCAGGCCGAATTCGCCGCCCATTCCGAGAAATTCTGGAATGAGAGGTTGATGTCGCGCTCAGTAAGCAGATCTTCGACATCGCGAAAGCTGAGCGGAAATCTGAAAAAAGCCAGACCGCATGGGCAACGACCTCAGCGGGAAACCGATGGCCTCTAAAGTGGGCGAGTGGGATTTCGGTTATGAAAGGCCAATATCGAGTCGGTTCAAATAGGTGGTTAAGGCGACGACACGCGCTGTCCTTCTCATTGACCTGCTTCGCGTCGACGTGTGGACAGCTTCCCCGGTGTCGGTGGCGGGCCGAAACTGTTCTCGCCGCCACGCGCGTTCGCTTGGGCGACTACGCACCCAAGGCGCGCCAGAAGTATCGCCTTGCGCCGTCCGGTCCTGCTGCTCGGTTAGAAGCGTTCGCGAATGCTGAGGCGCACCTGCTGTGGCTGTGACCCGGTCTGGCCGAGCGTCGTTCCGTATTCGGCGCCGATACTCAGATTTTGGCCGACCCTGAAATCAGCCCCGAGGGATATCGTCGCGTAGTCATTGCCCGTGCCAAGTGTCTTCAGGTCGAATTTGCTGTTGGGCAGGTCGGCATAGCCGAGGGAGACACTGCTGTCTCCTGCAAAGTCGTGACCATATTCCAGGCGCCCGCGCGGGGTGATGGATCCCCAGTCGGTACCGATGTTATATGCAATCCTGACGCCAAGAGTGCCGGTAAGGGTATCGACCGATTGCGACCCGTAACTGAGGTTGGCCCAATCAGCTCCAGACTCGGTAAAGGGGTCCAATGTTGACCTGGATGCCGAGAGACGCCCGTAAGGAGAGATCAACAGGCCATCGGCGGCATACTCATAGCCGGTGGTCACAGATCCGAAGAACTGGTGGCCGTCTCGAGAGCCGATAGCGTAGCTTTGCGTATCAATAGCAAAGCGCTTGGAGTCAAAGTTCAGTTGTCCGTAGCCCGCCAGGCCATCAATGAATGTGTCGGGCGTTGGATGATAGCTGCCATAAAGTGCAAAGCTATATGCCTTGGCATCACTCTGTGTGCCATTATCGCCGATCCGGCTCTGATCGCTTCCATATCCCAGGCCGACGCCGGCGGTGAAGGACCTGTTGAAGCGATAGTCAATGCCGGCGCTGACGCCAACAGTAGTGAAGTCATAGCCTTGGTCGAGCGACCCGGTACTCCTGGAACCGAAGTTCACGAAGCCGCCGGTCCATACCGCAATGCTTCCCTCTCCGAAGGGGGAGCACCGATCCTTGCCGTCATTCATCGTCTTCGACCGATGATCCAGCTTATCCTTGTCCTTTCGAGGCAGGAGACCATCCTCCGGCGACCCTGTTTGGGGTGTTCTGGTACTATCCTTTGATCCACTTCTGTTATCGCTGACCGAAAGTCCCCACTGGTTTTCCAGGCAGCCATCTCCGTGGAGTTGCTCCAAGTGGTCGTTGAAGTTGGAAATCTGCGTTTCGGCAAAGCGCTTGGCGGCATCGGTTTGGGCGTTGATAAGCCCGATGACGTCAGGATCTTTTGAGGGATCCTTTCGAGGTGTGACGGTAAAGGTAATGGTCGCGGGCGGCGATGCCCCGAAGACGTTGCTCAGCGTGAACGTCGCCACCGCCGTCCCTGAGAAGGCAGGCGAGGCAGTGAATTTGAGCTTGTAGTGACCCGCCCCGACAATGTCTGCCACCACGGCGGGCGATGTCGCTGCCGTATCGCCAAGTGTGATGATTGCCGAGCCCGCCGAAGCAGGCGAGAGCGATAGCAGCCGGGCGCCGGTGAAGGGGCCTCCTGTTGCACCCTGGGTGAGGTCCACAGTCGTCGAAACACCCGCGACGACCGCCGCAGTTGAAGACGCGACCGTGATTGCAGGCCCTGAGACGGTCAAAGCATAGGTAATCGATCCGGTGGCCGAATTTGCGTCCGTCGCCTTGATCGTGAAGTTGCTTGACCCCGCGGCTTTCGGTGTGCCGCTCAATTTTCCACTGGAAGCGTCGAGCGACAGTCCGTCAGGCAAGGTCCCACCGCTGACCGTATAGGTATAGGGTGCCATCCCTCCTGCCGCGGAAAGCACCTGGGCATAGGCGTTGCCGGCGACGCCGTTCACCAGGCTGGACGGTGTAAAGGTCAAGGTCGGTAGGGCGACCGTCAAGCTGAAGGCGGCGCTTGCGGAGGCGCCGTTGATGTCCGTCACGCTGACCGTGTAAGTGATTGCACCGCTTGTTGCGGTGGCCGTGCCGGAAATCGCGCCTGTCGCCGTGTTGAAGGTCAGGCCGGCCGGCAATGTTGGCGACAGAGTATATGATAGAGCTCCCGTACCTCCGCTGCCGGTCACCGGCGTGAACGCAGGCAACGCGTGTCCGAGTATCAGAGTTTGGGAGGCTATTGCCTGAGTTGCTGCGACAGCTCCATTCACCGTCAGGGCAAATGTCGCGTTTGCGGTTGCGCCATTCGTATCGGTGACCGTCACCGTGTACGAGGCTGCGCCACTTGCCGTGCTTGGTGTGCCGGAGACGGCACCCGTTGCTGTGTTGAACGCCAGACCGGCAGGCAACGAGGGTGAGACGCCATAAGTTAAGCTGCCAGTCCCGCCACTGCCGGTGACGGGCGTGAACGGGGTTGCCGCATGGCCGCCCGTCAGTGTTGTGGAGGCGACCGACTGGGATGCCGTGACTGCCCCGTTGACGGTCAGGTTGAAGGCGGCGCTTGCCGTCGCCCCATTCACATCCGTCACGGTGACGATATATGACCCGGTAACTGCCGCATTTGGCGTTCCTGATACCGCACCGTTTGAGGTGCTGAGTGACAAGCCGGCAGGCAGTGATGGCGAGACGCTGTAGGAAAGGCTTCCCGTCCCGCCGCTGCCGATGACCGGGGTGAACAATGCGGCGGGGTGTCCACTGGTGAACGTCGCGGAGGCGACGGCCTGAGTGGCGGTGATCGCCCCATTGACAGTCAAGTTGAAGCTGGCGCTCGCCGTTGCTCCGTTGGCATCGGTGACGGTGATGACGTATGAGCCGTTCGCCGTCGCGACCGGCGTTCCCGATACGGTCCCGTTGGAACTGCTGAGCGACAAGCCGGCGGGCAGAGACGGCGCGACGCTGTAGGATAAACCTCCGGTCCCGCCGTTGCCGGTGACGGGGGTGAACGCCGCGGCCGCGTGTCCGCTTGTCAATGTCGCGGAAGCGACTGCTTGCGTCGCCGACACTGCGACATTGACAGTTAATGCGAAACTGCTCGCCGCGGTAGCGCCATTCCCGTCCTTCACAGTGACGGTGAAGCTCGTTGCTGCAAGAGCAGCGGTTGGTGTGCCTGAAACGGTTCCCGTCGAGGCGTTGATCGTGAGGCCTGCCGGTAACGCCGGCGAAATGCTGTAACTGAGTGGCGACCTTCCGCCAGAGCCACTAACGGGGATAAACGCCGCTGTCGGGTGACCACTTGTTAACGAGACCGAGGCGACGGACTGAGTGGCCGTTACGGCCCCATTGACGGCAAGAGAGAAAGTGTTGCTCGCAGTCGCGCTATTCGCGTCTGTCACTGTGACGGTGAACGTTGTTGCCGCTAGGGCAGCCGTTGGTGTCCCTGAGATCACTCCCGTCGGGGAGCTTATCGACAATCCTGCCGGCAGTGTTGGCGAAATGCTGTAAGCAAGCGGGGATGTTCCGCCGGAGCCGCTAACAGGCGTGAACGATGTTGCTGCATGGCCGGCTGTCAAGGACCCTGAGGGGACCGACTGGCTTGCCGTAACCGCCCCATTCACCGCAAGTGAAAAACTGTTGCTTGCAGTCGCACTATTTGCATCCGTCACCGCCACCGTGAAGGTCGTTGACGCCAGCGTGACCGTTGGCGTGCCCGAAATCGCTCCCGTCGATGAATTCATTGACAGGCCCGCGGGCAGTGCAGGCGAAATGCTGTAGACGATCGGCGTCGTTCCACCCGACCCGGCCACGGGTGCGAAGGAGGAAGCGGCATGACCGCTCGTCAATGTTGCTGTGGCGACCGACTGCGTGGCGGTGACAGGTCCGTGCACGCTCAGAACAAATGTGTTGCTCGCGGCCGCATTGTTGGTATCGGTGACCGTCACCGTGTAGGTGGTTGCGACCGATGAAGCCGACGGCGTACCCGAGATCGCTCCTGTCGATGAATTCATCGATAATCCCGCCGGGAGGGACGGTGAGACGCTATAGGTGAGGGGGGTGGTTCCACCCGCCCCGGTCACGGGTGTGAAGGGGGATGCCGCATGGTTGCTCGTCAACGTTACTGTGGCAACCGCCTGGGTCGCTGTGACGGGCGTGCTCACCTGGAGAATGAAGGTATTGGATGCCGTGGCGCTGTTGCTGTCGGTCACGGTCACTGTGTAGGTAGTGGCGACCGACGAAAACAACGGCGTGCCGGAGATTGTTCCTGTCGATGAATTCATCGACAATCCCGCGGGGAGCGATGGCGCAACGCTAAAGGTCAGAGGAGTGGTTCCACCCGCGCCGGTCACGGGTGTGAAGGGGGACGTTGTATGGTTGCTCGTCAACGTTACTGTGGCAACCGCCTGGGTCGCTGTGACGGACGTGTTCACCTGGAGAATGAAGGTATTGGATGCCGTGGCGCTGTTGGCGTCGGTCAGGGTCACTGTGTAGGTCGTGGCGACCGACGAAGTCGATGGCGTACCGGACACTGTTCCCGTCGATGAATTCAGCGACAGGCCTGCCGGAAGGGACGGCGTAACCGTGTAAGTCAGCGTTCCCGTACCGCCAGACCCAGAAACGGGGGAGAAGGGGACAGCAGCGTGGCCGCTTGTCAAGGTTGCCGCAGCAATCGCCTGCGTTGCGGTTACCGGCCCGTTCACTGTGAGGGCGAACGTGTTGCTTGCGGTGGATCCTACGACATCCATTACGGTCACCGTGTAGGTGGTGGCGGCCGACGAAGCCGTTGGCGTCCCCGAGATCGTTCCCATCGATGAATTCAACGTCAATCCCGCAGGAAGTGAAGGCGAAACACTATAAGTGAGGGGGGTGGTTCCGCCCGCTCCGCTGACGGGTGTGAAGGGAGTTATCGCGTGGTTGCTCGTCAATGTCGCAGCAGGAACCGATTGCGTGGCTGTAACGGATGGGTTCACCCTGAGCATGAAGTTATTGGAAGCGCTGGCGCCATTGGCGTCGGTTACAGTCACAGTATAGGTGGTCGCGACCGACGAAACGGTCGCAGTGCCGGAAAGCGTGCCGGCGGCCGAGCTCATTGACAGACCTGCCGGTATTGCGGGTGAAATGCTGTAAGTCAGTGGCCCGGTTCCGCCGCCCCCTATTACAGGTGAAAACGAGGTGATCGATATACCGGCCGTCAATGTTAACGAGGGGATTGCCTGGGTTGCAGTGACAGCGCCATTCACGGTCAAGGTGAAACCACTGCTCGCAGTATCGTTGTTTGCGTCCGTGACGGTTACGGTAAATGTCGTGGTTGCTCTGGAAACGGTCGGAGTTCCCGAGATTGAGCCGTTCGCGGTGTTGAACGTTAGCCCGCTCGGAAGCGGCGGTGCAACAGAATAGCTCAAGGGTGCCGTTCCGCCAGATGAAGTGACCGGCGTGAATGCCGTCGTCGCCTTGTTCTGCGTAAGGGCCGTTGATGGAATCACCGTCGTCGCCGCGGGGAGTGCATAAGACGATGTCGCAAAAACGATCTGGGCTACGGCCAATAGCAGTATCGCGAGAATGCGTTTGGCAAGTTGAGAAATGAGACGCAATTCGCGGGTATTTTCCCCGACAGGATCTGCGGAAATTCTACGCGTGAATCCCTTGCCCATGTATATTCCCGTAGCTTGCAAAGAACAGATGATACATCAAAAGAAACACTGACCTCCGCCGAAGGAGTCCCTGTCGCCGAATACGCATTTAAGCGTGTGTTTTTGACTGTGGAATTGCTATTTTAGATCGAATCAGCGGATTTTGTGGGCTGTGCTATTTTCGCAACAATCTGGGGTTACCGTGAAGGCGTTACTGACATCTCGAAAATGGTAATTGCCCGCAGCCAAGCTGGTTGGAGTGCGGATAAAGACTGGGCCGGTTTCATGTTGCATGGGGTTCCGGGGCCGATCCGAATTGTAGGGTCTTCTACCTGCGGCGTCTTCATACAGCTCTCGGCCCGGGCATCGTGAAATGGATTGCCGACGACGCTCATGGGGCATCAGCGGAATCTGTCGGGATTATTTACCGCCCTGGAAGCATGACGGCACTGCTGCGGTCGTCACTTTTTGCTGGACTGGACGGACCCTTTATCGACGCCCTGACCCTAGGTGTTGCGCGGTAGTGGAGAGGTCTGTTTGACAATCTTGTGCGTTGTCCATCGGCTTTCGAAAAGCTGCTTTTCTTCCCTGTGGTCTCCGCTTCGCCCGAAGGCTCGATCGCTGAAAAATGGCGCCGCGCACCTATCCGATGAGCATCGCGTTAGTAATATTAATCGTGGCGACCAGGCCTGTTGGCCTCCAATCGCGATCGATCGTGGCATTGAGGGCGCTCGCCAAAGCCGTTTCCAACCTGCTACCGAATCCCGGCTTCAATCCCGGCGATGGCTCTGGCCCACGCGTTTCCGTCCAGACGAGGCGAGTTTGGTCACCGCGGTCCTGGATAAGAAGATCAAGATGACCGTCGAGCGCCGACAGGGACCCGTACTTGGCGGAATTGGTGGCGAGTTCATGCAGGAGCAACGCAATATGTGTCATCGCCTTACCACCTACGGTAGGATTGCTGCCTGCGATTTTAAAGCGGCCTTCTGCGCCATAGGGCTCCAGGATCGCCATGATCAGCTCGTGGAGCGAGGCCGTTGGCGAACTTTCGGGATGATCGCTCTGGGGGTCCGACATCGTCAGCTCATGGGCGCGCGCCAGCGAGGAGAGCCGTGCCTGGATCGTCCCTAACAATTCGTCGACACTCCCGGCAGAGCGGCCGCTGATCGAGACGATTGCCATTGCCAGCGCAAAAAGGTTCTTCACACGATGGCGCATTTCACCGATCAGAAGCTGTTGTCGCTCTTGCGCCAGCCGCCTTTCCGTCGTGTCGCGCGCGATCTTCGACGCGCCGACGATCACCCCATCGGCGTTGCGGATTGGTGAGATGGTCAGCGAGATGTCAACGAGTGAACCATCCTTTCGCCGGCGCGCAGTTTCAAAATGGTCAACGCGCATGCCGCGCTGGATGGCGGCAATGATCGCCGGCTCCTCGTCCAGCCTGTCGTCGGGAATCAGAACCGTAATGGGCTTGCCAATAACTTCCTCCGCCCTATAGCCGAATAATCGCGTCGCCCCATCGTTCCAGGTCTGGATGACGCCTTTCAAGTCCTTGCTGACAATCGCATCGTCTGAACCTTCGATGATCGCGGCCAACCAGTCCCGCGGGTCGGGCGCGTCCGCGGCAGGTGTCCTCATGAAGCTAAAGGCAGGATCCCGGGGTGTCGCCGAACGCTCGCTTACCCGCAGCAAGTGGCCGGCAGGCACGGTCTTGCTGTAAGCCGCTTCGCTGTCAATAGAGTCCACCAAGTCCGTTCCTCCCAAGTATCCGTTATTCCTGAGCAATGCCGAATAGCTGAGTGAATTCGCGCGTGCAACCGCTGTCTATACCAGGGGCACAGATGAGCAGCATAGTAAATTGACGCTCTCGTCGGAAATTTTCTGAGTTGCACCTTTGTATTTAAGCCACTTTGGCGTGCTCCGACGATATCGGCTTGCGAGCATTCAGCGAATTCAAATTGCAGATCAAAATGCTGCGTTTGGGCTTGTCGCAAAAGACCCGGTAGGCCGAGACGATCCGGAGTGCGAACAGGCGCGCGAGCAGATCCTTCTGATCATTGGCCGTCCAATCGCCGGTGAAGCCGAAGTCCTTCTTCAGGCAAAGCATCGCTTCGAAACCCGCGATGGTTCGACGTGCCGTGCTGAAAGTCTGAAGTCCGCGGATCTTCGGCATGTTTTTCTTTACCCGCAAATGGTCGCTCTCGATGCCTTAATGCAGATGCTTGGTGACACAATGAACCGGGCTCGTATGTATAAGCCCATGGTCGACTGTCGTCTTAACTGTTGACGGGTGCCGTCGGTGCCGATCTTCCCCGGCGACAGCAGCGGCTCGTCCCTGAGCATTTTCCGAAAGAAGCGCTTGGCAGCATTGAGAGCATGCTTTGCAGCGAGCAAGACGTCGATCGGGTTTCCGTGATTGTCGATGGCGCGCGGTACAGGTATAGCCACTTGAAGCGGAATTTCCACCGCCGTGGTCAACAGCTGGGTAATCAGGAAAATTTGCGACAAGCCCCTACGCGGTCGTTCAGGCGCTTTGATCCCTCCCGGAGCGTGTTGAAAGTGCGCTTGGGGTTGCCGACGATCTGGCGAAGTCGACGAAGGCCCGTAATGTGGTCGGCAATTGTCTACGGCTTGGATAGTAGAGATAGAAGCCTGGATAGTACGGGCACCATTCCTCGAGAACCCGCACAAGCCGCCCCTGGTCAATTAGTTCCGCGACCTGGCCCTCGAATGCAAAGGCGACGCCTGCACCGTCGAGAGCCGCCTGCACGGCTAAATCCT
>Ga0209233_1000286_pt1 | contig 68862 bp, 60 predicted proteins | sample AraplaCL_Cvi_mCL_FD_184269 | JGI IMG/M metagenome (GOLD analysis project Ga0209233, IMG submission 184269) | Arabidopsis root microbial communities from the University of North Carolina, USA - plate scrape CL_Cvi_mCL (SPAdes) (version 2) | ecosystem: Host-associated > Plants > Roots > Endosphere...
ATCTACAATCGCCGCCGATTGCATTCAGCTCTCGGCTATCTCAGTCCCGCTCAGTTCGAGGAGCAACATTCCCAGCGCACCGTCACATCGGCCGCTTGAATATGTCCGGCCCAACGGGCCCACTCCAGTTGGAGTATAATTGTTATTCTGTAACGAGTTACGCCCCCCAATGCTTGTCGCGCTCAACGAACTGTGACAACGCTGCCCTTCAACCCTGGGGGGGATGCACGTGCGGAAATCGATCGGGCTTTTTGCGTCATGTGCGATGCTTGCCGGCTGTAGTGGTGGCGGCGGCAACACGAGTACGGGCCCGGTCGTCGTCACCACGCCTACCCCCACGCCGAGCCCGACCGGCACCCCGACGCCCACCCCGGGCGCACTGAACACCGGCGAGGTCAAGCCGGGCGCGGACGCGACCTTCATCGCGGCATCAATGGAGCTGACGACTACCGGCGGGGTCAGCGAAACCAACGGCATTATCACCGGCGGCACGACGAGCGGCCGGGTCACGACGATCGATACGCCGCTGTTCAGCGGCAGCTACAATGCGCTGACGGGGTATCATCTGTCCGACGCGGCGAACGCCGCCATATTCGGGCGAGCTCAGTTGGATTTCGACAGCACGACGCCAAACGGGAATGGCGTTGTCCTGTTCACCAACGTGGCGGCGGCCGAGGACTATCTCGCGCTCTACCAGCAGACGACCTATTCGTCTTCGGTCAAGGGCAGCGGATACACGACGGCGCAATATGGCGGGACAGCAGGCTGGCAGCACACCGTCGTAAGCGGATCGTCCCGCCATACCCGGCTTGATTACTTCGCCTATGGAACGCCGACCCCGGTCAGCGCCATGCCGCACTCGGGCGTCGTGAAGTTTTCGATGCTGGGATCCGGCAATTACGCGACGGACACCGACCTCTGGTTTCTGTCGAGCGGGAACGGCAATTATATCACGGTCGACTTTGGTGCAGGGACGGTTTCCGGATCGCTCGGCCTTGCGGGCCAGAACTTCTACAAGAGCGCGGTAGGCGGGATCGGGTCCGTGCCCCTCAACGGCAGCTTTACCGGCAATGCGATGAGCGTTTCCTTCCCCTATGCCAGCATAGGCGCATCCGGCGCAGTGCCGGGCCAGTTCCACCTCCTGTTCGTCGGACCAAAGGCGAACGAGATCATCGTCACCTATGTCGCCAACGATGGCGCGCAAGCGGCGGTCGGGGCGGCGGTCGGGGTCATCGATCCCAACATCAACTAGAGGCGTCGGGCATTTCGGATCTGTTGCAGTTTGGCGTTGTCCAATCGAATGCCGGTGGAAGGTCGCGCCTCAACGACGCCTGAGCAGGCAGTTTTTCGCCGATCGCATCGCACATCATCCCTGTTGCCTTGGTGGGGGATTGTACCGCAAAGTCTTAAGCTTGCTCGATTATCTCCCATCCACCCGACCCAGCGTGGAAGAGAGACCGTGCAACGACCACCATCGATTACCCTGTTCGCGCTGCTGTTCGGTTTCTCGATTGTCGTGTCGCTGCTGCTCGCGCTCTATGCCGCGCGGACGACCGATTTCGGCTTCAGGCTCGCGCCGGAGGCAGCGCACACGCTTGCCCTGCGGATCACCGCGATCCGGCTGTTCGGCATCGCCTTCGCCCTGTCGCTGATGCTGCTGGTCATCTTCGGGAAATCCCGCGCCGCGCGCAGTGCGCTCGGCCTGCGCTGGGTATTGGGGCTGGCGACAAGCGTCGCGTTCCTGCGCGGCATCGGCGTGATCGTACCGGTCGGCGGAAGCGGCATGGGAGCGATCGCGCTTTCGATCACGCAGCTGAGTGCCGAAGGCTTTGCCATCCTTGTGCTGTACGGCGAGGACGCCGCGACATGGTTCGACCGGCGGTTCGGCTATTGACCATGTCCCGCGTCAGGGCTGCCATCGGACCAGCTGGCGACGGTTACGAAGAACATGGTGTAGGGATCCACGCCCGCATCGGCGCCGTACACCCGCGTGCCCGGCAGGTCGGCGCCCCAATCCGAGATCGACATCGGCGGCATGTAGAACATCATGTGCGGATGCCACGGACCATGAGCACGGTCGCCCAGATAGCCGCCCTTCGACAGCATGAAGTTCATCGAGCCGATTTCGGGCGCATGGATCTGGCCGGCCGCCATCGCGGCATGCGTCCGCGCGAGGATTTCACTCTGCGAGGCACCTGCCAGCACCCATTTGGTGCGCAGGAGATAGGTCGGCAAAACCGACCGCGCCGCCTGGCGGTTATAACAGTCCGGCCCACGGAGCCTCGGATTCCAGAAACCGTCATCCTTCAAGCCGCTGAACCAGGCGCGCTCGACCAGGCAGGTGAAGCCATTTTTACCCGGTACGGCCGTCTCATAGCCCTGGGGCCCGAGCACCAGTATTTCGGCATCCGCGGCAACGGACGGCGGCGCGGCGCTGCGCGCGAGCGCGATCTCGGCGGCACGGTCCGGCATGAGATAGGCGCTCACCGGCGCCATCACGGGATAAGGCGACTGTGCATGTGCCGACCCGGCGAAACCGATACCGGCCGCAGCGGCCAGGAATGTCATGAGCATGCGAGGCGTGTTCATTCCAACTCTCCCTTGATCAATCAGCGACGGCCCAGCGTCCGCACAGCTTGTCGAGCGCCCCGCCCCAGCCCCAGCGATGGCTGGCCTCGGACTCCGCATCGTGCAGATCGCCATGGATCAGTGTCAGCTCAGTGCCCGCGCCTTCAGGCCGGACATGCATCTCGACCCGGGAAACACGATCCTTCTCCTCCGGGACGCCGCCCGACATCCACCGCCAAGTCATGACGATGCGCTGCACCGGTGCGACATCGAGGAATTCGCCCGCGCATTCATGCTCGAGGCCGTCCGCCGTGCGGAACCGCACGCGGTAGGCGCCGCCAATGCGCACGTCCGCCTCGGCGGACAGAACGGGCAGGTCATCCGGCCCCCACCAGCATGTCAGCCCCTGTGCGGTCGACAGGAGATCGAACACGGTCGAGGGCTGCGCGCGGATATGGCGCACAAGGGTCAGGCTGGTCATTGCCCGCGAACGGTCTTCGCCGCCTCCATCGCCTCGGCCACTTCGACCAGCCGGTCGAGGCTCTGTGTCCAGAAACGCTCATAGGGCGCAAGCCACTCGGCCGCTGCCTTGAGCGGCTCGGCATTCAGGCGGACCCTGACGGTGCGGCCCTGCTTCTCGCGGTGCACCAGCCCCGCCTCGGACAGCACATTGAGATGCTTCAGGACGGTCGGGAGCTTGATCGGCAGGTCCCGCGCCAGTTCCCCCACCGTAAGTTCGGATTCCCGCGCGAGGCGCAGCAACATTGCGCGGCGGCTCGGTTCGCTGAGCGCTGCGAAGGCTTGGTCGAGCGGCGAGTCTGAATAGTTTGCCATATGGCAAACTATTCAGAAAGGACCGGTCCCGTCAAGAGGACGGGATGGCTGGGCTCAATGAGTCCCAGCGCTCCGCCCCGCCCCGACAGGCTCGACGGAGCAGGTGAAATTCTCCGCGACGCTGGTTGATCCGCTTCCCTTGTAGTGGGCGGTCTGCGGATACGGGCAAATCGGCCGCTGGAAAGCGATCTTTCCCGGCGTCCCGGTCTCGAACTTGGTCGCGACGACCCGATCCGGCACCTTCGCCTTTCCGTCCCATTCGACCAGAGCGGAAAAGAGATCGTCGCCCGGCCCCTTGACCGGTGGCGGCGGCAGGTTGCCCAAGGCGGAGTTGAACGAGTCGGGGCCTGTGCCTCCGCCGCAATGCATCACCCCGGGCACCATGAAGAGCCGCGCGGACCTCTGGAGCTTCGCCATCCCGCCAAGAGCGCGTGCCTGCCGCTCGTAGAAGGCGACGGTTTGCGCCGGGGGAACCAGCGAATCCGCCCAGCCCTGATAGATGATCAGCCTCCCGCCGCGCGCCGCGAATGCGCGCAGGCTGCCGCGCGTCGCGTCATTGACGTCGGGGCCCAGGGTCGCGTCGACCTTCGCCATGTCGCGATCCCAATCGAAGCCGTGCCAATCCCAGCCGGCGCCGAACACCCATTTGAACAGGCTGCTGAATTGCGGCTGGCCATTGGCCGCGCTCTCGAGGAACGACCAGCCACTGCGACCGGGGCCTTCGCTTCCGAGCGGCCAGCCGAAAAAGGCGGGGCGTCCATCGCGCGTCACCGGGCCGCTGTAAAAGGCGCGTGCGGTCGCTACTTCAGCAGCAGTCAGACATTGATCGGTGGGTGGGCCCTGGCAGGCGATCTCCTGGGGATCGAAGCGACAGGCGAGCGGATCGGTGATGAACGCATCGCCGGGCACGCCATGTCCCTGCCCGTTGCACGCCGTGACCGCGGCGGCATTGAGCGATCGCAATTTGGCATCCGTCAACAGGCTTCCGGGCGTGCCATTGGCAGCCGCGAAATCCCACAGGACCGCGGCATGCCCCCAGGTCCGGTTGACCACGGGAGCGCCGACCAGGATGCCGTCATAGTCCTGCGGGTAATAGAGCGCCTCGATCAGCCCCTGCTGCCCCCCGGTCGAGCACCCGGTATAAAAGGACCGGCTGACGCCATGGCCATAATAAGCGCGCGCAATTGCCTTGCCGGTAACCGTCATCACATGCGTCGAAAGGCGGCCCCAGTCCTTCCACTTGCGCGGGTGCCCGATCAGCGCGTCGGCATTGAGCACTGTCGCCGGCGCGGTTCCAGTATCGGTCGTGGCCGTCGCATACCCCCGCCGCAGCCCGCTCGCCATGCCGCTATAGCCGGCCTGGAGCGTTCCGGCGAAGCCGCCATTGCCGTTGCCATGGAATATGCCGGTCCAGCCCTGGACCGGCAGCCAGATCTCGACACCCACGTCCGAATCCGGCGCCGCCCTGACCCGCGCGACGACCCGGCAAAATGCCGGAAGGCCAGACAGGCTCTGGATCTTGAGGGTGGTGGCCGCGTCCTCGACCATCGTGGCGCTGACGATGACGGTGTCGGGCAGGCGAAGCGTCGCGAGCGAACCGCATCGGGATGCCGGCATGGGAGCCCCGGGCGCCTGGGCGGCAGCGAGCGAAGGAAATCCGACGGCAAGAAGAGCCAGGTATTTCAGAACCGCAAAGAGCCTGGCCGGAGAGACCTTACGATATTCCATGGATGTGAACCTCGCTGGATTTCAGAGGATTGCATATCTCGGCCCGGGGAGGTCTTTTTTGCCCTTAGCGAAATGCCTTCACCAGCGGAAGGATCGTCGAATAATCGTCGCTCCACGGCGTGAAGCCCGGATAGCGCGACAAAGGCTGCCAGCCTGTATCGCGCGCCTTGAGCGCCGCCAGCACCGCCGGATCGCGCGACATCGCAACCCAGAAGGACACCGCGCGCGGCGGCTCGACCTCGGCCCCGGGGAAATAGACCAGCTTGGCTGAATACCACCCGCCCGCCTTCGCCGCGGCCGAGACGACCGGTTCCAGATCGAGGAACTTGTTCGAGATATGCACCATCAACACGCCGTGGGGCGCGAGGACGCGGCCATAGGTGCCGAACGCCTCGCGCGTCATCAGGTGCATCGGCACCGCGTCCGACGAGAAGGCGTCGAGCGTGAGCAGATCGAGCGAGGCCGTGGGCTCGACCGCGAGATTGAGCCGCGCATCGCCGACCTCAATCGGCGGATTGGGCAGGCAATCGCGCAGGAAGTGGAACTGGCCGGTATCGCGCGCGATGCGGACCACAGCGGGATCGATCTCGTAGAAACGCCATTGCTGGCCGGGCCTGGCGTAGCAGGCGAGCGTCCCCGCCCCCAGCCCGACCACGCCGATCCGGGCATGGTCGCCATACAGGGCCGGCACCGCCTGCATCGCCTGGCCGACGCCCGAACCCGGGACATAATAGGCCGTCGGCGTGCGCTCGCGCGCCGGGTTGCCGAGCAATTCGGTGCCGTGCACGGTGGTGCCGTGCTTGAGCTGCCGGACCTCCGGATTGCCGAGCACGGTATAGACGCCGAAATAGCTCCGCGTGCGTGCGCCCGGCTCAAGCGAGAGCAGCAGCGAGCGATAGCCGCCGAACGCGACCAGCGCGCCGGCCAGCACCACGACAAAGGCGCCGCGCGCGCCGATCACGCCCAGGCCGATCACCACGACAATCAGGAAGACCAGGCCCTGGAGCGGCCCCGCGCTGTCCACGCTTGCACCGGGCGCGTTCAGCACCGCCAACACCAGCAGCGCCATCACGAAAGCAATGGCGAGCGTCGCGACCCGGCGCCGTTGCGCGTCATGGGCCCAGAGCTCCGAGACCTTCCCGACCAGGAAATTCTGCGGCACCAGCGCGCCGGCGGCGAGGATCAGGATCGGGAATTCCCAGGTCCAGTCGAACACCAGGGGCGCGATCAACCCGGCGAAGATGCCGCCCAGCGCGCCGCCGACCGACATTGCGAGATAGAAGCCGGTCAGCCGGTCAGGCTCGGGCCGCAGCCGGTACATCGCGGTGTGGAGCGCGACCGAGGCCATGAACAATAGCAGCAGCGCCAGCCCGGCATTGAGATAGGGCATGCCCTGATTGCCGCCGACCAGCACCCCGCCGACCAGCAGGATGACGATCGGCGCGATCCGGGTCAGCAGATCGGCGGGCGCACGGTTTGCGGCGAAGGCGATCGTGAAGCTCAGCAGATAGAGGCCGAGCGGCAGGACCCAGAGCAGCGGCATCGCGACGACATCGGTGGTGATATAGGTCGAGGTCGCGAGCATCAGGCCCGAGGGCACGAAGGCGAGCAGGATCCAGAGCGCGATACGCCTGCCGGGGGGCGGCGGACTCACTGCGACCGGACCTTCGACCACCGCCATCTTCATCTTGGGCAGCATCATCGAGCAGACCGCGACGAGGAGCGCGACGACGATATAACCGAAGGTCCACAGCCGGCTCTGCCCGTGCAGCGCAAGGCCGGGCTCGACCAGCAGGGGATAGGCGATCAGCCCGGCAAAGCTGCCGAAATTGGACGCCGCATAAAGCGCATAAGGATCCTGCCCCTTGCTCGCGACGCTGAACCAGCGCTGCAGCAGCGGCGCCTGGGCCGAGATCGCGAAGAAGAGCGGCCCGATCGAGGCGCCGAGCAGCCAGGGCACCCAGATCGCCGGCTGGGCATTGGCCGGCAATTGAGTCGCCATCAGGCCGATCGGCAGCCAGAAGGCAGCGATGATCAGCACGGCGAGATGGATTGCGGCCTGCAGCCGCACTGTCACCCGGCCGAGCAGATGCGCATAGGCGTAACCGCCGAGCAGCAGCGCCTGATAGACCAGCATCGCCGAGTTCCACACCGCCGGCGCGCCGCCGAGCCGGGGCAGCGCCATGCGCGCGACCATCGGCTGGACGAGGAACAGCAGGAACGATCCGGCGAGGATCGTCACGACGAACAGCAATCGCCCGTAGCGCGCGGGCACAGCGATGCGCGCCATCAGGCGGGCCGGGCGATTCTGTACAGGATATGGCGCCTGAGCGGGCTGCCTTCCGGCACCAGCGGATGATCGAACTCGCCCCCCATATCCCGCACCATCCCCAACCGCTCCATCAGTCCCCAGCTTGCAGCATTAGCTTGCACGGTAATTGCTACTATTTCGCGAGCATCGAGATTCGCCCAGGCCCAGTCGAGCGTCGCCTGCGCGGCTTCGCGGGCATAGCCCTGCCCCCAATGGTCACGGCCGAGCCGCCAGCCGATCTCGACCATATTCTCGATCGGCGTATCCGGCGCGCCACCCTTGAGCCCGCACAGGCCGAGCATCGCGCCATCAGCGCGCCGCTCGATCACCCAGAAGGTAAAGCCGTGGCTCTCCTGCCAGCTCGACAGGCGCCCGAGCATTGCTTCGAACGCTTCATCGTCAGCGACCGGCAGCAGGAAGCGCATGACCTCGGGATCGTCGCACTGCGCGCGGAGCGCGGCGCGGTCGCGCTCTTCCCAGCGGCGCAGGATCAGGCGTTCAGTCTCGATCACGCGTTCAGCAGCCTTGCTGCGTGCGCCGCATGATAAGTGAGCACGCCCGAGCAGCCGGCGCGCTTGAACGCCATCAGCGTCTCGAGCACGACTGCATCGCGTTCCGCGGCGCCGGCCGCGACCGCCGCCTCGATCATCGCATATTCGCCGGACACCTGGTACGCGAAGACCGGCACCTGGAACTCGCTCTTCACCCTCAGGATGATGTCGAGATAGGGCAGGCCCGGCTTGACCATCACGCTGTCGGCGCCCTCGGCGAGATCGAGCGCGACTTCGCGCAGCGCTTCCTCGGCATTGGCCGAATCCATCTGATAGGTCTTCTTGTCGCCCTTGAGCAGGCCGCGAGACCCGACCGCGTCGCGGAAGGGGCCGTAAAAGCCGCTCGCATACTTGGCCGAATAGGCCATGATCTGGACGTTCACATATTTTTCGGCTTCGAGCGCCTCGCGGATCAGGCCGACCCGGCCGTCCATCATGTCGCTCGGCGCGATGATGTCGGCGCCGGCTGCTGCCTGGTTGAGCGCCTGGCCGACCAGGACCTCGGCGGTCCGGTCGTTGAGGACATAGCCGGTCTCGTCGAGCAGCCCGTCATGGCCGTGCGCGGTATAGGGGTCGAGCGCGACATCGGTCAGCACGCCGACCTCGGGCACCGCATCCTTGAGCGCGCGGATGGCGCGGCACATCAGATTGTCGGGATTGAGCGCCTCGTCGCCATCGTCCGTGCGTAGATGCGGCGGCGTGTTGGGGAACAGGGCCACGCAAGGAATGCCGAGATCGCGCGCTTCCTTCGCGCGCGCGACGATGCCGTCGACCGACCAGCGCGACACGCCCGGCAGGCTCGCGATCGGCTCCTCAACGCCCTGCCCTTCCGAGATGAACAGCGGCCAGATCAGGTCGGCGGGCGTGAGCACGGTTTCGGCGTGCATGCGGCGGCTCCACGCCGAGGCGCGGGTACGGCGGAGGCGGAGGGCGGGATAGGCGGCGGACATGCGTGGCTTTTGGTTGATCGCTGCCCGGGGCGCAAGGGGCGCGGGGGGTTTACGGCGACAAGGATGCAAGGATAGGATACGATATAACGTTATTCATCCAAAGGCACCGAACAAGGGAGACGGGAATGCATATAGGCAAGAGCTTGTTCATGATCGCGGTGATGCCGGCACCGGCATTGGCCCAGGCGATCCAGGACGCGAAGCCCGCCACGATCGTCGTCGCGGGACATGGTAGCATCGAGACGGCACCCGATAGGGCGACGCTGACGCTCACGATCCGCGGCGAGGGCAGGACGCCGGATGCCGCGACCTCGGCACTCGCGGGAAGGCAGAAGGCGGTGCTAAGCGGGCTGCGCTCGCTAGATCCACAGTTGGAAGTCCAGACCGGCTCGATCGCGATCAGCGAAGCGCGCGCCGGCAACTGCGACAACGGCAGCGGCTTTACCGAGTTGCATAGCGACCAGGATGTTGCACATGCCCTTGACGCGGCGGCCGATGCCCTGACCGACCGGGCGCAGGACAGCTCGGCCAAGGGGCCTTGCATCGTCATCGGACGCGTGGCCGAGATCGAGGCGACAGTGATCCTCAATTCAGTCAAGGATGCGGGAACGGCCGTCGGCCTGGCCGGTCGGCTCGGCGCGCGCGAAGCCAGGGTCGACGCTTTCGGCCTTCGCAGTGAAGCCGATGCCTCGGATCGCGCCGTCACCGCGGCGATCGCGAATGCGCGTGCGCAGGCTCAGGCGATAGCAAAAGCTTCGGGCGCCAGGCTGGGGCCCTTGATCTCGGTGTCGGACGGAAGCGATCGCGGCGGCCGGGTGCTCCGCTTGTACGATGTGAATCAGGCGCTTGCCCCGGCTGTGATGCCCGCACCGGTCGTCGTCGATGTCACGCCCAAGCCGGTCGAAACCGAGGCGCGGCTGATCGTCACCTTCGCGATCGAGAGATAATGCCTCAGCCGGTCGGGTTAAGCCGACCGGCCGGCTCGCCCGTGCCATGGGCATGCTCGCCTGCCTCTTCCGGATCGGGCGGTACGATCAGCACCTGTTCGCGCCAGTGGCTGCTGCGATAATAGAGGATCGCCAGCGACAGCGACACGAGCGAGCCGAGCGGGAAGGCGTACCACAGGGCGTCCTCGCCGATGAAGTGCGGGCCGATCAGCGCGAAACCGATCCGCACCGGATAGAAAGCGATCGCCAGGATGATCAGCGGCGCCATCGTCGCGCCATTGGCGCGCACCGTCGAGAACAGCACCATGGTCGCGCCGAACATGACGAAGGTCCAGCTCGAGATGAGCTGGATGTGCCGCGCGATCGGGATCGCCGGGCTCTGGCTGCCGACGAACAACGCCATCACCTGGCGGTCGAACAGGATGATCGCGAGGATCACGACGAGCGTGATGAAGGTATTGTAGAGGATCCCGGCCCGGGTGATCGCGCTCACCCGCTCCCATTTGCGCGCGCCGATATTCTGCGCCGCCATGCTGCTGACCGCGACGCCGATCGCCATCGCCGGCATCTGGATATAGGTCCAGAGCTGCTGCGACACGGCATAGGCGGCCGCCGTATCGACGCCGAGCCGGTTGACCAGCCCGACCATGGTCAGCCCGGCGGTCGACATCACCAGCATCTGCGCGCCCATCGGCAGGCCCTTGGCAACGATGATCCTCACCAGGCTCGCTTCCGGGAGGAGGTAGCGGAATTCATGCCCGCGCAGCCGGATCGGGAGGTCGCGCCAATAGACATAGATGAGCAGTCCAGCCGAGGAGATGAACCCGGCCAGCAAGGTCGCCGTCGCCGAGCCGGCGATCCCCATGCGCGGGAACGGGCCGATCCCGGCAATCAGCAACGGGTTGAAGCTGCTGTCGATCGCGACGCTGAGCAGCATGAACCAGAGCGGCGTCAGCGAATCGCCGGTGCCGCGCAGGCTCATCTGGATCAGCACGCCGAGCATCGAGAAAGGCAGGCCGACAAAGATCACGCGCAGATAATCGCGCGCCATATTCTGCGCTTCGCCCGGGGTGGCGAGCAGGCGGAGGATCTGCGGCGTGAACAGCCAGCCGAGGATCGAGATCAGCACCGCGCCGCCGACCACCAGGCCGACGGTCGATCCGAAGGCGCGCCGCGCCGCTTCGATATCGCGGCGCCCGACCGACTGGCCGATCAGGATCGTCGCCGCCATGCCGAAGCCGAACACGGCGGAGAACATCAGGAACATGATGATATTGGCGTTCGACGTCGCGGCGAGCGCGCTCTCGCCAAGGAAGCGCCCCACCCAGATCGAGTTGATCGATCCGTTGAGCGACTGGAGGATGTTCGAGCCAAGAGTCGGCAGCGCGAAGGCGAGCAGGGTCGACGCGATCGGGCCGGTGGTGAGATCGCGCTGGCCGGGGCGGGTCGGTCGGGATGCCATGACGTTCCTCATTCCCCTTCCTGCGCGGGAGGAGTTGATGCGTGCGACGCGAGCCGATCGCCCATGCCGGAAAAGCGAGGCGGGGACTCAGCCCCGGCCTTCGCGGCGTACCCCCTAGCCTTTCCTCCGCCGAAAGGGAAAGGCCTAACCGAGCCGCGCCAGCGCCGCGCCGAGCCTTTCCGCCTCGGCGGTTTTGTCGGCATGGTCGGCCCGCGCCTTTTCGACGGCTTCGGGCTTGGCGCGTTCGACAAAGCTTGCATTGCCGAGGCGGCCGGCGAGCGCATCGCGCTCCTTCTCGGCCGCGGCGATCGCCTTGGCGAGGCGGGCGCGCTCGGCGTCAAGGTCGATGACGCCTTCGAGCGGAAGGACGAAGGTCGCCTCGTCGATCACGACCTGCAGCGCGCCGCCGACGGGTGCACCGCCTTCGATCCGATCGATCCGGGCGAGGCGGGCAATCGCGGCGGCCTGACGGTCGAGCCGGGCGAGCGTCGTCGCATCGGCATCGCGGACGAGGAAGGGCATGCGCGTGCCCGGGGGGACATTGAGCTCGTTGCGTGCGGCGCGGACTTCGCTGACGAGACGGATCAGCCAGTCGATTTCCTTGCTCGCCTCGGGATCGATCGCGCGCGCATCGGCCATCGGCCAACGCGCGACGATCAGCTCGCTGTCGCGCGGGCCCATCTTCGACCAGAGTTCTTCGGTGATGAAGGGCATGAACGGGTGGAGCAGGACCAGGATCTGGTCGAGCACCCAGCCGGCGACCTTGCGGGTTTCTTCTGCTTCTTCACCCCGCTCGCGGGAGGGGCTGGGGGTGGGCTCGCGCTCACCTTCAGCGGTATCGTCTGTGGAAGCCGGGAGCCCACCCCCGGCCCCTCCCGCAAGCGGGAGGGGAGACAAGACCGGCTTGATCAGCTCGAGATACCAGTCGCAGAACCGGCTCCAGACGAACTGGTACACCGCGTTCGCCGCGCCATCGAAGCGATAATCCGCTAAGGCGATATCGACTGCCTGCACCGTCTGGATGGTCTCGGCGATGATCCACCGATTGACCGCCAGCGCAGCCTCGGGCGCCTCGATCGTGCCGCTCGCACCGATCCCGTTCGACTGGCAGAAGCGGGCCGCGTTCCACAGCTTGGTCGCGAAGTTGCGATAGCCTTCGACCCGCTTCTCATCCATCTTGATATCGCGACCCTGGCTTTCCATCGCCGCCATGAAGAAGCGCAGCGCATCGGCGCCATAGCGATCGATCAGGCCCAGCGGGTTGACGACATTGCCCTTGGATTTGGACATCTTCTGCCCGTCCGCCGCGCGGACGAGCCCGTGCAGGTAGAGCGTGCGGAACGGCACATCGCCCATGAAGTGCATGCCCTGCATCATCATCCGGGCATCCCAGAAGAACAGGATGTCGAAGCCGGAGATGAGGACGTCGTTCGGATAGCGGCCGTGGAGCTTGGGGTCTCCGTCCTCCGGCCAGCCCATCGTCGCGAAGGGCCAGAGCGCTGAGGAGAACCAGGTGTCGAGGACGTCCGGGTCCTGGACAAGCGTAACCCCCTCGCCCGCCTGAGCCTGTGCCTCCTCCTCGCTCATCGCGACGAAGATCCTGCCATCCTCGGCGAACCACGCCGGAATGCGATGCCCCCACCAAAGCTGCCGGCTCACGCACCAGGGCTGGATATTCTCCATCCAGTTGAAGAAGGTCTTCTCCCAGGTCTTGGGCACGATCCTGATCGCGCCCGACTGGACCGCCTCGATCGGCCGCTTCGCCAGCGTCTGGGCGTCGACATACCATTGATCGGTCAGCCAGGGCTCGATCACGTCGCCTGAGCGATCGCCATAGGGCGTCTGGATCGTGCGCGGCTCGGCGTCGTGCTCGACGCCTTCCTTGTCGATATAGGGCACGAGGAAGCCGTCCTGCTTCAGCTTCTCGACCACGAGCTTGCGCGCCCAGAAGCGGTCGATACCGAGCAGATCCTCGGGGATCAGCCCGTCGGCGGTCTGCGTGACCTGCGCCTTTGCGTCGAGCATGTTGAGCATCTCGCCGGCCTTGAGCCCCGCGCGCTTGCCCACCTCGAAATCGTTGAAGTCGTGGCCCGGCGTGATCTTCACCGCGCCGGTGCCGAGCGCGGGATCGGCATGCTCGTCAGCGATCACCGGGATCAGCCGGCCGGTGATCGGCAGCTTCACCTGTTTGCCGATCATCGCCTTGTAGCGCTCATCCTCGGGATGCACCGCGACCGCCATGTCGGCGAGCATCGTCTCCGGCCGGGTCGTCGCGACGGTGATCGAGCCCGACCCGTCAGCCAGCGGATAGCGGATCTGCCAGAAGCTGCCCTTGATCTCGCACGTCTCGACCTCGAGATCGCTGATCGCGGTGCCGAGGCCCGGATCCCAGTTCACCAGCCTTTTGTCGCGGTAGATCAGGCCCTGGTTATAGAGATCGACGAACACCTTCAGGACGGCCTTCGAAAAGCCCTCGTCCATCGTGAAGCGCTCATTGGCCCAGTCCATCGAGCAGCCGAGCCGGCGGAGCTGCTGCGTGATCTCGCCGCCGCTCTCGGCCTTCCATTCCCAGACCTTGGCGACGAATTCCTCGCGGGTGAAATCGGTGCGCTTCTGCTGCACCTCGGCCATGCGCCGCTCGACCACCATCTGAGTCGCGATGCCGGCATGGTCGGTGCCGACCACCCAGAGCGCGTCCTTGCCCTTGAGCCGCGCATGCCTGACGAGCACATCCTGCAGCGTATTGTCGAGCGCATGGCCGATATGCAGCGACCCCGTCACATTGGGCGGCGGGTTGACGATCGTCCACGGCTCCGCGCCCGGGCGTTCGGGGTGGAACAGGCCATGCGATTCCCAATGGGCGTACCAGCGGGATTCGATCTCGGCGGGGTCGAAGGTCTTGGGGAGCTCAGTCATGGTGCGGGGGCTTTAGCCTCGGACGGGCGCGAAAGGCCACCCCCGTTGCGTCGATCGATTGCAGACCGCCGGGGTCTGGGGCAATCTGCCTGCAATGCACAATGACCTCTCACATGAGCTCAAGCGCGATCGCCGCGAGGCACTGAGAGACTATTCGGCGTCTCTGATGTCGAATACGAAATGGCGCGCCGTCTTTACCGCCCTGGCGAATCCCGAGCTCGCGATCCGGCAAATCATCGCCAAGTTCGTCGGCGTCGAAGAAGAAAAGCCAATGCACCTGCCCTGGCTTGAAGCGCCCCATGCCTTTGTGGACTCAGCCGATTTCGGCCCCTTTCCGCTGGTCGGCATAGAATGGATCGAGATCCCCGCAACGGCGATTTTCCCGCGATCGAATAACGTTGCGGCTGAACGATATGCGCAAGATCTGGTGGCCATCCGGTCCGCTCTGGAAGCTACCGGCAAACAGTTCCCCTTGCAGGATTCAGCCAATGGCCTGCGTATCCTGGGCCACGTCCGCTAGCTACCGTCGCGGAATTGCCAGTGGCAGGACTCGAACCTGCATCCCGTTTCCGAGGTCCGGTTGTGACCGGTGGGTCTACCAATTCCCCCATGCCTGGCGCGCGCCGCTGTAGCAGCAGCGACATCGCCCCTCCATCACGAATTAGGGCGCAACCACATAACCGGCGTCGGGCGCGACCCATTCAACCGCCTGGTCCTGATCAGCCTGATAAACGCCGTCGATAACCGCTTTCTCGACCAGCCCCTCACCGGAGCGCTCATAGGTGACGCAGATCTCCTTGTTCATCATACCGCTCAACGCGGTCGCCATGTTCGCGAGGATTGGCGCCGCCTGCGCATGGTCCAGCAGCTTGCCGGCCACCCGAATCCTGCCTGACGAGACGTCCTCGGGCTTCATCACCCCGCAAACGCTCCCATCCTTCAGCGTGACCGGTGACGTGGTTTCGAAGATCACCGGGCGTTTCGGCGAGATCAGGATGGAGGCGGTGTTGCTATAGGTCGATCCCTCCACCAGCCGATAGGAGGCCAGAGAGAGGCAAGTCTTTTTCTGGTCATCGGGCCGGGTGCATTCAAGCAGCCCGGCAATGGCCGGGGCGAGCGGATCGCTTGCAGCGCCCGCACCTGTCGCGGCGGCTGTCAGCGCCAACAGAGCGAAAAACATCATCCAGTCCCCCGTGTTCAACCCAGGCCGATCGCCGACTATTCAGCTTTCTTTCCGGTCCATTTCCCGAGCCAGCCGAGCACTTCGTGATACCATTGGCGGCTCTCCCTGGGCTTCAACACCCAATGGCTGCCGCCCGGGAACACCATCAGCCGCGACGGGATGTCGCGCCGCTGCAGCGCCGTGAAGGCCGCGACGCCCTGCGTATAGGGAATCCGGTAATCGCCCTCGCTGGTGATGACGAGCTGCGGCGTCTGCCACTTGGTCACGAAATTGACCGGGTTCCATTTCTCGAACTCGGCCGGCGCTTCATAATAGGGATGCCCGCCATGCTCCCATTCGTCGAACCACAGCTCCTCGGTCTCATAGGCCATGGCGCGCGCGTCGAAGACGCCGTCATGCTGGACGATGCACTTGAAGCGATCGGGCCAATTGCCCTCGATCCAGTTCATCATATAGCCGCCATAGGAGGCGCCGAGCGCGCAGGCATTATCGGCATCGAGCCAGGCGAATTTGTCGGTCGCGGCCTTCAGCCCCTTTTGCAGATCCTCGAGCGGCCAGCCGCCCCAATTGTTGCGGATCGCATCGCTGAAGCCCTGGCCGTAGCCGGTCGAGCCATGGAAATCGACCGCGACCAGGCCGTAGCCGGCGCCCGCGAACACGGCCGGGTTCCAGCGATAGGACCAGCTGTTGTTGCTCGATCCCTGCGGCCCGCCATGGACCATGAACGCGATCGGCGCCTTGGCCCCCGCCGCCAACCCGGCAGGCTTCACCGCATAGCCCCATACCGTGTCACCATTCGCGCCAGGGAAGCTGAACCGCGTCACCTCGGGCAGATCGATCCCGGCGAGCTTGTCGGCGTTGACCGAGGTCAGCCGGACCGTCTTCTTGCCCGAGAGCAGGTAGAAATCATCCGGCGCGGTCAGGCTGTTCATCGAGAAGACCAGGCCCTTCGCGGTCGGCACCACAGCGGAAACATTGCCCGCCTGGGTCAGCCGGGTGATCTTGCCGCTGGCGGCATCGATCGACCAGATCGGGTTCTCCTGCGTGTCCTCGGCGGTGACGATGATCGACTTGCTGTCGGGCGACCAGGCGATCGAGCCGACTGAACGATCCCAGCTCTCGGTCAGCGCACGGACATTGCCGCTGGCGAGATCGCGGACCATCAGCACCTGCCGGTCAGCCTCGTAGCCGGGCCGCTTCATCGCGAACCAGGCAAGCGACTTGCCGTCAGGCGAAGCGGTCGGGAGATTGTCCATGCCGTGATTGGCCGGCGTCAGATTGATCGGTGCCGCGGACCCGTCAGCCGGCGCCGCCCAGATATCGAGGTTCACCGACAGCGGCTCCATCGGCAGATCCGACTTCACCCCCGCCACCGGCGACTGGCGCAGCGCGAAATAGACTGTCTTGCCGTCCGGGCTCCAGTTAATCTCCTCGCCGCCGCCCATCGGCTTGGACGGCGTATCACCGACCAGCCCGTGCTCGATCGCGACGCCATTGCCCGGCGCGCCGTCGGCGGTCAGCGGCAGGACGAAGATTTGCGAGCGCTTATACTCATACCAGCTCGCCCAGTGCCGGATGAACAACTGGTCATAGGTGCGGCCATTGCCGGCATTCGCGTCCTTCTTGACCATCGGCGGCTCGAGGCTCGGCGCGCCGATGCTCCGGTCGGCAAAGACCAGCAGCTTGTCGCCGGTCGGCGCCACCTTGAAACCGCCCATGCCGCCCTTGAAGCTGGTCAGCTGCTTCGCCGCGCCGCCAGCGACCGGCACTGACCAGACTTCGTCGTCGCCGCCCTTGTCGGACTGGAAATACACGGTCGCGCCATCGGCGGAGAATTGCGGTGCCGTCTCGTTGACGTCGGCCTCGGCGACGAGCTTCTCGGGCACCGCGCCCTTTTTCGTCAGGTCGAGCTTCCACAGGTCGAATCGCCCGCCATCGATCGCGAGATCAGTCTCGCGCTGCTGCCAGACGAGCCAATGGCCATCCTTCGAAACGTCGGGCGCGCCGACGCGCGACAGCATCGTGACGTCGTCGATGGTCAGTTGGCGGGCGCCGGCAGGAGCAGCGGCGGCGATCAGCGCGAGGGCACTCGCGGACAGGAGTATTTTCATTGCCCTGATCTGGCAGATGCCAGGGCCGGCCGCAATCGCGTGAAGGCTTAACGCGACCCGGTAATCCGGGCGATCTCGCGCGACACCATGGTTTCGACCATTGCCGGCAAGTGACCGTCGAGCCACTCGCGCAGCATCGGCCGGAGCATCTCGCGCACCAGCCCCTCAAGCGTGTCGTTGCCTGCGACCTCGGGCTTCACGACCAGCCGCGACAGTGCATCGAGCGAACCGCGACTCGCATCGGCGGCACGCGGCGACAGGATGGGGTCGGCGGGAGGCGCCGAACGAGCCGCATCCGCGGCAGGCGCCGACCGGACCGGAGCGGCTGCGGGACCAGGAGCGGGCTCGACTTCCGGCTCATCGTCTTCGGCCACCGGCTCGGCGGCAGCGAGCGGCGTCAGCATCGGCTTGGACGACGGCAAGGTGACGCGCTGCTTCAGGATCGATTCCACGGGCGCGGGGACCGGGCGCGAGAAGGGCGCAGGCGCCTCGGCGGCAGGCTCGACTGGAGCGGGCCGGTCGATGGCAACCGGGGCCTCCTCGTCCGAGGCGCGCACGGGATCGCTCAGTTCCAGGATTTCGTCATGGCCGAACTCGCCCGGCTCGGAGCGCGGCGTCATGATGCGCGCCGCGCGGCGCGCGCGGTGCGCCGCGGTCGCCGTCTCGCCCTCTTCGGCGATGATGCGTTTGATCGACGAGAGGATGTCCTCCATCGACGGTTCAGCGCTGATATCTCCCATCAAACGACCCCGTAACCGACGAACCGCCGATCAGCGGTTCTTACTTAACGCCACCTGCGGGATTCGGGCTGCCCGTGTCAACTGCGGGTTCTACGGGGGCATCGAGGATCGGATCAAGCGACCGGGTCACCTCCGAGCCCTGGGCAGGCGTCTGCGCAGTGCTGGTCGCGACCGGCTTCGGATCGGGATCGGAGCCGAAATCCCAGATCTGATGATGCACGCGCTTATAGTTAATGGTCGGATCGTAGAGCGCTCCGCCATCAAGGCCCAGATCGCGCGCCTCGGCCTTGCCCATCGCCGCGAGCAGCGCGAAACCGGCGACATAGGCATCGCGCTGCGCCGTCACCAGGGTGACCTGCGAATTGAGCAGTTCCTGCTCGGCGTTGAGGATATCGAGGATCGTGCGGTTGCCGACGCTGTTCTCGGCGCGGACGCCTTCCAGCGAAAGCTTGTTGGCATTCACCGCGGTCTCGGACGAGGCGATCACCTCGAGCGACGATTTCCACACTGCGTAAGCGGAGCGCGTCTGCGAGATCACGCCGCGCTCAGTCTCGGTGACCTGTTCGATCGCCTGGCTGCGCCGCGCCTGGGCCTGGCGGACCTGCGCCGCCGGCCGGCCACCCTGGAACAGCGGCACGGTCAGCGACAGGCCGGCCGTGGCGGACGTGCCCGCCTGACCCACCGGGATGCCGGTTCCGGCGCCGAGCGAGCCGAGATAGTTGAAATAATTGCCGCCGACCACGGCGCTCACCCGCGGCAGGCGCCCGGCCTTGGCGACCTCGATGTCATAGGCAGTCGCATCGCGCGTCTTCTGCGAGGCGAGCAGGGTCGGATTGTCGTGCAGCGCCACCTCGACCGCGCCGTCCACGGCGTTCGGCATATTGGGCAAGGGCGGCGGCGTTTCGAGCGTGCCGGGCGCTTCGCCGACAAGACGGATATAATTTTCCCGGCTCGAGATCAGCTGGGCCTGGGCCGACTGCAGCTGGCTGCGCGCCAGTGCGAGCCGCGCTTCCGACTGGGCGACGTCAGTCCGGGTCAGGTCGCCGACCTGGAACCGGTCCTTGCTCGCCTGCAGATTGACTTCGAGGACGTGCACATTCTGCGCGTTGAGCGACACGATCGCATCGTCGCGGATCACGTCCATGTAGGCGCCGACGACCGCCGTGAAGAGATTGCTCTCGGTCCCGCGCAGCGTCAGGTCCCCGGCATCGACCCGGGTCTTGGCGGCATTGACCGAGCCGTGCACGGCACCGAAGGTCAGGAGCGGGATGGTCAGATTCGCCTGGCCCGAAAGCTGGCGCTGCGGCGATGTCAGGCTGTTCGCCCCCGGCCCCTGCAAAACCGCCTCGTTATAGCCGCCATTGAGATCGGCCGACGGCAGGCCGGACGCCCGTGCGATCGGCACATTCTCGTCGATCGCGCGCACATTGGCGCGTTCCGCGGTGAGCGTCGGGTTGGTGTTGTAGGCCTTGACCAGTGCGTCACGAAGCGTCTCCGCGGAAACCGGGGCGGCGATCAGCAGTACCGCCGCGCTGCCAAACAAATGAATCCGTCGCATAGGGTGCGGCATCTTTCAGAAAGTGAAGGTTTTGGGCCGGGCGAACCCCGGCAATGGGACACAATCGATGTCGGCGAAATCGAGCAGCGCGAAGCCGCCTGTGGTCTTGCGGCCCGAGGCGAGCCGGGTGATGCCGCGATCGACGATCCCCGCCACGGCGCGTCCCCCCGCGCCGAGCTGCGCCACCAGCGCTTCGGGCACATGCTCGACGGCGCCGTCGATCATCAGCACATCATAGGGTGCGCCGGCATGCCCGGCCTCGAGCGGCCCTTCGATCAGCGTGACATTGGGATAGGAGGCCAGCGCCTCGCGCGCCAGCGCGGCAAGCGCCGGATCGCTTTCGACCGCGACGACTTCGGCGACCAGCCCCGCGAGCACCGCGGCGGTGTAGCCACCGGCGGCGCCGATCAGCAGCACACGGTCGGCGGGCAGCAGATAGGCTTCCGTCAGCAACCGTCCGGTCGCGATCGGCACATTCTGGAAACGGCCGCGGCCAAGCGGCACGGCGGTGTCGCGATAGGCGATACCGCGCACATCCTCGGGCAGGAACGCCTCGCGCGGCACCCGCGCCATCACGGCGACGATGCGCGGGTCGCTCACCGCATTGGTGCGCAACTGGCTTGCCACCATTGCGTGGCGCATCGCTTCGAAGCGATCGGAATCCATTGCCGTCATTTTCATTACGTCCCTGTCGCACAACTGTTTTAGTCATGCAATACACTTGTTGCGTCTGCGGGCTTGTATCGTGCCGCCCCGCCCGCGCCAACCCAAGGCGCATGGCAATTTTATCGTGGTGAGGCAACGCTGCAGCGCTTCTGCCGTGAAATCCGCAACCGACGAGTTCATGCGAATGTCAGGTGCCTGTCATCGAAATTGTGCTATGCAGCATCATCGCGACGAGGGGCGCTGCGAATCAAGGCGCTTCACTATGAATCTCGGGCAACTTTTCCGCTGCGCCTTTGGCCACCATGTCCGCTCGCACCGGCGCTCCTATCTCGAGGATGGCCGAAAGGTGAGCGTGTGCCGGTGCTGCGGCCGCAGGATGGTGAAGGAAGATCTGGCCTGGAAGCTGCTGAGCGCCGAAGGAGTTGCCACATCTGCAAGCCCGCCGGACGCGTAAGCCGCCAGGCGCACATCGCCCGGCCTACGAAAATCACGAACCCCCGGTTGACCCCACGCCAAAAACCAAGCATCTGCGCCGCCTTCGGCCCGATGGCGGAGTGGTTACGCAGAGGACTGCAAATCCTTGCACCCGAGTTCGATTCTCGGTCGGGCCTCCATTCCCTTGAAATTCATGCTTTTTCCCGCGAGCCGATGGTCACGCCACGTCGTCAGCGAAAAGCAGTCGCTAGTCGATCCAGAACGCTGCGTAGATCCCCAGCCACATCATCCGGATCGCAACCACTGACAAAAGCCCGAGCGCGGCGGTCGCCACGATCGCGACCGGGAAATTGACGGTACGACTCGGCAGCATCGGACTGGATTTTCCCATCGCCCAACAATCGGGTGCGAATATCTCGCACATCGGAGATGTCCGCAATGGGCCCACTCTCAAAGCCGAAGAAAGCGCCAGCTTCGCCGTCCGCCGGCAGCCTGTGCCAGCACGCCGAACTTCCTGACAAACTGGCACTATGCCGGCCTGATCGGCCGTCAGTTCCGGGCCGGCGCAAACGTACAAATTCTGAGTGCTTGGCCGGGCTCAGGTCCGGCCAGGAGACTGACAAGCGAGAGGCGCCTCCGTTTCCGGACCGCCCCCTCCCCGCTTGAATACGCTGCCGGTATCGTCGCTGCGGGAAGCGATCCTGGGATCTGCCGCGGATCGTCGCCAGCCGGTGGAACGAAATCCTGCCTCCAGCCTTCTGACCATCAGACGATTGCGGAGAGCAGCATGCATACCACCATCCATGGAAGCGCCCTGATGGCCTTCCTCGTCTGGATCATCGTCGGTGCAATCATCGGATGGCTCGCCGGGCTGGTGATCCAGGGCGGCGGGTTCGGTTTCATCGTCGATGCCCTGATCGGTATTCTCGGGTCCGTCCTCGCGGCATGGCTCTTTCCGCACTTCGGCATCTCGCTGGGCGCAGGTCTGGTGGGGTCGATCCTCGAATCGATCATTGGTGCGATGATCGTCGTCGTCGCCGTCCGTCTCTTGCGACGAATTTAGGGCGATACAGCATTTTCCGGCGCGCTTGAGTCGTCACGAAGCCGCCGTTCATCCCTGCCTCGGTCCGGAGCCGCTGATTTCCTGCACAAAGTCCAGAAATGCCCGAACCTTGGCGGGCGGGAGATGGCGGGAGGGATGGTAGGCGTAGAGCGGATAGACTTCGTCCGACCATTCAGTGAGGATCTGCACCAGTTCGCCACCTTCGAGCCATCGGCCGACGCCGAGTTCGAAGCTTTGGAAGATGCCCTGGCCCGAGAGGCACGCCTCGATCGCGGTGGAGGGATCATCGGTGGTGACGCGCCCCCGCACCTCTACCTCGAATGAATTGTCGCCTCGGCCAAAGCCCCAGGCGAAGGGCAGCCCGGTCCGGGGATCGCGGAACAGGATCGTCTCATGCTCGACCAGTTCATGCGGTGAGGCAGGCACGCCGCGGCGATCGAGATAGGATGGCGCCGCCAGGGTCAGCACGCGCGTCTCCAGTATCTTGCGCGCGATGAGCGAAACGCCGTCGGCTGGGCCGAAACGAACTGCAATGTCGACGCCCGCCATCATCTCCTCCCGATGGTTGCTGACGATCAGGTCGAGCGACAGCAGCGGATATCGGCCCAGGAAGCACTGCAGATTGGGCGCCAGCACCATGCGCGCGAACCAGGGATCGACATTCACCCTGAGCTTGCCGCTCACCGTCGCCGCGGCGCCCGCCGCTTCACTCGCCGCTTCCTCGATGCCGGCGAGCAGCGGTGTGACGCTCTGGTAAAACCGGCGGCCCTCCCCGGTCAGTGTCGCCGAACGGGGGGCGCGGTCGAACAGGCGGACGCCGACGCGTGCCTCGAGCCGCGCCACTGCGCGGCTTACCCCGGACGGCGTGAGGCCCAGCGCTTCCCCGGCGCGCGCGAAGTTCCCGGCCTCGACCACCGCGGCGAGGACGCCAACGCCAGTCAGAATGCGCGCATCGAAGCTCATCGGCACTGCCCTGCTGTGATTCAATATCACAGTAGCATTGATCTTTATGCGCTCAAATCATGGATCGCCGCGCCCTAGATGGATTGTGCGCGGGCCGACCACCGATTTGCCCGCACCGCCCGGCGGCGCGGCGCCCCGAACCTCCGAAGCCCCTGACGGGAGACATGGCATGTACGCAATCACTGGAATCACCGGGAAGGTCGGCGGTGCGCTGGCTGATGCGCTGCTCGACGCCGGTCTGCCGGTCCGCGCCATCGTGCGCGATGCCGCGAAGGCAGCGCCCTGGGCCGCGCGCGGCTGTGCGGTCGCTATTGCCGCGATGGAGGACGCCGATGCGCTCGCCCGCGCCTTCGCCGACGCGCAAGCTGTATTCGTCCTGCCCCCGTCCGACTTTGATCCCGAGCCAGGCTATCCCGAGGCGCGCCGTGTAATCGCCGCGGTGCGCGAAGCGCTCGAGACCGCCGGACCCGAGCGTGTCGTCTGCCTGTCCACGATCGGTGCGGATGCTGAGCGGGACAATCTCCTGAGCCAACGCACATTGATGGAGCAGGCGCTTGCCACCTTGCCCATGCCGGTGACCTTCCTGCGCGCAGCATGGTTCCTCGACAATGCGGCCTGGGACGTCGCGTCGGCCCGAGACCAAGGCGTTATTCGCAGCTTCCTCCTGCCGCTCGACAAGCGCTTCGCGATGGTGGCGGCGCTGGACGTCGGCCGTACCGCGGCCACGTTGATCCGGGAGCGCTGGACGGGCGTGCGCATGGTCCGGCTCGAAGGGCCGGCGCGGGTTTCACCCAATGATCTGGCCGCTGCCTTCGCCGCGGCGCTGGGGCACGCGGTGCACGCCGAGGCCGTGCCGCGTGAGGAATGGGAGGCCCTGTTCCGCGCGGAAGGCATGCGCCACCCGCAGCCGCGCATCGCCATGCTCGACGGCTTCAATCAGGGCTGGATCGACTTTCCGGAGCATGATCGCGATATCCTCAAGGGCAGGACGAGCGCGGACGAGGTGATCGCCGATCTGGTGCGCCGCGACGCCTTGCAACACGTCGCTTGAGCGCGCGGATCGACTCACCGCCACCGCGCCCCAGCCAGCTTCGGGAATTGCCCAAACACATAGCCCCAGGGGATCACGATCGGCATCAGCACGACGCCCATCACGATCGCCTTGAAGTCCTCCGGGAACGTCGCTGGCATCTGCCCCGTGGACCATTGGGCAAGGCCGTAATCGAGCAGCCAGATCGTCTTCCAGGCGAACTCGAACAGCAGCAGCGGGATCATCTGCAGCGGGTAGCGCAGCCCGACAAAGGCCAGGAGCCAGATCGCACCGAGCAGGCTGGGAATGACGCCGCGCGACATGGGCTCATGGCTGATGAGCTCCGGCACGATGAACATGCCCAGGCCGAGGATGAACAGGAGATAGGTCGCCCGCAACAGATACAGGCGGAAAAGCGAAACACCGGCACCGGCTTCAACCGGCGCGGACATGGCAATGCTGGTCATGGCATCATCCTTTCGAGAGTGTGGCGGGGTGTCGATGCTATCCGGCGTCGGGCCCCGGTTCATGGTGAAGCAGGTCACCCGGCTGGCACTGCAGCACGTCGCAGATTGCCTCGAGCGTCGAGAAGCGGATCGCCTTGGCCTTGCCGGTCTTGAGGATCGACAGATTGGCCAGCGTGATGTCGACCCGCTCGGCGAGTTCGGTCAGCGTCATCCGCCGCGCGTGCAGCAGGTCGTCGAGCTTGACGGTGATCATGGTCAGACCGTCCCCGCGAGATCGTCGCGCATGGCGGTGCCTTCAGCGAACACGCGGGCGAGCACGAACAGCAGGATGACCGCCAGCCAGCCGCTGGGGGAGAAGGCCGCGATATGCAGGCGATGCGTCTCGCTGGAGGCGACCCGGGCGACGAAGCTGACCAGCAGCTGCAGCACCTGTTGCCCAAGCAGCGCCCAGGCGATCACCTGCAGCCGCGCGGCATTCTCGCGCAGGAACGGGTCGCCGGCGCGGACCGTGTCGGTCATCGCCAGCAGCCGGCGCAACACGATCAGGCTGAGCGGCACTGCTACCAGTCCGAGCGCCGCGATCAGGCGTGCGCCCAGGATCAGGGCACCGGGCTGATCCGAAGATTCGAAGCCAAGCGCCGTCACTGTCCAATATGGGTTCGCGAACAGGGCAATCAGGATCGCGAGCACGATCGCGGCATAGATCCAGTTGAGGATCACCAGGACCCTCAGGACGAGGCGCGCAATCGGCAGCGCGGCGGGGAATGATGTGGGCATTATCGGCTCCAGCGAATCGTTATCGATAAACGATATATTGCTTATCGATATTCGGCAAGAGCGCTTGTTGAGGCGATAAGGAATTCTCGTGGCGAGACCGGGGTTCAGTCGGATATCCCTCCCGGCACCCCACGATAGCGCAGTCCGTCGACGAGCAGCGCGACCATGCGCCGCGCGTGATCCGGCCTGTCGTCATGCGCCGACATGCACAGGCTCGCGATCGCGCCCAATATCTCGTCGGGAGCCACATCGGCGCGAATTGCGCCGGCGGCGACGGCGGATTCGAACAGTGCCCGAAAGGCCGGGCGGAGCCGTTGCTCGAAGCGTGCCGGCAGGCTCTCGAACGCCGGGTCGCCCGAATGCAACGCCTTGGCGAGTCCGCGCTTGGTCCCGACAAAGGCGGCATAGCGCTGCAGCCACTGCGCAAGCGCTTCGAACGGCGGATGGTCTGCGGCGAGGACAGGCGCCGCATCGGCACAGGCATCCATTTCGCGCCGGAAGACGGCGGCGATTAGATCGGCGCGCTGCGGGAAGCGGCGATAGAGCGTGCCGACCCCGACCCCTGCCCGCTCGGCGATCTCGCGCACCGGCGCATCCACGCCGGAGGTGGCGAACACCGCCATCGCCGCCTGGAGCAAGGCATCGACGCTGCGTTGCGCATCGGCGCGCAGGCGGCGTTCCCCGCCCGCCTGCGCTTCATCCTGTTCCGGCACGTCGCTCACGAAAAACCCCGTTGATAAACGGAACGACGTTCCGTATATAGACGGAACGAGGTTCCGGTTGATCGCGATATCGCATCCCGGCGCCGCCCGCAACCGTCCGCCCCCACAGGAGACCAATCATGCACTATCGCCCGCTCGGCCGCACCGGCATCAAGGTCACCCCCTATTGCCTGGGTGCGATGATGTTCGGCGGCATCGGCAATCCCGATCATGACGAATGTGTTCGCATCATCCACAAGGCGCTCGATTCCGGCATCAACTTCATCGACACGGCGGATCGCTACAGCGCCGGGGAATCCGAGGAGATCGTCGGCAAGGCGCTGAAAGGACGGCGCGACCGCGTCGTGCTCGCGACCAAGGTGCACGGGCCGATGGGCGACGACCCGAACATGCAGGGCAATTCGCGGCGCTGGATCACCCGGGCGGTGGAGGACTCGCTGCGTCGCCTCCAGACCGACCATATCGATCTCTATCAGATCCACCGCCCCGCGCCGGACACCGATATCGAGGAAACGCTCGCGGTGCTCACCGACCTGATGCGCGAGGGCAAGGTGCGCGCGATCGGCGCGTCGACCTTCCCGGCGTCGGACATCGTCGAGGCGCAATGGATCGCCGAGCGGCGCGGGCTCGCGCGCTTCCGCACCGAGCAGCCGCCTTATTCGATCCTCAACCGGTCGATCGAACGCGAGGTGCTGCCGGCCTGCCAGCGCTACGGCATGGGCGTGATGGCCTGGAGCCCGCTGGCCAAGGGCATGCTCACCGGCCGGTACCGCAAGGGCGAGCCGACGCCCGACTCGCGGCGCGCGAAATTCTTTCCCAAGGCGATGTCGGATGCGGGAAGCCTCGACGCGGTCGAGCAGCTCATCCCGCTGGCGCAAAGCGCGGGCATGTCGCTGATCCATATGGCGCTTGCCTTTGTCGTGGCCCACCCTGCCCTCACCTCGGCGATCATCGGCCCGCGCACCATGGAGCAGCTCGACGGACTGCTCGACGGCGCCGGGGTGGAGTTGAGCGACGAGATCCTCGACCGGATCGACGCGATCGTGCCGCCGGGGGTCGATGTCGCGCCTTTGGAGCAGGCGGCCTATGCGCCGCCGCCGATCGCTCAGGCGTCGCTGCGTCGTCGCCCGCTTGCCGAGCGCAAGGCCGCCTGATCTCTGTCGAAGGAGCACATCATGAACGACACACGCATCGCCCCCCGCATCGCCCCCGCATCGCCCTCGTCACCGGGGCCAATCAGGGCGTCGGCTTCCAGGTCGCGAAGGAGCTCGTCGCGAACGGCGTCACCGTCTTCGTCGGCTCGCGCAATCAGGAAAGAGGCGAGGTCGCGGCAGGTGAGATCGGCCCGGGGGCGATCGCGCTCCAACTCGACGTCACTGACCAGGCCTCGATCGCCGCCGCCGCGGCGCGCATCCAGGCCGAATTCGGCCGCCTCGACCTGCTGGTCAACAATGCTGCCATCTCGAATACGCGCAAGGGCGACCTGTCGCTCGAGGACTATGGCCGGATCTCCCGGCCGAGCAATGTGCCGCTCGACGAGATCCGTGCGATCTGGGAGACCAATGTGTTCGGCGTCCTGGCCGTGTATCAGGCGATGCTGCCGCTGCTGCGCGCGTCGTCCGATGCCCGTATCGTCAATGTGTCGAGCGCGGTCGGCTCGCTGTCGTTGAACGCTGATCCGGCCTATCCCTATCACCCCAATTTCGGCCCTGGTTACCCGGCGTCCAAGGCGGCGCTCAACGCCATGACGCTCGCGATGATGGTCGAGCTCGAATCGACCGGGATCAAGGTCAACCTCGTCTCGCCGGGCTTCACCCGCACCAACCTCAACGGCTATGAGGGCACCGCCTCGATCGAGGACGGTTCGCGCGAAGTGGTGCGCGTCGCCCTGCTCGGCCCGGACGGCCCGAACGGGACCTTCACGCGCTGGGAGAATATGACGATCCCGTGGTGATCCAGGGCCGCGCCTGTTGGACGAGATGCCAGCTGGCGTGGCGGCCGGCCCGTTCATACATGGTGGTGGTGCCGCTCGTCGAGGATCCTGTCTATGTCGCGAACGAGTCGCCTGTTTGAACTAATCAGCCTGCTGCGCGCCCGCAGGACGCCCGTCACGGCGCAACATCTGGCGCGTGAACTGGGTATCTCGGAGCGGAGCGTATATCGGGACATTGAAACCTTGCGTTCGCTCGGCGCGCCGATCGATGGACAAGCGGGCATTGGCTATTGTCTGGGAGAGGGTTTTTTTCTTCCGGAATTCGCATTTTCGTCGGACGAACTGGACGCCTTGATCCTTGGCCTGGGCTGGGTGCGGCAGCGGGCCGACCCTGCCCTTGCCCAGGGCAGCGAACGCGCCTTGGCGAAAATCCTTTCAGCGCGGAACACCGGTCCCGCGGCCAACGGTGCACCCCCTGCCCTGACGGCAGCCTCGGTGTCCCAGCGCGTGGATCCCCCGCAGGTCGCGCTATTGCGAGATGCCATCCGCCGGCAACGCAAAGTCGCGATCAGCTATGAAGACGCGCAAGGCGCCTCATCGGATCGCACCATCTGGCCAATCGCCATCGTCTATTTCGACGACGTGCGCTTGCTGGCGGCCTGGTGCGAACACAGATCGGCCTTCCGTCACTTCCGCGTCGATCGTTTGCACCTGAGGACGATTTCGGAGGAGCGCTATCCCGGGCGACGCCAGGCGCTCATAACGCGGTGGCGCCAGGCCGATCGTGACTGGCGTTCCATCCTGACAGTTTCTGACACATCGGCACGCTATGCCTGACGGACGCGCTCACCCGGCGCCCTGTCAAAGGAACGATACATGATCTCCTCCGATTCGATGGCGGCGCGCCGGCGCGGGAGCACAATTTTGCGTAGCGCAACGATCTTGATGATTCTGGTGGGCTTGTCGGCCTCGGCTTCTGCGCATGCCTCCCGGAATCCAGCGAACAGAGAAGGACTGGCTATGACTAATCATGAAGCCTGGAAGCTGTATGAAAAATATATAAGCGCATGGAACACGACTTCGATTGACCAGCGTTTGAAAATCGCCGCCGAAGTTTTGAGCGAGGACATCCAGTATCAGACCGTTCGGCACGATCTTACCACCGGTCGATCGCTGGTCATCGCAGATATGGCCGTTTTCCATGAGAGATTTCCGGGCGGCCATTTTGAAATCGGCGATGTCTCTTCGCACCACAATGTGGCTCTATTAACCTGGGTTATCATTCAGGCCGATGGCAAGGAATTTGCGCGTGGCCATGACCAACTCACCGTTGACGGCAACGGAAAGATTTCGAAGCTGATTACCTTTGGGCCATCTGTAAAAGATCCAGATTAACGCCACGAGATTTGCATCGTCGGCGCTGCTTCTCGCGCCTCAGCCGCTGACTTTGCACGTGGCTCAAATCGTCAGCTATTCGGTGATGGTCCTGACGGCCCGATCGGCGATGTGATCGAAGACGCTCGTTGCAACCCCGCCTCCCCTCCCGGCTGAGCCGAGGCCGATTCAATCCGACGCCTGATCCTGCTGAAATACCCCCGCGTCCGCCGGCGCGAGCAGGAGTCCCCCATGACCACCCCGTCCACCCCCTCAAGTAGAGGCTTGAGAATATCTGATACGCATCGCAAAAATGTCCAAATATTCATTGCCTATTATTTCAATATAGCTTTTCAGGATTTTTACGGCCTCACAGATGATTGTATGATCATCTATCACGCAGCACTGTACCGCTCGCGCAGCACGAAAGAATTGCCGAGATTCACGCCCTTGGCAATTGGGTCGCATAAATCGCCGACTAGTTGGCATCATGAGTCATGTAGCCACCAAATCCAACACACAGTCTTTGTGATGACACACCGAAAATCGCTCCGCCCCGCACGATTTCTTACGCGGAGCAGTTCAGCCTCGCGCCAGGGCAAAGATCCGGCAATGCTCGAGATACGCCGCCTCATGCGCGCCGGCGAGATCGACCACGCTGCGCCACAGCCAGGACGGCGCGTCGAGGCCTTCGTCGCCATTGTCGAGCAACACACGCCGCCATGCGGCCCTGGTGCGCGCGTCGAGCTGTCGGGCATGGGCATGGCCGACCACCCAGGCGAGATAGCCAGCCGCCCGCACCGCCTCGCCCCGGCTGAACTGGGCGAGCTCGATCTTGAGATCCTGCGGCATCAGCTCGCGCAGGAACATCGGGCGGTCGAGCAGGGTCGCCGCCACCATCCGCTCGCCGAGATGCGGCGACAGCGCAGTGGAGCCCGCGACCACGCGCTCGGCCGGATCCTCGGGCATCGCCTTGCCGCGTGCGACCGGCGCGACCGAGGCAACCGCCTGTTTCAGGTCGATCAGCGCATAGCCCTCGCGCTTCGCATCGCCCTTCACCGCGACGATCGCTGCATAGCGCAGCAGGCCGAGCGAGCTGCACCCCTTCATCCAGTAAGCCGCGTCGACGAGGCGGGTCTTCACCTCCTCCTTCTTCGACAGCGACAAGATGGTGCGCAGCACTGCCGGATCGTCGAACAGCTTGGCCAGCGCCGCGCGCTCCGCCTTGTCGATCGCCCAGAAGCGCTTGCCGAGCGGAATGCTGGGCTCCTCGTCCCCGATCCGCTCGCGCGCGAGATGTCGCCAGCGCCGGCCGAGCGCGCGGCGGCGGACGATGCGCACCGCATCGGGCTCATGGCCGCCGGTATCGATCTCAGCCTCGGGGTCGCCAAGCGCGCTGGCATAGCCGGCGATCATCGCTTCCATCATCCGCGCAGTCACCACGCCGGGCAGGTCCGATCCCCGCGCAGCGCTGGCGAGCGACAGGCCGAGCCGGATCAGGTCGAGCGCCGGATTGCCGATCACCGTCTGGTCGAGATCGCGGATCTGCACCTCGATCCCGCCGCGCCCGTCCGACAGCGGCCCGAGATTGCCGAGATGGCAATCGCCGCAGATCCAGATCGGCGGCCCCTTCGGGATGCGCCGCGCGACCGGAGAGTGCGCCAGCCACTCATAGAATTTGGCGGTATTGCCCCGGACATAGGCATGCGCCGAGCGTGCCATTTTCCGTGTACGGGCCTTTTGCAGGATTTCATTGCGCTCGGTGATATTGGCCATAGGGACGCTCAACGAACCAGCGTCACTTTGTTCCCGCGCTCCCGGGCACGGCGACCCGACCGATCGCCTCGACCTTCGCATCCCTCGCGAAATCGGCGGGCGCAATGAAGCCGCGCCCGTCCCACGGCACGTTGATCCCGATATGCCGGTAGCACTCGGCGACATATTCCGAGCAGATGAACTCGTCATCCGGCGACAGCTGGCGCGGCATCTTCAGGCCCACGCCGGCGGCGGCGATCCGCATCGCGATCTTCAGGATCTCGCCGCTGCTGAACGGTGCGCCGAGCCGATCGGCCGCGAAATCGCCCATCCTGCCCAGCCGCTCGGGCGTCGCCTTTCCCGCGAAGTCGGCATGGCGGGCGATCACGATCGCACCGGGATAGGGATGGTGCCGCTGCGTATCGCCACCGACGAAGCGGCTGAAGGCAACTGCCCGCACCCCGATCTTCTCGATGCTCTCGAGCACCATAACCCGGTCGATCTCCTCGAGCCGGACGAGCATTGCGACATGGCTGAACGCACTGGAGGTCGCCCAGCGGATTGCCCTGGAGAAAAGCTGCTGCCCCGAGCAGAGCGCAAGGTCGCCGGTGCGCACCCGCGCCCGAATGGACGCGTAGTCCAGCGGCGGCAGATCGGAGAGTGCGCTTTCGGGAACCGCCACTCGGCACTTGTCCGGCAGCGCCCTGGCCGCGTCAAGGTCGCTGCCAACCGATCTCGCATCCGATGCCGTGCCGGCAGCGCGCCCGGAAGATTGGGACGGCATGGTAACGAATGGTCGTTATGGGGTTGTGCATGCGTGCCGGAAGCCGAGAGCGAATTCCGGACGCCGGGGCTTCGGTTGAGGAACGGACAGATGGCACGATATTCCAGCACCCTCGCCCTGGCGCTGCTTGCGGTCATATCCTTCCCGGCCTCAGCGCAAACCGTCGGTATGAACGCCATCGTCGTCAACGATGTGCGCATGACGACCCAGGCCAATCCCAAGGTCCACACGGCGGTGGTCAAGGAGAGCGTCTCGCTGGGCAACGACATCGCCACCGGCCGCGCGAGCCTGGTTCAGGTGCTGCTGCTCGACCGGACGAGCTTCACCCTCGGCAGCAATGCGCGGATCAAGGTCTACCGGTTCGTCCATGATCCGAACCGCGGCGCGAACTCGGTCGGGCTGTCGGTGGCGGCCGGCGCGTTCCGCTTCCTCCCGGGCGAGCCGATTCCAGCCGGTCAGGGCCAGTCCGTAATCCGCACCCCGATCGCCTCGATCGGCACGCGCGGCGCGATCGTCGAGGGCGCGGTCGGCGCCGACGCAATCCGCATCGCCAGGGGCGAGCGCGCCATCCCCGCCGGCCTCAAGCCCGATCCCGAAACCGCGTCGCTCATCTTCCTGCGCGGCCCCGATGCGCGCGCTGAGAGCAGCGAACGGCCCGGCGCGATCGACGTGACGGTCGGCTTTATCACGATCACCGTGACTGGCCCGGGCAAGGCCATGTTCGCGCCGGGCGCCGGCCAGCCGCTGATCGGGCCGTTCGAGCTCTCCGCGCCAGGCTCGGCCGCACTGGCCGATCTGCTGCGTACGCCGCACCGGCGCAGCCCGGGCTGACTGGCTTTACACCACGCCGAAGGCGAGCATCGCATCCGCCACCTTCTTGAAGCCGGCGATGTTCGCGCCCTTCACATAGTCGATATAGCCGTCGGGCGTACGGCCATATGCGACGCAGCGATCATGGATGCCCTCCATGATATCGAGCAGCAGCTGTTGCAGCTCCGCCTCCTTCCAGGCGCGGCGCTCGCTGTTCTGGCTCATCTCCAGCCCTGACACGGCGACACCGCCGGCATTGGCCGCCTTGCCCGGCGCAAACAGGATCTTCGCTTCCTTGAAGATGTGCACGCCTTCGAGGTTCGTCGGCATGTTGGCGCCCTCGGCGACCGCCATGCAGCCCCCCGCGATCAGCGCCCGCGCGTCCATGCCGAGCAGCTCGTTCTGCGTCGCGCAAGGCAGCGCGACATCGCAATGCACCCCCCATGGCGTCATGCCTTCATGAAAGGTCGAACCCTTGAATTCCCTGGCATAATCGGAGATGCGGCCACGCCGCTTTGTCTTGTGCGCCTTCACCCAATCGATCTTTTCCTGGTCGATGCCGTCGGGGTCGTGGATGAAGCCCTCGCTGTCCGACAGGGTCAGCACCTTGCCGCCGAGCTGAGTCACCTTCTCGGCGGCATGGGTTGCGACATTGCCGGAGCCCGAGATCACCGCCGTCTTGCCCTCGAGATCAGTGCCCTTGGTCTTGAGCATCGACTGGAGGAAATAGACCGCGCCATAGCCGGTCGCCTCGGTGCGGATCAGCGAGCCGCCATATTCGAGGCCCTTGCCGGTCAGCACGCCGGTGAACTGGTTGGTGATGCGCTTGTACTGGCCGAACATATAGCCGATCTCGCGCCCGCCCACGCCGATATCGCCAGCCGGCACGTCGACGTCAGCGCCGACATGGCGGTAGAGCTCGGTCATGAAGCTCTGGCAGAAGCGCATCACTTCGTGATCGCTCTTGCCCTTGGGGTTGAAGTTGGATCCGCCCTTGCCGCCGCCCATCGGCAGCCCGGTCAGCGCATTCTTGAAGGTCTGCTCGAAGGCGAGGAATTTGAGCACGCTCTCGGTGACCGAGGGGTGGAAACGGATGCCGCCCTTGTACGGGCCGATCGCGTTGTTGTTCTGCACCCGCCAGCCGCGCTGGACGCGGATATTGTTGTTGTCGTCCTCCCAGCAGACACGGAAGGAGATGATCCGGTCAGGCTCAGCGATGCGGCGCAGGATCTGATAGTGGTGATATTCTTCCTTGTCTGCGATGAATTCGTAGATATCCTGCGCTACCTCCTGGACTGCCTGGATAAATTCCAATTGTCCCGGGTTGCGCTTCTTCACGCCCTCCATGAAAGTCGACAGGTCGACATGGTCGGTCATAGCCATTTCAGGTCCCCTCCGGATTGCCGTTGCAAACGCAGACTGGTGCGACCTGCCGCTTCGAGTCGCGGCTTTCTATTGGCGGCAGAATACACTATTTCGGCTCCACAACGTCGCCCGATCGAGGTGACCGCGGGGCCGCTGTCTTGTTTGGATATTCTCACGCCAGCTAAGGGGACAGGCGATGAAAGCCTCGGACGTCTTCATCAAATGCCTCGAGCAGGAGGGCGTCGAATATGTCTTCGGCGTGCCCGGCGAGGAGAATCTCGATTTTCTCGACAGCCTGTCGCGCTCCTCGATCAAGCTGATCCTGACCCGTCACGAACAGGGCGCGGGGTTCATGGCGGCAACCTATGGCCGTCACACCGGCAAGACCGGCGTCTGCCTTTCCACCCTGGGCCCGGGCGCGACCAATCTGGTGACGGCCGCCGCTTATGCGACGCTTGGCGGCATGCCGATCCTGATGGTGACCGGCCAGAAGCCGATCAAGAAATCCAAACAGGGCCGCTTCCAGATTCTCGACGTCGTCGCGATGATGGGGCCGCTCACCAAATATACCCATCAGCTCGCCAGCGCCGACAATATCCCGAGCCGGGTGCGCGAATGCTTCCGTCTCGCCGAGGAGGAGAAGCCGGGCGCCACGCATCTCGAATTCCCCGAGGATGTGGCCGACGAGCAGACCGACATGCTGCCGATCAAGGCAAGCCTCTGCCGCCGCCCTTCGGCCGAGCCCAAGGCGGTGCGCGCCGCGGTCAAGCGGCTTGAGGACGCGAAGGCGCCCCTGCTGGTGATCGGCGCGGGCGCCAATCGCAAACTTACTGGCAGGATGCTGCTGCACTTTGTTGAAAAGACTGGCATTCCCTTTGTCACCACTCAGCTCGGCAAGGGCGTGATCGACGAAAAGCACCCGAAGTTCCTCGGCTGCGCCGCGCTCTCCGCCGGCGATTTCGTCCACCGGGCGATCGAGGCGGCCGACCTGATCATGAATGTCGGCCATGACGTCATCGAGAAGCCGCCCTTCTTCATGCGGCCCGGCGGCGACGATGTGATCCATGTCTCGAGCCGCTCTGCCGAAGTCGATCCGGTCTATTTCCCGCAGATCGAGGTGATCGGCGATATCGCCAATGCCATCTGGCAGATGAAGGAAGACATCGTCCCCTCGGCCGGCTGGTCGTTCGACGCCATGCATGCCGCCCGCGCCGCCGAAGTGGCGCACACAGCGTCGCTCGATAGCGATCAGCGCTTCCCGATCTTCCCGGCGAACCTGGTGCGCGAGGTGCGCGCCGCGATGCCGAGCGACGGGATCATCGCGCTCGACAACGGCGTGTACAAGATCTGGTTCGCCCGCAACTATCCGGCGCGCCAGCAGAACACAGTGCTGCTCGACAACGCGCTGGCGACGATGGGCGCAGGCCTGCCTTCGGCCATGGCCTCGGCGATGGTCTATCCCGGCCGCAAGGTGATGGCGATCTGCGGCGATGGCGGCTTCATGATGAACAGCCAGGAGATGGAGACGGCGGTTCGGCTGAAGCTCAACATCACCGTGCTGATCCTCAATGACGGCAGCTACGGCATGATCCGCTGGAAACAGGCCAATATGGGCTTCAAGGATTTCGGGCTGACCTATGGCAACCCGGATTTCGTGAAATATGCCGAGGCGTTCGGCGCGCATGGCCACCGGGTGGAGAGCGCGGCGCATCTGCCGGAGCTGTTGCAGCAGACGCTGGCGTCGCCGGGCGTGCACCTGATCGATTGCCCGGTGGACTATGGCGACAATGACCGGATCCTGAACCACGAGATCAAGGAGCTGAGCGCGGCATTGTAAGCGCCGTGAGCTCGAGAAGGACCCGTGATGACCCAGCTCAAAGACACTTATCCGCTCTATCTCAATAATAAAGCAGCACAACCTAACACAGATCTGGAAGTCACGGACAAATTCACGGGCGCGGTCGCGTTCCGTGTCGCCCAGGCCGATGCCGCGACCATCGATGAGGGCATCGCCGGCGCAGTCCGCGCAGCGGAGCCGATGGCCCGCATGGCCAGCTATGAGCGCCAGGCAGTGCTCCAGCACTGCGTCGACCGTTTCAAGCAGCGGTTCGACGAGCTGGCCTATGCGCTGTGCGTCGAGGCGGGCAAGCCGATCAAGGACAGCGAAGGCGAGGTCGGCCGGCTGATCGACACCTTCCGCATCGCCGCCGAGGAATCGGTGCGAATGACAGGCGAGGTCCAGCCGCTCGACATCGCGCCCCGCGCCAGGGGCTATCAGGGCATCTGGAAACGGGTCCCGATCGGCCCCTGCTCGTTCATCTCGCCCTTCAACTTCCCGCTCAACCTCGCCGCCCACAAGATCGCGCCGGCGCTCGCGGTCGGCTGTCCGTTCGTGATGAAACCGGCGAGTCGTACCCCGCTCGGCGCGATCATCATCGGCGAAATCCTGGCGGAAACCGACCTGCCCGAGGGTGCCTTCTCGATCCTCCCCGCCCATCGCGACGGCGCTGACCTGTTCACCGAGGATGACCGGCTCAAGCTGCTGAGCTTCACCGGCTCGCCCGGCGTCGGCTGGGACCTGAAGGCAAAGGCAGGCAAGAAGAAGGTCGTGCTCGAGCTTGGCGGCAATGCCGCGGTGATCGTCGACCAGGATGCCGATCTCGACGATGCGCTGGAGCGGATCATCTTCGGCGCCTTCTACCAGTCGGGCCAGAGCTGCATCGGCGTGCAGCGGATCATCATCCATGAGGCGGTCTATGACCGGTTCCGGGACATGCTCGTCGCCAGGACGAAGACGCTGGTCGCGGGCGACCCCAAGGATCGCAACACCTTTATCGGCCCGATGATCTCCGAAGGCGAAGCGCGGCGGCTCGATGGATGGGTCCAGCAGGCGGTTTCGGGCGGCGCGACCCTGCTCTGCGGCGGCAAGCGCGAGGGCGCGATGCTCGAGGCGACCCTGCTCGATGGCGTTGACCGGTCATCCGCCGTCTATCGCGAAGAGGCTTTCGGCCCGGTCGCGTTACTCAGTAAATTCAGTGACTTCAACGCAGCCCTTGAGGAAGTGAATGACAGCAAGTTCGGGCTGCAGGCGGGCATCTTCACCCGCGATCTGTTCAAGATGTTCGATGCCTGGGACCGGCTCGAAGTCGGCGGCGTGGTGATCAACGATGTGCCGAGCTACCGGGTCGACAATATGCCCTATGGCGGCGTCAAGGATTCAGGCCTCGGCCGCGAGGGCATCCGCTTTGCGATGGAGGATATGACCGAGATTCGTAATCTCGTAATCCGTCGGCGCTAGACTGCGCTTCTGTCCTATACGCGGACAGCTTTGATACTATTCGAACGGGAACGTTTCAGGCACAATCCGCCGATGCCGTAAGGGGATGAGCTGCATGCCAGCGGGGGGCCGCACCGACGGATCGAGGGTCCGCGCGATCGCGTCGGGCCCCTGTACGCTGTTGCTGCTCGTCGTCACCCTCCTCATGGGCCCCTCTGTATCGCGCGCCGACCCTGCTCCGCGCGGAAGCTTCGAAGGCGTCGCGAGTTGCGCCGGCACCACCTGTCATGGCCGGATGGAGGCCGACGGGGCCGTGGTCCGCCAAGACGAGCTGATGCGCTGGCAGGAGCCCTCGACGCCCGGCGGCGCGCACAGCCGCGCCTTCACCGTCCTCTCCTATGCCCGTGCCCGCCAGATCACCGCGACGCTCGGCCTGGGCGACCCCACCAGCGCGCCCGCCTGTCTCGGCTGCCACACCACCCCAAGCGGCGGACGGGCTGGTGCCCGCTTCCTCACCACGGACGGGGTCGGCTGCGAGGCATGCCATGGCGCCGCCTCGGGCTGGATCGCTTCGCACTATACCGTCGGCGCGAGCCATGCCGCCAATGTGGTGCGCGGCATGACGCCACTCGAGCGCCCGGCGGCGCGCGCCGCGGTGTGCCTCGATTGCCATTTCGGCAGCAACAAGCCGGGCCAGTTCGTCACCCACCGCATGATGGCCGCCGGCCACCCGCGCATTTCCTTCGAGCTCGACCTGTTCTCGACGCTCCAGCAGCATCATGACGAGGATGCCGACTATATCCAGCGCAAGGGGCGCACCGACAGCGTGCGGATGTGGGCGGTCGGCCAGGCCATGGCGGTCAATCGCATGCTGACGCTTTACGGCACGCCGAAAGGCACTGAAGGCGCCTTCCCCGAATTCTACTTCTTCGACTGCCATAGCTGCCACCGCCGCATCTATGACGGCGAGGACCGCACCCGGACCTGGGAGAGCAATCCCGGCCGGCCGATCCCGGCGGGGATGCCGCCGTTCAACGACGAGAACATGATCCTGCTCGCCGCCGCCGCCAAGGTGGCCGCCCCGGGCATGGCGGTGCGGCTCGACAGCGACAGCCGCACCTTCCATGCCGCGCTGGCGCGGGACCGTGGCGCTGCCGTAGCGGCGGGGAACCGTCTCGCTTCAACCGCGACGGCTTTGGCCTCCGCGCTTTCCGAGACGAACGGCACCGGCGACACCGCCTTTGCGATGGTCGACAGCATCGCCGGCCCAGCGCTCGTGCCGCGCTTCACGGACTATGAGGGCTCGGTGCAGGGCGTGATGGCGATCGACACGTTGCTCAACGCCCTGGTGAAGGAGAAGAGGATCACGGTCGGCGCCGCCGCCGGCATCCGCGCGAATATCAACCGCGCCTATGCGGCGGTGAAGGAACCGAACGGCTATCGTCCTGCCGATTTCCGTGCCTCGCTGGGCGAAGCGGTGCGCAGCATCAGGGCTTTGCGGTGAGCGGCCTGCGGCGCCTTACCGGCCTGCTCGCGGGCAGCGCGCTGATCCTGGCCGGGTGCAGCGGCGGTGGCGGCTCGGGTGGCGGCAGCACCCCCACCCCGACCCCGGCGCCCGCGCCCGCACCAACGACGCTCTATTCAGTCCCGGCGGCTGAATCGCTCAGCGTCGCCGATGTCCAGACTGTCATCGCCCGCGCCGCCGCCGAGGCGACTGCGCGGCATCTCCCGGCGGTGATCGCGGTGGTCGACCGGGTCGGCAATGTGCTGGCGGTGTTCCGGATGACCGGCGCGGCCGCGACCGCGACGACGTCACCCGCCCCCAATGGCGTCAATATCGACGCCCAGAACCTGACCATCCCGGCCGAAGCCGGCGCGATCGCCAAAGCGGTGACGGGCGCCTATCTCTCCAGCGGCGGCAATGCCTTCTCGACCCGTACCGCGAGCATGATCGTTCAGCCGCATTTCCCGCCGGCGCCCTCGACCGCGGGGCTGGAAAGCGGGCCGCTGTTCGGGGTGCAGTTCAGTCAGCTTCCCTGTTCCGATCTCGCGTCGCGCTATGTCGGCAGCGGCGCGACCGCGCTGATCGGGCCGAAGCGCTCGCCGCTCGGCCTTGCCGCCGATCCGGGCGGCTTCCCGCTCTACAAGAATGGCGTTGTGGTCGGCGGCATCGGGGTGATGGCGGACGGGGTTTACGGCTTCGACCCGAATGTTCTCGATACCGACAATGATCCGGAGGAAGCGATTGCGCTCGCCGGTACGGTCGGCTTCGAAGCGCCCACCGGTATTCGCGCCGACCAGATCTATGTCGACGGCACTCAGCTCCGCTATTCGGACGCTGCCTATACCGGGCTGCTGGCCACCGGCACGCCGAGCTATGCAGCGACTGACCCGGCCCTCGGCAGCCTCGTCACCGTGCGCGGCTATTTCTCACCGGCCGCGATCCTTGCCGGCACAGCCTATGGCAGCGAGGCCTCGGGCATCCGTGCATCGACCGCGGCCGAATTCTCCAACCGCGACGCTTTCGTGCTGACCAACGGATCGGGCACGGATCGTTTCCCGATCCGCGCCGGCACTGACGGCGCCGACATCACCCAGCCGCTCACCGCCGCCGAGGTCACTGCGATTCTCGAAGAGGCGTTCCGGGTGATGAGCCGCGCCCGCGCCCAGATCCGCCAGCCGCTCGACAGCCGGGCGCAGGTCAGCATCTCGATGGTCGATACGCGCGGTGCCGTGCTCGGCATCGTCCGCTCGCCCGATGCGCCCATCTTCGGGACTGACGTCTCGCTGCAAAAGGCACGCACTGCGGCCTTCTTCTCCAGTCCCCATGCCGGCACGCAACTTTCCGGTGATCCGAGCGCTGATGTGCGCGGCTTCGTGCCCGGCGCCCGCAGCTTTTTCAAAGACCCCGCCGCGCTGACCGGCACCCATGCCTTCACCGATCGCGCGAACGGCAATATCTCGCGGCCCTATTTCCCCGATGGCGAGATCGGGCGGCCGAACGGGCCCTTTTCGCGGCCGATCGCGCAGTTCAATCCCTTCTCGACCGGGCTGCAATCGGCGCTCGTCCTGACCAATCTCGGCCAGCATCTTGCCTATGTGACAGGCGCGAGCGGCACGGATACGCCGGCACGTTGCACCTTCATCCCCGATGCTGCGGCGGGGCAGAACCGGCTGCAGAACGGCATCCAGATCTTCCCGGGCTCAGTGCCGGTCTATCGCGGCACTGTGCTGGTCGGCGGGATCGGCGTGTCGGGTGACGGCATCGACCAGGACGACATGATCAGCTTTCTCGGGCTCAACAATGGCGGCGTCCGCGTCGGCGGTGTCGGCAATGCGCCGGTCGCGATGCGGGCCGACCAGATCCTGGTCGATCTCGGCGATGCGCAGGTGCGGCTGCGCTACATCAACTGCCCGTTCGCGCCGTTCCTCGACACGAGCGACCAGAATGTGTGTGCGGGGCTTTAATATGCCGACGCTCATTCCCGAACTGTTCCCCGGCGAAGGCCGGGGCCCAGTTGGGAAGGCAGCTGTAACGACGCGCAACGCCAGCCAATTCGCGTCCCCCGACTGGGCCCCGGCCTTCGCCGGGGAACGAGAAGGGCGGCGGCCGTGAGCCCCCTCCTCTCTCCGCTGTTCCTGCTGGCGAGCGCAGTCGGCCAGGCAACGAGCGCGCCGACGCCATCGCCGCCTCAGGCGCAGACCCCGCCGCCGCCCCAGCCCGAACCGCCCCGCAAGGAAGAGCAAAGCCCGGTCGAGAATATCGAGGGCCGCCGCCGTCCGGGCTTCAACCACCCGCTTCCCGACCCGGTCACCCAGAACAATATCGGTGCCGTCCGTCCGCCTCCGCCCGAGGCCTTCCCGACTGACCAGATCCCCATCCCCGATCGCTGGCGGCTGATCCAGTCCCTCGGGCTGGTGAAGGAGAAGTGGCTCGACCCCTATCATCAGAACACGCTGAAGGGGGACCGGCCGATCAACCGCGCCAAGGTGCCATGGCTGCCGATCAAGGGCGACGACTGGTTCTTCGCGGCGAGCGCAGTCAGCGATACCGTTTTCGAGCCGCGCACCTTTCCGATCCCGGTCGGCGTGCAGACCACCGAGCGGCCGCAGAGCCTCGACGTGTTCGGCAAGGATGCGAGCTATGTCTTCTCGCAGACCTTCATCGCCAGCGCCTCGCTGTTCAAGGGCTCGACGGCGTTCAAACCGCCGGTGATCGAGTACAAGCTCACACTCGCGCTCAACGTCTCTTACGTGAACGTGCCCGAGCTCCGCGTGCTTTCGGTGAAGCCAAGCGACCCGAGCCACCGCGCCGACCATTTCCTCGGCGTGCAGGAAGCGTTCGTCGACTATCATCTGCGCAACACTTCGGATCGCTACGACTTCGACTCGATCCGGATCGGCATCCAGCCCTTCCAGAGCGACTTCCGCGGCTTCCTGTTCAATGACGAGCAACTCGGCGTCCGCTTCTTCGGCAACCGCGACGACAATCGCTTCCAGTTCAACCTAGCCGCCTTCTGGCGGCTGGAGAAGGATACCAATTCAGGGCTGAACGACATCACGCAGCGGCCGCGCGATGATCTCGTCTTCGTGGCGAACGCCTATCGCCAGGATTTCCTGATCCCCGGCTTCACCAGCCAGCTCACCGCTGTATACAACCGCAACCGCGAGAGCCATGACATCCAGATCGACGATAACGGCTTCCCGGTGCGCCCTGCCCTGCTCGGAAACCTGCGCGGGCGGGATTATGACGTCGTTTATCTCGGCTATAACGCCGACGGCCATATCGGGCGGCTCAACCTGACAGCTTCGGTTTACGGCGCACTCGGGCAGGACCGGAACAGCATCTTCACCAGCCGTCCCGCGCAGATCAGGGCGTATTTCGGCGCGACCGAGCTGAGCTATGATCATGACTGGATGCGCTTCCGCCTGTCCGGCCTCTACGCGAGCGGCGACAAGCATCCGTACGACAATGTCGAGACCGGCTTCGATGCAATCGTCGAAGACCCGGTCTTCGCCGGCGCCGATACGAGCTACTGGATCCGCCAGTCGATCCCCTTTGCCGGCGGCGGGCGGGCAATCGCGATCAGCGGGCGGAACGGCATCCTCAATGATCTGCGCTCGTCTAAGGATGAGGGCCAGTCCAACTTCAACAATCCAGGCACGGTGTTGATCGGGGTCGGCGGCGACTTCGACATCACGCCGACCAAGCGCCTCTCGGTCAACGCCAACCATCTCTGGTTCGCCGATACGACCGTGCTGGAAACGCTGCGCAACGAGGGCAGCATCCCGAAGAATATAGGCTGGGACCTGTCGACCGCGGCAATCTGGCGGCCCAGGGCGACGCAGAATATCGTCGTGCGGGTGTCCGGCGCGGTGCTGTTGCCTGGCAGTGGTTTCCGCGATCTTTTTACCAACGCGTCTCAGGATCGGCATTATTATTCGATCCTGGCCAATGTGATCTTCAGCTACTGATGCGCCGGCTCGCCGCCTTGCTGGTGCCGATCGCCCTCGCCCTGCTGGTGCCGGCGGCAATGCTGCATGCGAGCGATGAGGAGAAGCCGGTCGCGCGGACCTATGCGCCTATGCTCGCCGCGCCGATGAGCCAGACCGCCGAGCAGGTCGCGGCCAAATCGGACGGCTGCTATTCCTGCCACACCCGCACTGACGAGCCCTCGATGCACGCCAGCCCAGCGGTCCAGCTCGGCTGCGTCGATTGCCATGGCGGCGATGCCACCGTGCGCGGTGATCCGCAGCTTGGGTTCAAGGACCCGGCCTATGTCGCCGCGCGCGAGCGGGCGCATGTGCTGCCGCGCTATCCGAACCGCTGGCATTATCCGGATTCGGCCAATCCGCAGCGCAGCTATACGCTGCTCAATGACGAGGCGCCCGAATATATCCGCTTCGTGAATCCGGGCGACTATCGCGTGGTGCGCAACTCGTGCGGCGCCTGCCATATCGAGATCATCGAGGCGGCCGAGCGATCGATCATGGCATCGGGGGCGATGCTGTTCGGCGGGGCGGCCTATAATAACGGCATCGTCCCGTACAAAAGCTATGTCTTCGGTGAGGCCTATACCGCCAGGGGCGAGCCGGCCAAGATTGTCTCCCCCGGCTCGCCGCCGGGCACGGTGACGAAGGAACAGGAGAAGCGCGGCGCGCTGGCCGCGCTCTATCCGCTGCCGACCTGGCAGGTGACGCCGCCCGGCGACATCTTCCGGGTGTTCGAGCGCGGCGGGCGCAATATCAGCACGCAGTTCGCCGAAGTCGGCCTGCCCAATCCGAGCGGGTCGATCCAGCGGCTCGAAGAGCCGGGCCGGCCCGATCTCAAGCAATCGAACCGCGGCCCGGGCACCGGCCTGCGCGTCGCGATCCCGATCCTCAACATCCACAAGACGCGGCTCAACGATCCGCTGATGTGGTTCATGGGCACCAACGACCAGCCCGGCGACTATCGCGGATCAGGCTGCACCGGCTGCCATGTGATCTACGCCAATGACCGCGAGCCGCGGCACAGCCTGATCTACGCGCAGTTCGGCCGCGACGGGCAGACGCAGACGGTCGATCCGACCATCGCCGCCAAGACCAGCCCGCATGGCGGACTCGTCCAGCCGGACAGCGGCCATCCGCTCCACCACGCCTTTACCCGCGCCATCCCGACCGCGCAGTGCATGAGCTGCCACATGCACCAGCCCAACGTCTTCGTGAATTCGTATCTCGGCTATACGATGTGGGATTACGAGGCCGATGCGCCCTCGATGTGGCCGAAGGAGCAGAAATACCCGACTGCCGCTGAAGTCCGCGCCGCGAACGAGCATAATCCGGAAGGCGCAGCGCCGCGCGGCAACTGGAATGATCCCGATTTCCTGCGCAACGTCTATGATCTGAACCCGACGCTCAAGGATACCCAGTTCGCCGATTATCACGGCCATGGCTGGAATTTCCGGGGCGTGTTCAAGCGCGACCGCGAGGGCAATCTGCTCGACAAGGACGGCAAGATCGTCTGGCCCGATGACCCCGAGAAATGGCGCAAGGCGGGCGAAGGCAAGTTCGTGCCGCCGGGCGTGAACCCGGGCAAGGCGGTCCATCTGATGGACATCCATGCCGAGAAGGGCATGCAGTGCGCCGACTGCCATTTCGCGCAGGACAGCCATGGCAATGGGCTGATCTATGGCGAGGTCGCCAATGCGGTCGAGATCGGCTGCAAGGATTGCCATGGCACGGTCGATGCCTATCCGACCCTGCGCACCTCGGGGCCGGCGGCGCGGCCGCAGGGCAATGATCTCGAGATCTTGCGCAATCCGGATGGCCAGCGTCGCTTCGAATGGATCGGCAAGCCGCTTGGGCCACGCAAGCTGATCCAGCGCTCGATCGTCGACCCGAATCTCAGCTGGGAGATCCACCTCGTCAAGGACAGCGTCGATCCGACCAATGCCCATTTCAACGCCAAGGCGGCGCGCGCCAAGCTGATGAGCCGGTCCGGCGCGGAGGACGGGACGTTCGGCTTCGGCTTGGGCGTGCCCGCGAGCGACCGGGCGCACGGCGAAGACACGATGACCTGCTATACCTGCCACCTCAGCTGGACGACCAGCTGTGGCGGCTGCCACCTGCCGATCGAGGCGAACTGGAAGTCGACCACCCACCATTTCAAGGGCGAGGAGACCCGCAACTTCGCGACATACAACCCGCAGGTCGCGCGCGACGACATGTTCCAGCTCGGGCGCGGCATGACGACCAAGGGCAATGTCATCACCCCGGTGCGCAGCAGCTCGGCGCTGGTGCTCTCCTCGACCAATGTCAATCGCGAGCGGATCTATATCCAGCAGCCGCCGATCAGCGCGATCGGCTTTTCCAGCCAGGCCTTTGCGCCCCATTTCCCGCACACGGTGCGCACGACGGAAACCAAGACCTGCACTGACTGCCATCTCTCGGCGAAGGACGACAATAACGCGATCATGGCGCAGCTGATGCTGCTCGGCACCAATTATGTGAACTTTGTCGGGATGAACGCCTGGACCGGGCTCGATCACGGCTTCGAGGCAGTGCGGGTGACTGAATGGGACGAGCCCCAGGCAGTGATCGGCTCCTATCTCCAGCGCTACGCCTATCCCGATTACTGGCGGATGCATGTCGAGCAGAACAAGCGCGAGCTGAATACCTGGATCCGCGGCAAGACCTTCGACAAGCGCTTTTCGGGCGAGACGCATCCAAGAGAGGAGTTCCGCAACGTCGTCCAGGGCACGATCGACCGGGTCGGCTGCCTGCAGCTGCGCGGCGAATATATGTATGTGGCTGAAGGGCGCGGCGGTTTTCGCGTCTATGATGTCGCCTCGATCGCCAACAAGGGCTTCTCGGAGAAGATCGTCTCGGCGCCCTTCTCGAAGCTCGGCCAGAACGCCCACGTCGCCTCGCCCGATGCGACCTGCATGGCGCTGCCGACCGACCAGCCGATCAATCCGCTCCGCAACACGGCAGCGATGCGGGAGATGAACCAGGAACAGCCTTTCCTGCCGATCTATTCCTATGCTGCCGTCACCGATGCGGTCGAGGGGCTGATCCTCGTCAATGTCGAGACCATGGCCGACGGCGAGTTCCGCAACAACTTCCTGAAGCGCGCGGTGACCTGGAACGAAGGCGGCGTACTCAAGGGCGCGCGGCACATCATCCTGGCCGGCTCGGTCGCCTATATCACGGCCGATGTCGGGCTGGTGGTGGTCGATCTCGCCGATCCGCTCCACCCCCGCCTCGCCGCCGTGCGGCCGCTTCGGGATGCCCGGGCGAGCGCGCTCCAGTTCCGCTATCTCTGGGTGACCGATGCCGAGGGCGTGAAGCTGTTCGATGTGACCAGGCTGCTCGATCCGGTGCCGGTCCCCTCGGGCACGATCGCGCTGCCCGATGCCCGGCGGCTCTATGTCGCGCGCACTTACGCCTATATCGCCGCGGGCAGGCAGGGGCTGGTGATCGCCAATGTCACCAACCCGACCCGGCCAGTGCTCTACAAGACAGTCGATTTCGGCGGGCAGCTCAACGACGCACAGGATGTGATCGTCGGCAGCACCAACGCCTCGCTGTTCGCTTATGTCGCCGACGGACGGAACGGGCTGAAGGTCCTCCAGCTCACCTCGCCCGCGAGCCAGCCCAATTTCTACGGCTTCTCGCCCACGCCGATGCCCGAGCTGATCGCCTGGGCAAGAACCCCCTCCCCCGCGCTGGCCCTGTCCAAGGGCCTCGACCGCGACCGGGCGGTGGATGAAACCGGCGGGCAGATCGCGGTGTTCGGCCGGCTCGGCTCACGGCCCTTCACCCGAGCGGAGATGGAGCGGCTGTTCCTGACCAGCCGGGGCGTGCCTTGGAAGGTGAGTGACGTCGCTGACATGAAGGACTGGCGGCCGCCGCTGAAATATCCGGTGCGATAGCCGGCGGCACAATCAGTGATTTCGATTGGCCAGCGCTTTGCGTTCGCCGTTCAGTTCAGCAGGCAGCATTTCTTGTACTTTTTGCCGGAACCACAGGGGCAAGGATCGTTTCGACCCGCTTTGGCCGAGGGTGGTGGCACGAACGGGTCTGATTGATTTGCCAGCCGCCATTCGTTGAGTGTTTCGACCAGTTCCGGAATCAGCTCGGGGGCTTCGAGGCTAGCACGGTCGATGGATTCCTGCGGCAACTCCGACTCGCCCTGGGCGATCTCCGCCAGGTTCAGCATGAGGCCGGCGAATTGGGCGATGGTCTTGTCGTCGCTTTCGAGCAAGTCGAGCCACGCACCGGGCCGCAAGTGGATCGCCGCATCGAAACCCGCCATCCAGATTTCCCAGAGCGTCTCGTCATGGCGCGTGTCGATGTCGAAGATGGCAGCATAGCCCTTGCCGCTAAGGAGTGTCGCGGCGACGGTGTTATAATGCTCCATCACCATCGCGGTTACCTCCCGCGCGTGCTGCATGTCCTCGAAGACGGCGCCTTCTTCCCCTTCTCCTCCCCAAACCAGGGGCAGCCATTCACCGGGCAGGATCAACTCCGGGCAAACGAGGACGCCGGCAACCAGTCCGTCCAACTCGCTGAGCATCATGGCGTCGCTGTCCAGCGCAAGGCTGTTCAAAGCCTTGTCGAGTTTGCGCAAGCGAGGTGAGAGTTTGCCCATTCCGATCCGCTGAGGCGCCCGATGTCAAAGATAAGAGCTACAGGAGGCGATGCGCCCCGCCAAGCGACATCCCCTCAGAATTGCACGAAGGAAATCACATTCCCATCGGGATCGCGGACATGGAAATCGGTGCCGCCCCAGGCCTGCTTCACCAGCGCCTGCGGAAAGTCCACGGCCCGCGCCTTGAATTCCTCGAACAGCGCCTTGACGTTGCTGACCTCGATCGTCGCCAGGATCAGCGACTGCTCGCTTGCGGCGAGCTCGGCGAAATTGGGGCGGTGGACGAAACGCAGGTGAAGGCAGGCGCCGTCGCGGCTCACCGCGCCGTAGAAGGGTGGCTTGCCGTGAAGGAAGTCGATCGCGAAGCCGAGCTTGTCGCGGTAGAAATCTGCCGCCGCAGTGACATCGCACACGAACAGGATTGGGGTGACGCTTTTCAGGACCGGCCCGCCCGGGTCAGGCCGGGGGATCCCAACCGCACCCTCCGCTTCTGCCTTGAGCGCGGCCCAGTTCGCAAAGCCGGCTTCGACCGCGACGACCTCCTGTGCGAGCGTAAGCGGCAACGGACTGTCGAGGATCTCGCGGTCCGTACGGCCCTGATAGCGTTCGAGCTGGCGGAGCTTTCCACCGACTGAGTAATTGCCCTCATGGTGCCAGCGGACAAGCAGCTTGGCCTGTTTGCGATAGGTTTCGATCGTCGCCATGGGAGATTCCCTGCTGAAGGTTTCAGCGGGCGGGCCTAGCCCTTTCGGCATCATGCCGATGTGCCCCGGTCGAACGCCCATATTCTAGGTAATGCGCCGACGCCTGGTCAAGGACATAGCGACCACCGCAGCGCCGAAATTTACCGGTCCGCAAGGCTTGTCCTGCAAAGCTCGGAGCTCGGTTCGGCTCGGGGGAGGCCATCAATGCCGTACAGGCTCCTGATCAGCATGCTGTTCATCATTGCCGCGCTGTTGCGTCTCGCCGGCGCGATGGTTTCGTCGCGCCCGAGCCATCAGGCGACCGCGACCGCCGCGTCGCGGCAGCTCGACCCCACCGCGGCCATGGCCGATGCGCAGCGGCAATTCAGGCAGATGCCCGACAATATCCGCGCGTCGCGCGGTGGCGAGCTGGGGATGAGCGACGGGTCGACGCGCGACCTCGGCGACAACCCCACCGACCAGGCGATTCGCGACAATATTGCCAACCGTACCCAGGCCGCGATCGACGAGGCCTGGGGCCCCGCGTCGGTGCCGCGTCACACACCGGGGCCCGGCGAGCCGATGATGGACCCGACTCCCAGCCGTTAGTCCAGCCGCGCGCTGCAGGTTCAGGCCGGCCGCTCCTCGATCAGATGCCGCACCAGCGGCTGCATCCGCGCGTCGAACTTGGCGAGCACGACATGCTCCTGCACCGCATCGAAATGGGTAACCATGCCGTGGCGCGTCCAGCGATGCAGGGCGTAGCCAGGCGGATCGGCATTGACCATCGGGCGATCGTCGGGCGCCTCGGGGTCGATCGGGTTGAGATCGAGCGACAGTTCGGCCGCGGTGGCGGGGCAGACGCTCACGGTGATGCCCTTCCACGGCGCCACGATCGGCCGGTGGAGATGACCGCACCAGATCGCCTGGATCTGGCGCTGCCCGGCGATTGCGGCGGTGAAGCGCCGGACCCAGGGCTCGTCGGGATGCACATCCATCCAGTCGATCCCGACACCCATTGGCGGATGGTGCATGACGATCATCGTCGGCACGTCACGATGCTCGGCGAGCCGGGCACGCAGCCAGCCGGCGCGCACCTCGCAGAAGCCGCCGCCGTGGCGCCCTTCCTCGAGCGTATCGAGGACAATGATCCGCAGCCCGTCGAGCCCGAGGCAATATTGGGCGAAGCCTGAGGGCATCGGCACCTGCGGGAAGGTCGCCGCGAAATTGGCGCGGTCATCATGATTGCCGAGCGATGGGTAAACCGGAAACGGGCAGCGTTTCAGCGCCTCGGCGACGCGCTGGTAGCTTTCGATATCGCCCCTGTCGACGAGATCGCCCGTGACCAGCATCAGATCGGGGCGGTTACGGCCCTCGATCAGTTCGGCAAGCACGAGATCGAAGCGCTTGCGGTTGAGTTCGTCCGGATTGTCCGGCTCGAAGCCCAGATGGATGTCAGTGATCTGCGCGATCAGCATGGATCCCCCTCCCCCGGTTCTAGTTATTGGCGACACCTCCCGCAGCTACGGTCGATGGCAGCGCCCGGACGCGCCGTGATTTCGCCGGAACCCAGGGCGCGTTGGAATCGGCGTGATAGCTGTGGCACATCGCGCAGGACGAAGGCACCGGAACCGCTGCATTTTCGCCGCCATGACAGGTGCGGCAGGTCTTGATGCCAGGCAGCAGCAGGTCCTGCGCCGATGCCGATTGTCGGGCGGCGTGGCAGGTCTCGCATTTCTCGGTCTTGTGCGCTGCGTGATCGAACCAGCCATGCATCATGTAGCGCATCGGCTGACGGACCGGCAGCACCGTCCAGTCGGCCTTGCCGCCCACGCCCGGCGGGGTGACGACATGGCAATCGTAACAGGCTCCGCCCTTGGTGAAGATGGCATTGATCGCTGCATCGGCGCTTGCGGGCCGCGCGGCGACCGCGCCGAAATAGGCGTGATAGACCTGGCCCTGGGCGTAGACGCCGGGGCGGCGACGCGCGGTGCCGAGTTCGGCCGGCCGGGGCGGGCTGGTCGAGCGGTACATCGCGCGCAGATCGGCGATGACCTGGGGCACATCGCCATGGCGCAGCGTGCGGATCGTGCCGCCGATCTGGTCGAAGCCGAGGCTGTGACACATCTGGCAATTGCGCTCCATCGTGATGGGGAGGAAGCGCGTGCCGTCAGCGGTCGGTGTGTGGCAATCAGCGCAGACCAGTGCGTTACCGAAGCCGGATCGTCCCTTCAGCGTCTGCGCCATCTTCGCGACGCCGCCGAGCGTATCGAGGTGCAGCTTGTGCGGGAATTTGAGGCCATTCTCCTCGGGGCCCGGATGATCGAGCGACATGCGCCGGAGCACCGGCCTGGCACCCGGCACGGTCGCGACGACCGGCTGGAATTGCGGATGCGACGTGCCGAAATCGCCGGCATTGCCGAGCTTCGTATCCGCCAGCCGAGTCTTCAGGGTCGCGTGGCAGTCCGAGCAGAAAGCCTGGGGCGTCGCCGCCATAGGTCCAGCGCCCTGATGCTCGCGGTGGCAATCGACACAGGCACCGGGACCGGGCTTGTTGAAAGCCTTTGCCACGCTGGCGAGGATGCGACCGCCCAACCCGGGCTGGTCGCGCGCCCCGGCGAGGCGCGCGGGCGGTGCGTGGTCATGCACGGTCTGGTGGCAGGCGCGGCAGGAGGTGTCGCGGACCGAGACGAACGCCTCGGCATGGCAGGCAGTGCAATTGGCCTCGAGCGCGTGATGCGCCTGGCTCAAGGGGCCGCTGGTCCAGACATGATCGGCCTTTAGCGTATAGATGTTGCGGTGATCGATGCGGTCGCGGTTGACGAAGCTCCAGATCGGCAGCGCGAGGAAGCCGATCAGTACCGCAATGACGAGCAGATATGCCGTCGCGCGCTTGCCCGGAAGCAACCGCTTCAGCGAATAGTCACCGACCTCGTCGCGCTCGCCGGCGGTGTCCGAAACAGCGCCCACCCGCGAGACGGTGAGGACGATATGGCCCTCATTGTCGCGCATCACGGTGATGCGGTGGCCGCCGAAACCGAGCTCGGCGCCCTTGGCGGCGTTGATCTCGGCGCGGTGTATCGTGCGCCCATCGAGCTCGAAGCCGCGCGTGCTTGTCGCGATCACGGCGATGCGGCGATCGTCGCGGCGCTCGATCCGGGCGTGGTGCGGTTCGACGCTCAAGTCGGGCAGCGAAATGTGGTTCTCGGCGGCGCGGCCGATAGTCAGGCTGGGCTGATCGAAATCGGTCGCGCGGACGATCTCGCGGTGATCCGCGGTGTAGCTCACCTGCCTGACGAGGAAGGTCATCGGCCCCGCCTCACCAGTAGAAGAAGACGCTGATGATGTGCGCCGTCAACGCAGCGATCAGCGCGAAGGTGGCGGGCACATGCACATAGAGCCAGATTTCGAGCAGCGCCCGCAGCCGCAGATGGCGGCGAAGCTGGGCGAGCATCGCGATCTTGCGTTCGAGCAGCGCATCGACGCGTTCGAGCGGATCGTCGCCGAGATCTGGCCGGGGCCCGGTGCGCTCGCGGATCTGGTCGAAGGTGCGCTGGGTGGCGCAGCGCGGATAGCGGCCCGACAGGCGCGCGATCAGCCCGCCGCCGAACGGGTCCTGCGCCAGCGAGGCCTGGACGAGATCTGCCTGATACTGGTTGAGCGGCTGGGCGGCATCGTGGAGCTGGCGGTCGAGCGCGCGGAGCGCATCGACCATCTGGGTCTGAGTCATCTCCTCGCGGTTGTTGCTGAGCGCGGCGGGGATAGCGACATAGACCGAGATGCCGTAGATCCCGGAGACGATCACCAGCATCATCAGCGCATAGGCCAGCGTGTGGACGTTCCAGCCGAACTGGAAGCCGGTGTGGAGCGTCGCGATGACGATCAGGCTGAGGCCGAGATAGACATGCGCGCTGGTCCAGGCCTTTAGCGACCAGCGGCCCGGGGTCATCGCGCGCTTGCGGATGCCAAGCAGGGTCAGCCACAGGATCAGCAGCACGCCGATCGTGCCGAGGGTGTAGCCATACCAGGTCGCGCCGAAGGGCCGCGGCGTGTGGTCGATCAGCAGATAGACGAGGATCGCGATCAGGCTGATCGACAGGGCAAAGCGCAGCCAGCGGAACCGCGCATGGCGCAGGAATCCCTCGTGCAGCGCACTGCGCTCGCCCGGACGCATCGCCCCCCGTGAAGCGCGGCTCGCTATGATCCGGTCTCCTCTTCGAGCCGCGCGACGCTGAGGAAATTCTCAGGGGATACGCGGATCGCGGCACCGGTCGGGCAGGCACGGACACAGGCCGGGCCACCATCGATGCCCGAGCACATGTCGCACTTGATGGCTTTCTTCGGCTTCTCGACGCCCGGCTTGCTGTGCTTGTAGCGCCACGCCTTGGACGGCTCGCCCGGGCCCGGCCCGACGCCGAGCAGCAGCCAGCTCAGGATCCCGGGCTTTTTCGGCGGGACGCTGTCCATGCGGATCACGCCGTACGGGCAATTGCGCTGGCAATTGCCGCAGCCGATGCAGGTATCGTCGATCACCACCTCGCCGTCCGGCCCGCGATGGATCGCATTGGGCGGGCAATCGGCCATGCAATGCGGGTGCTCGCAGTGGCGGCAGCTCGTCGGCACATGGAGATGGGCATAGGTGCGCCCCGCCTCGCGATCGAGCCGGGACAGGCCTTCATGGCTGTCGGCACAGGCCTTTTCGCAATTGTCGCAGCCGACGCAGAGATTCTCTTCGATCAGCAGCACATCGGTCGCCTCGCCGATGCCGTTCTCGACCAGGAAGGTCGCTGTCTGCGAATACATGTCGACCACGCCGGAGAAGCTGTCCTTGCGGCTCTCGACAAAGGCGTTGATGTTCTGGCGCTGCGCCATGTCGGCGCGCGCCTTTTCGAGCAGGCGCGGCTTGGCGTCCATCAGCCGGCGGAAGGCGGCGCCGGGAAGCCGGATCACCTCGGACTTGACCGCCGCCCTGACCGTCGCGGTGCGCTTGCCGCCGCCGATCAGCGCCATCTCGCCGACATAGGAGCCGGCGGGGAGATAGGAGAGGAAGACCGGCTTTCCGCCGACATTCTTCTCGACGATCATGCTGCCGACACGGATGACATAGATGTCCTCGCCGGGATCGCCCTCGGTAAGGATCGCGCGCCCGGCGGGGACGGTCTCGATCTCGGACGCGTCGAGCAGCTCGGCGAGATCGGCCGAGGTGAGGCCCGAGCCGAACAGCTGAAGCAATTGCCGCTCGACCGAGATGCGCGTGACGGCACGCTTGGCGGCCGGGACCGAGGCCATCAGCTTCAGCGCTGCGGTGCGCGACACTTCGACCGCGATCATGTCAGTGCCGGCGCGGACGGTGGCACCGCGGCGGCGGCCGGAGATCAGGCCTACCTCGCCGAAGATCGAACCCTGCTCGATCGGCACGGTGATGGCGGGATTATCCTTATCGACCTCGACCAGAGCTGTCCCTTGCGCGATGCCGAACAGCGACGAGCCCGGATCGGCGCGCTGGAAGACCACTTCTCCCGCCTTGTACGAGCGCACCTCGGAATCGAGCATGAACTCGCGCATCTGCAGCGGCGACAGCTCGTTCAGGATCGAGATATTGGCGCGGAGCATCTCGAGCCACTCATCGACCGAGCGGCGCGCCTTGAAGCGCTCGAACTTCTTCGCGAGGATCGGCTCGTCGGCCGGCTTGAGCGTCGTGTTGCCGTTGATGAACTCGACGACGTCATAGCCTTGGTTCATGCAATGCTTGATCAGCGGATAGCCAGCGAGCGCGCCGATGACGAAGATGCCGGGCTTGGTCGATTCGAACACCGACGAAAGCTTGGGAAAGGCCTCGCGGTCAGCGCTGCTGAACTCGATGCCGCAGCTTTCGACAAAGGCGCGCGGCGCGGCCGAGCCCATGCGGGCGATGATCCGGTCGCAGCGGATCGTCTCCTGCCCGTCGCGGGTTTCGAGCAGCAGCTCGCCCGGGCGCACTTCGGCGGGCGTGGTCTCGAGCCGGATGGTGATCCGCCCCTGCTCAGCCGCTTCGTTGAGCAATTTGACATTGGCGCCCTTGGCACGGGCGAAATCGGCCGAGCGGTTGAGGATGGTGACCACATTGCCCTGCGCCGGGTCAGCCGCGAGGCCGAGCGCGTTCTCGATCCCGGCATCGCCCGAGCCGATCACGGTGATATGCTCGTCGATATATTCGCCGGGATCGTCGAGCTGATACTGGACATGCGGCAGGGCCGAGCCCGGGCAGCGCATCAGGTTCGGATTCCCCTGGGTGCCGATCGCCAGCACCACCGTCTCGGCCTCGACCACGCTGCCGTCTGTCAGGCTGAGACGGAAGGCGCCGCGTTCGCCCTCGATTGCCTTGACCTCGCTGCGGTAGCGGACGTTGATACCCGTCTTGGCAGCGAGCTTGTCCCAGGTGCCGAGGATCGCCTCGCGCTTGCCGGCGTCGAACTCCATATCGGAGCGGAGCACGAGCTGGCTGGGCGTCGCCATCACATGCTTGCCCTTCTGGTATTTGTAGATCGTGTCCGAGAGGTGATCGGTCTTTTCGAGCAGGACATGGGAGAGCTTGAGCTGGGCGGCGCGCGCGGCCGCACTCAGCCCTGCCGGACCCGAGCCGATGATCGCGATGCGGACACGATCGGTCACGCCAAGTCCCCTTGCCCCGGGAGCGGAAGCACGCATCCGGTGGGGATTGCGCTTGCCGCCTGCCCCCACACGATAGCATGTACGGGCCGGGGCGCCAGCCAGAACCATAGTATAAGCGGGGAACAGCGATGGAATCGGCCAAGCATTCGTCAAGAACCGGGCTGATCACGCTGGTTCTCGCGGCCATGGTGCTGGTCGGCGCGATCTCCTTTGCAGCACTCCGCGGCGCAAGCCCCGAGAAAAGCACGACTATGCCGCCTGCGGCATCGCTTCCTGACCAGCCGCCGACGCTTCAGTCGCTGCAGGAACGGACTCGGACTGAACCGACCAGTGTCGAGGCCTGGGTTGCGCTCGGCCAGGCACAATATGATGCGCGCGACTATGCCGGCGCCGCCGCGGCGTACGAACATGGGACACAGCTCGCGCCGCAGCGCGCGGATATCTGGTCAGCGCTGGGCGAGGCGCGGGCCAATGCCACCAGTGATCCGATGCCGCCGGACGCGCTCGCCGCCTTCCGCAAGGCAGTGGCGATCGACCCGAAGGATCCGCGGTCGCGCTACTTCCTCGCCGTGGCGCGCGATCTGGCCAAGGACCATCAGGGCGCGATCGACGACTGGCTCGCCCTGCTCCGCGACACGCCGCCGGGCGCGCCCTGGGAGAGCGAGCTGCGCCGGACGATCGAGCAGGTCGGGCGGATCAACCATATCGATGTCACGAAGCAGCTTGCCGCCATTGCGCCGCCTGCGGCGCATCCGATGGTGCCTGACGCCTCGACCGCGACGGCGGCGATCCCCGGACCGAGCCCGGATCAGATGCGCGCCGCCTCCGCGCTGCCGGCCGATCAGCAGAACGCGATGATCCAGTCCATGGTCGGCAAGCTCGAGGCGAAACTGCAGGCCAATCCGTCCGATGTCGACGGATGGGTCATGCTGATGCGCAGCCGGATGACCCTGGGCGAACCGGCAAAGGCAAGTGCCGCGCTGAAGGCCGGGATCGCCGCCAATCCCGCGGCAAAGGCTCGGCTGATCGCCGAGGCCGGGACGCTCGGGGTGCCGGGCGCCTGACGGGGCGGGCCGCGGAAATTCCCTGTTATGCTGCATTATCAGGGAATTTCTTTTTTTCTTGAAACGCGCCGCGGACAAATTTCTATATACTACAATAACTTGACCGTCTTTTTCCTACCCGAACCGGCGCGGAACAGGGAATTAACAGGGAAATACGGCGTGCTGGTCGCCGCGATTCTGCGGCGATCACATTCAACAGGCCGACGATGAGAAACAGCGGTCCGGGCTTCTGAGGCGTCCCGTGCGCATCATAGTGCGCCCTCCAGCGCTGGAATTGAATCATGGAAGATCAGCGCGGCACCGCGCGGCATTTTCGACATTGGGGCTCGATATCCGCCACCAGGATGAGGTGGATGTTCCGTTTCACTGGAATGCCACGAGAGCATCCGACAATGGACTACTGACCCGGAATCCCATCATCATGCGTTATATTCGCGTAGTGACTTCAGAAATTCTACAGGATAAATGCGACATATCGAGGCTGAATCTCTGTACACATAAGCAATACTTTCAATAGTTTTTGATACATCTTCGTAACAAAACTGTAATGGTGAATATGGCATCCTCTCGTAATTGTTTCGCAGATGCGAGAACCTTAGACTCTTCTTAACGACGGCCCGGGCATTGGCATGTCGATACCAGCCACGGGACCTGTCATGTTTCAGCGAAGCGTCGTTCTCCGCCTGATGACGCCGCTTGCGATTCTCATCGCGCTGGTGGCGACGCTGATCGGGTTGAGCGGATCGAGTGCCTCGCGGATCAGCCAGGCGCATGCCAGTGCCGAGGCGATGCAGATCGAGATGCTCGAGCTGACCGAGCTTCGCTCGCTGAGCCGGTCGCTCCAGCGCGACGCGCTCAACCTCGCGATCGAGCCCGATCCCGCCGAGCTCGTCACCATCCGCGGCAAGTTCGACAAGCGCCATCATGAAATGACGACGCGCCTTGCCGCGATCCATCTGGTGGTCACCAGCGCCGGGCGCGACAAGATCGCCAGCTATGTCAACACCCAGGCGCGGGTGCTGCGGGAGCTTTCGATAGTGTCCTCGCTCGTCGCGGCCGGACACAAGGACCGCGCCCTGGCGGTGTTCCGCAAGGACCTGCGCCCGGCAGAGCGGCGCGCATCGACCATTGCCGATGCGCTGATCGACGACGAGGCACGCCAAGCCAAGGCGCTGGTCGAGTCAGCAAGCGATCTCGAACGGCACGAACGCAGGCTGTTGCTGCTGGTCACGATGGTCCTCTCGGCATCGGCGATCGCCCTTTCCTGGTATCTGATCCTGATCACCGTGGTGCGGCCGCTGGTCAGGCTCTGCGCGGCGATGGAACGGCTGGCGGCCGGAGATGCCGAAGGAACCACGCCCGATCTCAACCGCAGTGACGGGATCGGCCAGATGGCGCGCGCGGTCGAGATCTTCCGCACCGCGACGCGCGACCGGCAGCGGCTCCAGGGCGAGGCGGAGGCGGCGCGGGAGGACCGGCTGCGCCAGGAATTCGACCGGCAGGAAGAGCGGGCCGAGGCACGGCGGATCTCAGCGCTGGACAGCCAGCGCCGCGCATTGCTCGACGAACTGGCGGCATCGCTCGAAGCGAGCGTGCAGGATGTCGTCGGCCGCCTCAACGCGTCGGCCGGTGCGCTCTCCACCACCGCCAATCTGCTGACGACCCAGGCCCGGGAAACCTCGAGCGACGTCGATATGACCTCGCGCTCGGCGCAGGAGGCGGCCAGGGGTGCCGATGCCGCGGCGGCCTCGACCAGGGAGCTGGTCCAGTCGATCAGCGAGATCGATCGGCAAAGCAACGAGACCTCGCGCTCCGCGGCCCTTGCGGCGGAACGATCGCGCCGGGCGGCGCTCGATATGGGGCAGCTCAAGGAAAGCGCCGAGCGGGTCGGCATCGTGATCGTCCTGATCGGCAAGATCAGCAAGCAGATCAACCTGCTCGCGCTCAACGCGACGATCGAGGCTGCGCGCGCGGGCGATGCGGGTCGTGGCTTTGCCGTCGTGGCCAATGAGGTGAAGACGCTGGCGACCGAGACCGGCCGCGCGGCGGAGGAGATCGAACGCCAGATATCGGGCATGCAGCAGGCAGCGAACCGCGCCGCCGGCGCGCTGGACCAGACCAGCACCGCAATCGTCGAGATCGAGCAACAGGCCTGCACCACCGCCACGGTTGTCGTTCAGCAGGGCATGGCGAGCCGGGACATCAATGAGCATGTCCTGTCGGTCGCCGAGCAGGCAGCGAATGTCGGCGAGAAGGTCGTCGACCTGGCGAGGGCCGCGACCGGGGTCAAGCAGCTGGCGGGGCGTCTGCAGGACGATGCCGGCACGATGGCCGGCGACGCAGTGGCGATCGACCGGGCGCTGCGGCTGTTCGTCGACAAGCTGCGCGCTGCGTGAAGGGGCGCGAAGCGAAAAAGGACAGAGGAAGGAGGATCATTTCTCCGTCGCCGCGAACACGCCGTCCCAATCCGCGCCCGGCGGGTTCGCAGCGAAATGCGCGATGCGGTCGTGCATCAGCAGGTAGAATTTGCGCAGGCCATAGCCCACCGCGGTCGACTGGTTGGCGTCAGCCAGCTCCCGCGCCTTGGCCCAATCCTGCGCGCGATAGGCGTCGAGCATCGCCTGATGCTTTGCGGCGAAATCCTGGAAGCCCGCGGTCTCGGCGAGGCTCTCGTCGCCGAGCAGGCCGAAAATCTCCTCGGGCGCCTCGCGGCCAACCACGCGGACGCAATCGAGCGAGACGATCGCGAAATGGGGGAGATGGCGCCTGAGCTCGCTGCCGATCGCGATCTGCAGGCCGTAATATTTGGTCATGCCCTCGATCCGCGAGGCGAGGTTCACCGTGTCGCCGATCAGCGAATAGGACAGGCGCTGCGCCGAGCCCATATTGCCGACGCAGCAGGGCCCGGCATTGAGGCCGATGCCGATGCTGACCTCGCCGGGCCAGGCAGTGCCGGTCTGCCCGCGCATCTCGACATTGATCGCGCGCAGCCGCGCCGTCATCGCCAGCGCGCCGCGGGCGGCATTGGCATATTGATCGGGATCGTCGAGCGGGGCGTTCCAGAAGGCGAGCACGGCATCGCCGATGAACTTGTCGATCGTCGCCTTCCGCCCAAGCAATATATCGCACATCGGCGTGAGGAAGGAGATCAGGAACTTGATGATCTCCTGCGGCGTCAGCTTCTCCGAAAGGCGCGAGAAACCGCGGATATCGCAGAACAGCACCGTCATCTCGCGCTCTTCGCCGCCGAGCTCGAGCTGGCCGGGATCATCGACGATGCGCTTGACCAGTTCGGGCGAGAGATAGCGGTCGAACGCCTGGTGGATATAGGCGCGCTGGCGTTCCTCGCGGTAATAAGTGAGCACGGTCTCGACCAGATAGACCAGCGTCAGTGCGATCACGGCGTAAGTCGGATTGAGCAGATATTGATCCTGGCGGTAAGCGAACCAGCTGCCAGCGACCATGCCGCCGACCATCACCAGCCCGAGGATCGCTCCACGCGTCGCGCCTAGCCAGGGCAACGAGAAGGCCATGACGAGACCAAGCACGACGAGCAGCGCATATTCCAACCCGGGTCCCCAATCAGGGCGGACCAGGAATTGCTGGAGGACCATCTGCTCCACAGCCTGAGCATGGACGTCGACGCCCATTGCCCGTTCCTCGAGCGGGGTGGATTTCAGATCGTACAGGCCCGACGCGCTGGTGCCGATGAAGACGAGCCGCCCGCCGAACCGGTCCTGCATTTCCTTGGGGGAGAAAGCGCCAGTCAGGATTTTCCAGGCTGGCACAATGCGATCGGGGTGCGGCGCGGTATAATACATCCACAATTCGCCGGCGTCGGTGGTCGGCACGGTGAAATCGCCGTCCTTGATCGACACGACGGCGCCGCTGCCGCCAACCTCGCCGCTGGCGTTGCTCGTTTTAACCAGGATCGAGCCCGCGCCCTGCCCGACCCGCAAAGTCTCGACCGACAGGGACGGCAACAACTGCCCGTTCTGCGAGACGATCAGTGGTGCGCGGCGAATGATGCCGTCACTGTCGGGAACGATCGTGAGTATGCCGCCACCGGGCGCGGCATCGCGCAACAGCGGCAGGGGTTGGACCGCACCGTTGAAATCGTCTCCGACGCGTGGCTGGGTACCGCCCACGGCGATGCCGGCCTTGGGTGCGATCTGGCCACCTTTGCCGTCATGGGTGAGAAAATAGCCGAGGATCGCGGGCGTCCGGCCGAGCGTCTTGGCGAGCACGGCATCGTGATCCGGCAGCGACCGCAACGCGTTGAGCACATCGACCGGCGCCCCCTCACGCCTTGCGCGCTCAGCGAGGCGCTCGGGCGAGGTTCGGTCGGGTTCTGAGAAGACAATATCGAAAGCGATCGCGGCGGCGCCAGCGTCAGTGAGCTGCTGGGTCAGCTTCGCGATGTCCGTGCGCGGCCAGGGCCATTGGCCGAGACGGCGGATCGATTCATCGTCGATATCGATGACCGAGACGTGGGCATCCTTGTAAGGCCGCGGCGCGAGGCGTTGATAGCTGTCGAACAGTGACAGCCCGATGCGATCGATCGACTCGACATGGCGCAATTGCAGCCCGAGGACCGCGAGCAGAACAAGCAGGCCGGGCAGGATCACCCCGGCCCTGCCGCGCAGGATCTTCAGCGAAGGCCGCCCCGCCATTGTCCGCCCCCCGGCTATTCAGCCCTTCGCGAGGGCCTGGCGCGAACTAACACAAAATCGGGCAGCTACAGAATCCGGCCGCCCCCCACCCCGTCAGGCTTTCCGCCGGAACGGATAGGCGAACTGGGCGCGATAGCCGTGCGGCACCTCCTCCGACACGCCGTAACCGCTCGGCCACTCCCCTTTTGGCAGATAATGGGTGCCGAAGATCCGGTCGAGCCAGGGGAAATGGATCGCGAAATTCTTGTCGATCGCGACTTCCTCGATGCCGTGATGCCAGTGATGGAAGCGCGGAATGACGAGGAAGCGGCCGAGCCGATCGAAATCGCCGCGCAGATTGGCGTGGACCAGGCTGGCATAGATATAGACCATCGCGACATAGGCCTGCATCACCGAGGGCGCGAAGCCGAGCGTCAGCAAGGGCAGCGAGGTGACGCCGCGCAGCAGGATGATCTCGACGAAATGCATCCGCGATCCTGCGAGCCAGTCCATCGATTTCGCTGAATGATGGACCGCGTGGAAGCCCCACAGGAAGGGCCAGCGGTGAAAGGCGCGGTGGAACCAGTATTGGACGAGATCCGTCAGGAACATCGCCTCGACGAACTGGAGCAGCCAGGGCTGGCTGGCGACCATCGCGCGGAAGACGCCGAAATTGCCGGTCGAGGCCATGATGAAGGTGGACGGTGCGAGCGCGAGGAAGGTGATGAGCTGCACCATCATCGAGCTGACCAGATAATAGAAGAGATCCTCGCGCCACTCCTGCCGGAACAGGCGCTGGGCCGGCCGGTGCGGGAAGATCCGCTCGATCGGCGCGAACATCAGCCCTGTCGCGATCATGTTGAGCGCGAAGAAATCGATGCCGAAGAAGATGCCCCAGGCGTGAGTCTCGTGCGGCTGCACCGCCGCGCCGCCGAGCAGCGTGGCGACCAGAGCGATGATCAGCGCAGTCGCACCGAGCGCCTTGCGCGGCCGCAGCAACAGGCTGAGCAAGGCGAGGCCATAAGCGGTGAGCAAGGTGAGGTGAACGACGATGCGGAAGCCGGCCCAGTCGCGCACCGCGCCGAGCTGGGGCATCGCGAACCAGGCCGGCCAGCTCAGCGCCGCGACGAAGCACAGCCCTGCGATCGCGAAGACCAGGGCGAAGAAACCCGAGAACCAGCCGGTCCCGAAACCCCGCGCCTCGATCGGCGCCTCCAGATCGTGCAGCAGCCTGTTCAGGAACCCTTGTTTCATCTTCGCCTCCCCCGTTGCGACTCGATTATAAGGCCATGGCCCAAGACACCCTAATTATGCGCGACTCGACTCGACAAAACTGCTTCGAGCAACCCGATCAGCGGGCGATCCGCCGGCGGCATGGCGAGCGTGCGGAGCGTTTCGGGCCGGCACCACAGGAGTTCCTCGGCATCGAGCGCGCGCGGCGTGCCGCTCCAGTCGCGACATATATAGAGCAATAACAACAGGTGCCGCCCGGCCAGCGGCTCGCTGGCGAAGACCGCGGGGATCAGCCGGGCGGCGTCGATCGTGATGCCGAGCTCTTCCCCGAGCTCCCGGACCAGGGCGGATTCAGGGGTCTCGCCGGGCTCGATCTTGCCGCCCGGAAACTCCCACAACCCCGCCATCATTTTCCCCGCGGGCCGGCGCTGCACGAGGACACGACCTTCCGCATCGAGCAGCGCAGCCGCCACGACCGTCATTATTGCTGACATTAGAGGCTCTTCCCCGCTCTTCGCCATTCGTTAACGCTCCCCAGTTAGCTCTTGGCAGGAATTTTCCGAACGGGGCGGAACTTTTATGCTTATCAAATTCATACGAAGGCTGGCGAAAAACCGACGAGGTGGAACCGCCATTGAATATGGCCTTATCGCGGCGCTTGTCGTCATCACCATGATTGCTGCCTTTATGCAGGTCGCGGACAGCACGATCGGCCTTTGGCAGAACACGAACACCAAAATGGAGACCGCACGCTCGGGCGGCTGATTGGTTCCATAAAAAACTTCGGCTCGGCTTAAGTTTTTCTCAACCTAGCTTGCCTACACCGAGTCTTGCTGGCCCGGTTTTCCACCGGACCGGCCGGGTACTGAAGCTTTGGAACCAATGGAGATCGAGTCATGAAGAACATTCGCAAGTTCATCAAGAACAGCAAGGGCGCTACCGCAATCGAATACGGCCTGATCGCAGCGCTGATCGCAGTCGCAGCCATCGCCGCCATGCAGGGCCTGGGCAACCAGCTCAAGACCACGTTCACGAACGTGTCGTCGAACATGAAGGCTTCGTAAGCTCTTACCAGCTTACTGCAAAAGAGGGGCGGCGGAACTTCGGTTCCGCCGCCCTTTTTTTATGCGCGCGAAAAAGTAACGCATCCGAAACGAATGGGTCCTAGTTTCCTTATCGGTGGGTGATACCGGCGCGTCGTTTGTCTCGGCCGCCGGTTTCGGGGGGGCCGGCTCGTGGCAGCTTTGCTGAAACGGGCCGGACTCGAAGTCGCCAAACCTTTATTGCCGCATCGTGAAAGCTGAAAACCGGTAGCCATCCCCGCCTTTGCGGGGACAGGCATTTTCGGCACGATGCTTGGTTCAGATCCGGCCGATCGCCAGGAATTTCTCGCGACGCCCGCGCCGCAACTGGTCCGGGCCTTGATTGCCCAGCTCCGCCAGCGCGCCGTCGATCGCATCGCCGAGGCTGGCGATCGCCTGCGCGGGATCGCGGTGCGCGCCGCCAAGGGGCTCGGGCACGATCGTGTCGATCACGCCCAGCCCTTTCAGGTCCTGCGCGGTGACTTTCATCGCCTCGGCCGCTTCCGGCGCCTTGTCGGCGGTGCGCCACAGGATCGAGGCGCAGCCCTCGGGCGAAATCACGGAATAGACGGCGTGCTCGAACATCAGCACCTTGTTGCCCGCCGCGAGCGCGATTGCGCCGCCCGAGCCGCCCTCGCCCACCACCGCCGAGACCAGGGGCACGCCGAGCGACAGGCACGCCTCGGTCGAGCGCGCGATCGCCTCGGCCTGGCCGCGCTCCTCGGCCTGGACGCCGGGAAAGGCGCCCGAGGTATCGACCAGGGTGACCACCGGCAGGCCGAAGCGATCGGCAAGGTGCATCAGGCGGATCGCCTTGCGATAGCCCTCGGGCTTGCCCATGCCGAAATTGTGGCGGAGCCGGCTGGCGGTATCGTCGCCCTTCTCATGGCCGATCACGAGGATCTTCTGGCCACGGAAGCGCGCGAAGCCGCCGAGGATCGCCTGATCGTCGCTGAACGCGCGATCGCCGGCGAGCGGCATGAAATCGTCGAACAGGCCGGCGACATAGTCCTTGAAATGCGGGCGTTCGCCGTGGCGCGCGACCTGGGTCTTCTGCCAGGGCGTCAGCTTGGCATAGGTGTCGCGGAGCAGCTTGTCGGACTTGGCCTGGAGCCGCGACACCTCGGAATCGATATCGACCGCGCCATCGGCGGCGGTTTCGCGGAGCTCGTCGATCCGGCCCTGGAGCTCGGCGATCGGCTTTTCGAAATCGAGGAAGCTTGGCATCAGGTCGCGTCGGTTAGGCGTCGCCGCGCTTCGCGTCAACGCGGTGCTTGGCGTCGGTGAGTGGATGGCGGGTGTTTACCAGCTCGACGAGGCGGCTGGCATCGACATGGGTATAGATCTCGGTGGTCGCGATATCGGCATGGCCGAGCATGGATTGCAGCGCGCGCAGATCGGCGCCGCCTTCGAGCAGGTGAGTCGCAAAGGCGTGGCGCAGCACGTGCGGGCTGATCCGGTCGGGCGGGATGCCCGCCTCAGCCGCCAGCGCCCGTACCAGCTGGAACAGCCGCACCCGCGAGAGATGCGATTTGCCCGAGGGGAAGAGCCATGCCCGGTCGCTCGCGACATGATCGCGCCACAGCGCCACAGCGGCACGGGCACGGTCCGAGATCGGTACCAGCCGCTCGCGCCCACCCTTGCCGCGCAGGATGAGATAGGGGCGATCGGGCGCGATGGCGTTGCGGGGCAGCGATACCAACTCGGTGGCGCGGAGGCCCGAGCCGTAGAGCAGCTCGATCAGCGCTGCGAGCCTCAGGTCATTGGGATCGGGCGGCACGCGGGCGATCCGCGCCGCGATTACCTCGAACAGCCGGTCGACATCTCCATGCCCCAGCACTTTGGGCAGGCGCCGCTGCGCGCCGGGTCGGGGCAGTGCGGCGCCGGGATCGTCGGCGCGGTGGCCCTCATCGGCAAGGAAGGCGAAGAAACGCCTGAGCGCCGCCGATTTGCGCGCGACGCTCGACCGGGAGAGCTCGAGCCAGTGCGCGCCGAGCCGGGCCAGATCGTCCGCCGAGGCCGCGGCCAGGCCGTGCGCGAGGAAGTCCGAGGCAAGCGACAGGTCGCTGCGATAGGCGGCGATGGTGTTCTTCGCCGCGCCGGCTTCGGCCGCCATCATCTCGAGGAAACGCTCGATCAGCGCGCGGTCGGTGCCGGGCGCAGGGACGATCAAAGCCGCGCTATGGCCTCGGCGGCGATCATGCGCGCCTCGCCCTCCTGACCGACCGCCCGGAGCGCGGTGACGATATGATAAAGCGCGACGGGCGATACGCCGTGCCACAGCCGCGTCTGCATGCCGACGCCGGCGAGCAGCAAGACCGTCGCCGGCTCGCGCGCCATCGCTGCATGGGCGATCGCGCGGGTCCAGGCATTGTCCTCGCCGATCGGCACATCGAGCCCGCTTGCGCCGCGGGTGATGTCGCCGGCCGGCATCCGCCCGAGCCCGGCCAGCCCGGCGAACAGCATCTGGCGCTTGAGATCCACCTCGCTGGCCGGCGTATAGCGGCGCACATCGGCATAGCTGGTCACGACCGGATCGGGATCGGCCAGAGCGAGCATCGCCCAAGCATCGCCGTAGCGTGGCGCCTTGTCGTGCCAGCGCATCGCCGCGCGATCGAGCCCGGCGGTCAGCATCGAGGCGACCAGCCGGTCCACATCGGCGCCGCCGGCATCGACCGGAATTCGGGCCGAGGCGCGCGCGGTCAGGATCAGCCGGGCGAAGCGGCCATCGGGCGTCTTGGGCTCGTCCCACAGGCCCTTCAGCGCATCGAGCCGGGCGGGGATCTCGGCGGTATAGGCCGTGCGCAGATCGCGCGCGATGCCGACCTCGGCGCCCGATTGATCATCTTCGGCATCGATCGCGCTGTAGAGATCGACCAGGGCCGCATTCGAGAACACGCCGCGCACCGCCGCCTGTTCGGCCGGGTTCGCCCTGACCCGCGCCGTCAATTGCGGCGAAAGCGCGCGCCAGGCCTGGACGTTGGGCGCCACGGTGCTGAACAGGCTATCGGGAATCTCAGCGCCGGTCGCCATCGCCAGGCCGTAGCGCCATGCGGTCAGGCGATCGACGGATTGCCATTCGATCGTAACGGCCTGCTGGCCCTTGGCACCGCTGCCCGCCACCTTTTGCGCGAGCAGCAGATCGATCCCGCCGGCAACGCCCGAATCGCGCGCCGATTTGATCAGCGCCTGCGCCTTGGTCGGCTGGCCGGCGAGGCCGGCGCACATCGCCTGGGCGAGGATCCAGCCGCGTTCGCGCCGAAGCTCGGCGCCGCCGTCCGCCGCCGAGCACAGGGCGGCAGGATCGCCGTTCGCCAGCGCGGTCTGCAGCGCGATCTCGTAGAGCTTGGGCGTATAATTGTCGGCATCGACATATTGCACGACGCCGCGCGCGGCGGTGGCCTCGCCCATGCGCAGCAACAGCCAGGCACGTTCGGCGGCGAAATCGGCGCCGTTGATCGCGTGCGGCGTCGCCAGCCGCGAGACCAGGGCGCGGCGCAACGCGATCGACAGCCAGCGCGACGCGATCGGCGTATCGAGCCGGCGCATCAGCGTTTCGAGGAAGCGGCCATCCTCGCGGCCGAACGCATTGGCCTGGAGCCCGCCTTCCGCAGGGCCGACCGGCCCGACCAGATCGAGCGATCGCCGGGCATATTCGGGCATCTCGTACCGGGCGAGCGCGGCAGGATCGACCGTCGGCGTCTCGGTCGCGTCGGGCGTGGCCGAAGCGGAAGGTGTCGGCACGGTGCTGTCGGGGCCGGCCGGCGCGCCGCTCGGCGAGGCCGCGGGCCTGGCTCCGGTGGGCGCGGGCGCGGGTGTCGGCGCCGTGACCGGATCGCCGAAGCCGGGCGGCAGGATCGATTCGGGCTTGTCCTGTCCCAGCGCGGGGATGAGCCCCACGCCGATCAACATGGCCGCGATCGCGCCGAGCGCGACGCTAGTTCGAGAGATTCGCAAGCGGCACCACTTTCTCGACCCGGACCTGCGGCTTTTCATGCGCGCGTCCGGCAAGGACGAACAGCCCCCCGATCACCACGACCAGGATGACGATGAGCGCAATCAACGAACGGGACATGGGTGAACCTTGTACAAGCTTGGGATAACCGGCTGCGCGCGCCTTTTGCCCGACGGGCAGGCTCGCTGTATAGCCCCCGTTTCAATGTTTCAAACACACACACCTGTACCGGACTGGACCGGCCTCCCGATCGTCCTGATAGGCCTGATGGGCGCCGGCAAATCCACTGTCGGCCGCCGCCTCGCCGCGCGGATGCGGCTGCCCTTTGTCGATGCCGATTCGGAGATCGAGGCAGCGGCGGGCATGTCGATCGCCGATATCTTCGAACGCTTCGGCGAGGCGCATTTCCGCGACGGGGAACGCCGGGTGATCGCCCGGCTGATCGACGGCACGCCCAAGGTGATCGCGACCGGCGGCGGCGCCTTCATCAATGACGAGACGCGGGCGCTGATCCTCGATTCGGCGCTGGCGATCTGGCTCGACGCCAATACCGCGGTGCTTGCCGACCGGGTGGGGCGGCGCGACACGAGGCCGCTGCTGCGCGGCCGCGATCCGCGTGCGGCACTCGACGAACTGGCCAAGGTTCGCAACCCGATCTACGCGCTGGCGCCGATTCGTGTGCCAAGCCACCACGCGCCGCACGAAGCGACCGTCAACGCGATCCTGAAAGCGCTCAACCTATGACCAGCATCCCGGTTGCACTCGGCGACCGCAGTTACGACGTGGTGGTGGAGGCCGGGCTGCTCGGCCGCGCCGGCACCTGGCTCGCGCCGCTGGCGCGCGGGCGGACGATGGCGATCGTCACTGACGCGAATCTGGCGCCGCATCTTGCGACCCTGCAGGCGTCGCTCGCCGCGGCGGGTGTTACGAGCGAGGCGATCGTGCTGCCGCCCGGCGAGGGATCGAAGAGCTGGGCGACGCTCGAGACGCTGACGGACCGGCTGCTCGACCTCGGCGTGGAGCGGCGCGACCATGTGGTGGCGCTGGGCGGCGGCGTGATCGGCGACCTGGTCGGCTTCGCGACCGCGATCCTGAAGCGAGGCTGCAGCTTCGTGCAGATTCCGACGACCCTGCTCGCCCAGGTCGATTCCTCGGTCGGCGGCAAGACCGCGATCAATGCGGGCGCCGGGAAGAACCTGATCGGCGCATTCCATCAGCCGGCCCTGGTGCTGATCGATCCGGACGTGCTCGACACCTTGCCGCTGCGCCAGGTGCGTGCAGGCTATGCCGAGGTCGTGAAATATGGGCTGATCGACGATTTCGCCTTCTTCGAATGGTGCGAGGCCAATGCCGCCGCCTTGCTCGCGGGCGATCCCGCGGCGCGCAGCTTTGCCATTGCTCATTCGGTCGACGCCAAGGCGCGGATCGTGGCGGCCGACGAGCGCGAAACGACCGGCATGCGGGCGCTGCTCAACCTCGGCCACACTTTCGGCCACGCGCTGGAAGCCGAGGCCGGCTTCTCGGACCGGCTGCTGCACGGCGAGGCCGTTGCCGCCGGCATGGCGCTGGCGTTCAGTTATTCGGCGGCGAAAGGGCTCTGCCCGGGCCAGGATGCCGAGCGGGTCGCGGCGCATCTGCGCGCGGTCGGGTTGCCGGACGGCGTCGCGGCCGCGGGGATCGAGGCTGACGGCGATACGCTGGTCGCGCATATGCTCCATGACAAGAAGATGGACGCGGGCACCCTGCCCTTCCTCCTCGCGCGCGGGATCGGGAAGACGTTTCTCGACACGTCGGTGGACCTGCGGGATGTGGCGGCTTTTCTGGACAGGGCGGCGGTGCCGGCGGGGTAGCCCCGGCTCCCGGCAAGGCTGGCTGTTCCTGGCTGTTTTCGACAAAAAATTTTGCTGGCTGTTATGTTGGAATTTCTCTCCGGATTTCCGGCACGGTTTCAATGCTTTATGGGGTGGCTGGCTGTTATTCGATAACAGCCAGCTAACAGCTGGAGTGGGCCCGTTGGGCCGGACATATTCAAGCGGCCGATGTGACGGTGCGCTGGGAATGTTGCTCCTCGAACTGAGCGGGACTGAGATAGCCGAGAGCTGAATGCAATCGGCGGCGATTGTAGAT
>Ga0209233_1000287_pt1 | contig 67956 bp, 74 predicted proteins | sample AraplaCL_Cvi_mCL_FD_184269 | JGI IMG/M metagenome (GOLD analysis project Ga0209233, IMG submission 184269) | Arabidopsis root microbial communities from the University of North Carolina, USA - plate scrape CL_Cvi_mCL (SPAdes) (version 2) | ecosystem: Host-associated > Plants > Roots > Endosphere...
GCTACCTGATGTTCATCGCCGCCATGCACAACGGCATCAGCCGGCTGTATGAAACCTTCGGCAACGACGGCGCCGACACGGTCAAGCGCACGCTCGATCCGGCCGACTATCAGCGCACCTGGTACCGGCCGAATCCGCCGCTGGCTGAAGTCGTCTGGTCGCAACGCGACAACAACAATTACGAACAGACCGGCCTGCTCACCGCGCTGAATTATTTCTCGGGCAACAGTCAGCTGTTCCTGAAGAATTTCTACCTGAAGAGCAAACGCTCGATCGAGAAGCCCTTGCAGGCCGGTCCGGCGGCCTATGTGTTTCCGGCCGACGACCGGCGCAGCGGCTCGCAGGCGCAATTGTTGCGGATCATGCAACTGCAGCATGCGGAAGTCAGCCGTCTCTCGGCGCCCGTCACGGTGACGTTGCCCGGCGTGAAGAACGACGACGGCAAGACCGAAAAGGCCACCTCGCGCACGTTCGCCGCCGGTAGTTACGTGGTGCGCATGGACCAGCCGTATTCGCGCATCGCCGATACCCTGCTCGATCGCCAGTACTGGTCGCCGAAGGACCCGCAGCAGCATCCGTACGACGACACCGGCTGGTCGATGGGGGACCTGTTCGACGTGCAGGTGGTGCGCGTCACCGACAACGCCATCCTGAAAGCGCCGATGAGCCTGGTCGGCGAGCCGATCGCGGTGCCGCAGGGGCTGGCCGCCATCGACATGCCGGCCGCGAAGCTGCCGCGCATCGCGCTGATGCACACCTGGCTGGATACCCAGACCGAAGGCTGGTGGCGGATGGCACTGGACAAGCTGCACGTACCGTACGACTACATCAGCACCCAGGACGTGGCGAAGGCCGGCAACCTGCGCGCGAAGTACGACGTGATCCTGTTCGGACCAATCGGCGGCACCAGCGCGCAGCAGATCATCGATGGCCTGCCGATGTGGGGCAATCCGATGCCGTGGAAGACCACCTCGCTGACGCCCAACCTCGGCCACATCGATGCCACCGATGACATCCGTCCCGGCCTCGGCGCCAGCGGCGTCGCGCACCTCAAGCAGTTCGTGCAGGCTGGCGGTCTGCTGATCACCGCCGAGGACACCGCGAAATTCGCGATCGACGCCGGCCTCGCGCCGGGCGTGTTCGTCACGCCCAGCAGCAAGCTCAAAGTCGTCGGCAGCGTGCTGCAGGCGAAGTTCGTCGATCGCCACAACCCGATCGCCACGAGCTACACCCGCGACGAGCTGGCCCTGTACAGCGCGGCCGGCCAGTCGTTCACCGTGTCCAACCTGATCACCGGCGACAAGGGCTTGCCGAACGCGAAGGACTTCCAGCGCCCGACCGGGCGCGGCGGCCCGCACGACACCGACACGCCGGAAGGACGCGCCTCGATCGAGCCGCCAGCACTGCCCGACGTCAAGCCATGGCAGGCAATGCCGCTGAATACCGAACAGATGCGCAACAATCCGTGGGTGATTCCGGACGGGCGGCGTCCGCAGGTGATCCTGCGCTATGCCGATGCCAAGGAACTGCTGATCTCCGGCCTGCTCGACGGCGGCGACGAGATGGCCGAGCGTGCCGCTGTGGTCGACGCCCGCTACGGCAAAGGTCATGTGCTGCTGTTCGCCAGCAACCCGATCTGGCGCGGCGAAACCATCGGCAGCTACCCGCTGGTCTTCAACGCGATCGTCAACTTCGACCGGCTGGATACGCCGTCGGCGAAACCGCAGGTGCAGAAGAAAGCCGAATAAGCGCCGCACCGTCATTCCGGCGCAGGCCGGAATGACGGTGCGGGGAGTTTTCCGAAACGACCTTACGCGCGATCAGTTGCCACGCCAGCGACTCGCCGACGCGGCTGCGTGTCGTCGCACACCCTGACCCGGTTGCGACCTTCGCGCTTGGCCCTATACAGCCCATCGTCCGCATCGATCAACAGCTGCCGCAGTTCGTAACCCGAACGGACAATCGAGGCCACGCCAAAGCTGGCGGAGATCGGAACGCCGAGCGCATCTTCGCTGCTGGCCGCCGTGGCGATCGCCAGGCGGATCTGTTCGGCCCGACCGAGCGCCTGATCAAGCGTGCACTCGGGCAGCACGATGCCGAACTCCTCGCCGCCGAGGCGACCGAAGATGTCGGTGGAGCGCAGATGCTCCTGACATGCTGCCACGGCACGTTTCAGCACGCGGTCACCCACCGCATGTCCATGCGTATCGTTGACCAGCTTGAAGTGATCAAGATCGATCAGCACCAGGCAGGCCTGCCGTGCCGATTTCTTGCAGTACTGCAACTGCAGCTCGGCCGAACTGACGAAATGCTGCCGGTTGAAGATGCCGGTAAGGCCGTCGCGACGGGCCAGCTTCATGAAACTCAGCTGCGAACGCTTGACCCGGTAGGCCCAGAAAGCGATGAAGGCCAGCACCGTCAGCAACAAGATGATGTATAGCCGGCTCGCTTCCGAGGCGCTCTTGTCGAGCGACTGCTGCAACTGCAGGATCTGGTTCTGCTTGTTCAGCGTGTCGATCTGCAATTTTTTGGCCAGCACTTGTTGGCTGACAATCTGATAAGCAAGCGCCTTGGCGCTTACGGTGTCCAGGTAGCCTTTGTCGGCCGCCATATATTTTTCGTGATAGGACAGCGCCGATTCCAGGTTACCCTGACGCCGCTCAATCAGGTACAGCAGTCGATAGGCAGTTGCCAACGATTCGATGACCTCGGCCTTGATATTGCCGTTGACGGCAGCAAGTGAAAAATGCGTAGCCATCGTCGCATCACCTACGTCCCAGTAGGCTTGGGCCAACGTCGCATCAAACTGCGAAATCAGCCATGGATAGCTGGTTTTTTCGACATCCGCATAGTTCGCCCGTAGAAGCTTGATGGCATCCTGGGAGCGACCATTCTGGATGTCGAATCCTGCCTCAAAGAAGCGGATTCCATTGGCCCACAGGACATCATTGGCCTTGACACACGTTTCGACGCCGTCATGCAGCTTTTGATCGAAACCCTGCACCTTGCCGCTCTTGTAGAGAGCCGCAACCTTCATGTACCAAGCCCTACAGGCATACCCGTTGTTGCCAGGTTCCTCCTTGAGCAGTTCATCCGCATAGGTTGAAGCCAGATCGTATTGCCCCGCTTCATCGTAAAGAAAAGCAGCAGTAGCCAGCCCCTGTGCGCGGGCATCCTTGTCCGAGATCTGAGGCAAACGTTCCAGTAATTGAGCCAAGCGCTCAAATGCTTCCTGATATCGCGATCCGTTCGCCAGTGTGTTGATTGCAGCGGCATTCGCGCGAAATTGCAAGGTGAGATTCGCGGTCCCACTGGCGACAGCGTCGTACTCGTGGAGTGCGCGCGCGTAGTCACCGCTGTAACCACTTTCCCACGCTTCGAGGTAACGCAGCTCCGCACTCTGTTCTGCAGACAGCATCACTCCGTTGTCACCAAGCTGCTTCAGAAGCCTGGTGAACTCGGCGTGGTTCGTCGTTTTTACGGCATCTGCTTGTTTGAGCAGCTGCAGCGGGTCACCAGATATAGGGGTGCCTGCGACGACCACGCCTATATGCATGGCCAGCAATACCGCCCCGTTTGCAAAGAGCGATCGAAGTCCCCCGCTCAAGCGGAACATCGAGCTAGCCCACCAATTCCGAAGCCGGGAGGATGAAATCTTTCACCTCGCCATCTTCGTGCGAAGGAGTCTCTTCGTTCTCTTGTTCACTCTCGTCTTCGTCTTCCTTGGCTGGAATCATCATGCCGAAAAGACCGCCTTGGCCAAGCAATGCGTCGAGACGAATTTTATCCTTGGCCAGAATGGCTGACCGTACTTCTTGATCAACTTCCGAGATTGCCAATGCAAGCTCCAGTTCATCTTGCGTTCCATGGCGTAACTGCGCATCCGCCCCCATCCTTTCGAGAAAATCGATAACGTCCGACATGATGTTGCCCCCCGGCTGTTGGTAATTCCGAAGTCTCAACACAATGACCGAGACTCCGGACAAATGTGTTTCGACAAAGTCGCGCCCCTAATGCATCAACGCAAGGCATAAGCCTCGCGCTGATATTGAATCTCTGCATGGCGAATGCATGCATCTGTGGAACATTTCCCCGATGAAAAACAGGCCGCCCACGAGCGTATCTGCTGTTCAATAGGTCTCAATACTATGCCTGTTTTGGGTCTGAAGGCGCTATATGCCGAATACGGCAAGTAAAAACGCCCGCCTACTCGGCGTTGAGTTCGCTGGCCGTCGCAAGATCAGGCACACCAAGCCGGCTCGGTGTCCGGCTGCAACGGATGTGCTGGCAGCACCACTACGTTGCCTACTCATCGGTGCAAAGTAGTGAGCAGCGTCATTCACTTCAGGTCGAGGATGTACCCGGCTTCGACGGAAACGCCTCCATCAATGGCCTGATCAGATCCAGCGGCAGCGGGAACACGATGGTCGAGGATTTGCCGTTGTTGGACATGTCGGCCAGCGTCTGCAGATAGCGCAGCTGCAGGGCCTGCGGTTGCTGCGACAGCATTGCGGCGGCATCGCGCAACTTCTCGGCGGCCTGCATCTCGCCTTCGGCGTGGATCACCTTGGCGCGACGCTCGCGCTCGGCCTCGGCCTGGCGGGCGATCGCGCGCACCATCGTCTCGTTGAGATCGACATCCTTGATCTCGACGTTGGCGACCTTGATGCCCCAGGGGTCGGTGGCCTCGTCGAGGATGGTCTGCAAGGTGTGGTTGATCGAATCGCGCTGCGACAGGATCTCGTCCAGCTCATGCTGGCCCAGCACCGAGCGCAGCCGCGTCTGCGCCAGTTGACTGGTGGCCTGCAGGAAATTCTCCACCTGCAATACGGACTTGTCGGGCTCCACCACGCGAAAGTAGACCACCGCATTCACGCGCACCGACACGTTGTCGCGCGAAATCACGTCCTGCGGCGGCACGTCCATCACGGTCACGCGCAAATCGACCCGCATCATCCGCTGCACCGCAGGGATCAGCAGCACCAGCCCCGGCCCCTTGGTGCCGGTGTAGCGGCCCAGCGTCAGCACCACGCCACGCTGATACTCCGGCAGGATCTTGACCGCGGAGAACAGCAGCATCACACCAAGGACCACCAGTATTCCGACAAATCCGAACATGATCATCTCCCTGAATCATCAAGCAATCATTGTGAGGTGGCCGAGCCGCTTTCGCATCCCACTGGTTGCGAGCGCATGACTCACACCGGCTCGACCCACAGTAGCAGTCCCTGCCGTCGCACCACGCGCACCCGCGCGCCGACTGGGAGTGCCGTATCGCAATGTACGCGCCAGCGCTCGCCGCGCAGCATCACCCATGCCTCGCCGCCGGCGCTCACCGGTTCCAGCAATTCTCCAAATTCGGTGAGCATGGCGACATCGCCGTTGACCGGATGCGCACGCCGCGAGCGGAACACCAGCCAGACGATCAGCGCAAGCAAGCCCGCCGCGCCGGTGGCCAGCCCACCAATGACGCCGAGGTTGACGCCGTAACCCGGCACGCCCGCCTTCATCAGCATCACCGAACCGATCACGAACGACACCAGGCCACCGGCGCCGAACGCGCCTACGCTGGGATTGACCGCCTCGGCCACCAGCAGACCGACGCCAAGCGCCATCAACGCCAGCCCGGCGTAGTTCACCGGCAGCAGTTGCAACGCGTACAAGCCGATCAGCAGGCAGATGCCGCCGACGATGCCCGGCAACATGGCGCCGGGATGCAACGCTTCCAGCAGCAGGCCGAAGATGCCACCCAGCAACAACAGGTAGGCGATGGTGGGGTTGGTGATGATGGCCAGGAAGCGCGTGCGTGCGCCCGGCGTGTAGTCGCGCACGGTCGCGCCCTTGAGCTGCAACGTGACGCTGCGATCGCCCACCTGCACATTTCGACCGTCCGCCTTGGCCAGCAGGTCGGCAACATCCGTTGCCACGAAGTCGATCACGTGCTGTTGCGCCGCTTCGCTGGCGGTCAGCGTGGCCGCGCCGCGCACGGCCTGTTCGGCCCATGGCACATTGCGTCCGCGCAGTTGCGCCAGCGAGCGAATGTAGGCAATCGAATCGTTCAGTGCCTTGTGCGACTCGGCGTCGTCGCCTTCAGCCGGCTTGTCTTCCACCGTTGAGCTGGCCGCCGGCTTGTCAGCGGCATCAGGCATCGGTGTGGTGCCGCCGAGCTGGATCGGCGTCGCCGCACCCAGATGCGTGGCCGGCGCCATCGCCGCGATCTGCCCGGCATACAGGATGTAGGTGCCGGCCGAGGCCGCACGCGCGCCACCCGGCGCAACGTAGACCAGCACCGGCAGCCTGCAACTCAGCATGCTGGCGATGATCTGCCGCATCGAAGCGGCGAGGCCGCCGGGCGTGTCCAGCCGCAGCACGATCGCAACCGCACCGTCGGCCAGCGCACGCTGCGAAGCGTCGTCGAAGTATTCCGCCGCAGCCGGACCGATCGGACCATCCAGCGCGATCTGCGCCACCATGGCGGTGGCCGCCGTGCGATCGACAGGCGCAGCTGGCGCCGTGGTCGAGGCCACTTGCATCGATACCAGGCAGAAAATCGCGAATCCACCGAAGCAGGACCAACGTGCCATCACACCGAACTCCCGGCGACATCAACGTCGATGTCGCCACTGTAGCGCGGACGATGTATATAAACCGATCATTCGCCGCTACCGGAGTACGAGCTCTGCGGTGTTGCTTAACGCGTGGCAGCCGGCACCGAGCAAGCCCGTGCAGAAGCGCGCCATCGACAAAATCCGCCTCAACTTGATGAGCCGGCCGGACAAGTCCGGCGCACACTGAAGCAGATCCTGTCCGTTCAACTGGAGACAGACATGCCCAAGATCGACATGACTTCCGTAGCCGAGCGCAAGGGTTCGGGCTATCCGGCGCCATTCGCGCAATATGCCGGCGAGCGCGTCAAGCAGGCACTCGGCCAGGCGGGTGGTTTGACTGATTTCGGCGTCAACCTCACGCGTCTGCCGCCGGGCACGTGGTCGAGCCAGCGCCATTGGCATTCGCGTGAGGATGAATTCGTCTATGTGCTGTCGGGCGAGCTGACCCTGATCACCGATGCAGGCGAGCAGTTGCTGCACGCTGGCGAGTGCGCAGCGTTTCCCAGAAATGTCCCGGACGGCCACCATCTGATCAACCGCAGCGACAGGATGGCCGTCTATCTGGAAATCGGCAGTCGCCGCAACGACGATACCTGCAGCTACCCCGACATCGACCTGCATCTCGAGCGCGCGGATGGTGGTTACACGCACAAGGACGGCACGAAGTACGCATAGGCGCCGATCAATCGTGCAGCGGCCAGCGGGCAAGTACCTGCTGCTGTGGCTGACCCACTACGCCATGGATGAGGGCGATTTCATCCACCCGCCACGACACCGGATCGATTGCCGTGGGTTGCAGCAGCACGGCATGACTGTAGGCCAGGGTGACATGCGGCATGAACGTTCGCTCCAGATACCCGCCCTGCCCGGCCAGAAGCAGCCCGCGACGCAAGTCCTGCCATAACCGTTGCAACGACTCGGGAATCACCGAGCTGCGCAATACACACGGCGGTTGACGGCCGTGGAAACCCGCCGCGTGATCCAGCGTCCACACGAACGGGGCCACGCGGATGCTGTCCGCTGCAGCTTTCGTTGCGGCGACGATATCCGGCCGCAGCATCGAGTAATCGCCGAGGAAATGCAGCGTGGCGTGATAACGGGCGGGATTGACCCAACGGGCGCGCAGTTTGGGGCACTGCGTCTTCAGTGCGTCCGCCACGGCGGTCAGGCGGGTGCGCACGGACTCGTCGGGAATCAGCGCGAGGAAAAGACGATGGACTTCAACAGGTCCGGCATGCGCGCCGCCGAGCAGGTCGAGTTGCGGAATATCGGTCGGGGGTTTTCGATTAGCCATGGCTGCCATGTAACATGCAAACTGCGTTGAAGAGTGACTCCATTCCGGCCTCGGAAGGAGCAAAGCCTGACTAGTGTTGCTTGGCTTGCTGCTGCTTCTGCCGCCCTTTCTTGAGCAGCCCATCGAGCACCAGCGCGCTCAGGCCGGGAAAGAAGCTGGCCAGTTTGCTGACGAAACCGCGGCTGGCTGGCAGCGTGATTTCGAGTGGCGCCCGGGTCAGGGCGCGATCGAGGATCGCGTCCACGACTTCTTGCGTGGTCAGCGAACGGCGGCCGGAGAATGTCAGTGCAGCCTGTTCGTAATCCACCTGCAGGTCCAGCATCGGCGTCTGCACCGCGTCGGGACAAACCACGGTCAGCTTGACTCCGCTGTCGCGCAGCTCTTGTGCCACCGCCAGCGTGTAGCCACGCACGGCGAACTTCGACGCGCTGTACAGCGACAGGCCGGGGATTGCCGCGATACCGGCGAGCGAGGCGATGTTGACGATATGGCCATTGCCCTGCGCCTTCATCAACCGCGCCGCCGCGCGGGTGCCGTGGATGGTGCCCTTGGTGTTGATGTCGATATGGAAGTCCACCTCGGCCGCAGTGGACTCATGGCAATAGCCGGGCTTGAGTACGCCGGCCACATTCACCAGCACGTCGAGCCGATCCCAACGCTGTTTCAGTTGATCGAGCAAGTCGTCCCACGCTGCTGCATCGCGCACATCCAGCGAAGCAATCCACAACTGTTCTGTCGTGGCTGCAAATGCCTTCAGAGACTCCATCGGCGCCGGATTGATGTCCACTGCGCAGACACGCTCGCCACGCTGCAGCAAGGCCGTGGCCATTTGCGCGCCGATGCCGGAGGCAGCGCCGGTAACGAGGCAGGTCTTCATCGTGTCAGCTTCCGTACAAGATGGTTGGGCCGCTTACGCACGCGTCGGCAAGTGCAGCGTGCCGTAATGCAGATCGCCCACGCTGACGGTGGGATGCGTGCGCGGGAACAGCCAGTGTCCCTGCGCCTCAGAGCTGGGCGCCATGTTCGGATAGCCGTCGAAACGTGGGGACGGCCCGGCGATTTCCTTTTCCTGGATCATCGAGATGTACTGATCCACGCCGTATTCCATCGTGTTGCCGTTGAGGATCACTTCCGCGCCGGTATGGCGGGCGAACTCTGCCACGCCGGGTACACGCGAGTGCAGCGGCGCGTACGCATCCAGCGACACGCCATTCTCGCTGGTGACATGGATGCCGCCGTCGGTGGAGGCGACGATCGAATGGTTGCCCTCGGTGTGCCCCTTGGTGCGCACCAGCGCCACACCCTCGCCGAGGAATACATCGTGATCGAGCAGCACTACCTTGTTCGCCGGCACGTGCTTGATGCCGTCCGGGCAATACCACTGGTTCTGCCACGGAATCAGCGATTGCGCGCTCTCCCACTCCTCGCGCATCACCAGCAGTTTCGCGTTGGGGAAGATCGCCGGCTGATCGTCATCGCCAAGCCAGCGCGTCACACGCTGCGTGTGCAGATGGTCGTAGGTGAGGTAATCGATGTCCTCGGGCTTGAGGCCGATGCTGGCGAGGCAGTTCAGCACGGTGTTGGTTTTACGGAAGATCAGGCGTTCGACCATGCTCTCGAACGGTCCGCTCTTTTTGCCCAGCCGGGTGAAGAACGGCGTCTCCTTCTGGTGCTCCCAGTCCGACGGCGATGCCAACAAGGTCTTGATGCCGTCGACCGACTGGAACTGGATCACGAACAGCCGGTTGACCAGGTGCAGATACGGCGAGAACGAATTGAATGCATTGAGATAGGCGTACTTGGTCGGATACGGCACCCGTACCAGTTCGCACGAGCGGTAGAACAGCACCTTCGACTGCGCCAGCAGATCGCGCCGGAAATCCCTGGCCGCCTCGCGCACGTTGTGGATGCGCTCCAGCGGCCGCGCAGCGTTGCGCGTGCCATCGAAATGTTTGATCTCACGAATGATGCTCATCGAACCATCCCATGCACGTTGATGATCGACGGCCCTGCGGCCTTTACCAAGTATGCCGGTGGAATGGGGAGCGCTGTCTACTACGATGTTCGCAGTCAGGTTTATTCCATCGAGGCGGATGCCGAAGGCAGCGTCTGCCCGATCAAGCGTGCACGAATCGCACGCAACTGGGTCTTGATCTTCGCCTCATTGGCAGAACCGACGCGGAGCAGCAGCTTCTGCCCGGCCGACAGCGACTCCAGCGCGGGATCGGTGTAGACGTAGTGCGTGTTCGAATGCACCAGCGCAGGTGATTGGGCTGGTTCCGGTGCCGTCAACATATCGTCGATCACCACGATCAGCCGGTCGTTGAAGTAGCCCTTTGGGTAACCCAGTTGCCGATAGGCTTGCTGGAACAGCGGATACGCGTGCACATACCAGGCCACCAGCGTCTGCGGATCGACACCTTGGATGATCTGCATGTAGGGTGCGTAGCGCGCGGCGTTCTGCGTGCCTATCACCGTCGTGCCGTCGCTGTCTTGCGTGATGACCGCACCTTTCGGCGGATGCACCGGCAGCATGTAGGTGCTCAAGCCGCGGCGCGGCAGCGCGTCGATGGTCGCCACGATGCGCGCGATGATTTGCTGGCGCACCAGCAGTGATGACAGATCACCGCCACTGGCCAGCCCGGCGAGGGCCGACGCCACATCGGCATCGCTGTTATCCAGCGCCGGCAACGCGGCAGTCGAGGCGATCGCCGGCCCGGCTTGCGCCTGTTCGATCGGATGCTGGATCGGCATGTTGGCGGCGCTGATGGCAGCCGAGGCTGAAGCGGCTGGTGCACTCGCACTTGGTGGCGCACTCAGATGCATGGCCTTGCGTGACAGGTACGCGCCCGCCAGCAGAATGCCCAGCACCACGATCACCGCTCCGATCCAGCTGCCCACCGATGCCTGTTTGCTCATGATTTTTCCTGCCGCCATACCCGATTGTGCTGTTTGACTTGGCTGCGCACGATTCGTTCATCCTGCAAGGCTTTCCTCCACCTGAACCAGTGCAGACACGCCATACAGGCATTGCAGATAGGATGGTCACGCTTGCGCTCCGCTCCAGTGTCCCGACGACCATCACCGTCCCGCTCCCCACTCACGCTTCATCCCGCTTGATGTTTGTCGGGACGATGCCCTCACGGGAGTGCCCATGGCGGGCTATACCACTCGCGAACTCGTGGTCCGCCTTGGCGGTCACGACTACCGCATTCGCGCGCTGAGCGACCTGCAGCAGTTTGCCGACCCCCATCAGCTGGGCGATCGCATCGGCATATCCTCGGCACTGTGGAGCCTGTTCGGACAAGTGTGGCCGGCGGGCCGCGTGCTGGCCGAAGCCATGTGCACGCACGACATCGTCGGCAAACGCATCCTCGAACTCGGCTGTGACCTGGGCCTGTCCAGCCTGGTGCTGCAGCAGCGCCACGCCGACATCACCGCCAGTGACCATCATCCTCTGGCCAAATCGTTCCTGCGCCACAACACCGCGCAGAATCCATTGGCCACCATCGCCTGTTGCGACCTGCGCTGGGAAATTCCGGATACCGTACTGGGCCGCTTCGACCTGATCATCGGCAGCGACATCCTGTACGAGAGCGGACATGCCGATCTGCTCGCCGCGACGGTGCACCGACACGCCCTGCCCGACGCCGAGGTGCTGATCACCGACCCCGGCCGCGGCAACAGCGCACCGTTTACCCGCGCGCTCGCCGACCAGGGTTTCACCGTCATCGAACTGCGCAGCCGTTTCGATGACGCCGATGCCGCGCCGTTCCGCGGCCACCTGCTGAGCTATCGGCGCGGCAACGTGATGATGGACGGGGTACCGACGCACGCTCACTGACCGGCGGCCGACACGCCGGTTCGGCCGGTATCTCTCCGATAACAATACGGTCACATGCCGGTGACGCGGCCGCGACAAAAATCAGGCATCACCAGCCTGCGCCCGCGCGATACACCCGATCCGCCACCGCCACGCGTGATTGATGCCAGGCTGGCACACGGAGGGAGCGTCCATGAAAACCCGATGCGTCTTCAGCGCGTCCGACCTGACCGCCGCGCGTGTCGCCATGGCCGCGGCGCAGGAAGCCGGCATCGACGATCGCGACATCTCGTTGGTCGCGCGCGAGGACATCGAGCTGGAAAGAATCCCCGATCACCTGATGCAGGGCCGCAACGACTTCTATCCGGCCGCACTGCGCGGCGGCGCCTGCGGCGGTGGCACCGGCCTGCTGCTGGGACTCATCGCCGTGGCCGTGCCGCCGCTGGGCGTGACCCTCGCCGGCGCGGCGGCGATCACCGTGGCAGGCGCCGTGTTCGGCAGCTGGATCGGCGAACTGGTCGGCTTCGAGGTACCCGACGTGGTCAGCCGCAAGTTCAAGGACGAGATCGCCGCCGGCCGCATCCTGGTGGTGATCGACGCCAACAAAGAACAGCTCGCGCTGGCCGAGCCTGCGGTCGCGCGCACCGGCGCCACGCTGCTGCCGTTCCACGCGCATACCGTGCTGACCTGAGCGCGCTCTGCGCTTATGTCTTCAGCCGATAGCCGCTGCGGAAGATCCACCACACCAGCGCGAGGCACACGGCGAGGAATACCAGGGTCATGCCCACGCTGACGCCCAGGCTGACATCGGACACGCCGTAGAAGCTCCAGCGGAATCCGCTGATCAGGTACACCACCGGATTGAACAGGGTCACCTTCTGCCAGAACGGCGGCAGCATGTGGATCGAGTAGAAGCTGCCACCGAGGAAGGTCAGCGGCGTGACGATCAGCAGCGGCACCAGCTGCAGTTTCTCGAAGTTGTCCGCCCAGATGCCGATGATGAAACCGAACAGACTGAAGGTCAGCGCAGTGAGTACGAGGAAGGTCAGCATCCACAGCGGATGCGCGATCTCGAACGTGACGAACAGCCGCGCGGTGACCAGGATGATCAGGCCCAGCAGGATTGATTTGCTCGCCGCCGCACCCACATAGCCGGCCACGATCTCGAACGCGGACACCGGCGCCGACAGGATCTCGTAGATCGTGCCCACGAACTTCGGGAAGTAGATGCCGAACGAGGCATTCGAGATGCTCTGCGTCAGCAATGACAGCATCACCAGCCCGGGCACGATGAAGGCGCCGTAGCTGACCCCGCCGATCGCTGTCATGTGCGAACCGATCGCCGAGCCGAATACCACGAAGTACAGCGAGGTGGAGATCACCGGCGAGACGATGCTCTGCAGCAGCGTGCGCCAGGTACGCGCCATTTCGAAAAAATAGATCGCGCGGATGGCATAGATGTTCATGCGCGCTCCCTCACCAGGTCCACGAAAATATCCTCCAGCGAACTCTGGCTGGTCTTGAGGTCCTTGAAGTCGATGCCCGTCTCGCCGAGCCGGCGCAGCAGCACATCGATGCCGGTGTGCTCGCCCTGCGCGTCGAACGTGTAGACCAGCTGCTGGCCGTCGGCGGACAGTTCCAGCGCATAGCCAGCCAGCGCCTCCGGAATGGCTTGCAGTCGGCTCTGCAGCTGCAGTGTCAGCTGCTTGCGGCCGAGCTTGTTCATCAGCTCGGCCTTGTCCTCGACCAGGATGAGTTCGCCCTTGTTGATCACGCCGATGCGGTCGGCCATCTCCTCGGCCTCATCGATGTAATGCGTGGTCAGGATGATGGTGACGCCGCTGGCGCGCAGCGCACGCACCATCGCCCACATGTCGCGGCGCAGTTCCACGTCGACGCCGGCGGTCGGCTCATCCAGAAACAGGATCTGGGGCTCGTGCGACAGCGCCTTGGCGATCATCACGCGCCGCTTCATGCCACCGGACAGCGTCCTCAACCTGCTGTCCTTCTTGCCCCACAGCGACAACTCCTTAAGCACCTTCTCGACATGCACCGGATTCGCGCTCTTGCCGAACAGGCCGCGGCTGAAGCTGACCGTGTTCCACACTGTCTCGAACGCGTCGGTAGTCAGTTCCTGCGGCACGAGGCCGATCTTCGCGCGCGCCGCGCGATAGTCGCGCACCACGTCGTGGCCATCGGCCAGCACCGTGCCCTCGCTCGGGTTGACAATGCCGCAGATAATGCTGATCAGGGTGGTCTTGCCAGCGCCGTTCGGACCCAGCAGCGCGAAGATCTCGCCCTGGCGAATCTCCAGATCGATCTGCTTGAGTGCGTGGAATCCCGAGGCGTAAGTCTTGCTGAGCTGTCTGACAGAAATGATCGGCTGCACGCGATCTCCTGGGGAATGGTGGATGCGGAGGAAGCCGATGGTATGCCCAGACCGGCGTGCGGGCTACCCATCATCGATGGCTCACACTATCGAGACGAAAAACGGACGCCATCTGGCGCCCGCTTTCTCGGCACCGCCGCACCCTATTCAGTCGGCGGGCGACATGCACGCCAGCTCTAATGCTTGCGCTTGTCCGCAGCGTGTCGTGCATCGTCGGCGGCCTTACCGATTTCCTTCTGGATTTTTCCGGCGTTCTTTTCCAGATTGCCGGCAACTTCCTTGACTTTGTTGCCCGTGACCTTGCCGACCACTTCTTTCACGGCGCCCTTGACCTCGTGCTTGGTACCCTCGGTGCGATTCTTGTCCACGTTGTGCCCTCGTCAGCCGCCGCAGAATTGCAGGCGCTTCCAGATGTAGATGCCGCCCGGTCGACGGACCGTGACCGGAATGTTTGAACCAAGTTCCGTGCAAGTGGCACTCACCTTCGCACCCCGTCCGTTCACCCATACCTGTGAGCGCACTGATACGCTGTGTCATCGCGCGAGGAGAACCGCATGCTCCGTTCACTGCTGCTGACAGCACTGCTGACCGCCACCTTGCCTGCGTCGATGGCCGCCACGCTGCCCAACCAGCCGGTGCCTGCACTCGATCTCCAGCGTTATGCCGGCCAGTGGCACGAGATCGCGCATCTGCCGATGTATTTCCAGCGCAAGTGCCTGGGTGCCGTCATCGCCACCTACACACCGAACCCCGATGGCAGCATCCACGTGCACAACACTTGTCGTACCAGCAATGGCATCGCCAGCGTCGATGGCATGGCGAAGATCACGCCGGACCAGCCTGCCGCGCTCAAGGTGCGCTTTGTGCCGAAGTGGCTGACCTGGCTGCCGCAGGCGTGGGCCGATTACTGGGTGATCGAGGTGGCTTCCGACTACCAATGGGCCGTGGTCGGCAGCCCCAGCCGCAAATATCTGTGGATCCTGTCGCGCCATCGTGAAATGCCGCACACGCTGTTCGACGACATTCGGCAGCGGGCACGGCAACGCGGCTACGCCGTCGACAAGCTGGTGATGATGGCACCGCTGGACTGACCACGCGGCACGATCGGCGAGGTGGTGGTGAAGACGCTGTACACGGTGCTGGCCGTGCTCCGAACGGGCAGCTCTCGCGCAGCGTTCACAATGTCGGAGGCACAGTGCCAGCGTGCCCGAATCCGGATCCAGCGATCGGGCCAGCGTAATGGCGTTTGTGTCTTCAAGATGGGCACACGTGTGACGCGGTGGCCGTTCTGGATCCCGCTTGAGAGAAGGACACAGACGTGAAAGTGATAGCGCGACATACGGGCGTGATCGCCACCATGGTGATCATTGGGCTGCTGCTTGGCGCCTGCTCGACGCTGCGCACCGACTACGTCAAGCAACCGTCGAAGGCGCTGCCGCCGGCCACCGCCACGCCCAGCGGGCGCTATATACGCGCCGAAGCGAACCAGCATGTCGATGAATCCGGCTTCCGTCTGCTGACGCTCAGCAACAATGCGCTGATGAGCCGCGTCGCACTGGCCGATCATGCGCAACACTCGATCGACTTGCAGTACTACATTTTCAACAACGACGCGACCGGCCGGCTGGTGGCGCAGCACCTTCTGGCCGCGGCGGATCGTGGTGTGCGCGTGCGGCTGCTGGTCGACGACATCAGTGCGACGAACGCCATCGACATGCTGGACGCGCTGGATGCGCACCCAAACATCGAGGTCCGCCTGTTCAACCCATTCCACACGCGCAAACCATCGCCGCTGTCCAAGGCCACGCAGTTCCTGCTTGACGCGCACCGGCTCAACCGCCGCATGCACAACAAGTCGTACATCGTGGATGGCAACGTGGCGATCGTCGGGGGTCGCAATATCGGCGACGCGTATTTCGACGCCAGCAACGACACCAACTTCCGCGACCTCGACCTGATCGCAATCGGGCCGGTGGTGAAACAAGCCTCGCATGCGTTCGACGAATACTGGAACTGCGACGCTGCGCTGCCGGTCCAGGCCTTTCAGGGCAAGCACGCCAGCCACTACGACCTGGCACAGCTGCGCGTGGACCTGGGCCGCGACGCGCGCAAGTTCGCGCAGAGCGACTACGCACAGGCGACCCTGGACAAGCTGCCCAACGGCCCCTCCGGCGATCGTCCCGGCGCATGGTTCTGGGGCTCGGCCACGCTGGTCGCCGACCAGCCTGCAAAGATCGATGCCAGCAAGGAAGAAACGCGCGCGTTGCGCATCGGCCCGCGGGTCAAGTCGATGACCGATCAGGCGAAGCAGGACGTACTGCTGATCTCGCCCTATTTCATCCCCGGCGACGACGGCACGCAGTACTTCACCGACATGGTCAGCCGCGGCGTGGCAGTGAAGGTACTGACCAATTCGCTCGCATCCACCGACGAGGCCGCCGTGCATGCGGGCTACTCACGCTATCGTCGCGCGTTGCTCGAAGGCGGTGTGCAGCTGTACGAACTGCGCCCCGCCGCCGGCGTGGAACAGCCAGCGACCTCGAAAGGCACCTCCTCTGGCGTCGGCCTGCACGCGAAGGCGATCGTGGTCGACGGGCAGCTGGTCTTCATCGGTTCGATGAACATGGACCAGCGCTCTAAGCTGCTCAACACCGAAATGGGCCTCATCGTCGACTGCCCGGCGCTGGCCGTGGCCGTGACGAATTTCTTCGACACCGCGATCCAGCCTGCCAGCGCCTATCATGTGACGCTGAGCGGGCCGCATGGCGGTCGCATGCAATGGCAGGACAGCGAAAACGGCAAGCTGGTGACCTATCACCGCGATCCCGAGGCCAGCACGAAACGCCGACTGGAGGTGTACCTGCTCCGCTTCATGCCGATCGAGGGCATGCTCTGAACGACCTGCGCAACTGCCACCCGACACAACGCCGACGGCACATCACCCGCGGCAACGGAGCGAACCCGTGCACAAGATGATCGCGGCCATAGTACTGTTCGCTTTGCTGGCACTGCCGGCGTTCGCCCAGCAGGATGTCGAGCAGCGAAAGATCGCCTACCTGATCGAGTCGGTGGCCACCTTGCAGGGTGCGGCCTTCATCCGCAACGGCACTGAATACGATGCCACTCACGCTGCCGACCACATGCGCCTGAAACTGCGCTTTGCCGGCAGCCGCGTGAAGACGGCCGAAGACTTCATCACGTACTGCGGCACCGGCTCGTCGATGTCCGGAACCAAGTACACGATCCGGTTCAAGGATGGACGCGTCGTCGATTCGGCCGCCTTCCTGCAAGACAAGCTGGCCGAATACGCGATGCTTCATCCGGGCCAGATCCCGGCCTCTCCTGTCCACTGACAGGCGGGAACGAGGCAGCTGCCGGATGCTCGGTCATGGCCATCTCTGCTCCATTGGCTTTCGCCCGCACCAAACGTCGATCGCTAATTCTTCGTACCCGGCGGACTCGGTGCACAATCCACTTTCCGGACGGTGTAGCTGACGCCCGCGACCCGCCAGCCTTCGGCCGTGCGCACCATACTGAAACTGTCGATGCCGCAATGGGAAAGTTTCCCATCGAGGTGGAAGTCGTACGGTGCCCACACCTGCGCGATATCGCCCTGCACCGTCACTTGCGCGTTCCAGATGCGCTCGCGGAACGCTTCCTTGTGCCTGGCCAACGAATCCAGATAGTCGGTGTCATGCTCCATTGCCACGGCGCCATCGGGTTTCACCACCACGAAACTGGCGCCTGGCACGATCAGTTTGCGCGAGGCCTCCACGTCATGTTTCGCCATGGCCTCGAACAGCGAATCCACCGCGTCAAGCACTTCACGCCGGGCGGCGGTATGCGCTTCCCGCGCCTGCACGTTGATGGCGGCAAATACGAAGATCGCCGCGGTGCCGAATTGCAGGAGGGATCTCATGCGACGGTTCATGGACAGACCTCATGGTGGCTGGACAGCATCGTAACGGACGAAGGCACAGGAAAGCATTTCTCCAAATAGCTTGCAATTGTATAGCGCACTATTTAATATCCGAAGCCATGAGCACCTCCCATCCATCGCCATCGGTCATCGCCGCAGCCACACCGAAACTGGATGCACAGCTGTGCTTCGCGTTGTACTCGGCCGGTCTGGCAATGAACAAGGTGTATCGCAAGCTGCTCAAACCGCTGGGTCTCACCTATCCGCAGTATCTGGTGATGATGGTGCTGTGGCAGGACGAGAGCCAGAGCGTGTCGGAGATCGGTGCGCGGCTGTTCCTCGACTCGGCCACGCTGACGCCACTTCTGAAGCGCCTGGAAACTGCCGGACTGGTGGCGCGGCTGCGTTCTCGTGAGGACGAGCGGCATGTTGTCATCACCCTGACTTCCCGCGGCAGGACCTTGCAGGCCAAAGCCGGCAAGGTGCAGGAGTCGGTGTTCTGCGCCACCCGCTGCACGCCCAACGAACTGAAGCACCTGAAAGGCGAATTGCAGGATCTACGCAGCAGGCTTTCCAGCGGAATCTGATCGATTCGTCTTTTTTGTCCATTAAAGTAGCGCGCTATTAAATAGCTAGCTATAAATAAGCAGTAGCACAACCAACCCAGAACAGGAGATATCCCATGTCCATCGAAAAAGTCCTCTATCGCTCCAAAGCCACCGCCACCGGCGGCCGTGACGGTCGCGCCACCTCGTCCGACAACGCGCTCGACATCAAGCTGACCACACCGAAGGAACTCGGCGGTGCGGGTGGCGACGGCACCAACCCAGAGCAGCTGTTCGCCGCCGGTTACTCGGCCTGCTTCCTTGGCGCGATGAAATTCGTCGCGGCCCAGCAGAAGCTGCAGCTTCCCGCCGATACGCAGGTGACCGGCCAGGTCGGCATCGGCCCAATCCCGACCGGCTTCGGCATCGAGGTCGAACTGAGCATCTCGATTCCCGGCCTGCCGCGTGCCGATGCCGAGGCGCTGGTGCAGAAGGCGCACATCGTGTGCCCGTACTCCAACGCCACCCGCAACAACATCGATGTCACGCTGACCATCGTCTGAGGTATCCCTCGTACTGACATAAACGGCAGCATGCGACACGAAGACGGCGGTCACGAAAAGCCGCCGTCTTCGTGTCAGTTGCGACCTGCGCTCAGAACAGCAGAAGCAGTAGCGGCACGATGATTCCGGCGAACAGGGTCACACTGAAAAGCCTCGGCTTGCGGCTGAAGCGCCAGGCCATATACAGACCGCTCAACACCGAGGTGAGCAAGCCCAACGACACCAGCGCGAAGAAGATCTTCATCGGCAGCAGGTTCTTTTTAGGCTTCGCATCGGCACGCTCGACCGGCTGATTCGACGGCGTGGTTGCCCGCGCTTCGGCTGAAGTGCCGGCCTGCGGCGGGATTATTGCCGCTGCGCCAGGATTTATTGCAGCGGGCTGCGCTTCCGGCGAACGCGGGCGCCGCACGGGGATCACGATGGTCTGCTTCTTGTGCAGTTGCGCCATGCTCGCCAGCCACGCCGGTGGCGTGTAGCTGCTGCCACGGGTGGTTTCGTGCAGGCTGAAGCTCTGCAATCCGCCGGTGATTGCAAAGAACAGCAGCATCGGGGCGGTGAACACGCCGAGATACAGATGAATGGTGCGGGTGGACCGGAGGAAATGGTGGGACAGCGACATAAGGCCTGAGCGCGGCAAGGGAGTCCCGTCAACTTTAACCGAGCGACATCGAACCGACAATGATAATCACTATCATCTTTGACGGCGGATTCGACTGCTTCACGATCAATGGCCCGCCGTGCCGCTGACTACGCAGCGAAGGATGATGTCACCAGCGCATCAGCCATTGCGTACTACACGGGTCGGCGACGATAGATTCGTTTCGCAGTCGCCAAGAAAGTCCGCGCCGCGCTCGACCCGCCGTTCGAGCCGGCCGACCACCGTTTGCACATATCCTCGAGCATCGGCATGGCCGTCTATCCCGAGTACGGTGACTGAGACAAGCAGCTGCTGCGGCACGCCGACGACGCGATGTATGGCGCGAGGTGGTAGTACGACAACCGCTTGCTGATGGCCGACAAGTCGTCGCTATAGAACCGGCTTCCACACGGCTGCGGCCGCGATCCACCGAATCCGCTCCACAAGACTGCTCCATCAGCTCAGCCGGCAGGTCGACCTGATGAACCAGCGCGACAAGGGCGCTGTCGACATCGTGCGCAGCGTGGCCGCGAGCGACTACGGCATCGATGTCGCCGAGCAATTTCTGCAATGACGGACCAGCTGCTACCCGCATGCCCTCCGGGATCGAGGCCGACCGAATCATGCTGAACCGTACAAGCATCTTTACTGCCCTCGAAGAACATATCCACGCTGCCGACGAGTGCTCCGCCGTACTGGTCCTGCGCGTACCCGGCCTGCGCCAGATCAGCCTGCGCTTCGGTTACGAGCAGGGCGAACAGGCCGAGGAGAAGGCGCATGCGCTGATCACGCAGTCGCTGCGCCCGATCGACCAGGTATTCAAGGCCGGTGACGACAGCTTCGTCGTGCTGCTGCCCGGCCTGCTCAATCACAACCATGCGCTGCTGGCCGGCACCCGGCTGATCCAGGCTTTCGAGCAACCGCTGAACGGGGCGGCATCGCCGTGGCAGGTGCGGCCGGTCATGGGCATTGCGCTGTATCCGGAACACGGCCCCAGCGCAGACTTGCTGTGCCGCCGTGCCGGCATGGAGGTGGACGGGGCGCAGCGCCGCGGCGAGCTTTGCACGATCTACCAGCCGCACGACATCCAGGTCGATATCTTCTACGAGGAACTGCGCGAGGCGATCGAGACCAACCGCCTGCAAGTCTTCTTCCAACCAATCTGGAACCTGCAGACCCGGCATATCGTGGGCGTCGAATCGCTGGCGCGCTGGAACAGCCTGCGCCACGGCGAATGTCTCCTGCCAGCTTCGTGCCGTTTTCCGAACAGAGCGATCTGATTTCGGCACTGACCCGCTGGAGCGTCAACCCCACCCTGCGGCATGCTGCGAGCATGACCGACGCACGTGGACTGAGTTTGGCCATCAACTTCTCGCCGCGTGTGCTGTCGCGGTCCGGCATGCTCGAGCAACTCATCGGCGCACTCGACATCTGGGGTGTGCCGCCGACCTCGGTGGTTGCGGAAATCACCGAGACCATGCTGGTCAACGATCTCGAACTGAGCGTGCAGGTGCTGCGCCGCCTGCGTGACCATGGCGTGCGCATCGCCATCGACGATTTCGGCACCGGCTACGCCTCGATTGCCTACCTGCGCCAGTTTCCGGCTACCGAACTGAAACTCGACCAGTCGCTGGTCAGCGCCGTGCGCAGCGATCCGCATACTGAAAAGCTCGTGCGCGCCATCGTCAACATGGCCCATCACATGGACCTGACGACCATCGCCGAAGGCATCGAGGATCAGCTCACCCAGGACATGCTTGCCGGCATGGGCTGCGATTTCGGCCAGGGCTTCCACCTGGGACGACCGGAGCCGGCGACGGAATTCATCGAGCGCTTCGCTACTTCCGGACCGGCATCTTGACCCCGGCCCAGGCCATCCGGCGCAACCGTGGTCAGGCTTTCTTCAAATAGCAGACCTTCAGCACCAGGCCCTTGATCTTGTCCGAGCTGCCTTCGATGTGCTCAGCATCGCCATCGACCAGGCGGATATTGCGGATCACGCTGCCCTGCTTCAGCGGAATCGACGAACCCTTCACCTTCAAGTCCTTGATCACCGTCACCGTGTCGCCGCTGTTGAGCACGTTGCCGTTGACGTCACGCACCACCACGTGGCGTCAGCCGAATCCGTGGCCGCCGCGATCGGCCACTCATGACCGCAGTCGGCACAGACATGGTTGTCGCCATCCGGGTAGATGTTTTCCATGGCACATAGCGGGCAAGCGAGAGTCTGCATCGGTCGATCCTGGCAGTTCATTCGATCAGGCCACGAGCATACGGGGCGATATGTACCTGTCTGAATCGGAAATGCGGAAAATCGGCGCGCAACATGGGAAAATGGGCCGTCACTCCGCACTTCACGCGCCCGACATCAACAAAGCGCTAAATCTGTATTTGCCACCGCGGAGACTCGTCATGAACGCACATCAGGTTCTCGCCACCGTTGCTGTGAGCGATTTCGCTGCCTCCAGCGCCTGGTATGCCCGCCTGTTCGGCCGCGCACCCGACAATCGTCCGAACGCATCATGCGCCGAATGGCAGATCGCCAAATCCACCACCATCCAGGTGCTGCCCAGGAAGGTTGACCAGCCGAACCGCGCAGGCTGGGCCTCGGTCGGCATCATCGTCGACGACCTCGACGAGGTACTGGCCGGGTTGCAGGGGCGACAGATCGACGCCGCATCGCCACAGGCCGCCACCCACTTCATGCGCTTCGTCCCGGTCAGCGATCCCGACGGCAACATGGTGACCTTCGTCGAGTCGACTACCGGCTGACCTGCGCAAATGACATGTGCGCTCGTGGATCTCGCACCATCCACTACTCTTAGTCAGGCAGCTCGGGCAGCTCCGGCATGTTGGCCATTTCCGCCAGCAGGTCATGGACCTCGGGCTCAGGCTGGATCGCCAGCGGCCAGCGCCCGATCACTTCATATCTGGACTGACCGAAGAAGCTGCGGATCAGCACGAACTCATGTACACGCCAATAGATCGGTGTGATCGACTCCTCGATCGTGTCGATCGCATGGCCCTGCAACACGGTCACATGCGGCAGGAAGCTGGAGACTCCGCTTACCTGCAGTCCCATATGAGCCTGCGCTGCGGCAATCGCCTTGCGCAACTGCAATGCCGACTCGGTAGTGGCGGTGTCCGCACACAGCACGAACGGGAACTGACCGTCCTTGGCGCTGAAGCGCATCGCCGAATCCAGGGTGGCGACAAAGCCCATGGCATGCACCTCGCCGGCGGCAGCCAGCAAGGCACTTTCCAGGGATTGCCGCAGCCGCTCGGGCTTGCCCATCGGGCACAGCGACAGATGCAAGCCATCGATGCCGACCGGCGATCCGCTGACCCGATGCGACTTGCGGAAACGCTCGCTCACGCCGACGATCTCGGACTTCGCGTGGTCATCCGGCAGCACGGCAAAAAAGTAGTTGATGCCTGGCGCAAGTTCGGATTGGTTCGAAGAGGTAGAAATGGCCTGTGCCCCCCGGCAAGCACGGCTAAGAAAAATGACTGTGCCCACGATACTCCACGATCGTGCTGCAAGGGTACGTGACTGTCCGACACCAACTATTCCACAGTCGGTTGCCAGGCAGCGGTCAACGCCGCTGCCAGCCTTCCCCGTTCATGCAGGCATCAAAGGTGGCATCGCGCGCCGGCCCTTCCGACTGGGCCGCCGCGAGCGCATCGCAATTCTTCCGGGCCGTATCGAATGGCGTGGCATGGTCCCCGTACCGGCCATACGATGAGCCCGTGGCACAGGCGGCCAGCAGCAGGCACAACGGCAGCAGGAAAATCACCGACCGCAACCTGACCATACCTCCTCCCTTCTATTGGCTGCCATCACCGGGCAGTCCATACGCACAAGCTTCCTGCGCATGAGGCGTCCATTCAAGTGGCAGGCCTGATCCACGAATCGCCGCGCCGGCTGGCGTGAGGCGTCGATCAATCAGATGCTGCAGCCGGCAAGCTCGAAGCGCTTCGGGCCGCATCATGGTTCCCTGGATTGCATAAACCTAAATGGATCTGCAGGTTCATTGACAGAGACGGTTCGCAATCGTCGAGTGGCCAGTCTCCGGATTTGTTCAGCAGCACGCCCAGCTGCGGGTCGAGCGGCCTCGCCAGCATCAGCCTTGTCGACCAGCGATGACTCGCCCTGCGCGAAATCTCCGCAACGCGAAGTCCTTCGGTTACGTTCCGAAGAAAATCCCGTGGGGAGATTGCCCCAGGCAAACGATTCTTTGGCATGGGCACGCTAATGAGGCGATGATGACGCGAGCCTACCTTCGGAGAACACATCCATGCCCCCTGCCACCATCCACGCTGTCACCGGCCCCACGCCATTCACGGTGACACTGACCGATGAGCTTGGACACAGCTGGCTGGCGGACGAGCCAGCCGAGGCGGGCGGTGCCAATGCCGGCCCGTCGCCGCACCACCTGCTGCTTTCGGCGCTTGGTGCATGCACCGCGATCACGTTGCAGATGTATGCCGCGCGCAAGCAGTGGCCGCTGACCGGTGTCGGCGTCGAGCTGGGCTTCAATCCTGACGGTACACCTGTCGCCGGCAACGACATCACACGTGCGATCACCCTGCAGGGATCGTTGACCGACGAGCAGCGCGAACGCCTGCTGCAGATCGCCAACCTGTGCCCGATCCACAAGGTACTGACCGGCGAGGTACGCATCGCCACGCGACTGGAAGCGAACCCCTGACGCAGCATGGCCGCAGGCATTCCGCTGTAATGTTGCTCAGCGCAGTTGGCTGTCCTTGCTGCCACGGCGGTTGTAGAGACCGGTACCGCGAGTCTCTTCGTCTTGCGCCTCCTGGCAGGCCACGCACAATCGCACACCCGGCACGGCCTTGCGCCGTGCCGCCGGAATCGGTGCGTCGCATTCCTCGCAGCGCGCCAGGCCCGGACCCTTGTGCAACTGCTGGCGTGCGCGCTGCACCGCGTCGTTGACCGTGGCGTCGATCTGGTCCTGCACGGCGCCATCGCCTGCCCAACCCGTTGCCATGGAAACCTCCGAAAATCTCTGGTCAGCTCAATATGTGGGCAGCAGCCATGGATATCCACCGCGAACGGCCACGCATCGCGCTGATGCAGAAAATACGGCTAATGCCCTTTCTTCGAACCCAGCGCGCCCTGCAGCAAGCTGTTGAGCACATCCTTCTTGCTGGTTGGTCTGCCGGAAGTGCCGGTATCGGTCGCCGGGGAAACCTTGTTCTTCGAGCCCGCAAGACCGGCCTTGAGCAGGCTGGTGACAGCGGTCGGGTCGATCTTGAAGCTGGGTGCGCTGGCCGTGCCGGTCACATGCACGCCGATGCCCTGATCGGTAGTGCCGCTGAGCACGCCACCGAGCAGGCGTCCCGCCCCGGAGTTGCCAAGCAGGCCGCCGATGCCTTGCCCGGTCTGTCCCCCGCCGGTGATCGCCTTGTCGAGTTTGACCAGCATGCGGAAATCGAGCTTGCCATCCGCCGCCATGCTGCCTTGCCCGGCGATGTTGCCGAGGTCGACGATGTCCGCATGGACCGGATTGGCACGGATACCCGAGGGCGCGATATTCAGCATCGCGTCGGCATGCCGGATCACGGTGTCCTTCGGTGCCTTGATCCCGGCCAGAGTCAGCGCACCGCCGAGTTTCGAGCCGAGGCTGAAACCGTTCAGGCGGGAATTGTCCAGAGTCACCGGACCGGTGATCACCAGCGCGTCGAGTGGGCCCTGTGCATGCATGTCCGCGCCCAGGCTGCCGCCGCTGAGACTGGAGTTCTTCGGCAGCACCACGCCGAAGACCGGCAACAGCGGCTCCAGCTCATCAACCGGCAATTGCTTGCCATTGATGTGCAGATCCAGTTGCATGACCTTCGGCCGGTTGTCGAAGCTGCCGTTGATGGCTAAACGCGACGTGCCCATGCCAAGTGTGGAATGGTCGATGCTGCCGCGGCCGATGCTGAGCTCGTAGCTGGCCGCATAGTCGATGCGCACCGGCCGCGGCGAGGCCGAACCCGCGGCCACCAGCTTGAGCTGACGCGCATCGATGCCGCCTTTCGATTGCAGTATCCCCTTGTCCGAGTGGATGCGCGTATCGATGTCGAGCACACCGCCGACACCCTCGCCGCCATTCATCAGTCCGGCGCCGACCAGATCCAGGCTGTGCATGACCAGATACGCATCGACCGGCGTCAACACCGCGTTGGTCGCATTCCACGGGCCGAGCTTGCCGTCGAGCTGCAGCGTGCCGCCCCCGGCCATCGCCGCGCTCATCGAGAACGGGAACGCTGCACCCGGACCGACACGATCGGCACTCAGCTGCACCTTCTGGTAGCTGCGCGTGCCGCCAACGGTACGCGTGACGTCGATGCGGCCATCCTTGATGCGCAATTTGTCGACGCTGAACGCAAGCGGCTCGCTCGACGTACCGGCCGGGGTTGAAGCGGGAGTCGGCGCCGACGCACCGTCGCCACCGAACGTGGCAAAGTTCCAGTTGCCGTCACGATTCTGCGACAGGCTGACACTGGGCTGATCCAGCGTCAGCGAGGTGATGTGCAGCTCGCGACGCACGAGCAGTGGCCACAGGCGAACGCCCAGTTCCAGCGAGTGCGCACTGACGAACGGCTGCGCGCCGAACGCCGGATCATCGCCGATGCGGATATCGTCGGCGTCGAGCGAGCCCGCCCACACCGCCACATGCAGCTTGCCCAGCGTCACCTCGCGGCCAAGTGCCTTGCTGAGCGTGGTCTGGATCTGCGGGCGAAAGTGATTGACGTCGACCAGCAGCAGGGCGCCCATACCGAGCACGACTATCGTCAGCACAACGACGAGAATCCCGATCAAAACGCGTTTCATGGACATGACTCCCGCGCGGCTGATGGCGGCACAAGGCCGCCATTCGATACTAGGACGCCGGTTGTCCGGCGTCGAGCGACCGCCAGTGCGTAGTCATGTGTGTTGTGCCTGTGCACCACTGGTGAACAACGCATGTGCCGGCACCGGCTTGTCGCCAGCCACGGCGGCGGCGAACGCGGTGAACACGGACCGCGCCATCCATGCCATCGCCGGTCAGGTCAGGTCACTCCACTTCGACGCACCGAATCACGAAGGTTGCGACCGGCGCCCCTTCCACAGATAGCCCACGGCCAGCAACACGAACCAAAGGGGACTGACCAGCAGCGCCTGGCGGGTATCATCCCGCAGGCTGAGCAGGGACAACACGAAGACGAAGAACACCAGGCAGACCCAGCACATGAACACGCCGCCGGGCATCTTGTAGTCCGACGCTTCGTGCAATTGCGGACGCTTGCGCCGATACGCGATATAGGCAAACAGGATCAGCGACCAGACGAACATGAAAAGTATCGCGGACAGCGTGGTGACCAGGGTAAACGCGGTGACCAGATCGGGGATCAGGTAGATCAGGGCCGCACCCAGCAACAGGCAGAAGCAGGAAAACAGCAGGCCGCGCGACGGCACCGCTGCGCGCGACAGCCGCGCAAACGCCTTTGGCGCATGGTTCTCCTCGGCCAGACCAAACAGCATGCGGCTGGTGGAGAAGATGCCGCTGTTCGCCGACGAGGTGGCCGAGGTCAGCACCACGAAGTTGATCAGGCTGGCAGCAGCCGGAATCCCGGCCAACACGAACAGCTCCACGAACGGGCTCTTGCCCGGCTCGACCATCCGCCACGGCGTCACCACCATGATCGCGAGCAGGGCCAGCACGTAGAAGATGATGATGCGCACCGGGATCGAGTTGATCGCCTTGGGCAGGTTGCGCCTCGGGTCGGCCGTCTCGGCCGCGGTGGTACCGACCAGCTCGATGCCGACGAAGGCGAACACCGCGATCTGGAAGCCGGCGAAGAAACCGCCCAGTCCCTTCGGAAACACCCCGCCGTCATTCCACAGGTTGGCCACCGACGCCAGGTGTCCCGACGGTGAACGGAAACCCCATGCGACCAGGCCGAAACCGGTCACGATCAGCGCGCAGATGGCGATGATCTTGATCAGCGCGAACCAGAATTCCATCTCGCCGAACAACTTCACCGTGGCAAGGTTCAGGCTCAGCAGCAACAGCACGCACAGCACCGCCGGAATCCACGGCGCCAGCCCCGGGAACCAGTACTGGGCGTAGGAGGCGATCGCGATCACGTCGGCGATCGCGGTGATGATCCAGCAGAACCAGTAGGTCCAGCCGCAGAAGAAGCCGGCCCAAGGCCCGAGCAGGTCGGTGGAGAAGTCGATGAACGACTTGTACTCGAGGTTCGACAACAGCAGCTCGCCCATCGCCCGCATCACGAAGAACAGCATCACGCCGATGATCAGATAGACCAGCACGATCGACGGCCCGGCGAGGCTGATCGTCTTGCCCGAACCCATGAACAGGCCCGTACCGATCGCACCACCGATGGCAATCAGTTGCAGATGCCGGTTGGACAGGCTGCGCCTGAGGTGCTCGGGGTGCTCCAGCGATGCAGTCATGTTGTGCGCCTCAGGCAGATGGGATGCGCCAACATAGAAGAAACACGGCCGCACCGCCATTGGCTTGTCTGCGGGGCCGTGACGGATGACATCGGAAAGCAGAACCAGAAGGCATTTGGCGCGCCAGCCCGCGGACTGCGGGCACCTGCCACTCCCGGAGCCAGGATGGATCGGCTAGCGTGGCATCGACACGCGGCGCGCGGACCGGCAGAATCCCGCCGCTCATCCAAAGACCTTCATTGACCACCACACAAAGGAATCCCGTGCCGAAGCGCATGAAAGGAATGATCTGGCGGAAATTCCTCATCACCTTCGCGCTGGTGGCTGTGGTGGCGGGACTCATTGCATGGAAGCGGCCGGATCGGGCGCTGCAGGTCGCCACCGCCAACGTCGCGCAGACGCTGTGTGCCGATGTGTTCGTTTCCGGCCTCGCGCCGGATCGGGTGTTTGCCGAGAACATCGCGCCGATGCAAGGCATGCGCATCCTGCTGCCGCACCTGCGTTATGCCGTCGATGCCCCCCGGCGAAAGGTGATCGCACAATGGCATGGCCGCTTCACCAGCGTAGCGACGTACTACCCCGGCTACGGCTGCGCGCTGCCCACGATGACACCGGATGCCGCGACACTGCAGGCGGCGCGTGAGGCGGCGTCACCGGCAATGACCTCCGCTTCGCCGATCGTCAATACCGCCCCGGCCATCGTCGATGCATTGGCGCGTGCCTTTGCAGAACCAGCCAGCGGCCCACGCCGCAACGTGCACGCGATCGTGGTGCTGCACGACGGCAAGCTCATCGCCGAACGCTACGCCGCCGGCTTCAACCCGGACACGCCGCAGCTCGGTTACTCGATGAGCAAGTCGGTGGTGAACGCGCTGCTTGGCATCCTGGTCCGACAGGGCAAGCTGGACATGCAGGCCCCCGCGCCAGTGCAGGCCTGGCGGGCACCTGACGATCCGCGCCGCCACATCACGCTGGACCAGCTGTCGCGAATGACCTCGGGCCTCACCCTCACCGAGGACGACAGCGGCTTCGATCCGGTGTCCACCATGCTGTTCCTGCGGAAGGACATGGCGGCTTACGCCGCAGACGCGGCGTTGCGCATCCCGCCCGGAACGCAATGGGAATACACCAGCGGCAACACGCTGATCCTGGGCGGCATCCTGCGAGACACCGTGGGCGGCGGCGCGCCCGGCCTGATCCGGTTTGCGCATCGCGAGCTGTTCGACCCGCTCGGCATGCAGCACGTGCTGATGGAATTCGACGGCGCCCAGACCCTGGTCGGCTCCACCCGCATCTACGCCTCCGCCCGCGACTGGGCGCGCTTCGGCCAGCTCTATCTCGACGACGGCATGCTCGATGGCCTCCGCATCCTGCCGGAAGGATGGAGCGCCTATGTCAGCAAGCAGACGCTCGACAGCATCTATGGCTCCGGTTTCTGGACCAATACCGGTACCGAAGCGGACGGCAGCCACATCATCGCCGGCCTGCCTGGCGATGCGTACTTCGCCTCGGGCATGAACGGGCAGCGCATCGTCATCGTGCCGTCCAGAAGGCTTGTGATCGTGCGGTTGGGCTCCACCCTCGATCCGCCGAACTTCGACATGCGTGGCCTGGTGCGTCTGGTCAACGACGTGTCCGCGGCGGTGCACTAGCGCGTCGCCCACATCGACAGTCTGGCGCCCCGCGCCCCTTTCCATGACCGATCTTCCAGTGGCACGAATGATCTCTGCTTCGACGACAAATCAGCCATTCGGTACGACAGCGAAAATTGTGCCCGTCCTGCTTGCTTTGCGCGAAGCCTGCGTGACCATGCTGGCTGCCATCGCCACCTTGCTGTGCGCGCTGGCGATCGCTCCCGGGCCCGGACCAGCTGTGCTGGCTGTGGTGTTGAGCCTCTCGCTCTCGCGCAGCCATCTCGATCGCGACCTGCGTGGCCGCATCGAGGCGGCCATCGCCCTGCCGGTGGTCGGCCTGGCCGCGGTCGGTGTCGGCATGCTGCTGCATCGGGCGCCGTGGCTCGGCGCGCTGGTCTTCGTCGCCGGCATGTTCCTGTCGATCTGGCTGCGCCGGTTCGGCCCGATGGCGCGACGAGCCGGCTCGCTGATCGCGCTGCCGTTCGTGGTGCTGCTTACCACGCCGCACATCCAGGCGTCCCCGACCAGCGTGATTCCGGCGCCGCTGGTGCCGATCCTCATCGCATTGCTGGCGTTGCTGTGGGTGAGCGCACTGCATGCATTGGCCCATCGCACGCACTTTCTGCCGCCGGCACGCCTGCACGAACCTCCGGCACCTGCACCGGTGCCCTCACGCGAAGGTTCGCTGCGCCCGATCGCCAGCACCCGGATGGCCATCCAGATGGCCATCGCACTGGCGGCGTCTTTCGTGGTCGGCTACGTCTTTTTCGCCGAACGCTGGGCGTGGATCGTGCTCACCGCGTTCATCGTCATCAGCGGCAACCGTGGCCGGCTGGACGTCGCCTACAAGAGCGTATTGCGGGTACTGGGCGCAGCGGCCGGCACCCTGCTCGCCTTGACGTTCACCCTGCACCTTGGCTCCCGCGACATCGCAACCGTGCTGCTGATCCTCGCCGCGATCTTTCTCGGAGTATGGCTGCGTCCGTTGGGCTATGCATGGTGGGCTCTGTTCGTCACTCTCGCGCTGGCGCTGTTGCAGGGCTTCGCGGGATCGTCGGCGCCGCTCGTGCTGTGGCCCCGACTGGAGGAAATCGTGATCGGGGCGATCATCGGCGTCGCCACTGCCTGGTTCGTGCTGCCGGTGCGCTCGACGGCCGTGCTGCGGCGGCGGATCGCCGACGCACTGGCCATCCTCGCCGATGCGCTCGATCCGGCAACACCCCAGCGCCGTTCCGATGATTTCATTGCCGCCATCGCATCGGTGAAACAGATCGCGCCGGCATTCCGGGCCAGCCGTCTGATCATGCGGCACGTCCGCACCTTCCAGCCCGCAGACTGGGTTGATGCGCTGACCGCGTGCCAGGGGCCGGCGGTCGCGCTGATCGACCGGGGCGAAACACCGGTCTCCGTGCGCAAGGCCATCGGCGCCGCCCGCAAATCGATGCGCGAGCCAGCGGAGATCCTGCCGGCCCTGCAGGAACTGCATGACGTGCTGGCTGGCGACTACGGCAACCCGGCATCGGTGGCGCCATGATCACGTCAGCCGCCCGTCCGTGCGGAAAATTCGCGCAATGGCGACTTCGATGCCGTCATGCTTCCAGCATTCACACCACCCGGACTCAAGGAAACGCTGATGACCATGAAGCTGTACTACAGCCCGGGCGCCTGCTCGATGTCCGATCACATCGCGCTGGAATGGATCGACCCGCCCTACACCGCGCGGAACATGACCAAGGAAGGGCTGCAGTCGCCCGACTACCTCATGCTCAATACCGCGGGCGCGGTGCCGGTGCTGGAGATCGACGGCTGGCCTTGGCAGCACCGGCTTTCTCGATGAGGCCGCCGCGGTACAGACCCGGGAACAAGCCCGTGGCAAGCTGCGCGAGCTGTTCGGTCGCGCGAACGCGCAACTGCAGGGGCGTGACTGGCTGGCCGGGAAGTGCTCGATCGCCGATGCGTATCTGTTCGTCGTGTTGCGCTGGGCGAAGGCCATGAACGTCGACCTGTCAGGCTACGACAACCTCGTCCGTTTCACCGAGCGCATGCTGACCGACAGCACTGTCCAGAAATTGATGACGGAAGAAGGTCTCGACCAGCACTGAAACCTTCCCGCCATCGCACAAGGAGAGGCCGCGCATTGCGCGGCCTCTTGCTTCGGCGAAACCGGCAGTGCTTTGGAGTCGACTATGCCGCATCCCACTCATGGCCTGGGTAATAGCGCTGCATCATGCGCGCAACATAAGTGATCAGGTTCGAGTGTGTTTCCGCCGCACGACGCAGCGGCGTGTCGAAAAACGGTGTGATGACACAGGCGAGCATGCCGAAGGCGGTGGCGTCCACGCCGCTGGGTGCGACGCCCCTCAGATAAGGCTTGTCGCCCAGCAGCTGCGCCAGCGCATCGATCGAGCGCTCGCCCAGTGCAGCGATATGTGCTGGTGTATGTCGACCCAGGCCCTGCGCGCGCAGCTCGACCGCCTTGCGTGCCTGCAAGTCCTGGCGCAACTGCACCCGGTCGGCTTCGGGCGCGCCATCGGCGAAATGTGCCGGGCCCTTGGCAAAGTTCCCTGGGTCGATCCAGCGAAACCAGACCATGGCGAAGTAGAGATGATCCTCGAGCATCCGCTCGATCGCCCATGACTCTGCCCGCTGACGTGCGTCCAGACCCTCATCGAGATCCACCCCGTACTTGCGCTCGACATGCGCGCGGATGAGGGTGGAGTCGCTGACCACTTCATCGTGATCGTTGATGAAAGGCAGCTTGCCATTCGGCGCCTGCGGCGGAATGGCGGATGCCCGGTCATAGGCCAGACCGGCCATCTTCAGCTGCACTTCGGTCTTGATCACGAACGGGCTGGTGTCGGGCAACCCGAAGCCGGCGCGGGTGGCGTACAAGGTGAGGCTCGATGACGACATGGCATGCTCTGCAGCGTGGGGGCATGTACAGCTTGGCGAGGAAGTACTGACAGCGTCGTGTCAGCAGTCGCGAAACCCGAAGTTTCCAGGATAGTGTCGATTTCGCCCCATCTCGTTCGTCATCAGGGAAAGCAGTCATTCTCCCACCCGAGGTAGCTTGCGATGACCTTGACGCTCTACGCCCACCCTTTTTCCTCCTACAGCCAGAAGGCACTCATTGCGCTCTACGAGAACGGCACGCCGTTCGAATGGCGCCTGTTGTCGCACGAGAACCCGCAGGTGCTGGAGGAATTCGCCGCGCTATGGCCGCTGAAGCGCTTTCCCGTACTGGTGGACGGAAGCCATACGGTGATCGAGGCGAGCATCATCATCGAATACCTGGACCTGCATCACCCAGGCCCGGTGCGACTGATTCCCGAGAACGCCGCAGACACGCTGGAAGTGCGGATGCTCGATCGCTTCTTCGACAACTACATCTCGACGCCGCAGCAGAAGATCGTGTTCGACAGCCTGCGACCGGAGGCGGAACGCGACACCCGCGGCGTCACCGACGCACGCGCGATGCTCGACACCGCTTACGACTGGCTGGACAAGCACATGGCCGGCCGTGAATGGGCAGCCGGCGGCCACTTCAGTCTCGCCGACTGCGGCGCCGCGCCGTTCCTGTTCTACGCCGACTGGACGCATCGCATCGACACTTCGTTCGCGAATGTGATCGCCTACCGGCAACGACTGCTGAAACGCCCGTCGTTCGCACGCGCCGTCGATGAAGCGCGGCCATATCGCCCGCTGTTCCCGCTCGGCGCACCCGCTCGTGATTGAATCGGCGCAATTGATACCCGCCTGACAGGAGAATGACCATGGCCCCTACCGCTACTCTCGTCCCCGCCGTCGAGCTGACGAAGCGCAACGGCAAGACCTTCCCGAACGAAAGCACCGACTATCGCCGCGCGCGCGATGCCTTGCTCGCCGAGGAGATCGAACTGCGCCGGCACATCGAGCGCGTCGCCGAACAGCGCCGCGCACTGCCGCCCGGCGGCGAGGTGATCGGCGACTATCGCTTCGAAGGCGAAAACGGACCCGTCGATTTCGCCGGCCTGTTCGGCGACAAGCAGACCCTGGTCGTCTACAGCTACATGTTCGGCCCGCAGCGCGAGCGCCCCTGCCCGATGTGCACATCGCTGCTGAGCGCATGGAACGGTGAGGCGCGCGACATCGGGCAGCGCGTGGCGCTGGCCGTGGTCGCACGCTCGCCGATCGAACGGCTCCTCGCCTTTGCCAAGCAACGCGGCTGGCGCGACCTGCCGCTGTATTCCGACCTCAACCAGAATTACAGCCGCGATTACTTTACCGTCGATCAGGACGGCGGCGATGGCGACCAGGCAGCATTCAACGTATTCACCCGCCGCGACGGCAGCATCCGCCACTTCTGGAGCGGCGAGATGGGATTCGAAACCGCCGATCCCGGCCAGGACCCGCGCGGCGCCCCCGACCTGATGCCGCTGTGGACCGTGCTGGACTGCACGCCCGAAGGACGCGGCACCGACTGGTACCCGAAACTCGACTACCCGGCCTGATGCTTGCGTCCAGGTCGAGATTATCTGCCGATCAGGACGCGTAACGCTTGATGCGCCGGGCAATCCGCGAGATGAGCCGAGTCACGTACTCGGCGACCGCAGCAACCAGTTCGAACAGCCGAGTTCTCAACTCGATGGATGTGTATCCAGCTGACGCACTTCGCACGTGATATCCCACTCGTCGCCGTGAACCTTCAGAAAGCGCTCGGTCCAGTGGATCGCCTCTTCCATCGACTTCGTCTCCATCACCGCGTAACCGCCGATTACTTCCTTCGTCTCCGTGAACGGGCCATCGACCACGCTGATCTTGCCGTGCGAAAGCCGTACACGGACGCCTTCCGAGGTTGGCCTGAGCCCCGCGGTATCAAGCATGACGCCGACCTTGGTCACCTCTTCCAGCAGCTTGCCCATATCGCTCATCAGCTGCTCGCTGGGCTGCAGTCCGCTGCTCTCGTTGATCCTGATCATTGAAAGGAATCGCATGGTTCCATCTCCTGCCGTTGGCTGTCCAAGCCGGGTGCCGAACGATTGCTCATCCTGAAAAGCACCACGGCTGTCCATGCAACGAAAGGGAGGTGGCCGGATCGACATGTCAGGCAGGATTCATTGCCTTTCTCTGCCCGCGCCACTGGTTCATGCCGATCTGTTCGTCGGCCAAGACGGGGCAGCGCGCATGCCCATTGACGCAGCCTCAGCCAGCCCGCTTCCTGGCGGTGGTCTGCTTGCGCCTGGTGGCACGAGCCTGGTCCGCAGACTGGATGCCATGCGCCTTCAGAATCGCGGGAAGCAATCCCGGGAAGCGCTGCTCGATCTCCATGCAGCGGCTGGTGTTGTGCATTTCCACGCCGCGCCGCTCGCTACGCACCAAACCTGCTTCCCGAAGCGCGCGGAAGTGTTGTGAAAGCGTGGACTTGGGGATGCTGCGATCGCTGATCTGCAGGAAGTTCGAGCAGATGTTGGTGCACGGCGCGCCCGCCAGTTGCGCATAGATCGCCACCCGCACCGGGTCGGACAGGGCATGCAGGATACCCTCCACGGTGATGTCTTCGATCGATGGGTGAATCAGCGGCCTCATGATTTTCATCGTAACAGCCCTTGACATCTGGTTCTATAGTTCATAAGTTGCGAACTATAGTAATAAAGAACCTTACCCACCCGCAGCGAAGGAAATGTCATGAGCAAGCTCACAGGTAAAGTCGCCATTGTCACCGGCGCATCCAAAGGCATTGGCGCGGCCATTGCCAAATCGCTGGCCGCCGCCGGCGCGTCCGTGGTCGTCAACTATGCTTCCAGCAAGACCGGCGCCGAAAGCGTCGTCGCCGAGATCGGTGATGCCGGCGGCAAGGCGGTTGCCGTACACGGCGACGTCTCCAAGGCCGCCGGTGCACAAGCCATCGTCGACGCGGCGATCAAGCAGTTCGGCCGGCTGGACATCCTTGTCAACAACTCCGGTGTCTACGGGTTCTCCCCGCTCGAGAGCATCACCGAGGAAGACTTCCACCGGCACTTCAACGTCAATGTGCTAGGGCTGCTGCTGACAACCCAGGCCGCCAGCAAGCATCTCGGCGAAGGCTCCAGCATCATCAATATCGGCTCCGTCGTCACCCGCATCACCCCGCCGGGAAGCGCGGTGTACACCGGTACCAAGGGCGCAGTGGATGCCATCACCGGCGTGCTGTCGCGCGAACTGGGTCCGCGCAAGATCCGTGTCAACGCGCTTAACCCAGGCATGATCGAAACCGAGGGCACTCACGCCGCCGGTTTCATCGGCTCGGATTTCGAAGCAGGTGCCGTTGCGCAAACGCCACTGGGTCGCATCGGGCAGCCGAACGACATCGCCTCGATTGCGGTGTTCCTGGCTTCCGATGATTCGTATTGGCTCACCGGCGAGCAGTTGCTTGCAGGTGGTGGCGTGCGTTAAGCAGCAACGCCCAAAGGGCGCATTCCGGCAGCGGAATGCGCCCGAGCTGTCAACCGGAATTCAAGGCATTGACGCCGCCCGACCGCCTTCCGCCGCTGCCGTGTCCGTACGTAGCAGCACAGCACCGAGCAGCGCGCCCAGCGCAGCGAAGCACGCCCCTGCCAGAAAGGCGGATTGATAGCCGCCAGCCAGTGCGGCAAGCTGCTCACGGCCACTCGCCAGCAAACCTTCGCTGCGCGAAGCGGCGAGGCTGGCAAGTATGGCCAGGCCCAGCGCGCCACCCATCATGAAGGCGGTGTTGACCACGCCCGAGGCCAGACCGGACTCGGAGGCGGACACATCGCTCATCGCGGCCAGCAGCACAGGATTGAGCGCGATCCCCGCACCCAGGCCGAGCAACACCATGCCGGGCAGGATATCGATCAGGAAATGACCACCGACCGGCGCACGCGCGAACAGCAGCAAACCTGCCGCGGCCAGCAGGAGTCCCAGCGCCAGCGGACGACGAATACCGAAGCGCATCACCAGCTTCGCCGAGATGCCCAGCGAGAACACCGCCATGATCAGATTCGCCGGCAAAAAGGCCAACCCGACTTCCATCGGGTTGTAGCCCAGCACCAGTTGCATGTAGAGCGCGGAGAGGAAGAACCACGCAAACATCGCCGCCGCCCACAGCACCCCGACAATATTGGACACTGCAAGGTTGCGCAGCTTGAACAGTCGCAGCGGCATCAGCGGAGCGCGCACGCGCGTTTCGATCAGCAGGAACGCCGCCAGCAAAATGACCGCGATGAGCAGTTGTCCGAGCGTGCGTTGCGATGTCCAGCCCAGTTCGTTGCCGTTGACGATCGCATAGACGGCCAGCATCAGCGCCGCGGTCACAGTCACGGCACCGAGCACATCCAGATGCCGCGACGCCGCCTCGCTCGACACCGGCGGCAGCAACCGCAGGGAGAGCACGATCACGCCGATGCCGATTGGCAGGTTGACCAGGAATACCCAGTGCCAGCTCAGGCTGCTGGTCAGCACGCCGCCCAGCATCGCGCCAAGGCTGCCGCCGCCGGCGCAGACGAAGCCATAGACACCCATCGCCTTGGCGCGATCGGCCGCTTCGGTGAACAGGTCCATGATCAGCGACAACGCCACCGCCGTCACCACGGCGCCGCCAAGTCCCTGCACGCAGCGCGCCACGATCAAGGCAGGCTGCGTGGTGGACACGCCGCAGCCCAGCGATGCCAGCGTGAACACCACGATGCCGGTCAGGAACAGGCGTCGATGTCCGTACAGATCACCAAGCCGGCCGCCGAGCAGCAGGAAGCCGCCATAGGTCAGCATGTACGCATTCACCACCCAGGCCAGCGTCGTCGCGGAGAACTTCAAATCCATCTTGATCGATGGCAACGCGACATTCACGATCGTCGTGTCGAGCACGATCATCAGGACGCCCAGGCACAGCACCAGCAAGGCCAGCCAGCGCCGGTCGTGGCGCGCATGCCTGACTGGCGGTATTGCGGTCGGGCTGTAGATAACTGCCTTGTTCATGCGTGAGTCTCGTAGATGCCGGGTTTGTGCCGCCCTGGCAGCGGTCACACTCTAGCGTCGAACGAACACTCCCGAAATCGACATGTGCCAGGCACCGGAAGAAGATCATGCCGCACCGCTCGTAATCTCCGATCGTAAACATGGCGGCCGCACCACGCTGCGCTGCCCGGGTTGCACTCCCACATTGCAACCTGCCCCTGCCTTGAACGTCAGCCAGCCGCTTCGCGACGAGGCAGTTTCCAGCCGGGTCGCACGAAGTGACAGGTATAGCCGCCGGGATAATGCTCGAGGTAATCCTGATGTTCGGGCTCGGCTTCCCAGAAATCGCCGGCAGGCGCCAGCTCCGTCACCACCTTGCCGGGCCACAGACCGGAGGCATCCACATCGGCGATGGTGTCCTCGGCAACCTCTTTCTGTTCCGCGGAGGTATAGAAGATCGCCGACCGGTACGAGCTTCCACGGTCGTTGCCTTGCTGGTTCAACGTGGACGGGTCGTGGATCTGGAAGAAGAATTCCAGCAGCGTGCGATAGCTCAACGTCGATGGATCGAAGATGATCTCGATGCCTTCCGCATGACTGCCGTGATGGCGATACGTCGCATTCGGCACGTCGCCGCCGGTGTAACCCACGCGCGTGGAGATCACACCGGGATAGCGGCGCAGCAGGTCCTGCACGCCCCAGAAGCAGCCACCGGCCAGCACCGCACGTTCGGTATTCATCGCACATCCTCCACTTGATCCAGATAGGCCTCGTAGCCCTCGGCCTGCATGTCATTGCGATGGATGAAGCGCAGCGAGGCCGAGTTGATGCAGTAACGCAGGCCGCCACGATCCCTGGGGCCATCGGGAAACACGTGCCCGAGATGGCTGTCGCCGTGTGCCGAGCGCACTTCGGTGCGGATCATGCCGTGGGTGCCGTCGGGCAATTCGTTGACGTTGGCGGGTTCGATCGGCCTGGTGAAGCTCGGCCAGCCGCATCCCGATTCGAACTTGTCGGACGAGGCAAACAGCGGCTCGCCCGAGACGATGTCGACATAAATGCCCGGCTGCTTGTTGTCCAGGTATTCGCCGGTGCCGGGCCGCTCGGTGGCACTCTGCTGGGTGACGCGATACTGCTCCGGCGTGAGCTTTGCGATGGCATCGGGATTCTTGCTGTACGTGCTCATGGTCCTCTCCTGCTGCAGACAACCGTTGCCGGCTTGAACCGATAACCTGGTCCGGACCGACAGCGTCGCCGATAGATTGGGAATAGTGCATAGATTGGGGCAGCCGGGGGAAGCCCAACCTGCTCATCGATGCATTGCGCGCCAGAACGGGCCACGGTTACCTGCAGGACAGCGCGACGTCATCATTGCGGCCGCCCACCAGCCTTGGCCGGATAGAGCGCGATCGGCGACGAGTCGCGGAAGCGAGGGGGCAAAAGGTCAAACGGATCAGCTCAACACCGGCCCCGCTCTTTCGGCCCGCTCTCAGCGCAGATGTAGCCAATACACATGCACGCCATTGGCCTTGTCTTCGGCACGGCGCCCTTCACGCCCGTCGACAACCACGCCCCACAGCGTGCGGATGCTGTCGCCCAGATGAGCGTCCACGCGAACGTGCTCGCCCTGCAGAAGCGGAAACCGGGTTTCCAGCACCATGGCCTGATCACGCTCCCAGACCAGCAAGGCCGGTTTGCCCGCAGCGGCGCCCCAGCCGATATGGATCTGCACTTCCTGCACCGGATACACGTCACGATTATCGAGCTTCCAGCTCTCGGTCTTCCGCAAAAGCAATTCCAGGTGCGGATCGTTCCAGTCCACACGGTTCGCCAGCTTTTGCGTAGGTAGCTTGGGATGGCTCATATACGCGAATGATTCCCTAGGGCAGGTACAGACAACGTGACTGCCTGCACCTGGAAGCGGCATGCAACTGACTCACGAGCAGTTGCGACAGAGAGCAAATGACAGCGCCACACGGAATCCCGGTGGCCGAGGCGATTCACCGTTTATCGGCCACGCAGAACGTTCCTGAAGGGTGCCCGAAGCAACGGCGCCGAAGCCAGACGCGTGGAGTTTTGAGGCGGACGCGCCGAGCAACAGTTCGTCGGGTGGAACTCCGGACTGGGGCAGCCGCGCAAAAAACTTGATGAATGAAGCTCCTTGGCCAGTTGCCCGAACTCATCCACTCGGGAGGCCGCGCTCCAGGGACGGCTCGCACAGCTCCCTGCCCGACCCGCCGGGCCAGGAACCCGACGGTCTGAGCAAAAAGTCCGGCTTCCCCGGCAGCTGAGCTTGGCGCGTCGGGAAAAATGCGCGGCTAGCGCCGGCTTGCTAGTTCATCTGCAGGGTAATCATGACCTGCTGTGCGTCCGCGTGCACGGCATCCAGCGTCGTGGCCTTCACTCCATGTTCGGCCTGGGTCAGCGCGGCGTGCAATCTGGACTCGCTGGCGGTATCGCCCTTGGCATCGACAATGGCGCCCTGACCCTGGCCTTTGCACGGGTTCGCTTCCTGGGCATCGAAGCCTTTGCCGGACGGCCCGACCAGGCAGTTGATGACGTGGTGCAGATGCGCATGCGCCATCTTCAGATCCGTCGCGCCCAGCGCCATGCCCGCGTGCGCGCTGGCCGTACTGACTTGCTTCGATACCGCCGCACTGTCGGAACCCGTTGCTTGCGCGGCCATCGGCAGCGCGACCGCCAGCAGAAGCGTCGGTAACCACTGAATGAATTTCTTCGCCATGGCACAACTCCCGAACAACGCGGCATTCGCCGCAGTCGCCACAGCATAGGCCTGTACATGTCAGCGAAAAAGGGGAGCGTCAGGCCGCTGCATCCGGCAGATGTCGAGACAGAGGGCCTGGCAAGCCCAGTCCCGAATGGCACCTCACTGCCCGGGCCACTCCCGTGGGGTACGATGCCGTCCTTTCGTCGCCTGGCGGCCAACTGCCGCTGCTCCCTGGAGATTGCCCGTCGTGTCGCATTATTCCGGCCCTCTGCTCACGCGCCCGATTGCCGAGGCATTGCTGGCCGCACGCTATGCCGGTGCGGACGAATGGGCCGGCTCGCTGGACCTGGGCCGATCGAACGGCAACGCATCGCTGGAGACGGACGCCTGGCAGTGGCGATGCCAGCACTATCCGTATCCACCCCAGCTGAAGGACCGCACGATCTACTACTGGGATGGCGACGAGTTCGCGCCGGTGTCGCGCTATGCCGGCTCGCTGATCAAGCTGGTGCCTACCGAGTGGGGCGCGCCCACCTTCGAGATCGACGGCATCAAGATGCTGCCTACCTCGAAGGAATCGCCGTTCGAGGATGCGCGCCGCAAGGTGGCGTTGGTCGAGCCACGCGGCAAGGTGGTGCTCGATACCTGCGGCGGTCTTGGTTACTTCGCAGCCTGCTGTCTTGAGGCGGGTGTGGCGCGCATCCACTCCTTCGAGAAGAACGCCGACGTGCTGTGGCTGCGCACGCTCAACCCGTGGTCGCCGGACCCCGATGAGGTTGACCCGCACGCGTCCGCCAGCGGCGGCCGCCTGCAACTCACCCATGCTGACGTGTCACAGGCGATCACGCAGATCGTCGACGCCTCGGTGGACGCGCTGCTGCACGATCCGCCACGCTTCGGCATCGCCGGCGAGCTGTACTCGCAGGTGTTCTACGAGCAGTTGGCACGCGTGCTGCGTCGCGGCGGTCGCCTGTTTCACTACACCGGCAGCCCGAACAAGCTCACCAGCGGCCGCGACGTGCCGCGCGAGGTGGAAAAGCGCCTGGAGAAAGCTGGTTTCAAGACGCAGCTCGCGCTGGACGGCGTGCTGGCAACCCGGCGCTGAAGCCAGATCAAAACCGGATCAGCATCAACGTCCTGGAGCAGGTGCAGTCTGAGTGCTACTTGGCAACGGGCGCGCCAGGGCCTGGTCGATCGCCTGCTGCGCCAGCGGCGCCATGATGGCGTAGCCGGCTGGCGTGGGATGTACGCCGTCGCTGGCGAGACGCTCGTCCATGCCGCCTTGCGCATTGGCGAGCGCACTGTAGTAGTCGAGATAGGTGGCGCCACACGAGGCGGCGAACGAGCGCAGCCAGACATTGAGCGCGCGGATCTTCCCGGCCGGCCGCAACCCGCGGTGCCAGGGATAGTCGCTGGTCGGCAGCACCGAGGCGAGGATGACGCGGATATGGCTGGCCTGCGCCAGTTCCGTCATGGTGCGGAAGTTGTCCTCGATCATCGGCAGCGTGGCCAGGCCCGTGTTGCCCGCGATGTCGTTGGTGCCGGCCAGAAGGACCACTGCTGCAGGGTGCAGATCGATCACGTCCTGCCGAAAACGCAACACCATCTGTGCCGTGGTCTGCCCCGAGATGCCGCGGTTGATGTAAGGCTTGCCCGGGAAAAACATGGTGCTCTCGATGCGCCCCCAGGCATCCGTGATGGAGTCGCCGAAAAAGACCACGCGTGGCTGGTCGGGCGCAGGTGACGCTAGCTGCGCATTGTCGGCGTGGTAGCGGTCCAACTGCGGCCAGTCGGCCAGTTGCTGCTGCATGGACACGACCTGGTCTGTGCTGAGCGATGCCGGTGGCGCCGTATACAGCGGATTGATGGCGACGGGTGCCGATCCAGCCCCTTGATCGGTGGCATGCAACGCAAGCGGGATGCCGGCGAGCAGAACAAAGGCCGCGACCAAGGGCGACGGAAAACTCATGTTCGATATCTCCACACGTGACTCGCGATGCCATCGGCAAGCGCCGACAGCGCGAGAGGTGACATCGAAACCTACTCGTACACCGGCAACCCGTACAAGCTCACCAGCAGCCGCGAGGTCCCGGCCGAGGTCGAAAAGGCGGCAGAAAGCCTGCATCGAAGCGTCGATCGCGCTGGACGGCGTCCTTGCGACACGGTGCGGAACAAAGCGCTCCTCCAACGGATGCCAGCTCAAGCCGATTTTTTGGTTGATTTGCTTGACATCATGTTAGATATATTTGACATTAAGTACGCCATAGCTAACTCAGAGGTCGAATCATGTCATCACTCGAGAAGCGTGCATTGCTCGCCTTGTGGAGCATGTGCCCCGTCTACTGCGTCTATTTCGTGATCCAGATCGGGCTTCCGTATCTGCAACCGACCATGCTGGAACGCATCGGCTGCCTCGCCGTGGTGGCCAGCATCCATGCGATGGCTTACGTCGTCGGCCTGCTGGTGATCAAGCGGCACGAAGCTGGTGAGCCACTCCTCGAAGACGAACGCGACCGTGCCATTGATGGGCGCGCGACCCGCACGGCCTATTTCGTCATGCTGACCGGCTTGATCGTGGTCGGCATGGTCATGCCGTTCAACAACAACGGCTGGAAGCTCGTCAATAGCGCCCTGCTTTTCATCGTGCTGGCCGAGACGGTGCGCTACGCGCTGATCCTGATCGGTTACCGGAGCCCCCGCCTTGCCCACTGAGTCCATGTCAAACGAGGTCAAGCTTCTTCGCTTCCTCGCGCAGGACATGACGCAGGCGGAGCTCGGCAAGCGCGTGGGCCTCACCCGCCAGACCATCGCCGCGATCGAACAGGGGCGCTATTCGCCGTCGCTGGACGTCGCCTTCCGCATCGCCCATGTGTTCGGCAAGGGGATCGACGACGTATTCCATTGGCAGCCGGGCGGAGATGACCGCAGCGTGGATTGAGAAGGCATCCGTCAAATCCTGCCCTGCTTGCTCAACCCATCGGTTGAGCCACGTATCTTCCTGGCGCGCTCCCGCGCCGAAGTTGTCCTACTATCGGGCGATGGACACGCTGACTATTCCGCCAACGAACGATACCCGACGCGGCAGCCTGGCCTGCGTCGGCATGGGCATGACCCTGGGTTCCCATCTCACTCCGCTGGCACGCAGCCATATCGAACAGGCGGACGTGGTGTTTGCGGCGCTTTCCGATGGCATCGTGGAGCTGTGGCTGCAACGCATGCACCCGGATGTACGCAGCCTGCAGCCCTGTTACGCGGAGGGCAAGTCGAGGATGACCACATATCGGCAGTGGGTCGACCTGATGATGACCGAGGTGCGTGCCGGCAAGAAAGTCTGCGGCGTGTTCTACGGCCATCCCGGCATCTTCGCCTGGTCGCCGCACAAGGTCATCGAGGTTGCGCGTGCCGAGGGCTTCGCGGCGCACATGGAACCGGGTATTTCCGCCGAAGACTGCCTTTACGCCGATCTGGGTATCGATCCGGGCCGTTTCGGTTGCCAGCATTTCGAAGCCAGCCAGCTGCTTTTCTATGAGCGCCGCATCGATCCCACCGGCTATCTGATCCTGTGGCAGGTCGGGCTGGTCGGCGACTTGTCGTTGAAGCGCTTTTCCACCGGGCCAGCGTATCGACAGGTGCTGGTGGACGTGCTGAGCCAGGACTATCCGCTCGACCACGAAGTGATTGTCTACCGCGGTGCGACCTTGCCGATCCAGCGACCGGAAATCCGCCGCATGACATTGCGCGATTTGCCTGGTGCCCGGATAACTACCGAGGAGACCATAGTGTTGCCGCCCGCCACACCGTTGAAACAAAATCTCGCCATTCGTGCCCGGCTGGCAGCACTGGACGAAGAAAGCTCCACGGTTTGACGCACCACGTCGACCTGCAACGCACTTCAGGCGCATGCTTGAAGATCAACAGGGGAAAAACATGTCAGACACGATCAAACTGCTGGAAACCATCGGCCAGAACGCGACCCTGCGCCACGCATCGGCCGAGGCGCTCGCACACGCACTGGAAGATGCGCAGGCATCCGAGCCGCTCAAGGCTGCGATAGCCTCGGGCGACAGCTCCCTGCTTTTCGAAGAGCTCGGACACAAGCCCATGCAGGTTCCCCATACTCAGGGTCCCGGTCACGAAGAAGATGACCCGGATCGTGACGAGGATGATGAGGAGAAGACGAAACATCCCCCGACTCACGAAGGCGGCAAGCCTTCGCGCCAGCCTTCACGCAAGGGTTAGGCGACCACGATATGTTCTGCTGGCGGCGCTGCAACCGTTGGCCATGGGCCGCACTGGCGGCCGTGGCTTTTTGCGCGAGCGCTCAGGCCGCTCCTGCCAGCACAGCGACATCTCCCGTCGCCACAACGACATCCGATGCCTCCGAGTTGCTAGCCCAAACCGAGAGCCTGCGTACAAAAGATCACCCGCGGTTTGTCCGCATGCTGGAGCAGATCCGCCTCGAGGCACCGCACCTTTCCTCGAACCAGCAATGGCAACTGCGTTACCTCGATGCGTGGGAGACGGCTTTCCAGGGCGACTATGTCAAGGCCGAGGGGCAGCTTCGGGATGTCATTGACCATTCCGGCGACATGACTCTGGCCACCAAGGCATCGGCCCTGCTCATGGGCAATATGGCAATCAGCCACCGCTACGGGGAAGCTTTCCAACTGGCCAACCAGCTGGTGACCGAGTTGCCAAAGATCCAGGACAGGCTTGCCCGTTTTATCGTCCTGCTCAATCTGTCGCAATTGTTGGGGTCAGCCGGCCAGAACGACCTGGCGATCAAATATGCACGAATGATGGAGGATGGGCTTCCCCCCGGGGAAACACTGTGCAATCCGTTCGCGCAGGAAGTTCTTTCGCTCTACTACAGCAAGCAATTGAGCTCATCCAGCCCGGAACTGCAGCGAACCATCGATACCTGCCAAAGCTCCGGGCAACCGGTATATACCAACTTCGCGTGGCTGATCCTGGCTCGCCTGCATCTGGACGAGGGGCATCCGGACAAGGCCATGGCCCTACTCAACCAGGTCGCCCCCAGCATTCGCAGTAATCATTACTACTCTCATATGGTTGATTGGCAGGCCGAACTGGCACGGGCCTATGCGAAGCTGGGCGACGAGACCAACGCCCGAAAAGCAGCCCTCGCTGCCGTGGCCATGAGCAGTCCGGACGAGATCAGCGAGCCGTTGAGGGATGCCTATGATGTGCTTTTCCGCATCGAGAAAAAGCAGGGCAACGCCGCCACGGCGCTCTCGTATTACGAGCGCTATGTCGCCCAGGACAAGCTCTATCTCAATGACGTCAGTGCGCGGGCGTTGGCCTACCAGGTGGCGCAACAGCAGTTCGCGACCAAGAAGCTCGAAACCGAAGAGCTCAGCAAACAGAACAGCATTCTTCGATTGCAGCGTGCGCTTGACACCAAGGCCGTCGAGACCAGTCGGCTCTATATCATCCTGTTGCTCATGGCCCTCGCCGCCATCGTGCTCTGGCTGTTCCGGCTCAAGCGCTCGCAGCTTGGCTTCAAGCGGCTATCCCATCACGACAGCCTCACCGGCATCTTCAACCACCAGCACTTCATCGGTGAGGCCGAGCGCGTCCTGAATGTGCTGCAGAAGAAGCTGGGCCATGCCTGCCTGGTATCGATCGATCTGGACCACTTCAAGCAGGTCAACGATACCCATGGCCACGCCATGGGCGATGCCGTATTGAGGCGCACTGTCGCTGTCTGCCAGCAACAATTGCGCCCCACCGACCTGTTTGGCCGCCTGGGCGGCGAGGAGTTCGGCATCCTGCTGCACGAGTGTTCCCGCGAGCAGGGCCTGGATATCGCCAATCGCATCCGGGTTGCCATTGGCGCAGCGCCGATGGAGAAAGACGGGTGTGCCATACCGATTTCCGCCAGCGTCGGCCTGGCCTCCACCGACACCTCCGGCTACGAGCTGCTGCGGCTTTGCATGGAGGCGGACGCAGCGCTCTATCGCGCCAAGCGCGCCGGGCGCAATCGGGTCATCGCCGATACCGAGAACGACAGTCTCGTCGAAGCCTGAAACGTCGGGCGCCGGGTTAGCTGCTTGATCCCTGTTCCCCGGTCAACGCGGGCCTGTCCCCTGCGCCAGCACGGGCGTTTGCTGGAACACGCTCACGACCAGCGGCACCAGTGCTGCGGTGAACTTGCGCGCCGCCGGCTCGGACAGGTGTGACCATTCGGGTTGCTCAAGGCCCTGCAACTGCGGGTAATCGGTGAACGATATGCCGGGTACGCCAGTACGCGCGAGCAGTTTGTCCCAGGTGCGCGCTCGCGGCGCGATCTTTTCCTCAAAATCGTAGTACGGGCCGATCACCGGCGCACGCAGGAAAACCACTTTCACGCCACGCGCGCGCAGTTTCGCCACCGCTGCAACCGCGCGGTCGATCTGCTTCTGCTCCAGCGCTTCGAGCTTGGCCGGCGTATCCATCGCCGGCGGCGGTGGACCGGTGAATTGCTGCGACCAGATGCGTCGCGCCAGGTCCCGATAGCCGACGTCGGTCACCAGCTTGTTCCACAGGTGCGTATTGCGGTCGGCGTCGGAATTGGACAGTTTGCGCACCGCCATGCGCGGATGCGTACCCGGTCGTACCGGCCACTCCTGGCGGGCAATTACCGTGGCCAACGCGAAGTCGGGGTTGTCGAAGGCGAAGTACGGCTCCACCAGATGCATGGACAGCCAGTTGCTGATGCGCCGGGACGGCCCTTCCTTGTGGGCCTTGGCAATCGCGTCGCCGCGGTAGGCGAAGCCGGTGAAGAAAAGCGAGGACGTCACGCCCACCAGCACACGCCCCGTGAACTTCGGATCGGCGGCCAGATCCTCCAGCGCCGGCAGCGAAGAAGTGCCCTCCAGTGCCAGCTGGATGGGCCGCTCGCCGGTCAGCTGCTGCCACACCGGAAGTTGCACGTCGAACAAGGTGCGCGACGAGCCGACCAGCACCGTCGCGTTGCCCTCGCCGTGGTCGATGCGTCGCCGCTGCTGCGCCCACTCGCTGTCGGTATTGGCGTAGCCGGGGGTGACGCCGAACGCTCGCCAGTGCAGCTCCCACGCGCCGATCAGGGCCATGGCGAGCAGGATCGCACCCAGCCAGATCGCGCCCCACGGCCGCTCGGGAATGTCGCGCTCGGGCACCGGCTGCGCCACGCCGGGCCGGTCCGCCGCGGTCAGGCGAACGAAGTCCGGATGCGCCGCACCGCTGCCCGGCGTGCCGTCAGAACTGGAAATAGATGAACGCACTGCCCGACCCCTGCGTGATAACCACCAAGAACGCCATCAGCCCCAGTGCCACCGCCAGCGGAATCGCCGACACGCGCTGCAGCACCGATTCGAGCGTGCGCTGGCGCATCTGCCAGTGCGCCACCACTACCCCGGCGACAATCAGCAGCGTCGTCGCCAGATACATCGTCGGCAGGATCGGCGCCGCCGCGTTGACGCCCGCCATGCCACGCAACACACTCCACGCCTTGCTGAAGCTGTGCGCGCGGAAGAACACCCAGGTGACGTTGACCAGCGTCCAGGTCAGCAAGCCCAGTGCCACCAGGGCCACCGGGCCGGGCTGGTAACCGGGAAAACGCTGACGCAGCTGGCGCTCGACCGAAAGGTAGATGCCATGCAGGCCGCCCCAGACCACGAAAGTCCAGCTGGCGCCGTGCCACAGACCGCCCAGCAGCATGGTGCCCATCAGCGCCATGTAGGTGCGCCCCTCGCCGTGGCGGTTGCCGCCCAGCGGGATGTAAAGGTAGTCGCGCAGCCACGAGGACAGCGTGATGTGCCAGCGTCGCCAGAAATCGGAAAAGCCCACGGCCGCATACGGAAAGCGGAAGTTGTCCGGCATGGCGAAACCCAGGCACATCGCCACGCCGATGGCGATCGTCGAGTAACCGGCGAAATCGCAGAAGATCTGTCCGCTGAAAGCCAGCGTGCCGACCCAGGCGTCCAGCGCGCCCGGCGCCTGCTCGGCGTCGTAGATCATCTCTGCCGCCTTGGCCAGGAAGCCGTCGGCCAGCACCACCTTCTGGAACAGTCCCAGCGTCACCAGCACCATGCCGAACTGCAACTGCCGGCGGCTGCCCTTGCGTGGCGATTCGAACTGCGGCACCAGCTCGGTCGGACGCATGATCGGCCCCGCGACCAGATGCGGGAAAAACGTCACGAACAGTGCGTAATCCAGGAATTTTCTCGCCGGTAGCGCGCGCCTGAGGTAGACGTCCAGCGTGTAGGACAAGGTGGCGAACGTGTAGAACGAGATACCCACCGGCAACACGATGTCCCAGGCAGGCGGCACGTAATGCACCCCCACCGACGCCATCAGGTCACTGAAATTCTCGAGCAGGAAGTGGCCGTACTTGAAATAGCCGAGCATGCCCAGGTTGGCCACCACCGACAGCAGCATCCAGGCTCGTCGCACCACCGGTCGTTGCGCGTGCACCAGCTTCTGCGCAGCAAACCAGTCCACCACCGTGGACACCCACAGCAGGATCACGAACGGTGGATTCCATGCCGCGTAGAACAGGTAGCTGGCAACCAGCAAATTGATCTTCTTCGTGGTCCAGGGCAGCGGCAAGGCGTGCAGAGCCAACACCACAGCGAAGAACGCCATGAACGCAAGCGAGTTGAAGACCACGACTTTTCCCCGGAGGCCCGTGCCTGGGCCTGATGCGAATATCATATAATGATATGATTTGCAATATTTATTTTCTATAATTGCGTGATTTGCATTCCAAATATCTTCATAAAATCGACAAAAAGCCGAAACCGAAGAGCGGATTGAGTAAGGTTTACTACCCCATCATGCCTGCGCCCGGCCACGTATCGTCGGCTTGCTGCGCAGTACCGCCTGTCGCACCTTGCTGCCCGAGGCACGGTCCGACGATGACCTTCGGCTCATTCGCTCAGACTCTTTTGGCGTATGTTGTTGCATCCCCGCCGTCCCAGGATCGCCCCATGAACTCTTCGATGAAATTCGCCGCCCTCGCCCTTGTCGTTACGGCCACCTTGGCATCACCGGCTTTCGCCGCCCTGAAGGAAGGCACGCAGGCACCCGATTTTTCCGCGCCAGCCTATCTCGCCGGCAAACCGTTCACGTTCAAGCTCGCCGACGCCCTGAAGCAGGGCCCGGTGGTGGTCTACTTCTTCCCTGCCGCGCACACGTCGGGCTGCAACGTGGAGGCTCACCTGTTCTCGGAAGCTATCGACAAGTTCAAGGCGCAGCACGCCACCGTGATCGGCGTCACTGCCGGCAACATCACCGAGCTGGCCGATTTTTCGAAGGAAACCGAACACTGCGGCGGCAAGTTCCCGGTTGCCGCCGATGACGGCGCAAAGATCGCGAAGGAATACGACGCCATGCTGCTGCTGAGGCCCGGCTGGTCGAACCGGACCTCGTACGTGATCGCCCCGTCGGGGAAAATCACCCATGTCTATTCGGACCTCAGCCCGAAGAAACATGTGGAAGAGACGCTCAATGCGGTGAAGGCACTCGATCAACCGGGCAGCACCGCGAAGTAAACTTGGCTCCGATAGCAGCCGGATAGCGCAGGAGTCACTTCTTCGAGAAGTGGCTCCTGCCATGTTGTCGCGATGGCACTACCGACTCTGTCCTACTTGCGCGCCGCGATGATCTGGCTCAGGTAATCCGGCGTGCCCTCGACGCGCACCAGATGCGGATACTGCAGGCCGCCGTGGTAATCCACCGGTACGGTGCGATAGCCGCCCTGGTACTTCAGCAGCAGCTGGATCGGCGCCTTGCTGTCCTTGGCCGCCGCGATGGCGCTCTTCAGCACATCGCTCGAATAGGCCTGCCCGTTCACCGCGGCGAGGGTGGCACCGGTGCTGACGCCGGCCTTGAAGGCCGGTCCGTCCCAGCGCACGTCGTTGACCTGCCCCTTGTCCGTCATCGTCAGGCCGATCGACCACGCGAAGTTGTACAGATGGCGGGACGGTTCCGGCCGGCTGTTGTACTGCTTCTCGTATCCGCTTTCCTTGTCGGTATAGACCAGCTTCCAGCCGGTCGCCGCGATACCGTTTTCGAGTGGCGGATTGAGCGTCTGCACACGTGCGTGCAGGAAGCTCGCCCAGTCGTACCTGGCCACGCCGTTCAGGGCCGCGACCACGTCGTCGAAGGTGTAGGTCTTGGTTACGTAGCTGCCGTTGTCGACGCCGAAGAACGCGCTCGCGAAATTGTCCAGCGATTTCTGGTCATGCGTCAGCGCACGCAGCTTGGCGTCCACCTCCAGCCACATCATCTGGCCGCCGCTGTAGTACTCCTCGCTCATCTGCCAGCTGCGGTACGGCAGGCTCGAACGGCGCGCGGCAGTCGGGTCGTTGGTGGTGTCTTCGAGTGTGCGCCACTGGAACCCGGCGCGGTTGCGCTCGTAGTTGGCCGCCGTCATCGCCAGCGCGTCGCGGAACTCCTGCGGCGTCCACAGGCCGGCGCGCGCGGTCAGCACGAAGCCCCAGTACTGCGTCTGCCCTTCGTACACCCACAGCAGCGAATCACCCATCGGCACGTTGAAGTTCGGCGTCCACAGGTCAGCCGGACGGCGGAACTTGCCGTTCCATGAATGCGTGTACTCGTGTGCCAGCAGGTCGCGACCAGGTGCGGCGTCCTTCCAGGCAGTGAAGTAGTCGGCGCCCATGCCGTCCTCGCTGGACTGGTGGTGTTCCGTACCATTGCCGGCCAGCACGTCCGACAGCGAGAACAGGAAGTCGTAATGGTCGTAGTGGTGCGAGCCGAACAGCTTCACCGCCTGCGTCACCAGCGCGCGATGCACTTTCAACTGCTCGGGCGTCATCTCCAGATATTTCGGCGCGTCGGCGACGATATCCAGGTGCACCGGCGCATCGCCACCCGGATTGAGATCGACGCGTTTGAAGTATTGCCCCGCGTAGATCGGCGAATCGACCAGATTGTTGAAGGTCACCGGCTTGAAGGTAGTGGTGTCACCCGATTGCGAAGCCGACTCCAGCGCGGTGCCAAGCCGCCAGCCATGCGCGAGCGTCACGCTGGGTGCGAAGGTGATGCCGCGCGAAAAGTAGCCGGCCGGATAAAGCGACACCTTGCTCCATTCCATATCCATCATGCGGTCGGTGATCTCGAACCCTTCGTTGTCGGTGCGGCCGGACATGTACTGGAAGGTCGCATCGACGGTGGAAACGCCTGCGGGCACGTCGAGATGGAACGCGTACACGTTGTACTTGTCGCGCTTCCACATCAGCGGCTTGCCGTTCGCGCTGAGCTTGAGGCCGGCGAGCATGGCGATCGGACCGGTCGGCGAGTGGTCGCCGGGAATCCACTGCGGATACAACAACGTCAATGCGCCCGCCCGCACCGGAATCGTCTCATGCACGCGGAAGATGCCTTGCGCCGTGTCGCTGGCATCGACGTGAAGCGCGATCGTGCCGGGATACCGCGTGTCCTGCGGCGACGGCACGTCGAGGCCTGGCGTCTGCTGTGCGCACGTGACGCCAGCTGCGAGCAACATCGACGCGGTGACGACAAGACGCGCCACCGTGCAGCGCTTGCCAGCTGGCAACCCGTAGAGAGAAACAACGGACATGTGGAATTCCAGTAATCCGATCTGAGGATTCGCCTAACTTAGCATCACAGACACCGCGCTGGCCAAGGCGAGGCAGAAGCAGCGGACCGCGATGCGATCATTCCACTGGATCTTCGCCGGATGCAGCTGAAGAGCGGCACACGTATCAACGCGACCGCGAGCGGCCGCTCTCGGGCTCCATCGCCTGCTTCATGTAGTCTGTGGGAGTGACGCCAAGCACGCGATGAAACATGCTGCTGAAGGCGCTGCAGCTGGCGTACCCGGCATCCCGCGCAACCGTCTTGATGGAATGTCCCAGGCTCATGCGGCTGAGAGCCCTGGCCAGCCGGACATGCTGACGCCAGCCTACGAACGACATCTGCAGTTCCTTATCGAAGAGTCGCGCCAGGGTGCGGCTGCTTGCACCGGCGCGCGCTGCCAACTGCTCCAGTGTCTCGGTGTGGCACGTTCCTGCAAGCAAGCGTCGACACACGTTCTTCAAACGCGGATCCGATGGCACCGGAATATGGAAGGCCGTTTCGTCTGCCGTGCGCAGCTCGTGCAACAGCAGCGGCGTCAGGATTGTCATGCGCTCGTGAAGTTTGTCCGCATGCGCCTGCACCACAGCGAGAACCAGCTCCCGCAGCAGCGCCGATACCGCCAATACCTTGCAACGCGGCCCGAACAATGCACTCGTGGGACCATCGAGATACAGCATGCGCACGGAGACTTGCCCTTCCATATGAATCTCGTGTTCCATCCCGATCGGTATCCACAGCGAACGTTGCGGTGGCACGATCCATATTCCTTCACGCGTGGTCACGTGCATCACGCCCGACTTGGCATAGATGAGCTGTCCACGGCGATGCCGATGCTTCGCCACATGCCATCCACGCGGGTAATTCTTGGCGAGCGCCGTGATTGGCCATGACGACGGGCGCATGACTTGATGTCTTAAACGCGACACAAGATGACCACCTTTCGAAAGACAGACGATCTAGGCTACGTCTGAACCTGAAGTGCGGGCAAGCATGCCGCAGCAAGCGGGCTTCCTGAGCGACCTCCACGCCAGGCATTTGTTCTTGTTCACGGCATTCTGGAAAGGCAGAGGCATCCCATGAATACTCCTGCGATTTCACGGCGCACCCTGCTCAAAGCGGGTGCTGCCCTGGCTGGCACGCTTGCGCTGGGCGGTTTCGATCTGCTGGCGAAAACGCCTCGCACTATCGAACGACCGACCCTCGTGGTGTTCTGGCTGAACGGAGGACCCGCGGGTCTGTTCAACAGCGCGGATGCATTCCTTGCCAATGGCGAATTCGGCGTGAGCCAGAACAATGTCCGTTCACTGGGCAATGGACTTTACGTGGATGCCGGTTCGCTGGGTTCCCTGCCCGCCGTGGCACTGACACATATGGCATCGGTGCATTTCAGGCACGGGCTCTATTCGCACAATGACGCGCGCGCCGCCGTACTGCAGACAGGTTCGCGCAGCCGGCTGTTGCAGATGGCAGCGGCGATGCCGCATAGCGCGGTTCGCTGTGCCATCGTCAATAATCTTGGCCTGCCAGTTGGTGTCTCGCCGAACCCAGTAACCGAACAGGGAGTAGGTTTCGAACACATTGTGAAACTCGACGATGCACGGCGTACTCTTTCGGCGGCACGGCTCAATGAAATCCGCGAAGCTTATGGCGTAGCCGGTGGACATGCCGCCGTTGACGGCCAACGTTCAACTTTCGCCGCTGTGGAAGCACTGGTTCACGAAGGTGCCAACATTGTCTTCGCGCAGCCGGCCTATACCGGACGGCATGACCGGCAGTTCGACACTCATCACGACGATGTCGGAAAAGTGGCGCGCGAAATCATGGCACCGATAACGCCGTCACTGGCGACGTTCCTCAGTCGCGTCATGGCGTTGCCGGGCCGCAACGTCGTGACGCTGCTGACCGGCGAGTTCAGTCGCACGCTTCCGGGCGCCGACCACGCCCGGGGTGGCACAGCCACCGTCGTCGGCAAATACGTCAAGACGGGCGCCATCGGGCGCCAGCGCCCCGATGGTTCGCCACCCGAAAATGCTCCCCCGCCCGAAGCGCTATGGGCCTACGTCGCAGCCGCCCTTCGGCTCGACGAAACGGCCACCTTCGGACCCAACCCACATGCGGATTTGCTGGTATGAGAACGCCTCACCCCGGCATCCCCGCAGCTGAGCCGCTCGAAGTCAGGCTTTGCGGGGTGAGGAATTCGAAGCGGGCCTCTCCGGCGGCCACGGCAAACTTGGCCGGAGATCGGGTCCAGGACATCAGGCAAGCCGGAACGAGCCCAACGAGCAGCCATCTCATGACGCGACCGAGCATGCGGTGAGAACTCATACGCATGCCCTCGCCGGCCCACTCAGGAGTAACGTCTGAGTTCCGCTTGGCGATGTTGCGAGAAACATGTCATCGCTCTCGTCGCCCATAGCGGCTCCGACCGAAGTTGCATCAATCAAGGCTGCAGGGATCACCCAAGTACCCTACTCGGTCGCCTTCTCGCCCCCGGTCGTGACCAGCCTCAGAAAGGTTTCGTGCTGGTAGCGGCTCATGCGCAGCTTCTGGCCGGTATCCATCGTGACGACGTGGTAGCCGTTGAACCACGGATGGATGGCCTGGATCCGGCGCACGTTGATGATGGCCGAGCGGTGGACGCGCGCGAAATGCCGCGGATCGAGTCGCGCGGCGAGCGCGCTCATGGTCTCGCGCATTTCGTGGACGCCGTCGGCCAGGTGGATCTGCACCGTGTTGCCGCTGGCCTTGATCCACACGATCTGGTCGACGTCGATGAAGCTGATGTGCTCGTCGATGCGCACGGGAAGGCGCTGGAGGAAGTCGCGCTGGCGCAAGGCGTCCAGCGCCTGCAGGATCTGCACCGAGGTTGCCCCGCCCACGCCCTCGCCGGTGGACAGCCGCGCTTTCACACGCCGCAGCGTGTTCGCGAAACGCTCCCGGCTGAACGGCTTCACCAGGTAATCCACCGCATTCGCCTCGAATGCCCGCACCGCGTATTGCTCGAAGGCCGTGACAAACACCGTCGCCGGCATGCGCTCAGCGCCGATGGTCGCCACCACGTCGATGCCGCTCATGGCAGGCATCTGGATGTCGAGAAAGACCAGGTCCGGCGACTGGCTGCGTATCGCCTCGACCGCCAATACACCATCACCGCACTCGGCCAGCGGTTCGATGTCGGGATCGTCACGCAGCAGGCGCACGATGGCATGGCGCGCGATCGGTTCGTCGTCCACGACCAGGGTGGCGATGCTCATGTGGACGCGACCTCGGGCGCATCGTCAGACTCCTCGATCTCGCGGAACGGCAGGCGCAGCCGGCAGATCACACCCTCGGGCCAGATCATGTCCAGGCGCACCTGCGCAATGTGGCCGTACAGTTCGCGCAAGCGCAGCTCGGTGTTCGACAGGCCGATGCCATGGCCCGACGCGGATGCAGGTCCGGCTTCCAGCGTGCTGTTGCGGTTGCGCACATCGATGCACAAGGTGTCGCCTTCGCGCCGGCTTTCGATTTCGATGCAGTCCACGCCGACCCGCTTGCTGATCCCATGGGTGATCGCGTTCTCCACGATCGGCTGCAGGATCAGGCTGGGCACGGCGCAATCCAGCGTGTCCGGGGCGACGAAGGTCTGCGTGGTGAGGCGATCCTTGAAGCGTATGCGCTGGATGCCGAGGTAGAGATCCAGCAGCACCAGCTCCCGCCGCAAACTGACCTCCTGGCCGTCGTAGTCTTCCAGGAACGCACGCAGCAGGTCGCTCAGGCGCAGCAGCATGTCTTCGGCCGACAACGTGTCCTCGTCCAGCAAGGTCGCGATCGCGTGCAGCGTGTTGAACAGGAAATGCGGCTGCAGCTGCGACTTCAGCGCACGCAGGCGCGACTGTGCAAGTTCCGTCGCCAGCTGGCTCGCCTCGATCTCGCGGCGCGTCTTTTCGGCATGGAACTGCATGGCCTGCTGAATCGCGAACAGCGACCAGTAGGCCAGCAGGCCGGTGGCGAAATGCTGGCCGAGAAACTGCCTGACCTGCTCGTCGAACGAACCCGGTTCGAACGCGGTCGATACGAATGCGCCGATGAGCATGGCCAGCAGAGTCACGCCCACGCTCGCCGGCAATTGCATGCCAAGCCCGCGCAGGCGCACCGGCGACTGGACCGGATACTTCGCGGCCAGCCGGAACACCATCGGTGCCAATGCTGCCCATGTATACCACTGGATGATCGACCAGCGCAGGTAGTCGAAGGCCGACCAGGTATGCCCGCTCATCGCATCGTGCATGAACCCCTGCAGCGCAAATACCACCACCACCGCCGTCCACAGGCCGAGATAGCGGAACAGACCGATCTGCGTGTTGCCGAGGCGCACCATCATCGAGGAATATTCCATAGGTTGGAGTGGCCATCCTAGGCGCTGCACACAGCGCTGAACAGCAAGACCCCGACGCCACTACGATTCGTCACCGCGTCAATACGATTCGTCCCGAACCGCTTTCGCAGGGCAGCTCAATCCGGCCATATCACGGTGCCGAGGGTGTGCACACGAGCCACCGGCGGCACCCACCTCAGCCGGAGCACCGTCATGAATTCGACCCGCCCCACCGTCCTCGCCGCCATGTTTGCCGTCGCGCTCGGCAGCCTGCTCGCCGCTCCATCGGCGGCCGGCGCCGACGCAGGGCCCGGGCCCGCTCGGCACTTCGATCTGGTGAACGCCACGTTGGACAGTGTCATCGCGCTCGCCATCGCACCTGCCGAGCGCGATTCTTTCCAGGACATCGATCTCGGCCAGCCGCTGCAAGGCGGCCTGACATCCATGACCTTCGACGTCCCCGCTGGCGGATGCCCGCGCAACCTTCGCGTCACCTTCAATGGTGGGCGTACCCAGCTCTTTCCGCGCATCGATGTCTGCCGCAGCAGCGGCCTGCGCCTGACGCTGCACAGCAGCAGACCGAAACATTACGGAGCATGATCAAACCAAGGCCAGAATCCGAGACTTCCCTTCCCTGGCCAGAACCATCACCCCGCAGGTCCGGGACCGCCGCCCATTCGGTTGCGCCCAGCCGCCTTGGCGCGATACAGCGCTTCATCCGCACAGCGAAGCAGTTGTTCCGGCGATTCCGTGGCAGCGGGCACGACAGCAGCAATGCCGATGCTGATCGTCACATGCGGCGCGACGTCGGAACAGCGGTGCTCGATCGCCAGCGCGCGCACGGCCTCGAGCATGCGTTGCGCGACCGCCACCGCTTCGTCGGCGTCGCATTCGGTGAGCAGCACCGCGAACTCTTCGCCGCCGTAGCGTGCAGCGATATCCGCGGCATTCCAGCGCAGCACCTTAGTCAGCGCACCTGCGACGGCGGTCAGCGCGACATCGCCGGCGAGATGGCCGTAGGTATCGTTGTAGGCCTTGAACGCATCGACGTCGCACATCAGCACGGCCAGCGGTGCACCGCGCGCCGCGTGCTCGTCCAACGCCGCACGCAACCGCTGGTTGAACTCGCCGCGATTCGCAATGTGGGTGAGGCCGTCGAGCGCGGCGATGCGTTTCAGCTCGGCGTTCGCGTTGCGCAATGCTTCCGTGCGCTGCGCGACCTCGCGGGTCAGCTCGCGCTCGCGCTCGTGCAGGCGCCAGACGCGCAGCCGGTAGATCGCAGCCAGCAGGCCGATGACGATCATCGCGACGAGGGTGCGGAACCACCAGGTGGCGTACCAACTCGGCACGATCGTGAAAGCCACGCTGGCGCCGTCGGTGTTCCATACGCCATCGTTGTTGCTGGCAATCGCCTGGAACACGTAGTCGCCAGGCGGAAGGTTGGTGTAGTAGGCAACGCGACTGTTGCCGGCATCGATCCAGCCGCGGTCGAAGCCCTCGATGCGATAACGGTACTTCACCGCAGCAGGCGCCACGTAGCTCATCGCGGCATAGTGCAGTTCGATGCGTTCCACGTCGGGACCGATCCGGCCGACGCGACCCGGGGCCATGTCCTTGCCGTCCACCAGCACGCGCTCGATCGCGACCGGCGGACGCATCTGGTTCACGCGCTCGTGCTTCGGATCCACGATCACGACACCGTTGGCCGTGCCGAACCACATCCGCCCGTCGCGCGTGCGCCATGCCGGTGTCTGCGAGGCGCCATTGGCCTGCTGCGACAGCATGCCGTCGTTCTTGCCGTACCAGCGGGGCTCGATCTGCGTCACCGCGCCGCGGTCGAGCGCGTCGATGTCGGACCGCGCAAGCCGCGCGATGCCGCGGTTCGAACTGACCCAGAAGTTGCCTGCGTCGTCGTCGAGCACGGCGAACACCGTGTCGCCATAGAAGCCCGCCCGCTCGGTGAAAGCCTGCACCACCTGCCCCCGAATGCGCATGAGTCCCTGGCTCGTGCCGAGCCACAGGTCACCATCGGGTTCGGGATGAAACGCGAACACGCTGATGCCCGGCAGGCCATCGGTGCCGCAGCGGTCGACCACCCCATCGTGCAGGCAGCGCAAGCCGCTGCGCTCGCCGATCCACAGACGCCCGGCCGAATCCTCGTACAGTGCACGCGTGTCATCACCATGCGTGCCCTGAACCACGCCAACCTTGTCGCCGTTGATCTTCACCATACCTTGCAGGGTCGCCACCCACATGCCGCCATCACGACTCGGCGCGAACGCGAACACGATGGTGCCCGGCAGGCCATCGCCGATGCCGAAGTTGCGCACCGTGCCATCGTGCGCGATCCGGCTCAAGCCATCGGTCGTTCCCACCCAGAGGTTGCCGGCCGCGTCGGACTGGATCGCGCGCACAAGCAGACTCGGCAGCTTCGCGTTGACCGCTGTCATTGGCACCAGCACCTGGTTCTCGTAACGTGCCAGTCCGGAACCATCGGTGCCGATCCAGAGCGTGCCTGCGCGATCCTGGTACACGGCACGCACCGCATTGGAATCCATTTTCCCGGTGACGGTGACGAGCTTCGAATCGCTGAAGCGATGGATGCCGCTGGAAGTGGTACCCATCCAGAGATTGCCTTCACGATCCTCGAACATCGACCGGACGGTCTCGCCGACCATGCCGCTCAGCGTGCTGTCGCAATCGAAGCGCGCAGCAGTCAGGCGGCAGACGCCCATGCCGAGCGGCGCGAACCACATGCTGCCGTCGCGGTCGCCCAACAGGGAGTAGATGCGCTTGCCATCGAGCGCGGCTGCACGCGGGTCACGCTCGAAACGCCCATTGCGGTAGCGCACGGGCCCGGCCTGCGTGCCGACCCAGATCGTGCCGGCATGGTCGATCGCGAGGCTGTGAACGGAGTTGGTTGGCAGGCCGCGCCGGGTATCGAACGTCTCTGCATGGCCATTGCGCCAGTGCAAGACACCTGCATCATCCGTGGCGATCCACACTCCACCCAATGCATCGGCCACGATCGCGTGATAGAACCCGCGCGGCGGAAACCCGCTTTCCTCGCCGAGCAGACGGATACCCTTCGCCCCCATTCGCGCGACGCCGGCGTTGGTGGTCAGCCACAGCGCGCCGCCCCGATCCTCCGTGATGCCGAACACGCTCTTGATGCTTGCCGGCAGCGTCACCTGTTCCAGCTCGCGCCCACGGCGACGGTACAACCCGTCGTTCAGCGTGCCGACCCACAGCGTACCGTCGCGATCGACATAGACCGCCGTGATTGCCGTGCTCTTCAATACCGATGACACGCGCGGATCGATGGTGTCGAACTCCGCGCCGCTGTGGTGAACCAGTCCGCCGTATGTCGCCAGCCAGATCGAGCCGCCCTTGCCCTGTGCAATGGACAACACCGTGCCTTGCGGCAGCTGGTTTTCGTACCAGACATGGGTCAGCTGCCCGATCGCGCGATCGGGATCAAGCGCGCGGACCGGTGACACTGCCAGCAAACCGCATATCACCAGGACGAGCGAGGCCCATCCCCTGATCCGACCATTCATGCGCAATCCAACCGTTCCCCCTGCGATCCGGTTTCCATCCGGGCAGCGTGCCATCGGCCACGCCCCCCGTCAGCCATCGGTCCGGAAGACCGAGGCACGAACTATCGCATATCCCGCTGAGCTGGCGGCATAACAGAACCGTGAGCAAGCCGCAGCTCCCTGCCTGACCGCGGTTGACAGACCACCCGACTCGCCTCTGGCACCGTGGCAACCACGCCAGTTGGGTCGCGGCAATCTCAGCGCGGCAATGCGGCCTGACGTCCCTGCAGGAAGCGCCGGACGGCGGGATCGCTGGCGAGGCCGATCGCGATGTCGAAGGCAGCGCGAGCCTCGGGACAGGCATGGGTTCTGGCCAGCAGTGCCGCGCGTGCTGCCCAGTAGGGTTGGTATTCGACGAGCCGGCCGTCGGCAGCAAGCGCATCCACGATCTCGAGTGCGGCACGCGGACCTTGCAGTTCCGCTATGGCGAGCGCGCGGTTGAGGGCGACCACCGGCGAACCGGAGAGTGCGAGCAGCGCGTCGTAAATCTGCACCTCGGGCGTCCAGTCGGTGCGCCCGCTGCGGCGGCGCTCGACATGCGCGGACTGCAGTGCCGCTTCCAGCTGATAACGGCCGATGCGGCCCAGCGCGCTCGCACGCAACAGCAGCGCTTCGGCCTCGTCGATCATGGCCGCATCCCACAGTGCGACATCCTGCCCGGCCAGCGGCACGTAGTCGCCATCCGCATTGCGGCGCGCATGGCGGCGTGCCTGCGCGTGCAACATGCAGGCCAGCAGGCCCAGCGCTTCCGGTTCCTGCGGCAACAGCCCGGCTACCAGGCCGGCGAGGAACAGCGCTTCCGCGGTGAGATCGCGCCGGATCACATCGGTGCCGCCGGGATCACTCCAGCCTTCCGCAAAGGCGGCGTAAATCGCATCCAGTACGCCTGCCAGCCGTCCGGCCAGCTCATCGCGTGCGGGGATGGCAAACCGGATGCCGGCCTCACGGATCTTCTGTTTCGCGCGCCCGAGGCGTTTGCCCATGGCAGCCGGTGATGCGAGAAACGCCGAGGCGATGGTCTTCGCATCCAGCCCCAGCACGGCCTGCAACATCAATGGTGCACGGATGCCCGCATCGATCGCCGGATGCGCGCACGCAAACAGCAGCGCCAGACGTCGATCCGGAATGGCCGCGTCATCCATCTCCGTCGATGTGGCCGCGTCGAGCTCCGCCAATATCTGCAACTGCACGGCCACTGCTTTACCGTTGCGGTGGTGCCGGTGGCCGTCGATCCCTTTGCGCCGCGCCACGGTCAGCAACCATGCTTCCGGATTCGCAGGACAACCGTTATGCGGCCAGTCCGCCAGCGCCGCGGCAAACGCTTCCGACAACGCATCTTCGGCCGCCGCCACGTCACGCATGGCGGCGGCCAGAAAGGCAACCAGCTTGCCGTAGCTGCGCCGCGCGACGGCGTCTGCAGTACTGCGTGCCAGCGCCGCGCTATCCAAGCCTACATGCTCCACACCGGTCGCACTTCGATCGTGCCATGGCTCGCACCGGGGCAGCGCGCCGTCCAGGCAAGCGCCGCATCCAGGTCAGGCACGTCGATCAGGTAGTAGCCGGCCAACTGCTCCTTGGAGTCCACGTAGGGACCGTCCAGCACCTGCGACTTGCCGTCCGCCACATGCACGGTGGTCGCGGCCGTGCTGTTCTGCAGGCGGTTCGAGCCGACCAGCACACCCGCCGTCTTCAGTGCCTGCGTATACGCCCCATAGGCCGCGACGCCCTGTTCCTGTTCGGCCGGTGTCATCTGCGACCAGCCGTTCTCGTTCGAATACAGCATCAATAGATATTGCATCGGGATTCTCCGCAATGAGTGATGGCGGGCAGTGTGCGCCGCCATTCCTATGACGCGCGAGGTCCGGCGATTTGGACAGGACCGATCTTATCGGGATCGAACCGGGCAAACTGACCGATCCGCCGACGCTCCAGCACGACGTCGCGAAAGCATCTTTCAGCACGCTGCTAGACTCCACTGGCCGACTCTCTGACCAGGCTGCGTCTGGGTATGGGGACGCGGGGTCTTCCACAATCTTGCCGGGGTTGGGTGTCATGGCCATGCCGTTGTCGTGGAAAATCGGAGCCGGCGTGGCGGGTTTGATCGTTGCCGTGTTTGCCTGGAATGGACTTTCCCGGTACCTCGCAGCACGCCACGCCGACGAGATCACGCGCGATTCCGTTCGCGCCGCCGAGCTGAATGCGCAGCAGGCCAAGGCGCATGCGCAGCAGTACCAGGCCCAACTGGCAGCCAACCTGAAGCAGCGGCGTGAGGACTTGTCCAACACGTATCAGGAAGTGAATGAGCAGGGCCGCCAGTATCAGGCGGCCCTGGCCATACGCCTGGACAGGCAGCGGCAGGAAGAGCTTCGCGTACAGGCAACTTATCGGCTGGATCGAAACCAGCAGTGCGCTGGTGGCATCGTCATCGACCGCAGCGGTTCGAGCTTCACGCAAGCGATCGGCAAGGATGGCGCGCCGATCCCGTGCAAGGGTGACACGGCGACACAACCGCTGCGCTGATCCTGCAGCGACGTCACCGCGGCTGCGTCAGGTATTGTCATCGGCATCTACCCGCTTTCGGCAACGACATGACCCCGAGCGTAACGCCTATCACCCCCGAAATTTCGCGTGCCTCCATGGTGGTCGCTGCGCTGTCGACGGTGGTGGAGTGGTACGACTTCACGCTCTACCTGTATTTCGCCACGGTGCTGTCGCGGGTGTTCTTCGGTGGCGGCCACAACTCGTTGCTGGCCACGCTGGCCGGGTTTGCCATTTCCTACGGCATGCGGCCGTTGGGCGCGATGGTGTTCGGTCATATCGGCGATCGCATCGGGCGGCAGCGCACGCTGATGCTGTCGATGATGCTGATGACGCTGGCGATGCTGGCGACGGCGTTGCTGCCCGACTACGCCACGATCGGACCTGCGGCGGGCGGCCTGCTGTTGCTGCTGCGCTGCTTCATGGCGTTCTCTGTCGGCGGCGAATACACGGGCGTGGTCGCCTACCTGCTGGAAGGCGCGCGCGAGGACCGGCGCGGCTTGATCACCTCGCTGGCCTCCGCCGCCAGCGAGATCGGCGCGATGCTGGCCGTGGCGATCTCCGCGCTGGTGGTCAGCACGCTGAGCACCGCCCATCTCGATGCCTGGGGCTGGCGCATTCCGTTTTTTGTGGGCGCGGCACTGGCCGGCTGCGTCTTGATTGCCCGCTCCAGCATGGACGAATCACCGGATTTCCTGCGCCAGGTGCAGCAGAGCAGCGTGCCCGAATCACCGCTGCGCCACATGATCGCCCATCACCGGCCCGCGCTGCTGCGTACCTTCGCCATCTCGGCGCTTGGCTCGATCACCTATTACGTCGGCATCACCTATGTGCCGGCTTTCCTGAGCTCGTCGGGCATCCTCGCCGAAGGCCGTTCGCTATGGCTGTCGACCGTTGCCGCAGTGGCGGTCATCCTGGTCACGCCGCTGGCGGGTGCGCTCTCCGACCGCGTTGGCCGCAAGCCGATGCTGATCTGGCTGGGCGCCGCCGGCATGCTGCTACCGTTGTCGATGTTCGCCCTGATGGCCGGCGGCGGCGAGCTGCACATCGCCGCTGGCGCAATCGTGCTGGCCTGCCTCGCCGGCGGCGTGAGTGCGGTGGGTGCCCCGGCGACCGCCGAGCAGTTTCCCGGCGAAGGCCGACTCAGCGGCCTGGCGCTGGGCGTGACCGCCGCCACCGCGATCTTCGGCGGCCTGACACCCTTTCTCGCCGAGCTTTTCATTCGGCAGACTGGATGGACCGCCCTGCCCGGCGCCATGATCGCCGCCGTCGCGCTGGCCGTCATGCCCGTGTTCCTGACCATGCCGGAGACCCAGCCGGGTCGGGTCAGAGCCGATGCCCGCGAGCGGGTGACCAAAGAGGGCTGCGACATTTGATCGGCAAGAGAAATGTCTCTGAGGCATTCATCCATCCCCAATAGCCACGGATCCCGCCTCGCTCCATCCGGGCGAACGGCTTATCTAGGGGCTACTTGCCCACCGCCTGCTTCACCAGCGCGGCGATCCGCTTCTCCACCTCGGCGTTCAGGGCCTTGAGCGCGAATGTGGTCGGCCACATGGCGCCGTCGTCGAGCGTGGCCTTGTCATTGAAGCCGAAGGTGGCGTACCTGTCTTTGAATTTCTGTGCGCTCTTGAAGAAACAGACGACCTTGTCGTCCAAGGCGTACGCCGGCATGCCGTACCAGGTCTTTGGCATCAGCGCCGGCGCGCTGGCCTTGACGACGGCATGCAGCCGCGTCGCCATGCCGCGGTCGGGCTCCTGCATCGCGGCGATCGCCGCCAGCAGCTCGCGCTCCCCTTCCTCCCTGCTCCTGTTCGCACGCGCCTCCGCCTTCAGCTCCTGGGCGCGGGCCTGCATCGCGGCCCGCTCCTCAACTGTGAATGTCTGGGCACTCTTCGGGGCCGCCGTGGCGGGCTTGCGCGGGGCCTTCTTTGCAGCCGGACTCATAGGAAACTCCTCACGTGGATTCGCATCGAAAATCTCAGCGCCGCTCCTGCACGCGCAGCAGGTTGCCCGCGGGATCACGCACGGCACAGTCGCGAACGCCGTACGGCTGATTGGTCGGCTCTTCGACAATCTCGGCGCCGCTGGCCTGGATCCGTTCGAAGGCGGCGTCGAGGTCCCTGGTCGCCAGCAGCATGATGGCGTAGGTGCCCTTGGCCATCATCTCGGCGATGGTGTGCTTCTCGTCGTCGGTGACACCGGGGCTGGCAGCCGGTGGGTACAGCACGATGGACGTGCCGGGCTGGTCGGGCGGCCCGACCGTGATCCATCGCATCCCGTTGTAGCCGACGTCGTTGCGCACTTCGAAGCCGAGCGTGTCGCGATAGAACGCCAGCGAGGCGTCCGGATCGGTCTGCGGAAGAAAGCTCGCGTGAATGTTGATGTCCATGGCCGTCCTGCTCGGTGGGGAAGGAGCCGTCATGCTAAGTCCGACTCGGGGACCGGCGCTTCTCCATTCCTGATCGGTTGCGTCCTGACCGGTCGCGTCACCTGTCGCGCCACGCAGGATGGCATCCCCGTGGTGGCGGCCGCCGCGTCGCGCCGATACACGCTGGGCGGCACGCCGGCCAGCTCGGTGAAACGCGTGCTGAACGTACCCAAGGATGCGCAGCCCACCGCGAAGCAGACTTCGGTGACGCTGAGGTCGCCACGACGCAGCAGCGCCATCGCGCGCTCGATGCGCCGGGTCATCAGGTAGGAATAAGGCGACTCGCCGAAGGCGAGCTTGAACTGGCGACTGAGGTGCCCGGCCGACATGTGCACGCCGTGGGCAAGCGCTTCGACATCCAGCGGCTGCGCGTATTCGCGATCGATCCGGTCGCGCACGCGGCGCAGTCGCGCGAGGTCGCGCAGGTGCTGCTCTGCGGCGGATCGATTGTTCATTGGCGTGATCGTCCCACTTGGCATCGGCGTGCTCAAGCCCGTTGAAACAGGATAGCGTCACTACCCTGTGGCCGAGCTTGCAGCCTCCCCTGCCGCAAGCTCGGCGCACACGGCAGCAGTGTGATCATCGGCCGGGAAGGTGCAGTCGATGCGTAGCTCGTCGAGAGTCACGTCGTACGGCGCCGCGAAGGTGGTGAACGTTTCGAAGAAGCGCAGCTCGCCGAACTTGCTTCGGAAGGTGAAGGTGACGATCGGCGAGGGTTCGTCGCCCCGCTCGCGCTCGCGCCAGCGTGCGGGAACGTCGGGATAGGCAAACACTTCATCGAGCAATTGCCGGGTCCGGCGGTCGGTCGGATTGGCGGCGAGATCGTCGTGCAGGTGCCGGATGAAGCGTGCGGCCACTTCGTGCCAGTTGGCGATCACCGGACGAAAGTCTTCCGGATCGAAAATCTGGTGCAGCAGATTGACGTGCCGGCCCGGCCGGCCTTCCATCAGCATCTGGCCGACCCGGACCGCTGCCGCATTGGTCGCCAGCACATCCCAATGACGGCTGATCACGAACGCCGGATACGGCTCCTGATGCGCGAGGATCAGGTCGGCCGCCTGGCGCACGCGATCGAGGGCGGGCGCCGCCAGCGAACGTTCGGGATGCATCGCCGCGAAACCCGCCGCGCGCAGCAACACGTTGCGCTCCCTCAGCGGCATGCCCAGCGCGTCGGCCAGCCGCGATACCGTGTCGCGGCTCGCGCGCGCCTTGCCGGTTTCGACGCAGCTGAGGTGGCGGGTCGATATGCCGGTCTCCAGCGCCAGGTCGAGCTGGCTAAGGCGCCGCGCCGCGCGCCACTCGCGCAGCAAGGCGCCGATTGGCGGATGGGACAGAGGAGCCGTGAGCGTGTCGATGGCGAATCCTTCGTGCGATACCACGCGAAGAATATCTCTAGATGCCCGCTCCGGCGCATGGCGCGTCTCCCGGCCGGATCGCGTGGAACTCTATCGAAAGACCTAGATCATCCCGCGTCGGGGCGAGGAAGGATTCACCGGACAAGCCGCGATAAGTTGTCAGCGTGCGCTCGTAGCCACGTTCGACCCAACGCTGCGCGCGCCCGAGATCGGCGACGCCGACACTCACGCCCAGAATGCGCGGCCCACCGGTTGCCATGGCCTCGGCTGCGGCACCGGTGCCGTCAGGCTGAAGCACCAGCAACGCCGTCGGCCCGACCGGCACGCAAAAACCGCGGGCGCCGGCCGCGGGCAACCGGGTCGGCACCGCGCCGCCGAAGCCCATCTTTTCGAGCTGCCTGCGGTCGGCGTCGGCGTCGCCCGACACCAGCCATATCGCCGACAGTTCGCGCGCGCCATTGGGATGCTCGCGCGTCACGCGGTAATCGTCCGCATTCGCAGTATCGATCTGGTCAGGAGCGTAGTTGGCTGCGTAGTCGATGAAGAAGGTGTTGCTCGACAGCGGTGCACGATCGAACGCGAACAACCGCCAACCCGGTTTCTTGCTGTCAGGCCCCGTGAAAAACGGCGTCACCGCATAACCAAGCCCCTTGAGCGAACGGTGGATCGCATCGAGCGTCGCGGAGCGGAAACCGAAGCTGCGCGATCCCGGGCCGCCCTTGAGCGCCAGCTGGTCTTCCTTCATGCCCGGATCGAAGCTCGGATCGGGCCGGGTGATGCCGAGCAGTTCGATAAAACTGCTGTCGGCGAACCGGACGTATCGATTGGCGACTCCGCCGGGGTCGTGCCCGGGCCGCACCTGGAAGCCCAGCTTGACCGCCATGACCGAGGTGACCTGATCGATCCCGCGCCCCCAGAGCAGAATGTGGTCGAGTCGCGTAGAGGGTGCTGCGACAACACGGGGCGACGCCTGTGCAGCGCCGAGACACAGGAACATTGCCAGAACGAGCAACATCGGGCGCATGGGGAATCCCTCGGCTGAAGTGCCGCGATTTTCGTCGCCAGCAGCACCTCAACGCCATGACCTCCGAGGTCATGGCGTTGAGGTGCTCAAGGGCTTCAAGGATTCCGGATGAGCCGCCCCTGTTTTACGCCGCTGTCTCTCTGGGGTAGCCGCTGTTCGCATGCTGCGGGCGGGAACTCTCATTCTCGACAGGCTGCTGCCGACAACATCGAAGGCGAGCTTGAACCGGCGGCAGGTGCCCGGCCAACCGTACACCGCAAGACCGCTGCTCATCTGCATGATCGTTCCCCGCGGTGCCGCAGTGCTCAAGTCCAGCAAACAGCCAATTAGGACGCGAACCTGAACCTAAACCCCGTTTAAGCCAAGTAAGTGAACCTGAGGTGGCCCGGCTTTTTCGGACACGTTAATTAAGCACTCGTCGCCTCGTCATCGACAACAGCAGGTATGCGATAGCCGAGTGTTTGATGCAGCCGTTTGCGATTGTAGAAGCCTTCGATGTAGCT